>Ga0208266_100218_pt1 | contig 24152 bp, 24 predicted proteins | sample LakWasMet67_HOW9_2_FD_183897 | JGI IMG/M metagenome (GOLD analysis project Ga0208266, IMG submission 183897) | Freshwater sediment methanotrophic microbial communities from Lake Washington under simulated oxygen tension - Sediment Metagenome... | ecosystem: Environmental > Aquatic > Freshwater >...
TTGTTTTTACGCTTCACTTATGAAAGTGTACTTTCAACGCTTACGCAAAAACAAAAAGGTCCCACCTTCGGTGAGACCTTTTACATTTATTAGTGGAGTCCACCGACATTTTTTCGAACTCTTTTCTACTGGATTTGCAGAATTTGGGCACCCTAAGGGCTTATTTAATAAAGAGTTAATTTGAGTAATAGTTAATCAAATCCAAGGTCTGATTATAATTAATTTCAATGGTAATCTTAGAAAGTGACTCGTTCGGTTTATGGATATTTGAATACTCATCATTAGGTCCTAATCCTAAGTATGGTTTTGTACCTAATAAATGACTTAAAAAAGGGCATTTATCAAATTTGGTGAGTGACCTATTTTCAGTGTAAGTAGTAAAGCCGATATCATTTAATTGATTTTCAAGTAATGGTTTTAATCCGACAACTCTATCGTCTTCATTTAGTGTTAAAAATCTTTGTCTGTTGGATGTTAAATCAAAGTACCCGGTTTCTTCCATCCATAATTTTACTTCAGGTAGTTTTAGTGTAGGGAATATTTTGTGTGCATAGGGAGAGCCAATTTCCTCTTCTCCTTGGAATACCCATATTAAACCAGGACAGCTCGCTTGTTTAGATAAACTTTCAAGGGCCATCAAACGAATTAGAATAATCCCAAGGTTATCAGCGATACCCCTTCCAAATAGACGATCATCTATTTCGGTTAATTTTTTAGGATCGGTCTTCCATCCTTCCGATTCTATTGTTTCAACATCATAATGAGCATAGAAGCCTAACCAATTATTACTGCCAATTGGTTTGCGTTTTGCAACAATGATATCTGAGTTGTTGCCATCAGAGTATACTTCAATTTCAAAGTTTAAATTCTTTAATTTTTCAGTTATAATTTTTAAATTTTGTTTAAGACCTGAAATATTATTTATTGCTCCGTAATTTGCAATTAGTGTTTCCAATCTTCCGTAATATTCTTGGTAGTTAAATGTCATAATTCAAATAGGTTTTTAAAGACAACGTAAGATTTGTTATAGACGTTTCTTGCCTTATGCTTATTGTAAGAAATTCCATTAATGGCCATATCCCTTAAAGATTTATCTAGAAGATCTTTGTTTTTACTGGAGAAGTTATACTGTTTACTCAATACACCAACAACTTCATTTCTTTTATCTTGATTGTATAATTCATTCCATATATCAATCTCACTTGAAAGGTTTAAATTCTTCATAAGAAATAATTTTACCTTTTTAGAAGCATTAAACATTGTGAATTTATCCTCTTCTGTTGGACCAAAATGTTTCAATGGTATTTCTTCATTAGTAATTTCATATTCGCCTACAACCGGAAACCAGTCAGAATTAAGAACATCTCCTGGATTAACCTTTACATTATCATTCACTGGGTGCCAATTCGCATGTACTGGTTGATATTTTGAATCAGATGGAATCCAAAGTGCGATATAGGCAATTCTATTATCAACAGAGGTGTTTTTGCCTGTTTTATGCCATGTTAAACAATGTAATACTACAACATCCCCTTTGTTTGCTGTTAATTTAATTGTTGATTCATTAGAAAAATCTAATTTATCATTAATGAAATCTATTGGCTTTTCTTCTCCTCTCAAATGTGATTTTGGAATCACTTCTAAAACCCCACCATTTTCATCTAAGTCTAAAAAGGGTAACCAGAGAGATAATCCATTAGGATTATCAATTGGCCAATAAGTGTAGTCTTGGTGCCAAGGCACATCCTCATTGTTTTCTTTCGTTTTGTTTATAATGTGGTCATGTAACAATCTTGCTGAAGATGCACCCATCAATTTACTTGCAATTTGCGGTAATTTTGATTGCAGAAGTAAAGTATTAAAAGTTGTATCATGATGCCACAAATCTCTTACTTGAGAAATTTCTCTTTCGTAATCTTCAATTTCTATTTTACACTCTTTTGCAAAGTTTTTTCTTAATTGCTTGTAAGCATTAATACAACTGTCAATCGCATCAGAATTAAAAACATTCTTCAAAATTAAATATCCATTCTCATTATAGAAATCAATTTGCTCCTTATTTATTTCCATTAGCTGTTAAATTTAAAAATGCATTTTCAAAATTGTGCGAGTATTCTTTAAAATAATTGTTCAATAGTTCAACAAGGCTGACCTTATCTTCAAATGAGTACTTTTTTATTTCATCGTTTTCTTGTTGAATAATTATAGTATTATTTCGAATGGCTTTAATTCTACCTTCAGGGTAACAAGCAAAACGTAAACCTTCCCAGAAAGGGCCGTAAGTTAAATCTGTATAATGATTTCTTATACTATCTTCAAAAAACGAAAAGTTTCTTAATGTTGGATCAACACAAACATCAGTTACCCATTTTCCATCAATAAAAAACTGAATTGAAAATTTAGTATCATTAATCTTAATTAATCTATGCTTTTTAAATGGATGATAATACTCCTTTTCATCACTGATGGCCATTGGTTTAAAATATGGTTGACCATCGCCACAATCAATGTAATACTTTTTGTTATCTATATTCACTATCAAAGCCAAGTGATCATTTGGCTTTCCCATTGTACCTGCAACCAAATAAACATCATAACCTATTTTAAATAAAACAGTTCCAATAAATGGGTTCATTGTACCGCATGGACCACCAAAGCCCGAAAGCATATCTCCTTTGATTTCATCAAATGTTGGAGATTTACCTTTTCCACGAAGCAACATATTGACATTTTGAAACGGGATTTTTTCAAAGACAAGGCGAATAAATTTTTCAAGGAAGGCGAATGATACTTCTTGATTGTTAATACCAATTAGTCTAAGGAATTTGTCCTTTTCATTTTCAGATAACTCTATGCCAAATCTTTCTTTCATTTAATTGCAAAATTCTCTTTCTATTTCAAAATTTGCAGCAATACTATTCGCATTAGCCTTAATTGTACAAGCCCCCTTTAAACCATCTTTTATTAGTAGATTGACTATAGATTCATTATAACGACCATCGGAGTATGCAAAGGTTTTTAGAGAAATAGACAATTTCTCGAAATGCTTTTTCATTGAATAATAATCGGAATTAATTTCATCTACAGTCAAATTTGTATAAATATCATGATGAAGGGTGTGGCCACCAATTTCATTACCGGCTTCCAGCAAAAATTTTAACTCTTCTGAATTCATGTATCTTAAATCTAAAACAGGTAATTCATTTTTGAATAAATCCCCAACGAATGCTTCTTGTTCTGCAATTTTTAGATTGATAAAATTACGTTTTTTATTCCCGGTTATCCAATCAGCTTTTTCATTTTCAATAACGTTCTTATTAACGAAGTAGTAATAATAATCTAGTGGAGCTAATTTGTTATCCATGCAGTAACCAATAGTTGGATAAAAAGTGCCTCTAATTTTGTATTTATTCAAAAGTGGGAAAACGTATTTAAAATTATCTTCATAGCCATCATCAAAAGTTAAAACAATTGTTTTGTCAGAATGCGCATCTATTGACTCGCTCAGTGTTTTAAAAACATACCCCTCACTTATATATTTCTTAATCTCTGATTCAAAAAACTCAGTGCTTACTAAAGTGCCACGCAGATAATATGCATCCTGATCATTTATTAATGACTTTGGCAGCACTCTATGAAACATCAATACTTTCATTCTTAAATATTATACGATTCTAATTTTTCCATTAAATCATCGATTGTTGAAAATCCAATTAACAACCCTTTTTTTCTGTTATCCAAATTAGTGTTACTTAAATTTTTTGCCCATCCATCTTCACCTTCAAAACAGTAAACTGTTTTATTATACTGCCAGGCGAATGCAATTTCACTCAAAGTTCCTGCACCACCCCCAAATGCAATTACCACATCGGCTGAAGCAATTAAAATAGTATTTCTTGCAAATCCGATTCCAGATGGAATAACTACATCCAAATATTTATTTCCTTCGGTCTTATCCAAACTAGGCAATATCCCTATCGTAAAAGCCTTTCTTTCCTTGCTTTCAAAAACACCTTTACATACAGCTTCCATTACCCCTCCCATACCTCCATTAAGAATATAGTGATTTAATGGCGCTAATCTATTGCCCAGCAATAAAGCAGTTTCGTATAGTAGATCAGAACAGGTTGATGTATTTGAACCTATGATAGTAATTTGCATATGTCTTCTCGTTTTCTAATGTTTTTATACTTTTCTAAAAACTCATTATATTTTGGTTCTATGTCCACCCATTTTAATTGGTTCACTAACTGTTTAAGATCTTGTAATAATTTAAATTCCTTTTTGTAGTCACTTTTCAAATTATACTCTTCAAATAATAAAATTATTTCGTCAAGATGTCTTTTGTGAAAGTCAATACGTTCATTAACCTCTTCAATACTTTTATGAAGCCTTATAAGAATAATATTGCCAATTAGATCATTATAGTAATCATGAATGTTTTTTTCAAAACTGTATTCTTCAAAGCATCTATTATGAACTAAAATCAGTTCGTGATTTTCTATGATCTTATAGCCTAAATCTAAGGCAAGTGAAGCATGTAACATATCGCTTCTTCTGGCCGGTTCCTCTTTATTGAGAACAAAACCCAAATGAGGCACAGTTAAAAAAAGTTCAGTATTAAAAACAATGAAATTGCCGCCTCTTATAAAAAAAGGTTCGTTTGACATTTCAGTCAATTGTTTATGCAAAACCGGCCTTGTAATGGGCTGACCATTTAGAATACGCTTAATTAGCGTGGTTGTATTTTCTTCTTCGTGTAGTTTAATATTATAGTAACCAATTTTTAATGAGGAAAAATAGTAATCATGGTAGTCTTCATTTTGATCAATTGGAGTCTTTTTATATTCATTCTTTAAAATATCCGTTAATTGATTTAACGTGTATAGTAATGATGGAATTGGAGGAGTATAATTACTTTTAGCAACTAATGCATCAATTTCATTCCCTCTTTTCGAATATACGTTTAGTAATTTTCCAAAATAATCAATGTCATTATTCATAATTATTTTATTGCTTTTTATCTCGAATGATTTAAAAAGCATGTCATCGTCTACTTGCCAAACAATCGTATTTTGAAATTTAGAATAGTGTTCCTTTATATAAATTTGCTGCTGAATTCTACCTCTTTGAATACTATTTACATTTATGTTGCAATTTGCCTCATATATAAAGTCTTGGTATTTGCTTTCTAGTAAGGTGATTTCAGATTGAGAAATTAGGTTGATTTGAAAATTTGAAAAACCGATTAGTTCTTCCAGTTTTTCGAATTCAGTCTCATTATTGTTATAAATGATATTTATTATTAAAAAATAATCATTGTTTGGGAATGTATTCAGTTGATCCTTTACAGAATAAATAAGGTTCTTAGTATTGTTTATACTAAAAGTGGTAAAGAAAATATTTACTAGTAAAGGTTTCAATGATGATTAATTAAAAGAAAATGAAATATAAAGATAATTAAACCGACGTCTTTTTGTTCGATAAAAGCTAATTAATTGATTAGAATTTCCCAGCCCATAATTGAGCTGGGAACTTTCTTTAACTCATCCCTCTTTTCTCCTTCCATTCTTTCGCCATTGTTTCAGGTACGGATGGCTTTCCGTTCTTCATCCATTTTTCTAATTCAGCCCTGCTAAACATCAAAGGTCGACCTCTGGTTAATGCTGGCATTTCTAATCGGCATACTTTGGAGTAAATTGACTTCATCTTAAGGCCTGTAACCTTTGCTGCCTCTTCCAAGCCGATAGTGTCCGGCTGATCAACAGTAATGCCTCTTAGATGTTCCTTTATACCATCCTTGACAAGACTTGGAACGATGTCATTTAGCATTCCGCGAAACAACGAATCAAACTCTTCAGTGGTTAGCTGGAAGAGGAATTTTTCTGGGGTGTTTTTTGTTTCCATTTTTACGATTTTAATTTGTTGCACAATCGTACAAAATAATGCCCAAATTCAGTTCTTTTACAAAACAATTACGATCGTAAACGAGCGTAAAACAATCGTATACAATCGTATACGTGTGAATTCGTAAAGTGCTGATTTTCATAACTTACGATCAAAAACGGTCGTAATTTTCTTTACGTTTTGTTGTTACGATCGTAAACGATTGTTTACTAGTGTTTACATCCGTTTTCACCCTTCTACATTTATAGTACAAATAGCAAATTATTCCCTTTTTGTAACATTGGTAAGTTCCAAATTGCAAGATCAAATAATGCTTTTTCCTTCTGTGTTAAGCTCTTGACGTATATTGAAAAACTTAATACATAATTCCGAAAAAACATTATATTAGCCATGCGTAAAGTTACTAAATGAAAAAATTATTCTTTGCTCCTGTTTCGTCTGGAGAATTATATAAAAATTTTGAGAAAACAATACTGCAAGGTGTCGGGGTTTCTTTGTTATCTGATGAATTATTATTAGGTTTTGAAGAGTCTTTTGTCAAATTGTGGGGAATCAGAGATGCAAAAAAAGCATCATTTAACAGAACTAAACCCGGGGACATTGTTTGTTTTTATAAGGAAGGGTTTATTATTGGTTATGGCACTGTTCAAAATACATTTGTAGACGAGGCACTTGCGACAAAACTTTGGGGCGTTTTTAATAATAAACAAAGAAACGAATCTTATTTGTGGCCTAACATAATTTGGCTAACCAACTTTAGAGTATGTCAGATTCCTTTTTCAAAAATTATTATGCTAGGCAATTACAGCGAGAATTTTAGTATTAGAGGATACTTAATGTTTAATGAAATTGGTTTGAACAATATGCTTAAATCATCAAACTCAATTGAAAATTACTTTCATCAAAACACTAGCATTATTAGAGTATGAAACATTATCTAGTAGAAGGCAATAGAACCTTAGCTGATTTTATCAAAGTTAACTTAAGGTATTTTTAGAAATGAAATTCTTGATTAACCAAAAGAACAACTAAAATGAACCGAATTAAAGAGGTTTTAGAACAAAAAGGTATTAAGCAAACCTGGCTTGCCGAAAAACTCGGAAAGAGTTACCCGGTAATAAATGGGTATGTTCAAAACAAAAATCAACCTCGTTTAGAGGTATTATTTGAAATTGCAAAAATTCTTGGGGTAGATCCTAAAACATTAATTAATTCAAATGGAAAATAAAAAGGAACTAAGCGAAAGAGATATTGAAAATATCTACATCACTCCTGCTGTTATAAAAGCAGGATGGGAACTTACAACTCAGATAAGGCAAAATGTAACGCTTACTCCAGGGCCAGTTATTGTTCGTGGGGAAATGTCTGCCAGAAATAAGAAAAAGAAAAAATTCGCAGACTATGTTCTTTCATATAAGCCTGGAACAAGAATAGCTGTTATTGAATCTAAAGAAAACAGCCTCACCGTTAGTAGTGGCATGCAACAAGCATTAGGCTATGCAGATATTTTAGGTGTTCCGAGTGCATTTAGTTCAAATGGTGATGCTTTTGCAGAACACAATAAAGTTGCAGAAGAGGGCAAAGATATTGAATCAGAATTCCCCTTAGATAATTTCCCTTCACCTGAAGAACTTTGGAAGCGATATAAAAAATTTCACAACATAGACGATAAGCAAGAAGAACTAGTACTTGAGCCTTACTACGCAGATGGTTCTGGGAAAGAGCCAAGATATTATCAAGTTGAAGCAATAAATAGAACTATTGAAGCTGTAGCAAGAGGTCAAAATCGTATTCTCTTAGTTATGGCAACAGGTACTGGGAAAACGTACACCACTTTTCAAATTATATGGCGATTATGGAAAGCAAGGGCTGCAAAAAGAATTCTGTTCCTTGTTGATAGGAATATTTTAGCTGACCAAACTTTGGTCAATGACTTTAAACCATTCGGCTCTGTTATGACTAAAATAAAGAATCGGAAAATTGACCCTTCTTATGAAATTCACTTAGGTTTGTATCAAGCATTAACTGGCCCAGCAGAAGAAGATAAAATCTTCAAAACAGTTTCACGAGATTTCTTTGATTTAATTGTGATTGATGAGTGCCATCGTGGAAGTGCCGCTGAGGATTCCTCTTGGAGAGAAATTTTAAGCTATTTCGAAAACGCTGTGCAAATTGGATTAACAGCGACCCCAAAAGAAACAGAGTATGTTTCTAACTTAACGTATTTTAATGAACCAGTTTATACTTATACTTTAAAACAAGGTATTCAAGATGGATTTTTAGCTCCTTACAAAGTTGTAAAAATTGATATAGACAGAGATGTTGATGGTTGGACTCCTCCTGAGGGAATGATTGATGATTTAGGTGAGGCGGTTGAAAAACGAACATACAACCAAGCTGATATGGATCGCGTGTTAGTCCTAAATCAACGAACAAAATTAGTAGCAAAGCGTGTAATGCAATTATTGAATGCTACTAACCCAATGTCTAAGACTATCATTTTTTGTGAAGATATTGATCATGCAGAACGAATGCGCAAAGCTATTGTAAATGCTGCTGGCAAAATTGCAATTGATAATCCTAAATACGTTATGCGCATCACAGGTGATAGTGTGGAAGGAAAAGCAGAGCTCGATAATTTTATTGATCCAGAAAGCAAGTTTCCAGTAATTGCAACTACTTCTGAATTGATGACAACTGGTGTAGATGCAAAAACTTGCAAGTTGATTGTTCTTGATAAAACTATTAGGTCAATGACTATGTTTAAGCAAATTATTGGGCGTGGGACTAGAATAGATGAAGAATTCAATAAGTTCTTTTTTACAATTATGGATTTTAAAAAAGCCACTGAACATTTCAAGGACCCTGAATTTGATGGCGAACCAGTTGTTGTTTATAATCCAAAACCTGATGATGATCCAGTACCACCTGATCCAAAAGGTGATGATGACGATGATATTACAGGTGATGATTTTAGCGAAACTGGAGTGAGAAAAATAATTGTTAGTGGAGTTGCTGTAAAAATAAAAAACGAACGTATTGAATATCTAGGGGAAGACGGTAAATTAATCACAGAATCATATAAAGACTTTTCTGTAAAAAAAATAAAAGAGGAGTTTGCTTCACTGAACGATTTTTTGCGAAACTGGAATGATGCGAGTAAAAAACAAGTCATCATTGATTTATTGGAAGAGCATGGTGTAGTTCTTGAAAATTTAGCTGAGTTAGTGGGTAAAGATTATGGTGATTTTGATTTGATATGCCATATCGCTTTTGGCCAACCTCCGCTAACAAGAAGAGAAAGAGCTAACAATGTTAAGAAACGTAATTACTTTACTAAATATGGCGATAAAGCAAAAGCTGTTATAGATGGGCTGTTAGAGATGTATGCAGATAAAGGTGTTACAAGTATTGAAAATGCAAAAGTTTTAAAATTAAAACCATTCTCTGATATTGGCACACCAATGGAAATAATAAATGAAGTATTTAGCGGTAAAGAAAAATACGAGCAAGCAATAAAGGAATTAGAAAACGAACTATTTAAACAAGGAAAAACAGCATGAGTAATGTATCAGGTATCATAAAATCCATTCAGGATATTATGCGTAAAGACGTTGGAGTTGATGGAGACGCGCAACGATTAAGTCAATTAGTATGGCTTTTCTTTCTTAAAATAATTGATGATAGAGAAGAAGAATTAGAACTAACTGAAGAAAAGTATAAATCACCAATTCCTGAAAACCTACGATGGAGATCTTGGGCTAAAGATTCTGAAGGAATGACAGGCGATGAACTTCTACATTTTATTAATAATGAGCTTTTCCCAACATTGCAAAAAAAACTGAAGATAGAGGGGGAAAAAGGCAAAAGAGCATTAGTAATTAAAAATGTATTTGAAGATGCTTACAACTATATGAAATCTGGTACATTATTACGCCAGGTTATAAATAAAATATGTGAAATAAACTTCAATGCATCAGGCGATCGACATACATTCGGTGGCATATATGAACAAATTTTAAAGGATTTGCAAAGTGCAGGAAACGCGGGTGAATTTTATACACCAAGAGCCGTAACAACTTTTATTGTTGATAGGATTGCTCCAAAATTAGATGAAACCGTTCTTGATCCTGCATGTGGAACTGGTGGGTTTTTGACCAATGTTATTGAGTACAAACGTAAGCACTTTGTTAAATCCCCTGCAGACGAAGATATACTAGTGAATTCAATTCATGGTTTTGAGAAGAAAGCATTGCCTCATTTGCTTTGTACAACTAACATGATTTTACATGGTATTGATGTGCCATTCAATATTAAACATGATAATACTCTTAGTCGTCCACTGCGTGATTATACTAATAGCGATAGAGTAAATGTAATTGTTACTAATCCACCATTTGGTGGTATGGAAGAAGATGGAATTGAAAATAACTTTCCTGCAACTTTTAGAACAAGAGAAACAGCTAATCTTTTTTTAACTTTAATAATTCATATTCTTAAAAATGAAGGACGAGCAGCAGTTGTATTGCCGGATGGATTTTTGTTTGGTGAGGGAATTCAAACTCGTATTAAAGAAAAGTTGTTAACTGAATGTAATTTGCACACCATTGTGCGTTTACCTAATGGTGTTTTCAATCCTTATACTGGCATTAAAACAAATATTTTATTTTTCACAAAAGGGAAACCAACAGAAAATGTTTGGTTTTATGAACATCCATATCCTGAGGGTGTGGTAAACTATAACAAAACAAAACCAATGCGTTTTGAGGAATTTCAAGCCGAAATAGATTGGTGGGGTGATGAAAAAAATGGTTTTAAAAAGAGAAGAGAAAATGAACAGGCATGGAAAGTATCAGTAAATGATATTATTGAACGCAATTACAATTTAGATATTAAAAACCCTCATATTGGTGAGCAAATAACACATGACCCAGATGAACTACTCTCAATTTATAATAAGGAGCAAAAGGAAATTTCCAACTTACATAAACAATTGAAGTCTATTTTGGCTGAGGCATTAAGTAACAAAGGCAAATAATATGATTGATACGATTATAAATAGTTTTGAGATTTGGACTAATGCTCAAGGCATAAAATCAAGAACAAGAATAAATAGCATTGATAATATAAGCCTTGAGGGAATTGCAAGACTCAGGGAACTTATTATGGATTTGGCTATAACTGGTAAGTTAGTTCCTCAAGATCCAAAGGAAGAACCAGCAGATGTACTCTTAAAAAAAATCGAAAAAGAAAAGGAGAAACTTGTTAAAGAAGGAAAAATCTCTAAACAAAAGAAACAGTTTGCAATTAGTGATGAATTTAAGCAATTTAAAATACCAAAATGTTGGATATGGGTTCGATTAAATGATATTGGAAATATTTTTAATGGAAATAGTATTGATAGTGCCACAAAAGAATCAAAATACTCTAATAACGATGGGATACCATATATCGCAACAAAAGATGTAGGTTACGCTTGGGATATTCTTGATTATAATAATGGAATTAGTATTCCAGAAGATGAACGTAATTTTAGAATGGCTCATAAGGGAAGTGTTCTAATTTGTGCTGAAGGTGGCAGCGCAGGTAAAAAATGTGGAATAACAAATAGAGATATCTTTTTCGGTAATAAACTTTTTGCAATTGAATTATTTGGAAATATTCCTTCCAATTACATACTAACAAACTACCTAAGTTCTATCTTTTCAAGACAATTTAAATCTAAATTAACTGGTATTATCGGTGGAATTTCAATTCAAAAATTCAATGAGATAATTATTCCTCTTGCCCCCTTATCTGAGCAAAAAAGGATTGTAGCCAAAGTGGATGAACTAATGGCTTTATGTGATAAGTTAGAAAATGAACAATTCAAAAACTTAAAAACACATGAGGTATTAGTTAAGTCCTTATTGGAAACTTTAACTGAAGCAGCGGATGCAAATGAATTACAAGCTGCATGGAAAAGGATGTCAACACATTTTGATACCCTCTTTTGTACTGAAGATAGCATTAACCAACTCAAACAAACTATTCTTCAATTGGCTGTGATGGGTAAGTTGGTAAAACAAGATCCGATAGATGAAGAGGCGTCCGATTTACTAAAAAAGATAGAGAAGGAAAAAAATAAATTGGTCGAAGAAAAAAAACTTAAGAAGCAAAAACCTCTTCCAAAAATAACAGAGGAAGCCAAGCCGTTTTTAATTCCGAAAAGCTGGCTTTGGGTGCCATGGGGAAGCATTTTAGCGTATGATGATTATCCATTCAAAAGAGGACCTTTTGGGAGTTCTCTCAAAAAGGATATGTTCATCGAATCTGGCTATAAAGTTTACGAACAATATTGTCCAATAAATGATGATTGCTCATTCGAGAGATATTACATATCTGATGAATTATATAAAAATCTTGAAGGATTTGCCGTAAAGGCAGGTGATTACTTAGTTAGTTGTTCTGGTGCAACTTTAGGTCGAATAACACAAGTGCCTGATGATTTTAAAGAAGGCATAATAAATCAAGCATTACTAAGAGTAAGAATGAATCATAAATATATTGATAAGGATTTTTTCAAATTACTCTTTAGATCTCCCTACTTTCAAAAAATGATTTTTGATAATTCAACTGGATCAGCAATTCCTAACGTAAAAGGAGTTAATGAACTTAAAATCATGCCAGTACCATTTTTGCCGATAGAAGAACAAAGAAAAATTGTAAAAAAAATCGATGAGCTTTATAAAATATGTAACAATCTTAAAGAGCGAATTTTACTAAGCCAAAAAATAAAAGGTGTTCTTTCTAAAACTATAGTTGAAAAAGCTGTTTTATGAGTGTTTTAGATGTCAAATATGTTACTCCTAAAGAGGATAGGAAACTTTGGTGCGAAAAGGATAATCATATCTTATACGAGCGCTATTTGGAATTTAATGAATGGTTTGATAGCGATGAAGGAATCAACGCAAGATCAGAATACGGCATAGAAGACTTATCCCAGCCAAGCAAGGCTCTATTTGCGGGTGATTTTGGAGCATATAATGATGAGTTAACCTCATTTAGGAATTCAGTTAAGCAAGAAATTTTAAGTAAAGGATTTATTGAAGAATTAACTGGTGATGACCACTGGTACACGAATAATGTAAAGCGTTTTGAGCAATTGATTGGCGTGATAATGGAAGGTGAAACGGTACCTTTTGTTGGAGCCGGAATTTCATCTCAAATTGGTTTTCCTACTTGGAAGCAGCATCTCATTGAACAAGGAAAAACATCTGGAATTAATGCTACTCAATTAACAAAATTATTAGATGATGGTCAATACGAAAAGCTCATAGAGGAAATTGAAGTTAAAGGCTACAGAGACGCTTTCTTGCGTCAGATTAAAGATACTTTCTCCGAAAAATTAGAACCAAATGATACCTACAGGTTAATAACTGATCTTTTTCCTAATAAGGTTTTAACAACTAATTATGATCAAACCTTGGAACAAGCATACAAAACATTTAAGAGTTCTAAAATTCAGATTATAGAAAGTTCAAATATTTTAGAAAACCTTGATTACACCCGAACAACCGTAATAAAATTACATGGTGACATAAATTACCCACCAAAATGTATTATTAGCAAAAAACAATACGAAGCTGCATATGGTTTGGGAAGTTTGGATCTATCAAACCCAATTCCCACTTTATTAAAATCTTATTTTGAGACAAAAAGTTTATTATTCTTGGGTTGTAGCTTAAATAGAGATCGTACTATGGAAGTTTTTAAAGCAGCTAAAGATGCAAGCCCTGACGAACTTTTTTCTCATTTTTCAATAGAGGCTTTGCCAGAAACGAAGGAAGAAGTCGAGGTTAGAAATAATTATTTAGCAGGCATCGGCATTTCAGCTATTTGGTATCCCAAAGGCCGTTATGAATGCATTGAGAAGATACTTTTATTAGCAAAAAATGAATTGCGATATAGAGGTTATTGAATTAAAAAAGTCATAATCGATGAAAAATTTTATCTTTTAAAAGATCGTAACAAATGGATTATTTTCAACCTAACAAAATAACTAAAGCCTCAGTTTTGAAGGCAGCAAAAAAGCTTGACGAAAAATCTAGATTAAGATCATCTGCATTATTCGATGTAATAATTAATGATAAAGCTTATCCACCAAAAGAAATTGTTCGTTTAGCTCACACTATTGCTACGGGTAACGATTTTGGAATACCTTATAGCAATGAAGAAGTAAAAGACATTCTTGAAAATCTAGCTTTTTCTATAATACAGAAAAAGAGTTTATGGAAATTGGGCTGTAATTGGGGTCGCGGTGCTCCGAGTTTTTACAATTTTATAAAGGAAAATCAAATAATTATCTCTGCTGATAAACATGACATTACTATAGGAGACCTTATTATAATTACAGAAGGTTTTACAGTGTATGCCATTGCCAAGGTTAAATCAGTTCCCATTCCAATAACGACAAGGGCTGATTTTAAAGAAGATTGTGAAGATTTAAAAATTGATTTTGAGGATTGGGTGACATTTGCAGAAGCTGAATGGTATGAATTATCAGAGACTGAAGTTTTTAAATATGAAATACAAAAAGGCATTTGTAAAGTATTAAAATCAGAAGTTGTTGAAGACGTTGTTAACATTTGGGAGAATAAAGACATTGTTACACGCAAGACCTGGATTTACAGTATGAGTACTAATGGAGTTGAACCGGATTGGCGATATCCCTGTATTGTTTTTTCAAAGACAGGTAATATAGATAATAGATACAAAACAACATTTGAAGCTTTTTTGTTTAAATCTGCAAGCGAGCGATTTATACTTGGAACTATAAAAATACTTGATAAAAACACAAAAGACACTGTCCTTTCAAAGGAGATTAATCAATTGGGTAGAAATTTTGCTACTTTGGGTCAGACACTTGATTTTTATAAGAATCTGAAAGTGGAATTTCCTCGTTCATATGAACAAATATTGAGAAGAATAAATGATTGTGGATATTATAATAACATTAAACTAAGATTTAATAATCAATTAGGATTATCAAAATCATTACTTAAATCAACAGAAGCAGAAAATATATATAGAAACATTCGTTCACTATTGGAAGGATCAAATGTTGAATTAAATAAGAATTTTACATTTACTCATAAAATTAAAGGTGCAATTGAAGCGCATCGAGTTGATTTTAATTTCGAAAAAGAACTACTAAGTCGGTTTTTTTGCATTGTCGGAAAAAATGGAACTGGAAAGACATCATTTATTTCTCAGCTGGCGAATAAACTAATTGATCAAAATGAGGAAGGGGAGTTTTACCCAGACAGACCGAATTATTCTAAAATTATTGCGACCTCATTTAGTTACTTTGACAATTTTAAATTTCCGAGTAAGGAAGATCAGAGTTATTCATTTATTGGAATTAAATCAAAAAATGGAATTTTGACAGAAACGGAAGCAGCAAATTTAACATGGAATGCTTTTGTTAAACTTTCCGAGGATAAGAAAAAAAAGAAATTATGGACCCACTCAATTAGTAATACACTTGAAACTGAATATTTAAATTTTCCAATTGTAGAATTAGGTTCTATTTCAACTAAAAAAGAATTTAATGAAAAAACGGAGGCAATTTTTAGCTCTGGACAAAAGATACTATTTCAATTTATTACAAGGTTAATTAGTAGTATAGAAGATAATTCATTGTTGATTTTTGATGAACCGGAAACTCATCTACACCCAAATATTGCTGGACGTTTAATAAGAGTGATCAATTTCATATTAGAAGCCTATAATTCCTTTTGCATCTTAAGCACTCATTCTCCAGTTATCCTTCAAGAAATTCCTTCAAGATTTATCAGGATATTGGATAGACATGAAAATTTCCCAACGTCCTTTCAACCTCCAATAGAATGTTTAGGAGAAAACTTATCAAATATTAGTAATGCTGTATTTCATACAGACCAAGAAAAAGAATTACACAAAACTATTTTAGAAAATTTACTTCTAAAGAGAAGTGTTAAAGAAGTTGATAAACTATTTAATAATAAACTAAGTTTAAACGCAAAATTATATCTTGAATTAATAAAAAATCAATCAAATGCTTAATTGTTATTATTTAGGATATAATGAGTATGTGTTTTTTTCTACTCTTATTGAAGGCAAAAAAGGCCAAAATAAAATCATATTAAGGAATATTCGTGAAAGAACGATAAACGCATATGATGAATATCTCAACACTTTTAGTGAATTACAAACAAAAGAAGAGTCAGAGTTTGAGATTCCTGATGAAAAAGATGCCCTTCAGCATTGTTACAGCAGTCATACAGAATTATTTGGTAGAATTAGAGGTGAAATATTTAGTAGACAAACTAACGTTCTACAAAACTGGTGTCCATATTGTCTTTTAAATAGACCAAGTACACTTGACCATTATATTGGCCAAACAGAATTTCCTGAATATTCTGTTCTCGTTAAAAATTTAATCCCTTGTTGTAATGATTGCAATAAGATAAAGGATGAGCATTGGAGGCAAAATAATTTGAGACGTTATATCCATTTTTATAACGATACCTTTTTGGATCAAAGGTTTTTATTTGCTAGTCTGGATTTTAATCCTGCAAATTTAGTTCCTAGAATCGAATATAATTTGGTTAGACCTGCTCATATGCGAGATGAAGATTTTAATATAATTACCTGGCATTTTACTGATTTAGATTTAAGAAACCAATACGCTAAAAGAGCAAATACCTTGGTATCATCTGAGATAGAAACCATCCATAATTCCATAAGAAGAAATCAGTCACTAGATGTCATTCGAGAAAACCTCTTAATTCAATATACATCTAAAATTCCTGATTTTGGGGCAAACTTTTGGTTCGGGATAATGTATGAAGCATTAGCTAATAGTTTAGAGGATATCGCACAAATGGGGCCCTAGCGAGGTAATCAATAAACTAGGCAATTATTGTGTTAGAAGATGGTAATAGAATTAGGAGAGCATTGAAGTTTACAAGGAATGTTTAATATAATTGATTTCAGATAAGTTTTAAGCTTTTAAAATTAAATTAGAAAAAATGTACGTTATAATTACAGAACAAGACGATTCAATTTATAAAGATAAGACTGGGGAGCAATATCACTTTCCAAACTCCAGATATCTATCTAGAATAAATAAAGGTGATAATGTTTTATACTACAAAGGAGCATTGCATTCAAGATATAACAATATACACAATACACGACTTAGTAACAAACAACATTATTTTGGGATTGGTGTTGTTAAGGAGATTAGCGAAGATCCTCATGATAATAAAATGAGCATTGCTTTTATTGCAGACTTTATTCCATTTCCCAAAGCAGTACCATTTAAAATTGCTGGAACATATTTAGAAGATGTAAAACACACTAATCATTTTATGGGTGGCAATAGTGTTAGAAAAACAACGGAAAAGATATTTAAAGACATCATTGCTAGAGCTGGAATATCCATAGGCGAACAAGTTGAGTTTGAATACAATGACTTGCTTCAAGGCGAAGCTGGAGCGTTAAAATCTTACTCCGAAGGAAAGAAAAAAGAAGTTTATACTACTGTCTACGAAAGAAGGCCAGAATTAAGGGAGCAAGCTGTTTCTATACATGGTTATGCCTGTGCTGGCTGCGGCTTTGATTTTAAATTATTCTATGGTGAATGGGGCGAAGGTTTTATTCATGTCCATCATATTAAACCAATTTCAGAAAAGGGAGGAGAAAATCTAATTGTTAATCCAAAAACAGATCTTATTCCTCTATGCCCCAATTGCCATTCGATGGTTCATAGAAAGAAGTCAAATACATTATCAATTGAATCCTTGAAAGACCTGATTAAGAATAATGGCAAAAGATAAAATAATTAAAGTAGTTTGCGGGATAATTTGGAAAGAAAATAAGATCTTTATTGCTCGTCGCAAACCCGAAAAATCTTTGGGTGGTTATTGGGAATTTCCTGGTGGAAAAATTGAAAAAGGAGAGGATCCCGAAACAGCCTTAGCACGTGAATTAAAAGAAGAGTTGGGTATGGAGATCATGGTTGGAAAATATTTGGGCGAAAACATTCACAACTATGATACTTTTACGATTGAATTAATTTCACATAAATGTGAATTTGTTTCAGCGAGTTATCAGTTAACGGATCATGATGCTTACATTTTTGTTTCTCCTGAGGAGTTATTAAATTATAAATTAGCTCCAGCTGATATATATTTCATTCAATTTGCAAAATAATTATGATGCGGAAACTAAATATTATTTTCATTGGAGGCATTCACGGGAGTGGGAAAAGCAGTTTTATTAAACCTATTTGCACTGAGCTAGGTGTGACTTATTTATCTGCGAGTGATCTTATTAAATGGATAGAAATTAGTCCTCAAAGTTCTAATAAGATGGTTTCAGATATAAATTATACTCAAGAACTATTACTATTAAATTTGAGAGAAAAAACAAAAGAAGGTGGTGATTTTATTTTAGATGGTCATTTTTGCTTATTGAATAAAGAGGGAGTTATCTGTAAAGTGCCAAATAGTACTTTTGAAGGCATCAATCCATCCGCTCTTCTGGTTTTGAAATGTGATTCTAATCTGATTAAATCTAGACTAGAAGATAGAGATAGAATAAAGTATAATTTGGACGATATAATTAGAATGCAGAATAATGAAATTAATTATGCTAATGAAATTGGAGATAAATTAAATATTCCTTTATGTGAAGTGGGAAATAATGACCAAAAAGTTGCAATAGATTTTATTAATAATATATTTGATAAATGAGAGTTTTACTAGACACTAATATTATCATTCACCGTGAACAAGTCCACGTCAATAACGAAGATATTGGCATACTCTTTAATTGGTTAGATAAATTGCATTTCGAAAAGATCATTGATCCAATTACAATTGGGGAAATAGAAAACTTCCATGATAAAGAAATTGTAAAATCTATTAAGCTTAAAATTAACCAATATCATTGTTTAAAGACTAGAGCTCCATATCATGAGTTACTCCAAAAGATAAGTAATGAATTAGATAAAGATAAAAATGATAAGAATGACACTTTACTTTTAAATGAATTATTTAATAACAGGGTAGACTTATTAATTACAGAAGATAGAAAAATACACAGGAAGGCAGAGCGGCTGGGTATTAATGATCGTGTTTTCAAAATTGATTCTTTTTTAGAGAAGGTAACGACGGAACACCCAGAACTTGTTAATTATAAATCTTTATTCGTTAAGAAAACATTGTTTGGCAACATAGATTTAAGTGATTCGTTTTTCGATTCGTTTAGATCAAGTTACATTGGTTTTGATAAATGGTACAATAGTAAGGCAGATAATGAAGCATATGTTTGCTACCAGGATAATTCAGTAGTTGCCTTTCTATATCTTAAAACGGAAGAGAAGGATGAGCCATATAATGACATTACACCACAATTTGCATCTAAGAAACGCTTAAAAATAGGAACATTCAAAGTAGCCTTAAATGGAAATAAATTAGGCGAACGATTTTTAAAAATAATTTTTGATAACGCCATCACGCAAAAAGTTGATGAGATTTATGTTACCCTTTTTAATGACACACCTGAACAAAATCGACTAGTCGAATTATTGGAAGATTGGGGGTTTGTTATATGGGGTGAGAAAAATTCAAAATATGGTAAAGAAGTTGTCTTAATAAGAGATTTTACGAAAAAATACGATGAGTTGAATCCAAGACTCAGCTTTCCTTATTTTAATAAAAAGAACCGAGCCTTTTTTATTCCTATTAGACCGGAATATCATACAAGCCTTCTTCCTGATTCAATTGTGAGAGGGGAATCACCCTTAGATTATATTGAACCGGAACCATTTAGGAATGCTCTGGCTAAAGTCTATGTTTGCCGGTCTATGTTCAGAGATTTAAAAAAGGGAGATATTATTATTTTTTATAGAACCGGAGGTTATCATCACTCCGTGATAACAACCATTGGTATAGTTGAATCTGTTATTGATAACTTACGAGATTCTAAAGAGCTAGTAACCGCTTGTAGCAAAAGAAGTGTATTTAATGAAAAGGAGCTAATTGACATTTGGAATTACAATAAATTTACAAAGCCTTTTGTTGTTAATTTTCTTTATGCGTATTCGTTTCCTGTTCGTTTAAATATGGCTAAACTAATTGAACTTGGAATTATAAAAGATGTGCAAAGTGCGCCCAGAGGATTTGAACCAATTACATTAAATAATTTTGAAAGTATTTTACATGAAACAAAAACAAATGAAAGTATTATTGTCGATTAAACCGAAGTTTGCAGAGAAGATATTCAACGGAACAAAAAAATATGAGTTTAGAAAAGCGATTTTCAAAAATGAAGATGTAAAAACCGTAATAGTTTATTCATCTTCCCCTGTTATGAAGGTTATTGGGGAATTTGAAATTGAAAACATTAGCTCTAACACTCCAAAATTAATATGGAAAAAAACAAAAAATCATTCGGGAATTAGTAAGGTAGACTTTTTTAAATATTTCATTGATAGAGACATTGCTTTTGCGATAAAGATCAAAAAAGTAAAGAAATACAAAAAGCCTCTGTCTTTAAAAGAAGATTTTAAAACTACTGCACCGCAGTCATTTAAATATATTGGCTAACACATTAAGCTTCTCGATTGGCTTTTATTTTAGGTCCGAAGCGTTTTAAATCTTCGTGTATTATTACTTTGACTCCTCTGTAAATCACATAGCCTAAAACTATTCCACCTATAACGTGCCAAGGCTTTAATTTGAAAGGCACTTGTGGTTTTGGCACTGTATTTAATGGCGCGCCAAAAAGTTCTTGTATTGTTCCGTAGTCTTGCATGGTATTTGGTTTTAAATTATTTTTTTGATTAATACTTCCGAAAATTCAACTCTAAAAAGCCTATAGTTTCCTATTTGAATAAAGTGGCAGTTCTGGCTGCTATCAATATTATACAATACACCTCGCCCATTATAAGCTGAAAAATCAATGCCCTTGGAGTAAAGCCAATCAATATTATATACCGAACCTTTTGCCGGATCTATGGTTAAAGTATCTATAATCTTTACATTTTGCCTTGCTTTATCCAACGGTACTTCAGATTGAGACTGAGTTTGAGGAACAGCAGGCGTAGCAATAATTGCCTTGGCCTCTTCTAATAGCTTATTTTCAGCGTCCCTCTTTTTTTGGTTATTGAACTCATCAGCACATTGATCGCAACAGTAAATTCGACCAAGATTATCAGTCATAAATTCGTAGCCATCGTTAGGGCATTTCCGGTAACGATGAGAAGTCCTATCCATTTTATAGGCACTTTTAATTCTCGGGGTTAATAAGTTTTTTGCATTCATATTACAAATGTAAAAAATAAACATTACATTCGTGTAATGTTTTATAAAAATTAATTAACAGGGTGTTTATATGAAATTAGATATAACTGAAGAGCAATCCTCCAAAATTCTTGAAACAATGGGTGGGTCATTTGCCAATTTCGAGAAATTCTATCCAAGAATCTCCGAACCATTGGCAAAGCCATCTGAATTAAATTTAACTGCAAGAGAATTCTTTTACTGGTGCGATAAAGGAATTATAGATATTCCAAAGTCTGAGGATAGGCAAAGTCCGTGGAGTAAACTTAATCTACTTGATGTCATTTGGATCAGGATTGTGAAGGAATTAAGGAGGTTTAATTTTCCATTCTCTTCAGTTGTAAAAATCAAAGAAGACTTGTTTCAAAATATTTTTTTGAAAATATTAGACTTAAACGATTCTCAAGTAGAATCATTATTAGAAAACATTAAAGGTGATGATGTAAAAAATGTATTTAGTAAATTAGTCAAAAAAGCTAAGAAAGATCCCGAGGCTATAAAGAAACAATTCGGCCCGAGCATTTGCCCTATGGGAGCCTTATTAGCGGATATATTACTTTTTAATCGCAAAATTCACTTGCACATATGTAAAATAGGTGAAGATTTTCCAATTGTATTTGAAGGTTATTCATTACAATATACATCTCAAGAAACACTAGATGCTGTTAAAGACCAAACACATCTCAGTTTATGCCTAAATGAGTTAATTGCAGAACATTTACTAGATGTTCAATGCGAAAGAATAAATAAAGAATTTGGGTTGATCTCAGAACAAGAGCTTGAAATACTTGAAGCCATAAGAAATAATGAAATTACAGAAATCACTATTAAAAAAGGTGAAAACAAACCGCTGATATTTACGTGCACAAAAAAAAGCGAATTAAAAGATGAGGATGTGTATAAGATAAAGCGATTACTCCGTATGAATGAGTTTGACGATGTAAGGGTAGTATTAAGAAATGACAAACATATTTATTTAGAAAACAAGACAAGAAAAAAACTATGACCCGATAAAACGGCTCAAAAAAAGAACAAAAATTAAAACCCAATGAAATGGCTTTTGGTTGCAATAATGCAACAACATGCTAACAGTAAAAGAATGTAGAGAAATTTTAGAACAAGATGCTGAAGGATTAACAGACGAAGAAGTAATACAAATCAGAGATTGGCTCTCTATGATGGCAGATATTGCTATTGAATCCGTGGAGAAGTCAAGAACTGAAAAAGAAAATAAAAAAGATGAAAAAAAGAGCTATCATTTACACGAGAGTATCAACCGATGAACAAAATAATGGGTACAGTCCGGCTGATCAAAAAGATAAATTGTATCGCTATTGCGAAAACAACAATATAGATGTTGTTGGATTTTATCACGATGATGAAAGTGGTAAATCTTTTGAAAGGCCAGAGTGGAAAAAGATAATGGCTTTTATCAAAAAGAATAAAAACACAGTTGATTACATCTACTTTTTAAAATGGGATCGTTTTTCGAGAAATGCACCTGAAGCATACGCTGAATTAGGTAAACTTAAAAAATTAAATGTTGAAGCCAGGGCTATGGAGCAACCCTTGGATTTAGAAATCCCTGAACAAAAGGTTATGTTAGCCATTTATTTAACAGCACCGGAAGTAGACAATGACCGAAGAGCCTTAAATATATTTCATGGAATACGAAGAGGTAAAAAGGAAGGTAGATGGCTAGGTAATTGTCCTCGTGGTTACAAGAACACTCGCAACGAATACAACCGACCAGTTATTACACCTGAAGGAGGCTCACAAGAAAAACTTGTAAAATCCGCTTTTAAGGAATTTGCAGATGGCAAATACAGTATTGAGGAGTTACGCTTAAAACTCCAAAAGAAAGGTCTTAAATGCAATCGTAATTCGTTTTGGATGTTATTGCGGAATAAAGCTTATATAGGAAAGGTCCTTGTACCAGCCTACAAAAACGAACCTGAAGAATGGATCCAAGGAAAACATAAGCCTTTGATTGATGAGCTAACGTTTTACAAGGTGCAAGATATATTGGAGGGCAGAAAAAAGAATTTACCAAGTTCATTCAAAACCATTCGTGATGAATTTCCATTAAGAGGGATATTAATCTGTCCAAAATGTGGTAAGCAATTAACTGCATCGTGTTCAAAGGGAAAGATGGGACAACTTTATCCGTATTATCATTGTTCGCAAGGTTGCAAAGAAAGACAAAAAGCAGAATTGGTTAATGAGGCCTTCGTTGAATTATTGCAAGTGGTACAACCAAAACCAAACAGTATAAAGTTGTTTTCTAAATTGGCAAGTGAAAAATTGAAAAACAATAACACTTCAGGAAAAGCAGAATTGGAAAAAGTAAACAAAGAAATAGCAAAACAACACCAGCGTATTTCCAATGCAAGAAGTTTAATGTTGGATGGTGAAATTGATGCGTCAGAATTCAAATCAATGCGTATTGAGATAGAAGAAAAAATTACTCAATTTACTTGTGAATTAAATAATGTAAGTGCAAGTATGCATAATATTGGGTCAAAACTAGCAGAGGCTACCGACTTAATTTCGAACCTCGGAAAGCACTATATACACAGTGAAACAGCAGTAAAAAGACAGATAGTGAGTTCGGTTTTTCCCTCAGGCTTAGTTTATGGAGAAAAAAAAGTTCGAACTCTCGAATTGAACAAGGTGATGTCTCGAATACTCAGTATTGACAAGGCTTTCGGAGGACCTAAAAAAAGAAAGCACACCGATTTTGGTGTGCTTTCCCTTCGAGTGGAGCCGGAGGGATTCGAACCCTCGTCCAAACAAGGAATTAATAAGCTTTCTACAAAGTTTAGAACAAACTTGGTTTTCGATTTAAGTCAGGCGTTTATTCATACCAAA
>Ga0208266_100224_pt1 | contig 23465 bp, 19 predicted proteins | sample LakWasMet67_HOW9_2_FD_183897 | JGI IMG/M metagenome (GOLD analysis project Ga0208266, IMG submission 183897) | Freshwater sediment methanotrophic microbial communities from Lake Washington under simulated oxygen tension - Sediment Metagenome... | ecosystem: Environmental > Aquatic > Freshwater >...
CTGCCCACGGCTTTTATGAGCGGGATTGCCGGGCGTTTTTTCAAGCAATTCGGCTGGACCGCAGTACTGGCGGTGCTGGCCTCGTTGGTCGTGGCAAGGATGTTGACACCGATGATGGCGGCTTATCTGTTGAAAGATAGCAAGCACTCCGAACCGCCGGAGGGGCGGGTCATGCAAAACTACATGCAGCTGGCGGCCTGGTGTCTTGAACATCGCCGAACCACGATAGCGGCTGCGGCGGCGTTTTTCATCGGTTCCTTGTTGTTGATTCCTTTGCTGCCCACGGGGTTCATTCCGCCGGATGACAATCCGCAAACACAGGTTTTCATCGAGTTAGCGCCCGGCGCTTCTCTTGCCCAAACCAGTGCTTCGGCGGAAGCCGCCCGGCAACTGGTGGCAAACGTGCCTTATGTGAAATCGGTTTACGCTACCCTGGGCAGCGGCTCGGCGGGCAACGATCCCCTTGCCGCCTCTCAAGGCGGCGAAGTGCGCAAAGCCACGTTGACGATTCTGCTGGCTAATCGTCAAGACCGGCCGGTGCTTAAGCAAGCCGTCGAGCAGAACATCCGGCAGGCGCTGCTAAGTCTGCCCGGCGTGCGCACCAAAGTGGGCCTCGGCGGATCGGGCGAGAAATACGTGCTGGTGCTCAGCGGCGACGATCCGCAGGCCTTAAGCAGCGCAGCCCTTAACGTGGAACGCGATCTTAGAACCATTCCTGGGCTCGGCAGCATCGCTTCCAGCGCCGCACTGGTGAGGCCGGAAATTGCGGTACGAACGGATTTTGCCCGTGCAGCCGACCTGGGCGTCACTACCGCGGCTATCGCAGAGACTCTGCGCATCGCCACTTTAGGCGATTATGACTGGTCTTTGCCCAAGCTTAATCTCGCCCAACGGCAAGTGCCGGTGGTGGTGAAACTGGCCGCAGATGGACGTAGCGACCTTTCGGTGCTTGAACGGCTCGCGGTACCCTCGAGCAAAGCAGGTTCGGGATCGGTGATGGTGAGTCAGGTGGCCGATCTGGAGCTTTCCAGCGGGCCTGCGGTCATTGATCGTTATGATCGCTCGCGTAACATCAATTTTGAAGTCGAACTCTCCGGCCTGCCGTTAGGGGATGTGACTAAGGCTGTGCAAAATTTGCCAAGCATTCGCAATCTGCCTGCCGGTGTAAAGCAGATTAATATTGGCGATGCCGAAATGATGGCCGAGCTTTTCTCCAGTTTTGGCCTGGCCATGCTCACCGGCATGCTGTGCATATACATCGTGCTGGTGTTGCTGTTCAAGGAGTTTTTGCAGCCGATCACCATCTTGGCCGCGCTGCCGCTGTCTTTCGGCGGCGGTTTTGTGGCGCTGCTATTGGCCGGTAAAGCGTTTTCCATGCCTTCTTTGATCGGGCTGATTATGCTGATGGGCGTTGCCACCAAGAACTCCATCTTGCTGGTCGAGTATGCCATTGTTGCCAGGCGGGATCATGGCCTGTCCAGGATGGATGCGCTGTTGGATGCTTGCCGGAAACGCGCGCGGGCTATCGTTATGACCACTATCGCGATGGCGGCCGGTATGTTGCCGATTGCGATAGGCATGGGCGACGCGGATGCCTCCTTTCGCAGCCCTATGGCGGTCGCCGTGATTGGCGGCTTGGTGACGTCTACCTTGCTCAGCCTGTTGGTGATCCCGGTGGCGTATACATATCTGGATGATTTCAATAATTGGAGCAAGGCGCTTTGGCGGCGTTATGTCAAAGTAAACCCCTAATCCTGAAACGGCCGTTAGGATAGGGTCGGTAATAACGTCCCGACACATAAGCTCATCGTTCCCACGCTCTGCGCTCGTCTTTATACACAAGTGTGTTTCAGAGTCGTCATACCGGCATGGACGGTGTCTCGCAGAAGCTTATGTATAACAATGGGCGCTCTGGTCCCTGACTGGGTTACCACGCAGAGCGTCGCTGCCATTAAGTTAAGCCTTGTAGGAGCGGGCCGTGCCCGCGATGATGGCGCTATAACTCTGCATCGCTGTGCAAATATCGCGGGCGCGGCCCGCTCCTACGGAGTGTCGATGTGCAACTTGGTATCTCGTTGAATATTTTCGTGTTTTTTGTGTATTTCGTGGATAAGACGATTGTTCCGGGTTTATCGGCGTTTCTTATCTAGCGTAACTTTATCAGCGCCATCAATTGTTCTTCATCAACCGGTCTGGTTAAACAGTAATCAAAACCGGCGTCCAGCGCTTCAGGTTTTTGCTTGCTGTCGGCAAATGTGCTGATGGCGGCGACTTTTAGCGGGTTATGTCGGCTTCTTAGGATTTTTATCATCTCTAGCCCCGACATGACCGGCATGCTGAGATCGATCAGCGCCATTTTGTACTGATGTTTGTCGATCAATTGCAAGGCTTCGGCGCCGTCAGCGGCGGCGTCGACGGCGTAGCCGTTCAGTTCAAGCAGGTTGGCCAGTATCAATCGGTTTATTTCACTGTCATCGGCAATCAAAATGCGGTTTTCGGTATTTTTCGCCTGATGATGCTCTATAGCCTGTTTTATCTGCATCATTGACGACTTGTTTAATTGCGCTGTTCTGTTGTGATCCCGACATAATGCGCCTCTGAAACCGAGGTAGTCCGGTTGGTAGGGCATTAGTTCGGCGATGTCGTCCTGTCTGAGCGAGCCGGCCAGTCCGCAGAGCATGGCTCGGTCTTTTGCCAGCTGCACAAAGCGGGCGATGTCGGCCTTTGTCATGACTTGAGTCAATGAACCGTTGTTTTTGTTCATGGTATCGAGCATGACGCCTGTGAAACCGGCATTTTTTAATGCGTCTATGACAGCGAAATCCGGTTGGCTATCGGCGAATAATACCGCGATCAAGGCCGGATTTTGTTGTGTTAATGCGGCTAGTTTTTCTAGGGTTCCCGGCCAGTCGCCGCCGGGAAAAAAGCCGATTTTTACATAATCGACGCCGGTTTCGGCCATGGCCTTGACTGCCCGATATACAATCTCCGGCTGCATCGGCAGGTCGCCAATGGTTGCGCTGACGGGACGGCGGCCGCCGATTGCAACAACAATGCTTTTGACAAGATCGGTTTCCAGTGCGCCCAAAGCGCCTAGAGCCGGTTGTTTCAGGTCGACAATGTCGACGTTCGCACTTAATGCCTGTAAGGCTTCTTCTACGCTGTTAACGCTGGCGAGCATTCCGGTCATGAGCTGATCCCGGCTTTTGCCGCGCCAGTTCCCGTCTGGCTCGCGGTATTTTCACCATCCTTGGCGATTGCCGAACCTGCTCCCGGCAGGTTTTCGGCATACACACCCTCCCTGGCGATTGCCGAACCTGTTCCTGACAGGTTTTCGGCATACACACCCTCCCTGGCGATAAAGTCTTTAATAATCTCCATCAACCAACCCCAGGCTTCCAGTTCCCGGTCTCCGGCCGTTTTCTCCAGGCCGATGCGCAGATAGTCGATTTCGGCTTGTATTTTTTTCAGCGGGAGCATGTTTAAGCGGCTGATTAAAATCGCCGCTTCCAGCACCGAATACTGGGCGCGGTTAAAGCCTCTAAAGGGCGCATGATTGGCGGTATGCACGGCTTTGCAGAATAATTTGGGCCGGGTCTCGTCGTCTTCAATGCGGACCAGTTCCACTTCGGTATGCGCCAAGGCGCAGGCAAGCACCCGGCCGTTGATTTTTTCCGCCGCTTTTAACGGCCAGTCGCGCCGCCCGGTCAGGCAGCCGGCAAATACCCGCACATCGTCGCAATAATTAATGACTGCGGTTTTGCTTTCCAGCAGGTTATTCAGTGTTGTGGACGGGCGGAACGGCAAGATGATGAACTCGTCTTGCGCTTCAGGGGATATATGAATTCCCATCGGCGCAATATGCGCCAGGCCTGAACTGTTCTGGGTGATGACTATGGTTTCTTGGATCATTAGTGCTTTTTTAGAGTGGTTCCGGCCGGTTTAAAGGTGTGCAGGTCAACGGTGGATTCTGCGCTGTCGGTTGCACAGCCCCATTGTAATGCTTGATCCTGAGTATAGCGTTTACCCAATTGCCAGGCTATTTCAGCGCGGGCCAATTCAACGCCCAGGTAAAAAGCATGGCCGCCGTCGGTTTCAACATGCAGCTCGGGAAACAGGTCGAACGGATCGGTAGCGCTGTGCAGGCCGTCGCGGTTGAAAATATGCACGCCTTCGGCGCTGATTTGGACGCGGTAACTGGGGTCCTTGATTTGTCCGGCCAGTTCCTTGACTTCTTCCAAACTATAAGGGAAGGGCGAGGTTTCATGCAAGGCCATTAAACCGGGGTCGATATGCTTGGGCAGCATGTCGTGCTCTTTCGCTGCAAACATGATGCGGCGGGCCAGGTCGGCTTCCTTGACCGCCCGGCAGGCATGCTTGCTGACTTGGGTTGCCAAAATGCTGTTGATGTTAAGCTCAGAGCAGATGCCCAGCAGCAGCGCATTCATGCCCAGCGTGTCGGCATGGGTCAGTTCGGTGATGTTGCCGACGCCCAGCATCATTTCAATATCGGGATGGTTCTTTCTGACTTCATGATAACGCACGATCGATTGCGTGAAACCGAAGTGCAGCGGATCCAAAATCGGATCGACGATAAAGCTGCGGTTTTTTGCCTGCATGATGTTGATGGCTCTATCCAGTGACGCCAAATCTTCATGTTTTTCAGGGATTAAGATCGGCGTTGCCGCCACTTCGTCGGCAACCCACAAGGTGCTTTCATGCAGGCTGAGCATGTAATCGGCGCCCGCTTTGCCGCCCCTGAGCAAATCGTCGGCTTCCAGCGAATCGATGCTGACGGTAAAGCCTTCCTGTTTCAGGGTGCGGATGATGGCTTCCATGTGCGGGAAATCGGTGCTCGGCAAACAGCCTATATCGATCACATCAGCGCCGTTTTGTTTGTAGTAATAGGCGCGCTTGACCACCTCTTCAACGCTGACATTGGGCGCATCGACGATTTCGGCGAAGATTTTGACGCTGTAGCGGCTTAAATCAAGTTTGTGCGCGGCTTGGCCGAAAAACATCGGCAAGTCTTTGAGTTCGTCCGGGCCGCGTTCAATCGGCAGGCCTAAGTCTTTGGACAAGGCTTCCAAATCGCCGCGGCAGCGTCCGGGCACCAGTATGCGATCGGCGCCGAAGGTGTCGGTCAAGCGGCGGCCGATCATGTCCGCGGTCATCAGCGCCGCGACTTTAAGCCCCAGCTGATGCACGGTATAGGTGAATTTCGGCTGCATTTTTTCCAGGATATTATGCAGCTGTTTTTCCGCCAGTTTGCCGGTAAGAAAGAGGATATGTTCGCTCATGTTAACGATTTTAGCCGTTCTTTAACGGTGCTGATCAGTTCGTCGACACTTTCAACGACGGTGGTATATTCAAAAGTGCGTAATTTGGCGGTGCCTTCCAGGTCGATTTTGCGCGGATAAACCATGACTTTGCCGCCCGGCGCAGTGGTTTCCATTTCCGGCGCTATGTCGCAAGGATAAACGATGCTCGGAACCCTGCATTTTCCGGCCTGGGAATAAAGATTGGTCACCAGCGAGTCGGCGATACCCAGCACGCATTTGGCAACCGTATTCGAGGTGGTCGGCGCCATCACAAAGGTATGGTAATAACCCTTGTAAAAATGCCCAACCGGCGGCGCTGAAGCGGTTTTGTCGCGGTACACCGGCATTTTTTTACGGATGTCGTCGAGGCTGATGCCGTACATAAGCAACACTTCTTCTCCGGCCAGGCTCAGATATAGATCGACATTATCCTGTGTCAGCAGGAAGTCCAGGCATTCTTCTATATAATGACCGGAGCCGGTAACGGCCCAGGCTAATCGTGGTTTATTCATTAAATTCAATCAGCGTCGAAAACATTTGGTTATTATACATCAATCAATACGCCGATTTCGCACGCAGGGCTTTTAGAAAATGGGCGGTTACATGATTTAAGAATCTTTTATTCACCACGAAGACACGAAGATTTATTCCTTCGTGTTCTTCGTGCCTTCGTGGTGATATTCTTTTAAGCTTTTATAGATGCACCTGTTATTAATCAGAGATTACGAAATGTTCAGTCGCGCCAGTTCCCAATTATCTTGCTGCACACACACCAAACCGCTGATTATGGGGATTTTAAATGTGACGCCGGATAGTTTTTCCGATGGCGGTAAATTCTCAGGTCTTAATGAGGCCATGCAGCAGGTTGAATTGATGCTGTCCGAAGGCGTGGATATTATCGACATAGGCGGCGAATCAACCCGTCCCGGATCTGATTCGGTTGCGGCCTCGGAGCAGATTCAGCGGGTCGTTCCGGTGATTGAGGCCATCAGGCAGCAATTGAACAGCGATATTTTAATCAGTATCGACACGACCTTAAGCGAAGTCGCCAAAGCGGCGCTGGACGCCGGAGCCAATATCATCAATGATGTTTCAGGAGGCAGAAATGATGCGGCTATATTGACACTGGCGGCTCAAGCCGGCGTGCCGATTATTTTGATGCACAGTCAGGGCGTCTCCAAAACCATGCAGGACAACCCGTATTATGATGATGTCGTGCAGGAAGTGCTTGATGCTTTGGATGAATGCGTTAATACGGCGTTAAAAGCGGGGGTTAAAAAAGAAGCGATTGCGATCGATCCGGGCATCGGTTTCGGGAAACGCAAGCAGGATAATATCGATTTGCTGGCGCACCTTGATAAGTTGGTGGCTACGGGCTTTCCGGTGCTGTTGGGCGCCAGCCGCAAGCGTTTTATGGGGACGATTTGCGACGTCACCGAACCCTCGGAATTGGTTACCGCCACCGCAGTGACTACGGCGTTAGGGGTGATGGCGGGCGTACAGATGTTCCGGGTACATGATGTCAAGGAAAACCGGCAGGCGGCCGATGTGGCCTGGGCGATTAAACAGAGTCGGTAAGCTGCGCTTATGACCGTCGCCTCAGAATCAAATCGATTAAACACGGAATACGGGTAACAGATGCTTAAAAATCGTTTATTCGCCACGAAGACACGAAGAAAAAAACTTCGCGTCTTCGTGGCGAATGATGAATAGGCGAGGCGTCTTACCGTCAGTTATAGTTATTTTGACTGTTTTTTCTAGCGGTGTCTGTTGCGTGGGTTTCTGACGGAGCGCGATAATCGCCCTCGGATAAATAGGTAAGAAACATCGGCAGTAATACAAGGATGGCTAAAACCACTACCACGCCGCCGATGGATATTAAAAGTGTCTTAAAGTTCCCGCCAATATTTTCTACAGGGTCATCTGAATCCGTTGAAGACTGGGTTTGGTCGTCTTGGTTTGACATGATAATCTCCCGATAACTGATTGAAAGAAAAATGAATTGCCACCACATAGTTGAAGCTGGCTGTTGCTATGCTAGCCCCATCATGAAGTTCCTGCAACTTTATTGCGTAGCATTGATGTCTTAATAAAACAACAACTTAAAAGCGTTGGAGGCTTCAGGATCCTATCAACGAGAACTCATGATCCCCTTACGCATCGAGGATTCAATTGATAAACACTCTTTTACAGCTCAAAAAGCCGCCGATTGCTACAATAGGCACAATAAAAAGCGGAAAGTCTTGTGCCTTGATGCGAGAATGGCTTACAGCGCCATTGAAACAGCCGTTAAGCTTTTAATTAACGAGGAAATCGCTAATTATCGTTATAACAATAATAATCAGGAAATAATTGAAAAATGAGCAAGCGGATAGGTGCGACTGTATGCGTTGTTCTACCTCCTGCATCCTTGCCGTCGTACCCACCCTATGAATTGAGAGTTTAATGAGCAAACAAGAAAAATCCCTAACAATGACCGTATTGATGACACCGGACATGGCGAATTTTTCCGGCAACGTTCACGGCGGTTCTTTATTGAAATTGCTGGATCAGGTGGCTTATGCCTGTGCGGCAAAATACTGTAAAAAATATGTGGTGACCGCGGCGCTCGATCAGGTGTTCTTTAAACAACAGGTCAATGTCGGCGAGCTGGTCACCTTTTATGCGCATGTCAATTATGTCGGCCATTCATCAATGGAAATCGGGGTCAAGGTGTTTGCCGAGGATTTAAGAACCGATGAAAAAAGGCATACGACGTCCTGCTATTTTACGATGGTGGCGATGGATGAACACGGACAAACTGTGGAAGTACCGAGATTACAACTGGATAACGATGTGGAAATAAGACTTTACCAAGCGGCGCAAATGCGCAAAAAAATACGCCAGGAAAGCCTGGAGAAAAATCGTGCCATGCAGGTGGAGTTATTAGAGGATGAGCTGTAATTTATGATTATGCAGGGAAATTTTGAACAACTGCCGTTAAAGGATTTTGCCGAAAAAGCCTATCTGGATTATTCCATGTATGTGATTTTGGACAGGGCGTTGCCGCATATCGCCGATGGCTTGAAACCGGTGCAACGGCGTATTGTTTATGCGATGTCCGAGCTGGGTTTGACGGCGACGGCCAAATTTAAAAAATCGGCCAGAACGGTCGGCGACGTGTTGGGTAAATATCATCCGCACGGCGATTCCGCGTGCTATGAAGCGATGGTGTTGATGGCGCAGGATTTTTCCTACCGCTATCCGCTGGTCGACGGGCAGGGTAACTGGGGCTCGCCGGACGATCCCAAATCCTTTGCCGCGATGCGCTATACCGAATCCCGTTTGACCGCTTATGCGCAAACTTTGTTAAGCGAGTTGGGGCAGGGTACGGTCGACTGGGCGGATAATTTTGACGCGACGCTGAAAGAGCCGGTGCTGTTGCCGGCGCGACTGCCGAATATCTTGCTGAACGGCACCATGGGCATTGCGGTCGGCATGGCGACCGACATACCGCCGCATAATCTGCGCGAAGTCGCCCATGCCTGCATCCAGTTATTGGACGATCCGGATAGTACGCTGGACATGCTGTTTGCCCATATCAAAGGCCCCGATTATCCGACCGATGCGGAAATCATCACCTCGGCTGACGAGATACAAAAAATGTATATCAGCGGCGGCGGTTCGATAAAAATGCGCGCCAAATACGAGCAGGAAGACGGCAATATTGTGATCACCGCGCTGCCGCATCAGGTTTCCGGCGCTAAATTGATGGAGCAGATAGCCGCACAAATGCTGGCGAAAAAGCTGCCGATGATTGAAGATTTGCGGGATGAATCGGATCATGAAAATCCGACCCGGCTGCTGGTGATTCCGCGCTCAAAACGGATCGATGTCGATGAGGTGATGTCGCATCTGTTTGTCACCACCGATCTGGAAAAAAGCTATCGCGTCAACATGAACATGATCGGCCTGGACGGGCGGCCCAAGGTTAAAGGCCTTAGGGACATACTGGTCGAATGGCTGGCGTTTCGGACCGAGACCGTGCGAAAACGCCTGCAATACCGGCTGGACAAGGTGCTGGCGCGATTGCACATTCTCGATGGCTTGCTGATTGCCTATCTGAATATCGATGAAGTCATCGCGATTATCCGCACTGAAGACCATCCCAAACCGGTGCTGATGGAGCGTTTCGGCATTACCGATATTCAGGCCGAAGCGATACTGGAGTTAAAGCTGCGGCATCTGGCCAAGCTCGAAGAGATGAAGATTCGCGGCGAGCAGGATGAATTGGAGCTGGAACGCGCGGCGCTGGAAAAAACCCTGGCTTCGCCGCGCTTGTTAAACCGCCTGATCAGAAAAGAACTGGAGCGCGATGCGGAGAAATACGGCGATGACCGCCGCTCGCCGATTGTGGCCAGGGATGCGGCTCAGGCATTGGAAACAACGGCGTTAATAAGCAACGAACCGTTAACCGTTATTTTGTCGGAAAAAGGCTGGATCAGGGCGGCCAAAGGCCATGACATTGATGTGGGCAGTTTAAATTATCGTTCCGGAGACGGCTTTCTGGATGCGGTCAAATGCCGGACCACGCAGCCGGTTTATATCCTCGATTCCACCGGGCGGGCTTACAGCACTTCGTCGCATGACCTGCCGTCGGCCAGAACGCAGGGCGAACCGTTGACCGGGCGGCTTAATCCGCCGCCGGGTTCATTATTCGTGCATCTTCTGGCGGGGCAACCGGACGACTGGTATGTGCTTGCCAGCCATTTCGGTTATGGGTTCAGGGTTCAACTGAAAGAGTTATTGAGTAAAAATAAGGCCGGCAAGCTGCTTATCAGCTTGCCTGATGGCGCCAAAGTATTAAAGCCCGCGCCGATACGCAGTGAGGCCGATTCGCTGGCGGTGGTGACTTTACAAGGTCGCTTGCTGATTTTTCCCGTGGCCGAACTGCCCGCCCTGGCGAAAGGCAAAGGCAATAAGCTGATTCAAATTCCGAACGCCGATCTGACGGGTGGAAAAGATTACGTAGTCGCGGCGATAGCATTGCCTGAAAACGGGTCATTGAAAATCATTGCCGGTAAACGGCAGCTAACGCTTAAAGGCGCGGATATTGGACATTATTCAGGCAATCGCGCCAAAAGAGGCTTGGCATTGCCCAGAGGCTTTCAGCGGGTTGACGGCCTGGAGTGCGAGTAACGCAAATCGCAGGATTGAATATCCTGTGGCTTGCGGGCTTAAGGCGCGGTGTTCTGCTGAAAAATCGACCTGATTAGCAAGATGGCTTCAGCCAGAGAAATCGATGCCAATCTTCCGGAAAATCCAGCAGGGTTGGCGCTTATTTTTTACCAGTCGTTTTCAGTCTGACGATAAGACACCGGTAATCGTCCTCACTTAAGGCATCATTTACTATCAGCACGGACTGCCTATGCGCATTTTTGTTAAAATGCAGAAATATCGCGAAGATAGTGATGACTGTTGAATTCAGGATCTGAACCGGTTCAAAGTCATTGCCGTCGGATACTTCCCAGCCCAATGCTTCGGATTGTATGATCTTATGCCGCTGGTTTTTTAAGCGTTTGATCATCAACCGAAGATGTAGGCAGATCCCTGTCAACAGGGCTAATTTAACGGTAATCGGTAAGGCATTGGCGATGCTTGCCGCCAAGGCCAGCCCATGCATAATAACCAGAAACCGCTTTAATCGTTTGGATGGTTTAAGTTCTACCGACAACGAAGGCTCGTGTTTTTGGGGCAAGTTGGGCGCTCCTTATTTTTCTCCCGTTGATAATACGGGTGTTTCAATACAATACAAATCAGCATATAGGTTTTTTGTCTTGCTTCAAACAGCGATATAATTGGAACTCTTTAAAACCCATTATTTTGTTTATTGATGAATCCCGATTGGAAAAATTTCCTGCTTTCTAAAAACGCAACATTCAACAACGATACCGACATCGTTTTTTCATCGCCAGAGCATGAGGGCAAGAAGCATATTTACCCGATTACGCATCTGGGTGTTTTGACGATTGCAGGCATTGATGCGGCAAAATTTTTACAAGGACAAATTACCTGCAATATTAATGATATAACCGATATAAAAAGCAGTCTGGGCGCATTATGCAATCCCAAGGGCAGGGCGATTACGACTTTTTTATTGGTTAAAAACGCCGATTCTTTTTTGATGATTTTGCCCAAAGAATTACTGGCATCCATCAAAAAAAGACTACAGATGTATGTGTTGCGATCCAAGGTAACCTTAACCGACAGTTCGGATCAGTTATCTCTAATCGGCTTATACGATAAAGCATCGCAAGCCGCCGAAGAAACGGAACTTCGCTTTGCAACAAGCAACCGGGGAAACATCGTCGTTAATCTTCAGGAACGCCGCCTGATTATTGCCGAGACCGATAACGCCCAGGCGCTTTGGGATGAGAAGGATAAACTGGGCTTCCAAGCGGAAGGTTCGGCGCAATGGCGCTATCTCGATATAATTTCGGGGATTCCCTGGCTTAGTGCGGAAACATCGGAAGAGTTTATTCCGCAAATGCTTAATCTGGATAAGTTGGGCGGCATCAGTTTCAACAAGGGCTGTTATACCGGCCAGGAAATTGTCGCCCGGACTCATTATCTAGGCAAGGCAAAAAGGGAAATGTTTCTCGCCGAATGCGATGTCTCGGCAACTCCGGAAGCTAATTCAACCATTATTGATGACAGCGCTGACACAGAACAAAGTGTAGGTAAAGTGCTGTGTGCGCAAAACGCACACAATAGTTGCAAAATGCTTGTTGTCCTGCAAATCTCTGACGCAAACGCTTATAATCTTAAGCTGAAAAATCAGAACCAAGATAAAATCACATTATTAACCGTATAGTTTTAGTACGTATTATTTATCGAGGGATGCAACAATAATGCAATTTACTTCCGTTCAGGACTTTCTTGATCATGTTCAAGCCGAACTTGATGCCAATCGTCTTGTTTTGCCTACCTTGCCCGATATTGCTTTAAAGGTTAAGAATGCTGTGACGGATGGCGATATATCGGCTAAGGAGTTGGCTGATATGATAGTGACCGATGCGGCATTATCGACACAAATTATTCGTGTAGCCAATAGCCCGATGTACCGTGGCGCATCTGAAATCAATAACATACAAATGGCCGTTTCAAGATTGGGCAACAATACCGTTCGTAGTTTAGTTACCTGTCTGCTAATGAAACAGATATTCCGCCCCTCATCAAAGCTGTTGGAAAGTCTGTTCAGGCGAGCCTGGGAGCAAAGCATTAATGTTTCAGCCATCAGCCGGGCTCTTTGTGCGTTTGTTCCTCATCTTAATGCCGATGAGGCCATGCTGGCAGGCCTTATTCATCAAATAGGCAAATTACCCATATTAATGCTGGCCGAGAAGATTCCGGAGTTTAGGGATAGTCCGACCAGAATGGAAAAGCTGTTGGAAAAAGTACACCCCGCCGTGGGAAAATTGATTATGGATGCTTGGGACTTTCCGGTAAATTTAAAGCCGGTAGCGTCTGAATATGTTAATTTCCGATATGACTCAGGACCTAAAGCCGATTATGTCGATGTGGTACAAGTTGCATTTTTGCAAAGTATAGCGGGAACCGATCACCCGGCATGCCGGGTTGATTGTTCTATAGTTCCTTCATTTGCCAAGCTCGGATTTTCCGCTGACGCCGAAATACTGGAAATTGAGGGTATTTCAGATGAAATTGAAATTGCCCGAAGCCTGCTCTCCTAAATATGTTTAAAGTTATGATTAATACAGAAACTGCCTCGCGTTTTCGCCGATTAGGCACAATTACAATTTTTGCTGTTTATTTTGTCATCCTTGTTGGCGGAATCGTAAGGGCTTCCGGTGCAGGCATGGGCTGTCCCGACTGGCCGACTTGCTTTGGACAGTGGGTGCCGCCAACGGATGAGGCCCAGTTACCCGCTAATTACCATGAGATTTATGCACAACGCGGTTATGAAAATACCCAGTTCAACCCGGTAAAAACCTGGACCGAGTACACCAATCGCCTGGTCGGCGTGACGATTGGCTTTTTGATCTTGCTGACGGCCTGGTCGTCGCGCATTTATCTTAAAACGGATAGAACCATTTTTTATTTGGCGGTCAGCGTGTTTTTTCTGGTCGGTTTTCAAGGCTGGCTAGGTTCCACCGTTGTGGCAAGCAATCTCAAACCTTTTATGATCACCTTGCACATGTTATTGGCTTTGTTCATCGTCGCATTGCTTATTTATACGATTGCCCGTTCGCAACGGGATATCCTCGCCCGGCTTGATATTCGATCGCTGCCGGATAAATTTAGAATCGTGTTAATTGTGGCCATGATCATGACCCTGCTGCAAGTGGCTATGGGGACTCAGGTCAGGGAAGCGGTAGATTTTATTGCCCACAATCATGCTTATATCGAGCGCCAATACTGGCGTGACGACTTTCCGGTCATTTTTTACATACACCGCTCCTTCTCCTCGATTATTTTATTTACCAATCTTTGGTTGGCCTGGAAAATTGTCCGGTCTGTCGATAAAAAAAGCCTGTTGCGGCGCATCGGTTTATCCCTGGCCGGTCTGGTTATCACCGCCATTATTGCAGGTATCAGCCTCGATAGATTGGGAATGCCGCCGGTTGCCCAGCCGATTCATCTGTTGATGGCTAACCTTATTTTCGGTGCGCAGTTTTTCCTGTTTAGTTGCCTGAATTACGCGGCAAAAAAATAGCTTTAACCGGATGTTTTTTTTGAATTGCCTGGTTAATTAATGCACCACGAAGACACGAAGACACGAAGGGCGCGAAGTTTATGTTTTTCGTGTGAATAAATGATTCGGATATACAAAGTCGAACATCGGCTAACTTGATACAACAACCTGCCGTTGATTTTATCGTTCCTGCCGACAGACAGCCTTGTTGGATGTAGAATGGTGCAAATAACAATAAACCCGCTGGCTATCAATGACGATCCAAGATTCATCCGTAAGTTTAAGTCTGCTTAGAAATTCTTTTAAGCGTTTTTTACCCAATCCCCAAGCTGTCGCGCTGGCAATCATTCTGATTGCCAGTTTTGTGCTGATTTATTCATTGTCCGACCTGTTAATGCCGGTTTTCGTATCGATTGTGCTGGCGTATCTACTGGAAGGCCTGGTAAGCAAGGCCGAAGGCATGAACATGCCGCGCCTGCCCGCTGTCTATCTGGTGTTTTCGGTGTTTATGGCGTGTCTGGTTTTTTTATTGTTTTATTTGATACCGATAGTTTCACAGCAGGCGGTCGAACTTGTTCAACAGATTCCTGAGATATTGAACAGGGCGAGAATCGGAATCATGAGCTTGCCGGACATGTATCCGCAGTTTATTTCAGAAAGCAAAATTCAGCAGATGATGTTTGCCGTGCAGCGGGAATTGTTAACTTACGGGCAAAATATATTGTCGCGTTCAGCAGCATCCGTTGTGGGCTTGGTCAGCGTAATGATCTATCTGTTCCTGGTGCCGATGATGGTGTTTTTCTTTTTAAAAGATAAACAGATGCTAGTGTCTTGGTTTTTACAGTTTATGCCGAAAGACAGACATTTGACCGTACGGGTTTGGGAAGAGGTCGATATGCAGATCGGTAACTATGTGCGCGGCAAGTTTGCCGAGGTTTTTATTCTCTGGGCCGTCAGTTATGTGACTTACGCGGCGATGGGGCTGAATTATGCCATGTTATTGGCTGTTTTAATGGGCGTGCAGGTCATTATTCCCTACATTGGCGCAACGTTGGTTACCTTCCCGGTTTTGGGCGTCGCTTATTTTCAGTGGGGATTAGGTGGCGATGAGTTTATGTATATTGTTATCGCCTACTCCATTATTCAGGCGCTGGACGGTGTTATCTTGGTGCCGGTATTGTTTTCGGAGGCGGTTAATTTGCATGCTGTAGCCATTATCGTCGCCATTTTGTTTTTTGGCGGTTTGTGGGGTTTTTGGGGGGTGTTTTTGGCTATTCCATTAGCGACCGTTGTCAAGGCGGTGCTGACCGCCTGGCCGCGGATTGGCGATAACAGTCTGGATGCGAATTATTAGCTACCACGAAGTTTTATGTTTCATTCTGCGTGTCCTGCGAGGTGTTTTTATGCGGCTTAGATAACACATCAATTATTAATTCGGCTAAGGAATGTGCATGAAATAACTTTTGCAATAGCATCGCCACTATCCCCAGACCTGGCAGGTTTTAAAAACCTACCAGGTCTAACTTGCGAAGTTATTTTATGGGTATTCCTAAGCGAATATCTACAAAATATCCGATGCGTAATCGGCCAAGCGTGAACGCTCGCCACGGCGCAAGGTGATATGCGCCCCATGCGGCCAGGTTTTAAATCGGTCTACGACATAAGTCAATCCCGAGGTTGTCGCTGTTAAATAAGGCGTGTCTATCTGCGACAGATTGCCGATACAGATGATTTTGGTTCCGGGACCCGCTCGGGTTATCAATGTTTTCATCTGTTTCGAGGTCAGGTTTTGAGCCTCGTCAATGATCAGGTAGCGATTGAGGAATGTTCGTCCGCGCATGAAGTTAAGCGACCTGATTTTGACCCGGTTCATAATGATGTTGCTGGTTGCGCTTTGCTCCCATTCGCCGTGCTCCGCATTACTGCCCAGCAGTTCAAGGTTATCGATTAATGCGCCCATCCACGGCGCCATTTTTTCTTCCTCCGTACCGGGCAAAAAGCCTATATCTTCACCGACCGGGACGGTTTCGCGGGTCATGATGATTTCCTGGTAAGCTTTGTTCTCCAGGGTCAAGGTAAGTCCTGCGGCCAGTGCCAACAGGGTTTTTCCGGTGCCCGCCGTACCCAGCAAGGTGACAAAATCAATGTTGGGATCCAACAAGACATTGAGGGCAAAGTTTTGCTCCCGGTTTTTCGCCGTTATGCCCCAGACATTGTTGTGTTTTGCGCGATAATCCTTGGCCAGTTCCAATACCGCAATTTGTCCGTCGCAAGATCTGACGATGGCTTCAAAATTGGTTTCGTCTTCTATGTACAAATATTGGTTGGGATACCATTCGGTTACTATGGGGGCTTCCAGTTTGTAAAAAGTGCGGCTTTTTTCCTGCCAGGATTCCATTTTGGCGCCGTGTATCGTCCAGAAATCCTTTTCCAGCGCCATTGCGCCGCTGTATAGCAGGTCAATGTCATCCAGGGTCTGGTCGTTATGGTAGTCTTCCGCAAGCAACTCCAATGTCGCGGCTTTGATGCGCATGTTGATGTCTTTCGATACCAGAATAACATGGGTATCAGGCAGTTTTTTGGTGAGCGCCAGGACGATTCTGAGTATGGAGTTGTCGGCCAGGGTGCCGGGCATGCTTTCCGGCAGCAGCGCGGTCATGGCGCTGGTCTGGAAATATAAGCGTCCGCCGTCAGTCGTTTCGGCTTTCGGGCCGTGTTTTATGCCCGACAACGGTAGGCCGTCGTTGATGGTTTGCTGATTGGCGCCTTGGATTAACTCATCCAGAAACCGACTGACCTGTCTTACATTGCGCGCCAGTTCGGTTAGGCCTTTTTTTGCATGATCGAGCTCCTCCAGAACGATCATGGGGATAAAAATGTCATGTTCCTTAAAGCGGAAAATGGATGCCGGATCGTGCATCAGCACGTTGGTGTCCAGGACAAATAGTTTTTTATCCGGCGATGTTTGAATGTTCATGGTCAGTTGCCGGCAAGTTCATGTAAGGCTTGCAGCACTTCTTCACAATGGCTTTTGACTTTTATTTTTCGCCATTCATGAACAAGTACTCCCTGGGGATTGATCAGAAAGGTGCTGCGCTCGATGCCTCGAACCTGCTTGCCGTACATGTTTTTCATTTTGATCACGTCAAACAGCTGACACAGCTTTTCATCCGAGTCTGAAAGCAGGTCGAAAGGAAATTCCTGTTTGCATTTAAAGCCTTCGTGAACGCGGACGGTATCACGTGATACGCCTACTATGACGGTGTTGAGTGCGGTAAATTTGTCGATGTTATCGCGAAAGCTTTGGCCTTCCTGAGTACAACCGGGGGTATTGTCTTTCGGGTAAAAGTAAATGATAAGGTATTTGCCTTGGTAGTCGCTTAGTTTTACCGTTTTATCGCCGGTAGATGAAGCCTCAAAATCGGGGACAGCGTTGCCGAGAGTTATCATTATTAATTCTATCGTTTTATGGGTTCAAGAATGGCATCTATATTTAACTGATCGCAGAAATCCAGAAACTCTTCGCGTAGCGATAGCAGGTGCAGTTGCGGCGGGATCAAAATCACAAACTTGGTTGAGAATACGGAGGTTTGAATGTAGGGCGCCTGATAACAGCTGCCGGTTATTTCTTCAATCTCTATCTCCCGGTCAAACAGAAACGAAGTGATGGATTCGGTGACGTTATCGCGATCCAGGGATATTGTTTCCAATGAGTAGGGTACGCACTCTTTAATTTTGTCTTTTTGATCGGGCCGCAAGGTATGGATTTTAATGTCCAGTCGCCTCTGGATAATATCCAGAGTGCTTTCAAATTTGGCAATTTGATTCCAATTACCCTGAATAAGCAGATATGCCGCAGTAGACTGAGCGAGGCGGGATGAACGTATTTCCAAAATACTACATTTACAGTCGCGCACGGCGGGTAATATTTCGGCAATAAATTTAATCTGATGGTTGCCCAAGGCTGTGATAGCTAGTTGCATTTTGCTTCTTAAAAGTTTTTTTGGAAGTTTAGCATCAAATGGCTGAAACTTGATGAACATTAAGTTTATTTGGGATTAAAATGATTAAAATCGTTTTTCTGCCGATAAATATTGAAAGCTGCATTTAAACTTTGTAGTTATCTTGCAACTCATTACTGAGCCTGAATATGACTGATTCAATAGATAAAAAATTACAAGAAAAACACGATAATCTCGATGATTTGGATGCCATGCTGGACGAAGCGGAATCCTCTCTTGTCCAGATGAATGAGTTTCAGGATGATGAAGATGCTATTGATAGATTGTTGATAGATACCGGATTTGATTCAGATGAAGCGTTAACGCACCCCACAGCGCAAAAGGATATAGGTCTGCATGATGAGTTGGACGACTTGTTAGGTTTTGACGACTTTGACGATTTTGTTAACGAGCCGGAAGAAACACAGGCGCTTGTGGATGTAGACGATTCAGATTTTGCTTCGTCCAATGAGCTTCAAGACGACCAAGATGCGCTTGATAGATTGCTGACGGCGGCCAGTCTTAAAACAGATGATATGCCAATGCAAACAACCGGGCATGATGATGAGAGCGGGCTTGAAGCGTTGGACGATTTTTCTGACTTTAGTGCTTTTAATGAACCGGAAATAGATCTACAAGACTCGCCTCAAACGACCGCAGCTAAAGAGGGTAATGAGCCTGAATTGGCTATTGAGGACCTAGCCGCGCTTGCCGATAATGTGGATTTATCAGACGAAATCGATACTGTTGGCGAATCGGATATGCCTTATGAGGATAATATCGCCGCTCCGGCTTTGGCGGAAATTGATGAATCGGATGCGCAAGATGATGTCGGTGCCGATAATGAACTTGATGAGTTTTCAGACTTTAGCGATTTCAGTGAGCCGGACATCCTCCCGGAAATAGAAAATGATGAGCCTGAACCTGTCATAGAAAGCTTATCCGAGCAGGTTGATGATGTCGGTCTGCCGGATGAAATTGATGAGTTTTTCAGTCTCAGTGATAATTTTGATGAATCCGACATGATTCCAGATGATGAAATTGAGGTGTCGGCTCCGGCTGAAGCGGAATCAATCGCCTCCGATCCGGAACCGCAAGCAGTCGTTGAGCAACCCTTGCTTGAAGAAGCCGATGATTTTTCCGGCTTCGTTGATGATTTTAACGAATCGGATAGGCTCCAGGAGGACGAGCTTGAGGTAGTACCGGCTCCGGCTGAAGCGGAATTAAGCGCCTCCGATCTGGAGCCGCAAGCAGTCGTCGAGCAACCCTTGGTTGAAGAAGCCGATGATTTTTCCGGCTTCGTTGATGATGTTAACGAATCGGATAGGCTCCAGGAGGACGAGCTTGAGGTAGTACCGGCTCCGGCTGAAGCGGAATCAATCGCCTCCGATCAGGAACCGCAAGCAGTCGTTGAGCAACCCTTGGTTGAAGAGGTCGATGATTTCTCCGGCTTCGTTGATGATTTTAACGAATCGGATAGGCTCCAGGAGGACGAGCTTGAGATGTCGGCTCCGGCTGAAACGGAATTAAGCGGCTCCGATCCGGAACTGCAAGCAGTCGTCGAACAACCCGTGGTTGAAGAGGTCGATGATTTCTCCGGTTTCATTGATGATTTTAACGAATCGGATAGGCTCCAGGATGACGAGCTTGAGGTAGTACCGGCTCCGGCTGAAGCGGAATCAATCGCCTCCGATCCGGAACCGCAAGCAGTCGTTGAGCAACCCTTGGTTGAAGAAGTCGATGATTTTTCCGGCTTCGTTGATGATTTTAACGAATCGGATAGGCTCCAGGATGACGAGCTTGAGGTAGTACCGGCTCCGGCTGAAGCGGAATCAATCGCCTCCGATCCTGAGCCGCAAGCAGTCGTTGAACAACTCTTGGTTGAAGAAGTCGATGATTTCTCCGGCTTCGCTGATGATTTTAACGAATCGGATAGGCTCCAGGATGACGAGCTTGAGGTAGTACCGGCTCCGGCTGAAGCGGAATCAATCGCCTCCGATCCGGAACCGCAAGCAGTCGTTGAGCAACCCTTGGTTGAAGAAGTCGATGATTTTTCCGGCTTCGTTGATGATTTTAACGAATCGGATAGGCTCCAGGATGACGAGCGTGAGGTAGTACCGGCTCCGGCTGAAGCGGAATCAATCGCCTCCGATCCTGAGCCGCAAGCAGTCGTTGAACAACCCGTGGTTGAAGAAGTCGATGATTTCTCCGGCTTCGCTGATGATTTTAACGAATCGGATATGCTCCAGGATGACGAGCTTGAGGTAGTACCGGCTCCGGCTGAAGCGGAATCAATCGCCTCCGATCAAGAGTCGGAAACAGCTGTCGAAGAGTCATTTAATGATTTACTGAATGATGAAAATGGCATTGATAGTTTACTCATGGATTCCGATTTCGATACAGAGGATGTGGAAGAGCAAACGGTCGGCAAGAAAGATGCGTTTGGCGATGATGTGGGTTTGAGCGAAATTGATGATTTTTTTCAATTAGATGAGGTGAGTGATGATTTTTCCATGGAAACAGGAGAGGATCAGTTGGTTGGGACTGAACAATCAATTCAAGATGAAGACGATTTTCTTTTGCCTGACTTTGATATTACCGCCGACATGGAAATGTCCGATATGGTGGGTAATTCCGGTATTAAAGAGGATGATTTAGCCGATGCTTTTGCCGATACAGATTTCATGAACGAGGAAGGAGCTGTGCAGTCTTTCGATTCGGAAGCAGCAGGTCTCAACGCGGGAGCCGACGAAGCGATGCCCGAATCCCAGTCAAAACCGGCGGCTAAGACAGCGATAGAAGATCCTGTGGATCAGGACGATATTAAAAAACAGCTGAAAGATGCTGAAAATAAAGTAAAAAAAGCCAGAATTTTTAGTTACGTAGCGTTAGGGTTCGGTGTTGTTGCGGTTAGCGCAGCCGTTGCTTTGGGTGTGATGACTCACGGTGCAAAATCTGAAATTTCAAAATTAACCGAACAGGTTTCAACGCTTGAAGCAAGTCTGGCAAAGAGTGCTCAAAATAATCCTAATGAAGAAATTAACGCGGTGATGAATTCTGTGGCACAGTTGAATCATCAGGTCTATGGGTTTATAACGGAACTCAAAGGAAATTCCCAAATTCCTGTCGATGTATTAAATAGCAATGTGTCCGGCATTGTGGCTAAACAGGGCATGGTAAGCAAGGCGCTTGACACGTTGCAGGTCAAAATGGGCTGGGAAGGAAAGGTGCTTTTGGAGTCATTGGTTGCAGAACCTCCCAAGGTTGATGCTGTGCATGAACCTGCACCTGCACCTATACCTGCACCGGCTAAAGAAGGAAACATGCACGGGATTGCACCGGTCAAAACTGAGCATGCGTCGACCAAAGAAGACGTGGCGCACGAACATGTAGCAACCAAGGAGGATAAAATTGCGCCAACTAAAGAAAGAGCCAAGCATGAAGCTGCGCCTGCTAAAGTGGAGGCTGTGCCTGAAACCGCGCCGGCTAAAGTCAAAGCTCAACCCGAAGCGGCGCCGGCCAAACCAATAACACCACCGCAGCCGGTTGTTTTAAAAGAGGAGCCTGTAAAGCCCGGCAAACAAACCACTGTTGCAAAGTGGGGGGTAAATCTGGTGGCATTTAAACAGGAATGGTTTGCTAAAAGTAAAGCGGCTGAATTTGCACGGCTGGGTGTTTTTGCGGAAGTAATTCCTGTGTATGAAAAGAATACAATGATGTACCGGTTGCGAGTCGGCGGTTTTAAAAGCAAGGCGGAAGCGCTTTCCAACACGAATAGGATAAAAAAGACACTGAATTTGGGTTCGGTTTGGGTCAGTGATAACTAGGGGCTAATGCCGGTTATGAGAGAGAAAAAATTAGTTGTAGCGGTGTCGTCCAGAGCCTTATTCAATTTGGACGAGTCGCATGCAATATTCGAAACGCAGGGGCGAGAAGCCTTTTGCCGTTATCAAATAGACCATGAAGATGAAACTTTGGAACCGGGTTATGGCTTTGCCTTGGTTAAAAAATTTTTGAGCTTAAATGACAGTTGCCCCGATGATCCGCTGGTTGAAATTATTCTGTTATCACAAAATAGTGCGGATACGGGGTTAAGGATTTTCAATTCCATTGCCTATTACCAACTGAATATTATCCGCGCGGCATTTACCAGCGGCGCGTCTCCGTACGGATACATTCCCGCATTCGGCGCGCATCTGTTTTTATCGACTAATGCCGATGACGTCGCCAAGGCGCTGGGTGCGGGGTTTGCGGCGGCGACCATTCTTTGCGGGCCTTCGATGAGCCATCATTCCGATCAGTTGCGTATTGCTTTTGATGGTGATTCGGTATTATTTTCCGATGAGTCGGAGCGGATTTATCAGCAGCGTGGCCTGGATGTATTTACCGAAAATGAGCGTAATGAAGCCAAAAAGCTCTTGACGGGCGGCCCTTTTAAAGATTTTTTAAGCGCCCTGCATCATATTCAAACGCAGTTTGATCCTCAATCGTCGCCGATAAGAACCGCATTGGTGACTGCTCGCGCGGCACCGGCTCATGAGCGGGTCGTCAGGACGCTAAGAGCCTGGGGCATTCGTATCGATGAAGCGCTGTTTTTGGGCGGCATAGATAAGGGCGCTTTTTTGAAGGCCTTCGGTGCGGATATTTTCTTTGATGACCAGAAAGGTCATTGCGAGTCTGCCGCCCAGCATGTCGCCGCTGCGCATGTGCCGCATGGCATAACCAACCGGCAAGACTAAGTTGTAACTGAAGTTACGCAATAAATAAAAACTTTCACCACGAAGTCACGAAGAGCACGAAGTTTTGCATTTTTTCTTCGTACCCTTCGTGCCTTCGTGGTGATTTTATGTAACTTGAGTAACATCAGTTACAAAACAGTCTGTTTTGATGTCGCCCCCGCTTGTTCTTTAACCAGCTTTGGAATCATATAGCCGGGCAGGGCCGCTTGAACTTGCCGGATAAGCGCCAGCGCTTCGGCTTCAGAAACTTCAAAATGCCCCGTTCCTGTTGCTTTGTCCAATAAATGCAGATAATAGGGAGTGATGCCGTGGCTGAATAATTGCTCGTTCAGTTCACATAGAACTTCCGCATTATCGTTCACGCCCTTTAGTAATACGGACTGATTAAATAAGGCGATGCCTGCATTTTTCAGCGAGGCGCAGGCGGTAACGACCCGGTCACTGAGCTCATTGGCATGGTTGCAATGAACGATGATAATGATTTGTTTGGGACTTTGGGTCAGTGTGTTAATGAATTCATCGGTTATTCGGGCGGGCAGAACGATAGGCAGCCGACTGTGTATTCGGATGCGTTTCAAATGTTTAATGCCGTCCAGTTGCCGAATAAGCCGGGTAAGTCTCGAGTCGCTTAGCAGCAAAGGGTCGCCGCCGCTTAAAATAACTTCCGAGATACTCGGGTCGTTTTGTATGGCTTGAAGGGCGGCATCTT
>Ga0208266_100226_pt1 | contig 23361 bp, 19 predicted proteins | sample LakWasMet67_HOW9_2_FD_183897 | JGI IMG/M metagenome (GOLD analysis project Ga0208266, IMG submission 183897) | Freshwater sediment methanotrophic microbial communities from Lake Washington under simulated oxygen tension - Sediment Metagenome... | ecosystem: Environmental > Aquatic > Freshwater >...
GCTGCTGGCCTCGGGCCTGCTGCTGATCTGGGCCCTGCCACGGCTGGCGTTGTGGCAGGGCGCCCTGCTGTGCGCCGGCCTGATGCTGGCCCTGCTGGCCGGCCACGGCCTGGCCTGGCGGCAGGCCGGCCAGGTGCTGCCGCTGGCCGCCGGCCTGCTGCTGCCACCGCTGCTGCTGGGGCTGTCCCTGCTGATGGCCTACCGCCAGGCCACCGGTGCCCGGCGCCAGCTGGCACGGCTGTTCGGCCAGTACGTGCCGCCCGAGCTGGTCGGCGAGATGGGCCGCGAGCCCGGGCGCTACAGCATGCGCAGCCGCGGCGCCGAGCTGACCGTGCTGTTTGCCGACGTGTCCGGCTTTTCCGGCCTGGCCGAGCACATGCCGCCGGCCGAACTGGGCGCGATGATGAACCTGATGTTCTCGCACCTGACCGACGTGGTGCGCGAACACCGCGGCACGCTGGACAAGTACATCGGCGACTCGGTGATGGCCTTCTGGGGCGCACCGCTGGACAACCCGGCACATGCGCGCCACGCGGTGGCGGCCGCGCTCGCGATGCGCGAGCGCCTGCCGGCGCTGCATGCCGCGCTGGCCGCCCAGGGCTGGCCGCCGCTGGACCTGAACATCGGCGTCAACACCGGCGCCATGGTGGTGGGCGACATGGGTTCACGCCACCGCCGCGCCTACACGGTGATGGGCGACGCGGTGAACCTGGCCGCACGCCTGCAGTCGCTGTGCAGCCACCATCACCTGGGCCTGCTGGTGGGCGAAGCCACCCGTCAGGCGCTGGGCGACCGGCTGTGCCTGGCGCTGGGTCCCGTCAGCGTGCGTGGCCGCGACGCCCCGGTGAGCCTGTGGCACCCCCTGCCCTGGCGCGCCGGCCAGCACCCGCCGGCCGACCGCCTGGCCGCCGACTGGCAGCGCCTGCGCGAGGCCGCCGACAGCGGCCGCGTGGCCGAGGCCGAGGCCTTGCTGGCGCGCCTGGCGGGTGATGCCCCGGTGGCGGCGCTGTGCCGCTGGCAGCGTGGGCGCCTGCACGGCGCAGCGCCGCCGGGCGCTGGCCGGCCCGGCCCGGGTTGAGCCCGGGCGCCGGCGCGGCCCTCAACCCCGCGGGTGGTGCTTGGCGTGCAGCGCCCGCAGCCGCTCGCGCGCCACATGGGTGTAGATGGTGGTGGTGGCGATGTCGGCATGGCCCAGCAGCAACTGCACCGCGCGCAGGTCGGCGCCGTGGTTCAGCAGGTGGGTGGCGAAGGCATGGCGCAGCGTGTGCGGTGACAGCGGCGCAGTGATGCCCGCGGCCAGGGCATGGCGCTTGACCAGGGTCCAGAACATCTGCCGCGTCATCGCCCCCCCCCGCGCGGTGACAAACAGCGCGTCGCTGCGCTGGCCGCCCAGGATGGCCTCGCGCGCCTGGGCCAGGTAGCGCTCGATCCAGTCCTGCGCCTCGCCGCCGAAGGGCACCAGGCGCTCCTTGCTGCCCTTGCCCACCACCCGCAGCACACCTTCGGACAGGCCGACGCGCACCGTGGCGATGCCCACCAGCTCGCTCACGCGCAGGCCGCTGGCGTACAGCAGCTCCAGCATCGCGCGGTCGCGCAGGCCCAGCGGCGTGGCCACGTCGGGGGCACCCAGCAGGGCCTCGACCTGGGCCTCGGACAGCACCTTGGGTACCCGCAGCGGCTGGCGCGCGCTGCCCAGGCGCAGGGTGGCGTCCTCGCGCACCAGGTGTTCACGCAGCGCCCAGCGGAAGAAGCGCTTGAACACCGTCAGCCGGCGGTTGGCGGTGGTGGCCCGGCTGCCGGCGTGGCGGTGGCTGATGTAGCCCAGCAGGTCGACCTCGGTGCTGCTCTCCAGGCTGCGGCCGGTGGTGTCGGCCAGCCAGTGGGCGTACAGCGTCAGGTCACGCCGGTAGGCCTCCAGCGTCAGCGTGGCCAGCCCGTCCTCGATCCACAGCGCATCGACAAAGCGCTTGATCAGCGCCCGGCTGGCCGCCGGCAGCGCCGGGCTGCTGTCGCCGTCAGGCATGGCGGGCGCAGCGGCCGGGCATCAATCGAGCTGCAGCTTCTGTGCCGCCACGACCTTCTTGTAGACCTCGTACTCGGCCTTGATCTGGGCCGCGAACTCGGCCGGCGTATTGGCCACCACCAGCGAGCCGGTGCCCTCGATGCGGGCCTTGACCTCGGGCAGCACCACCGTGGCCTTGACCGCCGCACTGACCTTGTCGACCACGTCCTTGGGCAGGCCCTTGGGGCCGTAGATGCCGTAGTAGGCCATGCGGTTCACCGGCTCCAGGCCCACCTCCTTGAAGGTCGGCACATTCGGCAGCTGGGCCAGCCGGCTGGGCGCAGCCACCACGATGGGCACCAGCCGGCCGTCCTTGATGAAGGGCAGCGCCGACGGCATGTTGTCGAAGATGATCGGCACCTGGCCGGCCACCGTGTCGTTCAGCGCCGGGCCGGCGCCGCGGTAGGGGATGTGGGTGACGAAGGTGCCCGACAGGTTCTTGAACAGCTCCATCTGCAGGTGGCCGATGCCGCCGGTGCCCGAGCTGGCGAAGCTGTACTTGCCGGGGTTCTTCTTCAGCACCTCCAGAAAGGTCTTGTAGTCCTTGGCCGGGAACGACGGGTGCACCGCGATCACATTGGGCGTGGCCGCCACGTTGATGATGGGCGTGAAGTCGGTGATCGGGTTGTAGGCGAGCTTCGGGTTGATGGCCGGGTTGGCGGCGGTGGTGGACACCGTGGCCATGCCCAGCGCATAACCGTCAGGCGTGGCCTTGGACGTCTCGGTGGCGCCCACCGAGCCGCCGCCGCCGGCCTTGTTCTCGACGATCAGGGTCTGGCCCAACGCCGGGCCGATCTTCTCGGCCAGCACGCGGGCCACGATGTCGGTGGTGCCACCCGGGGCGAAGGGCACCACCAGCCGCACCGGCTTGGTCGGGTAGGCCTGGGCCAGTGCGGCCAGCGGTGCAGCGGCCAGGGCCAGCGACGCGATCGACAACTTGAGCAGCTTCATGCCAGGGGTTCTCCGGTGACGGGTGACACACATGCGGCACATTGTGCACGCCGCGCCGCCGCGCCCGGCCGCCCCGCCCAGCGGCGCGGGCAAGCCCGCAGGCCGGCTCGGCACGGGCGCCATGGCGGGGCTGGCACACTGCCCGCATGCCCGACCTGCTGTTGCTGCTGCCCGACTTTGCGCTGATCGCGCTGGGCTACCTGATCTGCCGCTACACCGCGCTGGACCGCCCGGTGTGGGATGGTGCCGAGCGCCTGGTGTACTACCTGCTGTTCCCCTGCCTGCTGTTCAACGCCATCGTGCGCAACCCGGTGCAGCCGGGTGACATGGCCACCTTCTGCGCCGTCGGCCTGGCCGTGGTGGGCGCCGGCATCACCCTGGCCTACGCGCTGGCGCGGCTGCCGGGGGTCGACCCGCTGCTGCATGCCAGCGGCGCCCAGACCGCCTTCCGCTTCAACAGCTACGTGGCCCTGGCGCTGGCCGAGCGCCTGGGCGGCGCGCCGGGCGTGGCGCTGCAGGCGCTGCTGATGTCGATCTGCGTGCCGGTGTGCAATGTCGCGGCGGTCTGGCCGCTGGCCCGCCAGGGTGGCCATGGCTACCTGAAGGAACTGGTGAAGAACCCGCTGATCCTGGCCACCGTGGCCGGCCTGGCGGCCAACCTGGCCGGGCTGAAGCTGCCCGAGCTGGCCTCGGTCACGCTGTCGCGCATCGGCGCGGCGGCGCTGCCACTGGGGCTGATGGCGGTGGGCGCCGGCCTGCGCTTCGGCGCCCTGCGCGCCGGGCCGGCCCTGGCCGCCGGCTTCATGCTGATCCGCCATGCGGCGCTGCCGGCGCTGGCCATCGCGGTGGTGCTGCGGCTGGGGCTGCCGCCGCTGCAGCAGGCGGTGATCGTGGCCTTCGCCGCCATGCCCACGGCCAGCAGCGCCTATGTGCTGGCCACCCGCATGGGTGGCAACGGCGCCTATGTGGCCGGCCTGGTCACCGTGTCGACCCTGCTGGCGATGGTGGGGCTGCCGGCCGCCCTGGCGCTGCTGGGCCTGCTGCGGTGAGCCGCGGCGCCCGGCCCCGCAGGCGCGCCGTCACCACGCTGCTGGCACTGGGACTGGTGGGGCCGGCCGGGGTGCCGGCGGCGGCCGCACCGGCCACCCAGGCGGTATCGGTCGGCCTGGGCGTCGAGACCCTGCGCCTGCCCGGCCATGAACGCCTGGGCCTGGTCGGCGGCAGCCTGCTGTTCGACCTGGGCCAGGGCCTGTGGGCCGGGCCGGTGACCTATGGCGCGGCCACCGGCCAGCGCGGCGGCTTCTTTGTCGGCGGGGTCGAGCTGCAGCGGCGCTGGGCGCTGGGCGAAGGCCTGACGCTGGCCGCCGGCCTGTCGCTGGGCGGCGGCGGCGGTGCGGCGGCACCGGTGGGCAACGGGCTGATGCTGCGGCCGGCGGCCGCGCTGCTGCAGGACATCGGCCCGCTGCAGGCCGGCCTGACGCTGTCGTCGGTGCGCTTCCCCGGCACCGCCATCCGCAGCCAGCAGGCCGGCCTGCTGCTGGCCTGGCACGGCCGGTTTGACCACTGGCCGCTGGCCCGGCTGGGCGAGCGTGTGGCAGCCGACCAGCGCAGCGGCCTGGGCTTCGACAGCTTCGCCGTGACGACCGCCCAGCACCAGGCCGGCCGCGCGGCCACCGGCCCGCAGCGCTTCCAGCTGGTGGGCGCCCGGCTGGCGCAGCGGCGTGATGCCCAGGGCAGCGACTGGGGCCTGGAGGCCGCCGCCGCAGCCCAGGGCAGCGCCGCCGGCTACATGGAGATCCTGCTGCACGCCAGCCAGGCCTGGGCTGTGACCGAAGGCCTGTCGCTGGGCCTGCGTGGCGCCGTCGGCCTGGGCGGCGGTGGTGGTGTGCCCACCGGCGGCGGCGCACTGCAGCGGCTGGACGGCACGCTGAGCCTGGTGCTGCAGCCCGGCTGGCGGGTGGGCGCGGCCTGGGGCCGCACACATGGCGCCACGCCGTCGCTGCACGCGCGGCGCGCCGAGCTGTGGCTGGCCGCCGACCTGGAGCCCGCCGCCCTGCCCGGCACGCCCGGCCGCACCGGCACCGTGCGCCGCCACACCTGGGGCGGCGCACTGCTGCACATCGCCCCGACACTGCGCGGCGACGGCAGCCGCCGCGCGGTGGACGCGCTGGGCCTGGTGCTGGAACGCGCGGTGAGCGAACACGCCTACGTCACCGGCCAGACCTACAGCGCCTTCGGCGGCGGCGCCGGCGGTTATTCGATCGGCCTGATCGGCGGCGGCTGGGCCAGCCGTGCCACACCGGCCGGCTGGTTGGCCGGCGCCGAGCTGCTGGCCGGTGGCGCCGGCGGTGGCGGCGTGCGCGGCAGCAGCGGCGCGCTGCTGATGGCCCAGGCCTGGGCCGGCCGCCACCTCGGCTCGCCCGACCAGCAGCTGCGCCTGGGCGTCGGCGCGCTGGCCTCGTCGGCCGGCGGGCCGGCGCGGCCGGCGGCCACGCTCAGCTGGACGGCGGCGTTCGGCCAGCCGGGGCCGTAGGCCGCGGCACCGGCGGCACCAACGGCGGGGCCACCGGCGCGGCGCCCAGCCGCCGCCCCAACCAGACGGTGGTGATCACCGCCGCGGCGAACAGGCCGCTGGCCGGCGCGATGGCTTCGCCCAGCAGCGGCCAGGCAAACGCCATGGCAAAAAAGGGCTGCAGCAGTTGCACCTGGCTGACGCGCACCGCGTCGCCCAGCGCCAGCGCCCGGTACCAGGCGAAGAAGGCGATCCACATCGAGAACAGGCTGACGTAGGCAAAGCCCAGCCAGGCCGACGGCGCCACCCCGGCCACGCCCGCCAGCCCGCCCTGCGCCTGCCAGGCCAGCACCGTGCCCGGCAGCGTGACCGGCAGGGCCATCAGCGTGACCCAGCAGATCGTGCGCTCGGCGCCCAGCGCCGGCGTCACCCGCGCCCCGGCCACATAGCCCACCGACGCCGCCAGCACGCCCAGCGCCAGGCCCGCGTCGGCCGGCGACGGCGCCCAGCCCTGCCCGGCCTGCTGCGCCCGCCACAGGCTGAAGGCCACCACCAGCGCGCAGCCGGCCAACGCACAGGCCCAGAAGCCGGCGGCCACGCGCTGGCGCAGCACCAACGCCGCCACCGCCGAGGTCAGCAGCGGCGCCAGCGCGGTGATCACCGCCGCATGCTGGCTGCTGACGCTGCGCAGCGCCAGCGCCAGCAGCAGCGGGTAGGCCACCGCATTGCCCAGCGCGGCCACCACCAGCGGCGCCCAGTGCGCGCGCTGTGGCCAGGCCGAGCGGGTGGCCAGCAGCAGCAGCGCCGACAAGGTGGCCGCCACCACGCCACGGCCGCAGGTCACCAGCCAGGGCGACAGCTGCGGCGCGGCCGCCGGGCCGGTGGCCAGCCGGGTCATCGGCAGCGTCAGCCCGAACAGCGCCATCGCCACCACGCCCAGGGCCAGCGCGCGCCAGGTGGTGGCAGCGCTGGCCGCCGGCGTCGGGTGGGCCATGCGGCGCGGCCCTCAGGGCGTGGCCGCGCGGGCGCGGGCCACGGCCGCGGGCAGGTCGGACCAGGGCGGCTGGCCGGGCGCGAAGCGCTGGCGCATCCAGCCGGCCAGCTCGACCAGCTGGCGGTCGTCCAGCGCGTGGCGGAAGGCCGGCATGTGGCCGATCTCGACGAAGGCCGGCTGCGGGATGCCGTCGAGCAGGGTGCGCAGCAGGTTGTCGGGCCGCGCGCTGTGCAGGTTGGGGTTGAGGGCCAGCGGCTGGTTCAGGCCCAGCAGCCGCGGGCCGTCGCCGTCGTGGTGGCAGGCGCCGCAGGCCGACTCGAACAGGCGCTGCGCCGGGCCCGGCACCAGGGCCGCACGCGCCGCCGCCTGCGCCACCAGCGCGGCCGCGTCCACCGCCGGCGCGGGCGGCTGCAGCGACACCAGGTAGTGCGCCATGGCCTGCACGTCGGCGGTGGGCGCCTGGGCCAGGGCCTGCACCACCGGCGCCATCGGCCCGCCGGCCATGCCATGCTCGGCGTGGTGGCCACGCTGCAGGTACTGCAGCATCGCCGCCTCGGTCCAGGGCACGGGCGAGGCGCTCAGCGCGCCCAGCGGCGGCGCCTCCCAGCCGTGCACCAGGGCGCCGCCCAGGTAGGCGGTGCGCGCCAGCTCGCCGCCCTGGGCATCCCGCGGCGTGTGGCAGGCGGTGCAGTGGCCCAGGCCGTTGACGAGGTAGGCGCCGCGGTTCCACAGCACGCTGCGCGCCGGGTCGGCGGCCACCGGGCCGGGCTGCAGGTGGCGCGCGTTCCACAGCGCCAGCAGCGGCCGTTGGTTGTAGGGAAAGTCCAGCTGCGTGGCGGGCACCACCTGCACCACCGGCGGCTGCGACATCAGGTAGGCATAGAGCGCCTGCAGGTCGTCGTCGGTGGTCTGGGTGAAGGCGGTGTAGGGGAAGGCCGGGTAGAGGTGGTGGCCGTCGCGCGAGAGGCCCTCACGCATGGCGCGCTGGAAGGCGCTGAACGACCATTGGCCGATGCCGGTGGCCGGGTCGGGCGTGAGGTTGCTGCTGGTGACCGTGCCGAAGGGCGTGGCCATCGGCCGGCCGCCGGCGTTGGGCGCCCCGCCCTCGGCGGTGTGGCAGGCCACGCAGTTGCCGATGGCCGCCAGCTGGCGCCCACGCTCAACCACCGCGGCGCTGTACAGGCCCACCGGGCTGGCCTGCAGCGGGGCGATGGCCGGCCGCCAGCCCAGCGCGGCCGCGCCCAGGCCGGCCAGCCCGGTGGCCAGCGCACCGGCCAGCGCCCACAGCGGCTTGCGGCGGCGCTGTGGATCGGCCACCGCTGGGGGTACCACGGGCACCGCAGGCACCACAGGGGCCAGGAGCGCCGGGTCCGTGGCCGGCGCCGGCAAGGGGTTGAGCGCCGCACGCACCACCTCGGGTGTGAACGGCGGGTTGCGGAAGCGCACGCCCGTGGCGTCGAAGATGGCGTTGGCGATGGCCGCGGTGCCCGGCACCGACGCCGATTCGCCCACGCCCAGTGCCGGCTCGCCGGGGCGCGGCATCAGCAGCACATCGACCACCGGCACCTCGCGGAAGCTGAGGATCGGGTAGCCGCCCCATTCGCGGCTGGCCGCGGTGCCGGTGGCCGGGTCGGTGCGCAGCTGCTCCTTCAGCGCCCGGCTGGTGGTCTGCAGCACGTTGCCGTGCACCTGCTGCTCGACGCCCTTGGGGTTGACCATCAGCCCGGCGTCGTGGCCCACCACCACCCGGCTGACATGCACCTCGCCGGTGAGCCGGTTGACCTCGACGTCGGCCACCCAGGCGGCCCAGGCCGCGCCGAAGCCGGGGAACTTGCTGTGGATGTAACGCGCGTAGGCAAAGCCCTGGCCCTGCAGCCATTCACCCTGGGCGCCCTTGGGCGGCTGCTGCTGCGGCTGGGCGTGGGGCCGCCAGCCGGCCTTGGCGGCGGTGGCACGCACCAGTTCGGCGGCGCGTTCGTCCTTGAGATGGCGCAGGCGGTAGGCCACCGGGTCGACGCCGGCGGCGCTGGCCAGCTCGTCGATGTAGCTCTCGTGGGCGAACGAATTGGGCAGCGCCGAGACACCGCGCAGCCAGCTGGCGCGCAGGATCGGCGCCATGTCGTTGACGGTGATGCGCTGGTCGGCATAACCGTAGGGCGGCACCGCCGTGCGGTCGCCCATCTCGAAGGCCTGGGCCACCGCCGGCACGGTGCCGGTGAGCAGCAGCGCCAGCGTGGGCGCGCCGTTGCTGGGGTAGCTGGTGGTGAAGTCGTAGGCCGCGGGCGCACCGTCGGCCGCCAGCCCACCGCACACCTGCATCAGCTGGGCGGCGCCCTTGGGCTCCCACAGATGCTCCTGCTCGCGCGTCAGCTGCACCCGCACCGGCACACCCGCGGCGCGTGCCAACAGCAGCGCGTCGGCGGCCACGTCGTCGGCGCCGTTGCGGCCGTAACAACCGCTGGCCTCCAGCCGGATCACGTCGATGGCCGGCGCCGGCAAGCCGGTCAGCCGGGCCAGGTCGGCGCGCAGCACATGCGGGTTCTGGCTGCCGGTCCAGACGGTGGCGGTGTCGCCGCGCCAGTCGGCCACCGCGCAGGACGGGCCGATCGACGCGTGCAGCTGGTAGGGCCAGACATACTGCCGGTCCAGCCGCTGCGCTGCACCGGCCAGCGCGGCGTCCACGTCGCCCGACTCGGCCACCACGCGCGGCGTGCTGGGGTTGGCACTGATCGCGGCAGCCAGGTCGTCCAGCGGCGGCCGCGGGGTGTGGGGGGCCCAGTCGACGCGCAGCGCCTGCATCGCCGCCTCGGCCTGCTCCTCGCGCTGGGCGACGATGCCGATGAAGTCACCCTGCACCACCAGCGTGACGATGCCGGGCAGGTGGGCGATGGACGATTCGTCCACCCCACGCAGCGAGCGGCCGACGAAGTCGCCGGCGTCCAGCCCGGCATAGGGCGGGCGCACCACGCGGCCGTGCAGCATGCCGGGCAGGCGCAGGTCGTGCACGTAGACCGCCTCGCCGGTGACCTTGGCGGCCAGGTCGGTGCGCGGCGCCGACGTGCCGACGAGGCGGTAGTCGGCCTCGGGCTTGGTCGGCGTGGCCGGGTCCAGCATCAGCTCGACAGGGCCACCGGCCAGCAGGCCGGCGTAGGCGGCGCGCCGGCCATCCGGCGCCAGCACCTCACCACCGCCGGTGCGCAGGCCCTCGGTGCGGACGCCCCAGCGCCGCGCCGCGGCAGCCACCAGCCAGGCCCGGGCCTGCGCCGCAGCCAGGCGCAGCGGCTGGGCATGCAGCTGGATCGAGGTGCTGGCGATGGTCGGGCCCTGGTTGGGTGCGCGGGCGGTGTCGCCCAGCACCACCTGCACCCGGGCCAGCGGCAGGTCCAGTTCCTCGGCCACGATCTGGGCATAGGCGGTGCTTATGCCGGTGCCCAGGTCGACATGGCCGGCCAGCGCCACCACGCTGCCGTCGTCGACCAGGGCCAGCAGCAGTTCGGGGCCTTCGGCCGGGTCGCCCGGCACCGCGGGCGGCTGGCCCTTGGCCGGGGGCGGCGCCGGCGGCGGCGCGCGCAGCACCAGCAGCACGCCGGTGGCCTGGCGGAAGTCCCGGCGCGTGCGCCAGGCGGCGGCGCGGCCGCTCATGGGCGGGCCGGCTCCGCGCCCGGTGGTGCGGCGTTTGCGGCGGCCGGGCCGGCCGCCAGGTCAGCGGCCAGCTGCACCGCGGCCAGGATCTCCAGGTGCGTGCCGCAGCGGCAGAGGTTGTGCGACAGCGCCGCACGCGCCTGGGCGTCGCTGGGCCGCGGCTGGCGGCGCAGCAGGGCCACGGTGGCCATCAGCATGCCGTTGAGGCAGTAGCCGCACTGCGCGGCCTGGGTGCGCACGAAGGCCTGCTGCACCGGGTGCAGCCCGTCGGGGCCGGCCAGGCCTTCCAGCGTGGTGACCTGGCGGCCGGCCACGCCGGCCAGCGGCAGCACGCAGGCACGTGCGGCCACGCCGTCCACCAGCACGGTGCAGGCGCCGCACTGGCCCAGGCCGCAGCCGTACTTGGGGCCGTTCAGGCCCAGGTCGTTGCGCAGCACCGTCAGCAGCGGCACCGCACCGTCCACCGCCAGGCGCTCGGCCCGGCCGTTGACATGCAAGGTCAGGGGCTGCGGGCTCAAGGCGCGGGGCGGCAGCGGGCTCAGGCCAGTTGGATGTCGGCCGACTGGATGCGCTTGACGCCTTTGGCGGTCATCTGCTTCCAGGCCGCGGCCAGCGAACCGTTGAGGTCGATGCCGCGGCAGGCGTCTTCCACCACATAGACCTCGAAGCCGGCCTTGCGTGCGTCCATCGCCGTCCAGGCCACGCAGAAATCGGTGGCCAGGCCGGCGATGTACAGCGTCTTGATGCCACGCGCCTTCAGGTAGCCGGCCAGGCCGGTGACGGTCTTGCGGTCGGCCTCCTCGAACGCCGAGTAGCTGTCCACACCCTTGTTGTAGCCCTTGCGGATGATGAGCTGGGCGGTGGGCAGCTTCAGATCCTTGTGCAGCGCCGCGTCGTCGGTGCCCTGCACGCAGTGGTCGGGCCACAGCACCTGCTGGCCGTACTTCAGCGTGGTGGTCTCGAACGGCTTCTTGCCGTTGTAGCTGCTGGCGAACGAGGCGTGGCCGGCGGTGTGCCAGTCCTGCGTGACGACGATGTTGGCGAAGGCGGCCGCGATCTGGTTGATCACCGGCACCACCTCGTCGCCCTTGGCCACCGGCAGCGTGCCGCCGGGCACGAAGCAGTTCTGCACGTCGACGACGATCAGCGCGCTGTTGGCCGTGGGCTTGAGCTTGCCGGCGGCCCACAGCGGCAGGGGCAGGGCCGCGGCGGTGGCGGCCACGGACAGGGTCTGCAGAAAGGCACGGCGGTGTTGCAGGTTCACGGCGTTCTCCTTGGGGGTGGGCAGGGGTTCACATCGACAGGTAGGCGCGCCGCACGGCGTCGTTGGCGGCCAGTTCGGCCATCGTCGACTGGTGGCGGATCTGGCCCTTTTCGAGCACGTAGGCGCGGTCGGACACCAGCTCGGCGAAGTGCATGTTCTGCTCCGACAGCAGGATGCTGACGCCCTGGGCCTTGAGCGCCAGGATCATCTGCGCCATCTGCTCGACGATCAAGGGCGCCACGCCCTCGCTGGGTTCGTCCAGCAGCACCAGGAAGGGGTTGCCCATCAGCGTGCGAGCCACCGTCAGCATCTGCTGCTCACCGCCGGACATACGGCCGCCCGGGCGGTCGGGCATCTCGCCCAGGTTGGGGAAGAGCCGGAACAGCGCCTCGGGCGTCCAGGCCGGCGCGGCGCTGCCGTCGGGCCAGTGGCGCGGCGGCTGGCGGCCGACGTCGAGGTTTTCCATCACCGTCAGGTCGCTGAAGATGCGGCGGTCCTCGGGCACGAAACCCAGGCCGGCGCGGGCGATGGCGAAGGGCTCGGCGCGGCCGATGTCGCGGCCCATGAAGCGCACCGTGCCCTGGCGCCGCGCCAGCATGCCCATCAGGGCCTTCAGCGTGGTGCTCTTGCCGGCGCCGTTGCGGCCCATCAGCGCCACCACCTCGCCGCGCCGCACCTGCAGGTCGACGTCGAACATGATCTGCGCCGCGCCGTACCAGGCAGCCAGGCCCTGCGCTTCCAGCAGCACATCGCTCATGGGGTGGCCCCGGCTTTCTCAAAGGTCCTGCCCGAGCCGAAGTACACCGCCTGCACCTGCGGGTGGTCGCGGATCTCGGCCGGCGTGCCCTCGGCGATGAGCCGGCCGCGCGCCAGCACGATCAGCCGGTCGGCGTAGGCGAAGACCACGTCCATGCTGTGCTCGGTGAACAGCACCGCCAGGCCACGCTCGACCACCAGGCGCTTGGTCAGCGCCATCAGCGCGTTGCGCTCCTGCGGCGCCATGCCGGCGGTGGGCTCGTCCATCAGCAGCAGCTTGGGCGCATTGGCCAGGGCGATGGCCAGTTCCACCCGCTTGACATCACCATAGGCCAGCACGCTGCACGGCCGGCCGGCCTGCTCGGCCATGCCGACCTGGCGCAGCAGGTCCATGGCCTCGTCGCGCCGGTAGTCGGCGGCGCGGCGCCACATCGAGAACAGGTGGTTGTCGGCCGAGATCAGCGCCATCTGCACGTTTTCGACCACCGTCAGCGAGGCGAAGGTCTCGGCGATCTGGAAGGTGCGGCCGACACCCAGCTTCCAGATGTCGCGTGGCTTGCGGCCGATCAGCTCCCGGCCGTCGAGGCGGATCGAGCCGCTGTCGGCGCGCAGCTGGCCGTTGACCATGTTGAAGGTGGTGGACTTGCCGGCGCCGTTGGGGCCGATCAGGGCCAGCAGTTCGCCCTGGGCCACCGAGAAGCCGATGCCGTCCACCGCGCGGTTGCCACCGAAGCTCTTGCCCAGGCCCGTGACTTGCAACAAGCTCATGCGTTGATCTTTCGGCGGTCCGCGATCTGCGCGATGAAGCCGGCAATGCCCTGGGGGAAAGCCAGCACCAGCAGCAGGATGATGCCGCCCAGCAGCGCGCGCCAGTAGTCGGTGGCACGGGCCACACTGTCCTGCAGCCAAGTGAAGCTGACCGCGCCCACCACCGGGCCGGCCAGGGTCTGCACCCCGCCCAGCAGCACCATCACCAGGCCGTCCACGCTCTTGCCCACGGCCATGCTGTCGGGCGAGATGCTGCCCTTGCTGAAGGCGTACAGCGCGCCGGCGCCACCCGCTGCCACGGCCGCCACGACGAAGGCCGCCCACTGGATCTTCTGCACGTCGATGCCGATGGCGTCGGCACGCAGCGGCGAGTCGCGCCCGGCGCGCATGGCGTAACCGAAGGGCGAAAACAGCACCCGGCGCAGCGCCAGCACGCCGCCGGCCACACCGGCCAGGGTGAGGACGTAGTAGGCCGTCTTGTCGGCCAGCCAGGCGGCCGGCCAGACACCGGTCAGGCCGTTGCTGCCGCCGGTGAAGTCGTCCCACTGGAAGGTGATCGACCAGACGATCTGGGCAAACGCCAGGGTCAGCATGGCCAGGTAGACACCCGACAGCCGCACGCAGAACCAGCCGAACACCGCCGCGCCCACGCCGGCCAGCAGCGGCGCGGCCAGCAGCGCGGCCTCCATCGGCCAGCCGGCCTTGAGCATCAGCAGCGCCGCGGCATAGGCGCCCAGGCCGAAGTAGGCGGCGTGGCCGAAGGAATGCATGCCCGCCGGGCCCATGATGAAGTGCAGGCTGGCGGCGAACAGCGCGGCGGTGAGCAGGTCGATGGCCAGCACGGTGGCGTAGGGGTTGCTGGTGGTGAGCAGGGGCAGCAGCAGCAGGCCCAGCGCCACCAGCGCGGCGGTGATCTGCAGCGGCCGCCCGGCCGGGCGCAGGGGTGCCTCGATGGCCGCGGTGTTGCGGCTGGCCGCCTGCGGCTTGCCCATCAAGCCCCAGGGCCGCCAGACCAGCACCACCGCCATCACCAGGAACTCGACCACCAGGGTCAGCTTGGAAAAACTGAAGTCGAAACCGAACCACTGCACCGTGCCGATGCCCACGCACAGGGCCTTGATCTCGGCGATCAGCAGCGCGGCGACAAAGGCGCCGGGGATGGAGCCCATGCCGCCGACCACCACCACGACGAAGGCGTCGCCGATGGTCAGCAGGTCCAGGCCCAGCGCCGCCGGCTCACGTGGCAGTTGCAGCGCACCGCCCAGGCCGGCCAGCAGCGCGCCCAGGCCGAACACGCTGGTGAACAGCCAGGCCTGGTTGACACCGAGGGCACCGACCATCTCGCGGTCCTGCGTGGCGGCGCGCACCAGCGTGCCCCAGCGGGTGCGCGTCAGCAGCAGCCACAGCGCGCCGAGCACCGCCGGGCCGACGACGATCAGCAGCAGGTCGTAGCTGGGGAAACGCCGGCCGAGGATGTCGACCGACCCCGACAGGCCGGGCGCACGCGGGCCCAGCAGGTCTTCCGGCCCCCACAGCCACAGCGCCGCATCCTTGATCACCAGCACCAGGGCGAAGGTGGCCAGCAGCTGGAACAGCTCGGGCGCGTGGTAGATGCGGCGCAGCAGCAGCACCTCCACCAGCGCGCCGAACACGCCCACCGCCAGCGCCGCCAGCCCCAGCGCCGGCCAGAAGCCCAGGCCACCGCCCAGCCGCTCGACCAGGCTGTAGGCCACGTACACGCCCAGCATGAAGAACGAGCCGTGCGCGAAGTTGACGATGCGGGTGACGCCGAAGATCAGCGACAGCCCCGCCGCCACCAGGAACAGCGACGACGCGCCGGCCAGGCCGTTGAGCAGTTGGACCAAAAACGCGGACAGGGTCATGAAGAAAGGACGATCAACCGTGGCTCCCGGGCAAGTTGCCGGCCATCAAGCAGCCGCCGCGGATCCGGCTCCGCCGGTCCGCTGGCGGCGCCCCCTGGGGGGGAGCGCCGTAGGCGCTTCGGGGGGGGGCTCACTCCGGACGGAGTTTCTTGACCTCGGCGTCGCTGGGCTGGAACTTGCTGCCGTCGAGGTAGACGTAGTCGACCATCGTGCCGCGGCCCTTGTCGTTCTTGGTCTTGCCCACGTAGGCGCCCATGGTGGACTGGTGGTCCTGCGCGCGGTAGGTGGTCTTGCCGAAGGGCGTCATCAGCTCCAGGCCGCGGAAGGCGGTGATGAGCTTCTCGGTGTCGGTGCCCTTGGCCTTGGTGATGCCGGCGGCCAGGCTCTTGATGGCGGTGTAGCCCACCACCGAGCCCAGGCGCGGGTAGTCGCTGTACTTGCGGTGGTAGGCCAGGTAGAAGGCCTTGTGCTCGGGCGTCTGGATGCCGTACCAGGGGTAGCCGGTGACGACCCAGCCGTTGGGCGTCTCGTCCTTCAGCGGGTCGAGGTACTCGGGCTCGCCGGTCAGCATGCTCACCACCTCGCGGCCCTGGAACAGGCCGCGGGTGTTGCCCTCGCGCACGAACTTGCTCAGGTCGGCGCCGAACAGCACGTTGAAGATGGCGTCGGGCTTGGCGTCGGCCAGGGCCTGCACCACGCTGCCGGCGTCCAGCTTGCCCAGCGGTGGCGCCTGCTCGGCCACGAACTCCACGTCCGGCTGCGCCGCCTTGAGCAGCGCCTTGAAGGTGGCCACCGCGCTCTGGCCGTACTCGTAGTTGGGGTAGACGATGGCCCAGCGCTTCTTCTTGAGCTTGACCGCCTCGGGCACCAGCATGGCCGACTGCATGTAGGTGCTGGGGCGCAGGCGGAAGGTGTACTTGTTGCCGTTACCCCAGACGATCTTGTCGGTCAGCGGCTCGCTGGCCAGGTAGAAGAACTTCTTCTGCTTGGCGAAGTCGGTCAGCGCCAGGCCGATGTTGGACAGGAAGCCGCCGGTGAGCACGTCCACCTGCTCGCGCGAGACCAGTTCCTCGGCCGCGCGCACCGCGTCGCCCGGGTTGCCGTTGTCGTCGCGGGTGATCAGCTGCACCTTCTTGCCGTTGAGCCCGCCGGCGGCGTTGATCTCCTCGACGGCCAGCTCCATGCCCTTTTTGTAGGGCTCCAGAAAGGCCGGCTGCACCTTGTAGCTGTTGATCTCGCCGATCTTGATCACGCCCTGGGCATGGGTGGACGACAGCGCCAGCGCGCCCAGCGAGGCGATGGCGGCGGTGGCGACGAAGGTTCTGCGGGTCATGGGGTGTCCTCAGGTTGCAATGGGAGTGTCGGTCAGCAAGCGATCGCCGCGGAACCGGCTTCGCCGGGCCGCTGGCGATGCCCCCTTGAGGGGGCGCGCAAAGCGCGTAGGGGGTGGATCACCTCAAGCCGTCCTCGCCCTTGATCTCGTGGGCCTGCAGGCCGCCGATGCGCGGCAGCGGCCGGCCGCTGTCGGTGACGGCCACGGCGACCACGATCTCGTGGGCCCGGGGCGCGTCGCTGACCCGGGCCTCGATGGCGTCGAAATGGCTGCGCACGAAGGCGGCGTCCTTGTGGCCCAGCGGCACGTCCACCGCGGTGCCCACACCGCCCTGCTTCTTGGCCGAGGGCACCAGTGCGGCGCCCTTCTCCACGGCCTTGCGCAGCGGTGCGCCCAGCTTGGGGTGCAGGATGGCCGCGGCATGCTCCAGTTCACCCGCCTCACCGACGATGGCCGCCTTGCCGTAGCTCTGCGCCTGGGCCGGCGTGATGCCCAGCGCCTGCACGCACTTGTCGCCGAGCAGGCCGCCGAGCTCTTCGCCGATGGCGATGAGCGCGTCGAGGTCGGCCTCGTAGCGGCCGGCATACGGGTTGCTGATCACCGCCATCGCCAGCGCGCGGCGGGTGGGCGGGTTCACGTCGCGGCCCATCTCGCGGCGGATCTCGTCCACCTGGACCACGAGCTTGCGGATGTAGGAAGGCAGGGTTGCAGTCATGAACAACGGTCTCCAAAGGGCGCGGGGCTATTCAACCAGCGGACGCCGCGGAACCGGCTCCGCCGGGCCGCTGGCGTCGCCCCCTTGAGGGGGAGCGCCGCAGGCGCTACGGGGGTGGGCCATACCCGTCACCGCTGCCCGTCCCATTTGGCAATGGCGTCGGCGGCCAGGCCACCGACCCGGGCATGCACCCGTGCGCCGGTGCTCATGGCCAGGATCACGATCATCTCGTCGGGCCGCGGCGCGCCGGGCACGCGCACTTCCATGGCGTCGAAATGGCTGCGCACATAGCTGGCGTTGATGTGCGTCAGCGGCACATCCAGCGTGGTACCGGGGCCACCCACCTTCTTGGTGCTGGGCACGATGGCCAGGGCGTTGCCGCTCTGGCCGCCGCTGGAGATGCCTTTGGCGTAGGCCGCGGCGTCGCCCTTCCAGCCCAGCAACTCGCGCATCGCGTAGCCGCCCGGCACATGCCACAGCGCGCCGTGCTCCAGCTCGCCGGCCGCACCGATGATGGCGCCCTTGCCATAACCCTGGATGCGCTCGGTGGGCAGGTCCAGGGCCTTCAGCAGCTGGCGCGCCAGGTCCAGGCCGACGGGGTTCAGCGCGGCCATCATCGGCAGGATGTCGGGCTCATAACGGCCGGCGTAGGGGTTGCTCAGCACCGCCGCGATGGCGCCGCGGCGCAGCGGCACGGTGGCGCGCGGCCCGCCCTCGTGGAAGATGTCCTCGACCTGGGTGAAGACGCGGCGGATGTCGATCAGGTTCATGGTGGTGAGAGGCCTCAATCTCGTTTAGCAATTACTGAACCAACTACCCGAGGCACTCTAGCGGCTGCACCAGCGGCAGCCGAGCGAGGGAACCCTGACAGGCCAGCAGCGCCGCCTGCACCAGGCCACGCGCCTGCAGCCGCTGCGCGCATGCCAGGCCCCGCTGCAGCGCCTGCTGCACCAGCGTGGCCGGCAGGGCCGGCACGTCGACCGTGACGAGCAGGTCGCCCAGGTCACTGTCATCGCGCAGGTGCCTGGCGGGCCGGCGCACGATGCCGGCATGTGACACGTCGACCGCATTGGCGATCACGGTGGCAGCGGCGTCGGCCTGGGCGGCGGTGGTGGCCAGCACGGTGACGCTGTCGGCGATGCCGCGCGAGTGGCTGCGGCCACGCCAGCCGCTGGTGGCCACGCCACGCACCGGCTGGTCGGCGCGCACGGTGAAGCCCGCATCGGTGCGCAGCGTCCCCGTCGCGGTGCGCGCGGCGGCCTCGGCATCGAAGCGGGCCAGGTCGGCGTAGACCCCGACGCAGGCCTCGGCGCCCGGCGCCAGGTGCAGCGCGATGTCGCCGCCGTTGTTGATCCAGGCACGGTGGATGCCCGGCCGCTGGTAGCCCGCGACCAGTTCCTGCGCCACCGATCCGGCCACGGCGGCCATCGGCGTGAGGTAGCCCGCGGCCTCGGCCACCAGCGGTGCGCAGGCGGCCCACATGCGGCGGGCGATGGCGCCCTGCAGCGGGCAGGTGCCGGCCGCCGCGGGCACCGGCTGGCGCAGGTGCGGCAGCTCGGCCACCAGTTCGGCCAGCACGGTGTCAAAACGCGCCCAGGCCGCGGCGTGCGCCGCCTGCACGGCCGCGGCATCGCCCTCGGCGCCGATCACCAGATCGATGGGGCCGTGCTGGAAATGCCAGCGCCCACCGGCCAGCGGGGCGCGTTGCGCAGCGCTCATCGGCCCGGCTCAGCCCAGCAGGGGTGGCCGCCCCAACGGCCAGGGGTTGGCCGCCGGCTGGGCGACGAAGCGCCGCGCGGTGGGTGCGCCGTCGTGGTGCCAGGCGCCGGTGGCCAGCACCTGGGCCAGCGGCCGCACATACGCCATGTGGCCGCCCAGCGCGGCGTAGTCGGCCAGCGGCATGCTGAACTCGATGGGCGCGACGATGGCCGGCGTGGGCACGGTGCCAAAGCTGCCGGCGGGCATGCGCATCACGTCCACCATCACCGTGATGCCGCCGCCCGGCCACACGTAGGCCGGCGCGCCGCCGCAGCTGACGTTGACGACGCTGCGCTTGATGGCGCGGGTGAGCTGCACCGGGTTGTCGGTGACGCCGGCGCGCAGGCTGCCGCCGGCGCCGCCGACGAACAGCACCGTGGCCAGCGACGGTTCGCAGTTCTCGCCGATGCGGTCGACGATCTGCTGCACCGCCGCTGGCATGGCGGCGGGCTGCGGCAGCAGCGCTTCGTCCAGCACGAACCAGGCGGCATGCTCGCCAGTGGTGCTGACCATCAGCAGGCGCTGGCCGGGCCAGGCGGTGCCGGCGTCCCAGGGCTCCAGGATGGACAGCGGGTCGGCAATGTCGGTGCCGCCCCAGCCGGTGCCCGGGTTGGCCACCTGGAAGTAGCGCCCCGGCGTGCTCTTGCGGCCGCGGATCTTCAGCCCCGACGGCCGCATGGCCAGGCAGCGCCCGGCCTGGTGCTCGGTGAGCACGCCGGTGATGTGGTCGTCGACCACCACCACCTCGTCGACCAGGCCCATGAACTGCTGCGCGAAGATGCCGACCGTGGCCGAGCCGCAGCCCACGCGCATGCGCTGCTCGGGCACGCCGTCGACCACCGGCGGCCGGCCGGCCTGCACCACCAACTGGGCGCCGCCGTCGATGCTGAACTCGACCGCCTGCTGGTTGCCCAGCGCCTGCATCATCTCCACCGTGATGCGGCCTTCCTTCTTGCTGCCGCCGGTGATGTGGTGCACACCGCCCAGGCTGAGCATCTGCGAGCCGTATTCGGCGGTGCTGACATGACCCACCACCTCGCCCTTGCAGCGCACATTGGCCTGCTCGGGGCCCAGCCAGCGGTCGGTGTCGATCTTCACCTTCAGGCTGCAGTAGCTGAAGATGCCCTCGGTGACCACGGTGACCATGTCCACGCCGTCGACCTGCGACGACACGATGAACGGCGCCGGCTTGTAGTCGGGGTAGGTGGTGGACGCGCCGACGGCGGTGACGAACATCGCCGGCTCGGCCTCGGCATCGGCCACAGGCGCGGACCCTTCGGGCAGGAAGGGCACCAGACCGCCCTCACCCACCCCGGCCGCGTCGTCCAGCCGCTGGCGCACGATCAGCACCGGGTCCACCCGTACCAGCACGCCGGCCTGGTTGGCATAGCGGTCGCAGGCACCGGCCTTGCCGTCGCTGATCTGGCACAGCACCGGGCAGGCATTGCACTCGATCTTGTGCGCGGCCATGCGCTCGTTGCGTGGCGCCGTGCGCCAGTCCACCGCCGCCGGCCCGCCGGCCGGCAGGCCCTCGCCCAGGCCATCGGTCTTGGTGTGCTCGTGCTCAGACATGCCCGCCCCCGCCCTGACGCACCGCAAACCCGCACACCCCGGGAGAACCCTGGGGCTCAGGCACAATACCGGATGTCGCAGCGGGCCTGGATTTCATGTAGTGCCTGCTAAACTTTGATGTAGCCGATGCTACATTCACGGCGCAGGCAGCGCAAGGGCGCGGGGCATCCCGTCGGCCTCGGCGCCATGGGCCGGCCCCACCGCAACGCATCCGATCGCCCGCGAGCAAATCACCATGAGCGCCTTCAACGAAGAAAAGGTCCTGAGCGTCCACCACTGGACCGACCGCCTGTTCTCCTTCACCACCACGCGCGGCACTTCGCTGCGTTTCCTGAACGGCCACTTCACGATGATCGGCCTGCGCGTCAACGGCAAGCCGCTGCTGCGCGCCTACAGCGTGGCCAGCGCCAACTACGAGGAGACGCTGGAGTTCCTGAGCATCAAGGTGCAGGACGGCCCGCTGACCAGCAAGCTGCAGCACATCCAGCCGGGCGATACGCTGATCGTCGGCAACAAGCCCACCGGCACCCTGGTCATCGACTACCTGCTGCCGGCCAAGCGCCTGTACCTGATGAGCAGCGGCACCGGCCTGGCGCCGTTCATGAGCATCATCCGTGACCCGGCCACCTACGAGAAGTTCGCCGAGGTGGTGCTGGTGCACGGCGTACGCGAGGTCAAGGAACTGGCCTACCACGACTACATCACCGAAGAGCTGCCCAAGCACGAGTTCCTCGGCGAGATGGTCAGCCAGCAGCTGAAGTACTACCCCACCGTCACCCGCGAGGCCTACCAGCACCAGGGCCGCATCACCGACCTGATCGACAACGGCAAACTGTTCAGCGACCTGGGCGTGCCGGCCATCAACCCGGCCGAGGACCGCGTGATGATCTGCGGCAGCCCGGGCCTGCTGAAGGACCTGAAGGGCATGCTGGAGCAGCGTGGTTTCAAGGAAGGCAACACCTCCACCCCGGGCGACTTCGTCATCGAGCGCGCCTTCGTCGAGCAGTAAGCCGACGTCCGGCCGCCCCCGACCGCCACTGCATGGCGACCGCAGCGCGCAAGAAGGCCACCGCCGCGCCCGCCGCCGGGCGCAAGCCCGGCGTGCGCGAACTGGCCGCCCAGGCCACGCGCGACAACATCCTGCGCGCGGCCACCAAGGTGTTTGCCCGCCACGGCTTTGCCGGCGGGCGCATCGAGCAGATCTCCAAGGCGGCCAAGTCGTACGACCGCATGATCTACTACTACTTCGGTAGCAAGGAAGGTCTGTTCATCGCGGTCATCGAGGACACCTACCGCCGCTTCAACGAGGCCGAGTCGGCGCTGGCGCTGGACATCGCCCAGCCGCTGCAGGCGCTGGGTGACGTGATCCGCTTCGTCTGGGGCTACTACCAAAAGAACCCCGACTTCATCACCCTGCTCAACACCGAGAACCTGCTGCGCGGCAAGCACATCGGCAAGAGCCCCAACGCCCGCCAGTACTCGTCGCCGGTGATCGCCATCACCGACAGCGTGCTGCGCAGCGGCGCGCAGCAGGGCCTGTTCCGCCCCGGCCTGAGCGCCCGCGACGTCTACCTGATGATCGCGGCCATGGCCTACTTCTACCTCAGCAACCGCTACACCCTGTCGTCCTTCCTGGGCGAGAACCTGGAAGCACCCGAGGCGCTGGCGCACTGGGAGGCCTTCCTGATCGATGCGGTGCAGCGCAACGTCTGCCTGGCCCCACCCGCGGCCGCATGAGTGGCCGCATGAGCGGCCACGGCGCTTGAGGCGCCGTCGATCTTCATGTAGCCTGCACTACACCAATCAAGGGAGTGCAGCAGATGGCCGAAGTGGCAGCAGGGGGCAAGTCGGGCAAGGTGGTGATCCGCAACATCGGGCTGCTGCTGTCGGGCGACCTGGAGCACCCGATCCTGGACGCGGACACCCTCGTGGTGGTGGACGGCGTGATCACCGCCGTGGGCCGCGAGAAGGACTGCGACACCGCCCGGCCCGACACGCTGATTGACGCCCACGGCAGTTGCGTGGCGCCCGGCCTGATCGACAGCCATGTGCACCCGGTGTTCGGCGACTGGACACCGCGGCAGAACCAGATCGGCTGGATCGACAGCACGATGCACGGCGGCGTCACCACCATGATCAGCGCCGGCGAAGTGCACCTGCCCGGCCGGCCCAAGGACATCGTCGGCCTGAAGGCGCTGGCCATCACCGCGCAGCGCGCCTTCGACAACTTCCGCCCCGGCGGCGTCAAGGTGCTGGCCGGTGCGCCGGTGATCGAGAAGGGCATGGTCGAGAGCGACTTCGCCGAGCTCGCCGCCGCCGGCGTCGGCCTGCTGGGCGAGGTCGGGCTGGGCTCGGTGAAGGCCGGCTACGAGGCCCAGCAGATGGTGGCCTGGGCGCGCAAATACGGCATCCAGAGCACCATCCACACCGGCGGGCCCAGCATCCCCGGCTCGGGCCTGATCGACAAGGACGTGGTGCTGGAGGCCGACGCCGATGTCATCGGTCATATCAACGGTGGCCACACCAGCCTGCCCGAGCGTGATGTGTGCGAGCTGTGCGAGAAGAGCCCACGCGCCATCGAGATCGTGCACAACGGCAACGAGCGGGTGGCCATCGCCGCCGCGCAGGCGGCGATGCAGCTGAAGTGCCCGCACCGGGTGATCCTGGGCACCGACGGGCCGGCCGGCTCGGGCGTGCAGCCGCTGGGTTTGCTGCGCCTGATCGCGCTGCTCTCGTCGCTGGGCAACATCCCGGCCGAGCTGGTGTTCTGCTTTGCCACCGGCAACACCGCCAGGCTGCGCGGGCTGAACTGCGGCCTGATCGAGCCGGGCCGCGACGCCGACTTCGTGTTCATGGACCGGGCCCAGCACACCGCCGGCACGACGCTGCTGGACAGCGTGCAGCGGGGCGACATCCCCGGCGTGGGCATGGTGATGATCGACGGCATCGTGCGCTGCGGCCGCAGCCGCAACACCCCGCCGGCCACGCGGGTCCCGGAAGTGCTGACGGGCCACTGAGCGGCCACTGAGTAACCGTCTTCCGAGTCAAGCGCCGTGAAGCGAGTTGTCCCAAGGTTTGTTGCTTTTGACCATGGCATTGAGCGTGGTCAGCAGTTTGCGCATGCAGGCCACCAAGGCGACCTTGGGCAACT
>Ga0208266_100227_pt1 | contig 23286 bp, 19 predicted proteins | sample LakWasMet67_HOW9_2_FD_183897 | JGI IMG/M metagenome (GOLD analysis project Ga0208266, IMG submission 183897) | Freshwater sediment methanotrophic microbial communities from Lake Washington under simulated oxygen tension - Sediment Metagenome... | ecosystem: Environmental > Aquatic > Freshwater >...
GAAAAACTGGATAAATATGTTGAGTCATTACAAGAATTAAGTAATGACATAACGGTTCCTAAATATGCTACGCATTTAGTCTTTTTAAGTAATGCCTCCCGTGCTACCGAGATAGAAAATAAGATTATCTACTCTATTTTCCAGAAACGCCCTAAGCGTGCTGACGTGTATTGGTTTGTGCATGTAGATACCCTGGATGACCCATATACAATGGAATATAAGGTAAAAACCATTGCCCCTGATGATGTCTACAAAGTCAATTTCCGCTTAGGTTTCCGTGTGCCTCACAAGATAAATCTGTACTTTAAAAAAGTATTGGAAGACATGGTGAAATGTGGCGAGGTAGATATCAGAAGCCGTTATGAGTCCCTGAATAAACACAATGTAATCGGAGATTTCCGATTTGTTGTATTAGAGAAATTCCTTTCTTATGATAATCAACTTCCTTTTGGGGAAAACCTGATTATGAAGGCTTATTTCTTTATCAAGGGCTTTACACCATCAGAAGATAAATGGTTTGGTTTGGATAGTAGTGCAGTAAAAGTAGAAAAAGTGCCTTTAGTTATCCGTCAGGTTGAAAACGTAAATCTGAAACGTGTTCCGTGGCAGGCCAATAATTAATACATAAAACCTCACATATGCGTATTTTAATCACAGGAGGAGCCGGGTTTGTAGGCTCTTTCTTAGCTATTGCGTTAAAACAAAATTATCCTTCTTACGAAATCTTCTGTTTAGATAACCTTAGAAGAAAAGGGTCAGAACTCAACTTAGCTCGTCTGGGCAAACAAGGTATTAACTTCATTCATGGTGATATCCGCAATAAAGAAGATTTTGATACCTTGCCTATCGTAGATTCTGTTATTGAAGCCTCTGCAGAACCATCGGTTTTGGCAGGGTTAAATGGCTCCCCTGATTATCTGATAAATACCAATCTATTCGGTACGGTTAATTGTCTGAACTATGCCGTGAAATGTAAAGCCAATTTTATCTTTCTTTCCACGAGTCGCATTTATCCGATAAAGACACTTGAGGCATTAGATTTCATTGAATCTGAAACACGTTTTGAACTAACTGATAATCAAAAAATAAAAGGAGTTTCGGCAAAAGGTATTGCTGAAGATTTCCCTTTAGATAGCGCCCGGTCTTTGTACGGAACAACCAAATTAGCCTCAGAATTAATCATTCAGGAATACAAGGAATTCTATAATCTGAAAACGGTTATTAACCGTTGCGGGGTATTAACAGGCCCGTGGCAGATGGGGAAAGTAGACCAGGGTGTAATGGTACTCTGGATTGCCAAACACTTTTTTGAGCAACAATTGGCTTATATAGGCTATGGCGGAACAGGTAAACAAACCCGTGATATATTACACGTAGCTGATTTATATCGTTTAATTGACTGGCAATTACATAATATTGATAAAGTGAATGGTGAGATTCTGAACGCAGGCGGTGGCGTAGAAGTAAGTGTGTCGTTGCAAGAACTTACTGAGATTTGTCAGAAAGTAACAGGTAAAACAATTCCAATCAATACCGTAGTTGAGAATCGTCCGGCAGATATTAGATTATATGTAACTGATAACTCTAAAGTAACCGCCCTGACAGGTTGGAAGCCGGAAATTGGCGTTGAACAAATAGTAGAAGAGATACATGAATGGCTAGCTGAAAACAGGGAAGCCTTAGAACCCATACTTAAATAGAATCTATTATCCGTTCATAAAAAACTAAGCCCTTTCGGAATCCGAAAGGGCTTAGTTTTTTATGCTGAATAAGCTTTTACAGTCTCGAAGAAACACTTCACTTTTTCAGGGTCAGTGTCCGGGTAAACACCGTGCCCTAAATTAGCTATATAGCGTTGCGTTCCGAATGCTTTCAGCATTTTCTTGGTTTCTTTTTCAATATCTTTAAAAGAGCCGTATAAAACACAAGGGTCTAAATTACCCTGTAAGGTCTTATTCGGAATCATCTTTCTTGACTCCTTAATATCCATATTCCAGTCTAAGCCTACAACATTACAATTTAGCTTAGCCATATCTTTGCGGGCAAAGAAAGCACCTTTGGCAAAAACCGTTACCGGAACTTCATCAATGGCATTACAAATCTGGGCAATATAAGGCAAAGAAAACTTTCTGTATTGCTCCGGTGATAAGATTCCCGCCCATGAATCGAAAATCTGCAACAAATCAGCTCCGTGACGCGCTTGGGCTTTCAGGTAGCCAATGGTACTATCCGTTATCTTTTGAAGCAGCAGATGGGCTAATTTGGGCTGAGAGTACAACATCTTCTTGGCCGTTGAAAAAGTCTTTGAGCCTTTGCCCTCAATCATATAACAAAAGATAGTAAATGGTGCACCGGCAAAACCTATCAATGGCACTCTTCCATTGAGTTCTTTCTTTACTATATCAATGGCTTCAAGCACATATCCCAAATCTGTTTCAGGGTCGCTTACTTTCAATAAATCAATGTCTTTTTTTGATTGAACTACCTTCGGGAAAATAGGCCCTTTGGCTTCTATCATTTCATAAGGCAAGCCCATTGCTTCAGGCACAACCAGAATATCAGAGAAGATAATCGCTGCATCCGTTTTCAGAATATCAACCGGCTGAATAGTTACTTCGGCTGCTAATGCAGGCGTAGTAGCTAAGGTTATAAAACTTCCGGCTTTTGCTCTTACCTCACGGTATTCGGGTAAAATCCTACCGGCCTGACGCATCATCCAGACTGGCACACGTTCTACGTGCTCACCCTTTGCCGCACGTAAAAGCAAATCGTTCTGTAATTTCATGCCGTAAAGATAAGAACGAAAGGCCGATTCTCCTATCAACCTACCAGACATAAAAAAAGCCATGAGCTAGCTCATGGCAATTCATTAAAACCGTTGACTTTTACTAGGTGTTTACGATTCTAATTGTTTACAGCATTTGACGTAATAAAATCCTTACCTGTGCGGGATTTATTCTTTTCCAGTTCTTTCTTTAAATAGTAGGCCGGAAAAAAGCCTTTATATCGGTTAACGTATTTGTTCTTTGTATCTAATTGTACCAAAGTCGGATAAGCATCAATGTTGTATTTGTCTGCTATATCCATGCCATCAAAGGTATCAATATTAACTTTATATACCAAAAAGTTTTTATTAATATATGCAGCAAATTCCGGATTAGCAAACGTTTCGTTTTCCATCTTGCGGCAAGGTATACACCAGGTAGCCCAGAATTCCAGAATGATTGGTTTCTTTTGCTTTCTTGATTCCCGGAGAAGTTCGTCGTAGGAGCCGTCGTAAAATCTTACTTCACTCAGCTCAACTTTTTTTTCATTTTTGTAGGAGGCTAACACGATTAGCGCTATTCCTAAGAAGCCTAGCACTTTTAGTTTCATTATTTTATGGGTTTCTGTTAATAAATGGGGTCATAAAACACGTGAAAGACACGAAAATTGATATTTTTAATCAATTACAAATATTAAGCCACTTTTTTTCTGACTTTTGTAATCCACTTTAATAACGCTTAAAGATTACTCGTCATTATGAAAATTTCAATGATCGGTGCAGGTAATGTTGCCTGGCACTTGAGCATGGCTTTCGAAAATCACCATCACCAGGTATGCGAAGTTTACAGTCGTCAGTTAGTAAAAGCTAAGACACTCACTTCCATGCTTTATCAGGCCAATGCCACAAATCAACTTGATTTTTCGGAAAGTGAAGCCGAACTGTTTATACTAGCTGTTTCAGACGATGCCATTGCCGATGTTTGCTCAAAATTGGTTCTGCCCGAGAATGCTATTCTGGCACATACCTCCGGCACTAAGAGTCTGGAAGATTTACAGAAGTTAATGTTAACACATCATGACTTACCCATTAGATGCGCAGTGTTTTATCCATTAATGACTTTCAGTAAGGAGAAAAAAATGCTTATAAACGAAGTACCTTTTTGTATTGAAGCTGATGAAGAACAAGCTGAAAGTGAATTGGTTAAGTTAGCACAGGGTTTAAGCAAAACGGTTTATCTGGTCAATTCAAAAGAAAGAAAAGTATTGCATATTGCGGCAGTTTTTGCCTGCAATTTCACTAATCATTTATTGGCATTAGCTAAAGAAATTACTAGTGATGAAGAGTTAGAGTTTGACTTATTAAAACCATTAATCAAGGAAACCTTCCAAAAAGCGCTGACGGCAGAACATCCGGCTGATGTACAAACAGGTCCGGCTGTAAGAGGGGATAGGTCAACGATGAATAATCATCTGATTTATCTGAAAGACCGAACAGATTTATTTGAAATCTATGAGATTATGAGTGAGAGTATCCAAAAATGGCATGCTTAATAAAAGGAAAAAAGCCATCAGTTTAAAGGCTGATGGCTTTCATATATTTCAATAGCTGGTCTTAATAAAGACCTTCGCAACGATTGATACAATCTAAATCTTCGAAAGCAACTTTCAAGCGGCTGATCATGCTCTCTTCACCTTTACGCAACCATACACGTGGGTCGTAATATTTTTTGTTTGGTGAGTCTGCACCTTCAGGGTTACCCAATTGTGCTTGCAGATAACCTTCTTTGTCTTTGTAATATTTCAGAATACCTTCCCAGGTTGACCATTGTACGTCAGTATCAATATTCATTTTTACTGCACCATATTTGATGGCCTCTCTGATTTCTTCGCGTGAAGAACCTGAACCACCGTGGAACACGAAGTTCACTGGCAACTCACCCGTACCGAATTTTTCCTGAATATAATCCTGAGAATTTTTCAAGATGATTGGTTGCAATTTCACGTTACCCGGTTTGTATACACCGTGTACGTTACCAAAAGCAGCCGCAATCGTAAAGTTTGGAGAAATTTTTAATAGCTCTTCGTAAGCAAAAGCTACTTCTGATGGTTGAGTATATAGTTTTGAGCTATCAACATCTGAGTTGTCAACACCATCTTCTTCACCACCTGTTACACCTAGTTCTATTTCAAGAGTCATGCCCATTTTAGCCATTCTCTCAAAATATTTAACACATATCTCGATATTCTCTTCGATTGGCTCTTCTGAAAGGTCAATCATGTGAGAACTGAATAATGGTTTGCCATGCTGTGCAAAATATTTTTCACCTGCATCCAGTAAACCGTCGATCCATGGTAATAATTTTTTCGCACAGTGGTCAGTATGTAAAACTACCGGAATGCCATACATTTCAGCAATCTGGTGTACGTGTGTAGCGCCTGAAACGGCTCCTGCGATTGCTGCTTCCTGATTTTTGTTTGGTAAAGATTTACCTGCATAAAAAGAAGCTCCACCGTTTGAGAATTGAATAATAACTGGTGAGTTAACAGCTTTAGCAGCTTCCATTACACCATTTACTGAATTAGTACCTACAACATTAACAGCGGGTAGGGCATAATCATTTTCGTTAGCGTGGCGCAACAGAGCAGCAAGTGCTTCACCTGTAACTACGCCCGGCTTAATCAAAGATTGACTCATGGTAAGTATTTTGAATTTTAAAAAGAAAAAATATTATTATAACTGTCAATGAAGTCTGATAATGAATTTTTACGCAAATTAGCTATTTTTGAAAACATTGGTACTCAAAATGCTGAAAATTTGCACAAACGTATATAGTTTTAATCGATTCTAAAGAAGTGCTTTTATGTAAGGCTCTTTTACTTTTTTTCATATAGTGCCTTAATATCTGCCGGAATCTCTATTTCCTTTAAGGTAGTTTTCTTCTTATCCGTCATTCTCCATCTATGCAACCAGGGGAAACCTCCGGTTGTCAATACAGTTTCTTTGTGCTTGTAAATTTCATCAGTTAAGGCTTCATCAAAACTAATAAACGAAAAGCCTTTATCAATCATTACCTTACACAATTCATCGAAATAATCTGCATTGAGCGCATTGGCATGACAAAGAAAAATGTGTTTGATAGGCCGACCAGCTACTTCTTGTGTCAGTTTCAGATAATAATCAAAATAATCGCTGTTGTGTTTTATGTATTTTTCTGCAACAGTCTTCATTAATTCTTTATTGCCGGCTTTCATGGCATCCATATAAACCTTGTTGAAATACCAGTCATCGGCTTCAATAGTTACAGGCGCGTTTATATAGCCTTGCTCGGCTAATACTTTTTCAAAGCCATATTTTTTCACGCTGTCAGGCCCTGTTTGAAGAAAGGGATAACGAAAATACTTTTTAGTTTCTCTGTATTTTTTGTTGAGTTCAGAAGTGATTACTTCACCTTTCAGTAACTCAGTCTTAAAATCATCCAAGCTTGTAGTATTGAAAGAGGCATGGGAGAAAGTATGGTTTCCTAACTGATTGCCATTGAATAACCATCTTTCTAACATGGCTGCCCGATTATCAATTTCACCGAGTCTTACCACAGATTTTTCATTAACAAACCCAACTGCTTTAATACCATTCTTCTTGATTTTGCCCAATAATTTATCGGTGGATTCTTCCGCATGCTTCAGATTTAGTTCTGAAACAAAAGGAAGGTCGTCAATCGTGATGGCTATCTGGTTTTGCGCATTCGCATTTAATACCAAGAAAAAAGCGAATACCGAAGTGGTTAATTTTAGTTTTTTCATAATAAAAATGAGCCACTGGGTTCCAGTGGCTCATCGGCTTGGTTATTTTACAATGGCTTTTAATATCAGGTCTGCTACCATCTGATTTCCGGTATCATTCAAGTGAACACGGTCAGTTGTTAAGATACCCGACTCTCTATTTTGTGGGTTATTTTTTACATTATATGCCACAAATTCTTTTCTCAAATCAACTAATGGACAATCGAATTTTGAGGCAATATTTCTGATCAGATTTGAATAATGATTCATATCTCCGTCTTGTGGATTGCTATTATCATTCCGCTCTCCAATAGCAGCAGGCGTACAACAAATAACTTTTATACCTTTCGATTGCAGTTTTTTAATGATAGCAGTGTAAAAGCCAGTAAACTTATCGGCATCTGTTCCTGTACCCATACTTGATTTATGCCAGACGTCATTTACACCAATGTAAATAACCACTACATCAGGATTCTGGTTAAGCACATCATCTTCCATGCGTAGGAAAAGGTCATATACTTTATTTCCACCAATACCTGCGCCAATCAACTGGTATTTATCTTTGATACCTTGTTTTTCAAGAGTCTCTTTCATTTTGGTTATATAGCCCGTAGGGCCAACACCTGCCTGGGTGATAGAATCACCAAATAGAATGACTTTGTTTGGTTTGTCTTGTGTAAGCGAAAACATCAATAGGGATAGTAGAATAAAGGTAAGTGATTTGAGAAAATTTTTCATTCATTTAAAGGTTGAATTGGTTTAAATATAACTAGCCGTTAAATTTAGTTGATTTGAATCGATTGTCAAAATAACATAGGGGAGGGGATTTATTTTTTAATTTATCTGTAAGAATGACACTTATCAAAAAAATAAAATCCTATTTTTGACTTTCTTATATTTCATCTCTAAACTTTATGTATGCTAACAGTCATCGCTAAAATCATTGTCAAAGCCGATAGAGTAGAAGAAGCCAAAAGTGGTTTATTGGCTTTAATCGCACCCACTTTGGAAGAGCAGGGTTGTATTGATTACGTATTACATCAAAGCAACGATAATCCGCAATTGTTTTTCTTTTATGAAAACTGGACAGATAAAGAAAGTCTGGAAAATCATTTGGCTAATGAGCATGTAGCAGCCTTTTCAGCAAAAGCAGATGATTTATTGGCTGAACCCGCAGAGTTATTTTTCCTTTCTAAAGTATAATACTTTTTATATCAACTGTTTCCAGGTACTCTTAATGTAGTTATATTTAAGAGTACTCGGCAGTGCTTTCCAGAAATATTTATTTATTTCTACAGCAAAAGAGGGTTGCATATAGCAATTAATTACACAGCCTTCACACTCTTTCAATTTCCCTTCTAAAGCCACAATTTCCTGCACATCAGCTGATTTATATAATTCGTAAAGATTATTGTTGATACTAAAATCTTTTGTGCCCAAATGATAGCAGGGGAGGACTAATTTATTCTCAGGAGAGATGACTAAAGTAGTTGAAGCAGCCTTGCAAATGGGATTATCCACATGATTTCCACCGTTTTGTCTTAACGAAATGAAAGCTTCATTCAGATAAACGTTCTTTTGCTTACCCCACCATTGTAGTTGCTTAAGTGATTGTTCAGAAAGACTTCCTCCTGTTTGTACGCTATTGTAATCGAACACCGGATTGAGTATCAAAACCAATCCATTGGGCTGTGTAATTTCTTTCCACACGCGTTCTATCTTATTAACATTTTGTTCAAAAACTGTGAATAAGATATCCGGTCTTTCTCCATTTGCTTTGGCAATAGCAATAGATTCCATCACCTTATCAAAACATTTTACGCCACGTGAAAGATTATGTTCTTCTTCATCTGGTGAGTCCAGAGAGAAATGAAACATATCTATTTTCCCTTTCAGGCGCTCGGCATATTTGGGGTAGAGCAGGCAATTAGTAGTAACTGTGGTTATCATGCCTGCTTTTTTTGCTTCATCAAGCAAAACATCTAATTCACGATGCAAAAGCGGTTCACCTCCGGTAAAGTCAATGACTTTTACACCAAGTTTTTTTAGGTCACGAAGATTCTCTTTAAAATTCTGAAGTGTAATATAGGGTGAAGGTTTCTCCCATATATCACAAAAACTACACGTAGCATTACAGCGATATGTAACGTAGTAATTGCATAATACAGGATGCTTGATAAGTCTCATACTTGCTTTGTTGATGATTGATAAGTATGATTTACCTTAAACGAAAGATTCTAAATTAAGCAAGCATTTTCAACAAGCTCGCCAGTTTATCTTTTAAATCTTTTCTATCAACAATAAAATCAAGGAAGCCGTGTTCTAAGACAAATTCTGCCGTTTGGAAGCCTTTTGGTAGTTCTTTACCAATAGTTTCTTTAATAACACGCGGTCCGGCAAATCCGATTAATGCTTGTGGTTCAGAGATATTAAAATCTCCCAACATCGCATAAGAAGCGGTTACACCACCAGTTGTTGGGTCAGTTAATAAAGATATATATGGAATCCCTGCTTCGGCTAATTGCGCTAATCGGGCAGAAGTTTTTGCCATTTGCATTAATGAAAAACCTGCTTCCATCATCCTGGCGCCACCTGAGCGCGAAATCATGAGAAACGGAATTCTATTCTTTAAGGCATATTCTATTCCCCTTGCGATTTTTTCACCTACAACCGAACCCATCGAACCACCAATAAAAGCGAAGTCCATACAGGTAACAACAATGTCAATCTCTGACATTTTACCGTAGGCTGTACGAGCAGCATCTTTTAAACCTGATTTCTTTTCGGTAGCACGAATTCTATCCGGATAAGGTTTTGTATCTACAAAGCCAAGGGGGTCTCCCGATCGAAGATTAGCGTCTAATTCAGTAAATTTTCCATCATCAAACAATAATGAAAAATAGGCTTCGGAGCCGATTTTTTCGTGGTAGTTACAATGGATACATGTATAGGCATTATTTTTATGCTCACGTGTATGCATTGCTTTCTTGCAGTTCGGACATTGATACCATAAACCGTCAGGCGCTTCACGCTTCATTTCGGTTGGTGTCTGAATTCCTTTGACAGTTCGCTTAAACCAAGACATATCAGAAAAAAATCATTTTGAGGGGTCAAAGGTAAATAGGATAGGGTCTGATTTAAAAGTTTTTTCGTTTTTTTTTACAAACCTCATCATTAATCCGATAAAAAAAGCGGAGATTAATTAGTCTCCGCTTTCACATTTTACTTAAAACGTATTGATAATCCTTCCACTTGCATCCCGATAAGTCTTTCTTTCTACATCATTATCGAAATACGTTTCTTCTTTACGTCCATCCGGGTACAATCGTAGGGCCCTTCCAGTTTTCTTATTATTTTCTACTTTTACAACTACGCGCATATTATTATTATAAATAAAATAGCCTCGTTCGTCATTCATCATTCCATTCTTATACTTGCCCACATACTTATCCCCATTTTTGTAGAAATAAGTCCCATTACCATTATATTTACCACCTAAGAAATTACCCACGTATTTTTTCTCTCCGTCCGAATAATACTCAACACCTCGACCTTCACGTTTTCCCTCTTTCCATTCACCTTCATATCTTTCCTGCGAACGGGTATTAATCATTTTACCAAAACCATTATCACAATCACCTTCAATACAAGCCGGATTGCGCGAACCTGATGCCGGGTTATCCCCAACATTTGGGTCTATTCTGCCTACCTCCGGTGCGCCACTCATGTTTCCATCGGTTCTTCTGATAGGGTCAATTGGTTTATTCACATTTTTATCCACATTATCCACAATCACTGGTCTTTGTTGAGTTTGTGGCTGCGGTTGTGTTGGATATTGCACTTCCGGTAATTTTTTGGTAGGTAATGAGGTAATCGTACTTCCGTCGTTTTTCTTCACATTCGGGTATAATTCCTGCGCATTATTATAGCCTTTTTCAATAGAAGCTAAACGTCGTGTTCTTGGAGGGTGTGTTCCACCATCATAATCTGAAGTCAATTTGCTGATAGCTGCCTGGGCCTCTTTCAACGAGGCACCCATCTGATACATCACAAATCCTGAAAACTCATCTGCCTCTAATTCTTTTTGTGGGTCGCTACCACCTTCAATAATAGTATGTCCTTGCAAATGGTGTCCTATTTCGTGGGCTAATATGCTAAGTGCGCCCCAGTCTGTTTTAGCTATATCATTTGCCTTCTTCATAAAATTCCCATCATATACAATCAGACGGGTTTGTCCATTTACTGCGGCAAAACAGTTATCTGTATTAGGACATTCCATCACATAAAAATTCCTTTTTAATCCACTTCTGCGCACTATCTCATCTACTGCTTTTTCAGCTACCTCTTTCGAACGAAAACTCACCATATTACAAATGGCCTTTTCGTTGATGCGCTGACCATAGTAATTATAGCCTAAAGTTCTTGTTTGTTCAGATTGTGCATTTGACACATAGCTTAATGTGCATAACATTGTGGACAATGTGAATAACCTACCTTTCATGGTGTAATTTTTGTTTAGCTTAAATATGAAGAATAACGAGGAAAGTTCTTTTCAATAGGTATGTAGAGGTTCACTTAACAATACTTTAACAAATAAGTCTCACAAGCCAACCTTATGAGACTTATTAACAATATTAATGTGGAAAACCCTTAGTTTATTGTATCGCCTCTCAGATTTCTGAATCTTTTTCTGGCATCAGCACCATAGATACTTCCAGGGAAGTTTTGAAGAATTTGACGATACAAATCCATGGCTTTGTCTTTCTGTCCTAATTTCTCCTGATAAATTTTTGCTTCCAGATATAAGGCATCATCGGCCAGTATATCGAAGTTATAATTTTTGCGCAACAGTTCTAAATCATCCAAAGCTTTATTAGGCTGATTGATTTTCATATAGGTATTCGCACGTAACCAGAGAATTTCATCTGCTAAACTATGACTTTTATACTTCTGAAAAGCATTTTCCAAAGCTGCAATTGCTTCCTGATTTTTATTCTGGAAAAGCAAAAGATCAATAGCTGCATATTCGCTCATGGCTGCTTCAGTAGTATCTAAACCTATATTATCCTGAATCAACAAACTTAGCTGCATAGCATCGTTGGCTATTTCACGGGTAGTCGCCTTTTTCAGAATGTCCAGAATCTCTTTCGATAAATCAAACTCGCCATTGTAATAATGAAGCTTGGCATTTTTCAACTTAGCCTCCTGACCCAACATATCTTCTTTCTGAGATTTTTCCACTTGTGAGTAAAGCAACGTTGCTTCCCATGGTTCATTTCTCAGAATATAAATATCTCCTAAATCCAATTTACATTTATCTCTGAAATTATTATCTGCGCCTGAAATACTGATGGCTTTTTCAAGGACTGTAATGGCAGTATCTCTTTCGTTCAGGTAAAAAGCATAGAGCTGCGCCGTATTACGCATAGCCTCCATTGTTTTCTGATTTTGCCCTAAGTCAGTAAAGAGGCTTTGATAATCTTTAATAAGCGTCCTGATAGAGGCTAAATCAACCGGATAAGTGGTCTTAATGACTTCTTCTTTGCAGAAGATGGCATTTCGTCTGGCATACGGATAATACTGGCCTGCAGGATATTCTTTCATTACAAATTCATACATCTGAATAGCATTCTTGTAATCCTTATTCACCAGTGCTGTCTGAGCAAGCTCAAAAACTCTTTGTCCTTCCAGCTTGTATCTTCTATCCAAAGCACGGGTTTGCACAAAAGCCTTGTAAAACTCCTTCTGTTGAATCAAATGCCATATAAGTATATCAGCATAGTATTGTTCGTTCGGAAACTTCTGTACCTTGCTGTAAAGCACCTTCTCGAGCATATCTATCTCGGCATCTGTTTTCAGATTATCCTGGAATGTTGCTTTTACGTAATCTGTGTTGCCTTCTGTCAGACCATATTTCAACATTTCGTCAATCATCGGCTCTTTCTGACCATTGTACAAATACGCTCTGGCGAAGAAGATGGCATATTTATTATCATCTTTGGCAATCTCTCTTCCTTTTTTCAATAACTGAATTACCTGCTCTGTCTTGCTGTTACGATACAAAAAGTCCTGCATTTCGTAAAGTGTCCCATCAGACTTTGCGGCCAAATCAATTACAGTGTTGAATTCCTTCTGAGCGTCGTCAACTTTGCCTGTCATTTCTAACAGCAGTGCATAGTCAGCCTTGTAGATAATGAGATTGTCATTAGCCTTAATCTGGCGTTTCAGAAATTTTTCGGCCTCGTCCCAGTTTTTTAATTTGTAGAGTGTTTGTAGATAATTGGCATGGACAAGCTTGACCGTATTTTTATCTTTCGACAACTTTACATAAATCTCTTTGGCTTTTTCATATTCTCCTTGTTTAAAATATTCATTGGCCAACTCAAGGTCTTGAGCTTTTAGACTCACTCCTGCAATCATCATCAAAACAAGTAACAGATACCTTTTCATGTGTTAATAAAAAAAATAAAAATTAATATATTTTATTGTTGTTTTAAATTATTAGCCCTGTGGAAATGTGAATAAATATAATCTGTGGATAATGGCTTTCCAAGTATTCACATAAATAATCTGTTTTTCCACAGTTTTAGTATACTCTTCCACACTTATTTTATTGATAATCAATTCTAATACCACTTATTTACATTCTGAAGAAAATTATTTGTGTTGATAGTTGGGTACTCTATCCACATAGTGTTTCCACGTTAATCCACTTGGTGTGAATTGAGGAAAACTAGGTAGTTTCAGGGGTATTCCACAGCTTGAGAATTCTTTCCACTATCTCCATTGAATTCTCCACCTAGCATTCCACCATGCTTCCTATAGTATCCTCATGCTATCCACATACTTGTCAACAGATTTTATTGGATATTTTTTATTTTGAATAGACCTTTGGCGTTTTGGTAAAAAGTGATACTATTTTGTGTTTTTGTAGTGGTATAGTTTGGTAGCCTTATTACTCTGATAATACACATACCTTCCATGTTGTCAGGTAAAAGGTAGCTACCGTAGAGGCTACCTTTTCTGATGCCTCTTGAGTGGCTGATACTTGCACAGACTTTGAAACAGTGGGCTTATAAATAGTCAATCGCTTTTTAAACGAGCTTCCGTTGCTACCCACTTTCAAAAAGGCTCCCACCGTATTGGTAACCTTTTTCAGATTGCGTTTGAGGGGTTTTATTTTCATTCATTCAAAGACTATCTATTGTCAAAATCATCCAATTATTCTTTTAAAATGACGTTTATGCTTTCTTCTTTCAAAAAGGTATTCACCGTAATGTCTACCTTTTCTGGTTACACTTTAGTTAACTTTCTTTAACTAGGCGTTCCCTTCTCTTCCTCTATGGCAATAGTTGTTATGCGAACGGCTAGTTGTAGATTGTAATCCATGATTAGCCGGCAAATAAATATCCGACTTAGTATTATGTTTTCAAAGAGTTGGGGAATGTTTCTGGTAAAATCATACTATTGTGTTACTCTCCGCACAACGTTGAAATAATTCAATAAGATTAACTCAAACAGTTTCTTAGTAGTGTAAAGCTATAAATAGTTGTTCTTTTAGAGTGCCTAATTTGGTATTGTCTGTCTCTAATTTGAACACCTTTGATAGTGTTTTTGTAAAAAAATCTAAGAACGCTTACTTGTGAAATTCTGATAAGTCCGCTTTGTTTTCTTAGATGGCGACTTCCAGTCGCTGAGACTTTGGATTAATATTAAACAGGTTTATAATTTGTGGAAACTGTTCTATTAATTATTATAAAAAAAAGAAGTAGGAAACCCTACTTCTCTGGAATACTTTGTTTAATACCTCTCAATTCGAAATTAGCCTTGACTCGTATAACTTCCTCTGAAAAGTAAACCTTTTCAGGTTCAATATCTTTCTCTACATTTCCATAATCCCATTGGCCATTCCCATTGCTGTCGACAATAATTCTGATTAAATAAGCGCCAGACTTTACATTGAGAAAATTGAATTTATTATCTTTAGTTTTTTGCTCTGCTTCTACCTTATAATTCTGGTCTACCAATTGTACGATTTTATTCGCCTTATTTCCATCTATACTTCCCTCAACAATTCCATAATCTTCGGGTTGTAAAATCGGATTTCTCAGGATTGTTGCCTGACTTGAATCCCCTTTTATATCTATGAATGCCCCTGTCAGAAATTCAAATTTTATTTCTCTTGTCGCCGAAATAGCTTTTGTGATTTTTACCTGAGTTTTAAATTGGTTCCACACCAATGCTTTTTCGTCTAATGCTTCATTTTTTATTGTATCACTTAATAGTCTGATTTTGTTAAAATCTGTTTTGGCAATTGGTGTGTCAAAGTATAAATCAAAAACTAGATTTTTTTCTACTGCTTCTCTTGATTTAGGGTCAGTCTGAAATGAGAAGTTATCTTGCTTAGTTCTGCGTGTTGTTCTTCTTTCTGTATCTCTGAATTTTATTTTCTGCAAATGTGTCAAAGCATTATCAGCTGAATCTCTTACTGTGATGTTTACTTTAACTGTATCAGTTTTTAAAGGAATATTATAAAACTTTATTTCATTTCTCAAAGCCGAGTAAGGAATACTATCTGCAGGATTCACAAAAGAGACTTCATAAGTTTTTATATTTTTATCATAAATTACCGTAAAGTCTTCTGCTCTTTGTAAAGTCTTCTGATTCTTTGGCTTGTCATTATTTGCCATATATAAGGCTAAGTCCACATTCGATATATTTGAATCCAGTTTAATAGTATCTTTTACAAAAGCAATCAATTCTGCTTTTGCATCAAATCTCAGATTACTGTTTTTATCCGTATAGGCATAGAGGCGATATCTTCCTTTTTTTAAATTCTCAAACTTAAAGTTTCCGCTTGAATCAGTTTTTAAGAAATAGTTGGGTTTTGTCTTTTTAAGATTTAAAGAATCACTTACCTGATATAAAGAAACCTGTGCATCCAGAATAGGTTGATTAGTGAATAAGTTCTTCACGTTTCCAGATAATTCTAAGGAATCAATTTTAGCTCCTGTGCTGAAAGCCAGTTTAAGATTTTGCACTTCATTTCTTTCGTTCAGGTCTTTCACTCCTTTTTTGAAATTGAGTGTATACGTAGTACTATCTTTAAATGGTTTGTCGAATTTTAGAATGACACTATTTGATTTGGGTTTCACATCAAAGTAGCCTTCCTGTTCAGGAATAATTACCAGTTCTTGTCGTAGTGAAGTAACATCAATTAATTCATCAAAATAGAGTTCTATTTGTTGTCCTTTAAAATTAGTCTGCTTGTTCTGTGGAATAGACTTAACTAATTTTGGTGCTGTTTCATCCCTCTTTCCTCCGGTAGGCGGAACAAACTGGGCACAACTCAATAATAAATTACTGATGATTAGAAATACCCCTACTCTACATAAATACTTATTTGACATACCTGTTTTTCTTTGAGCTTCAAAAATAAAACCCTCAAATAACATTTGAGGGTAATTAACAAAATTTAATATTTCTTATCTGCCGAGGTGTACCATCAAGACTGAAATATCAGCAGGTGAAACACCACTTATTCGGGAAGCCTGTCCCAATGTCTGTGGTTTCATCTTCTTGAGTTTTTGTCTCGCTTCTATTGATATTGAAGTAAGTTTATCATAATCAATATTGGCAACTATATTCAGGTTTTCGAATCTGGCCATTTTCTCTGCCATTAATAATTCTTTCTCAATATAACTTTCATATTTTACATGAATCACTGCCTGCTCTAATACTTCATTATCATAACTAGACAGATACGTTTTTATTTCATCGCTTAGATTCTTTATATCATCTAGCTCAATCTCTGGTCTTTTCAGAATGCTATAATAAGAAGACTTTTCTCTTAGACTCGCAGATTCTATAGATTCCAGAAAACCATTTGCTTGGTCAGGAGAAATTTTCATTTCTTTTAAGGCTTTAATCAACTTCTCTGAATCTTCTCTTTTCTGAATCATTCTATCCAGACGACTTTGAGAAGCTAGTCCTAAATCATATCCTTTTTCTGTAAGACGTATATCGGCATTGTCTTGTCTTAAGAGCGTACGGAACTCTGCTCTGGAAGTAAACATACGATATGGTTCATCTGTACCTTTATTTACCAGATCATCTATCAATACTCCGATATAGGCTTCATTGCGTTTCAAGACGAATGCTTCTTTTTCCTTTACTTTATTATGTGCATTGATACCCGCAATTAAACCTTGGCAAGCAGCTTCTTCATATCCGGTAGTTCCGTTAATTTGTCCGGCAAAGAAAAGGCCTTCAATTAAGTGTGTTTCTAAAGTTAGTTTTAACTGAGTCGGAGGAAAAAAATCGTATTCTATTGCATAGCCTGGTCTGAACATCTTGGCATTCTTAAAACCTGGAATCAAACGCAAGGCTTCATATTGTACATCTTCGGGCAAAGATGTCGAGAAACCATTAATATACATTTCAACTGTATTCCAACCTTCGGGTTCTACAAATATCTGATGACGGTCTTTGTCAGCAAAGCGATTAATCTTATCTTCTACTGATGGGCAGTAACGCGGACCTAATCCTTTTATTCTTCCACTGAACATTGGAGATTTATCAAAGCCTTTCCTCAGTGCCTGATGAACCTTTTCATTTGTATATGTTACATAGCAACTTCTTTGCTTGGTTAATCTCGGGGTATCGGTATAAGAAAACTTTTCAGGATTTTCATCTCCTTTTTGTTCTTCCATTTTATCCCAGTCTAAAGACCTTCCGTCTACTCTTGGTGGTGTTCCGGTTTTCATCCTCCCGGATTCGAAACCTAATTCTACTAATTGTTCAGTAATTCCATGCGCAGCCTTCTCCCCTGTTCTACCACCTCCGAATGTTTTTTCTCCTATATGTATCTTTCCATTCAGGAATGTGCCATTTGTAAGCACTACTGATTTACTTCTGATTTCTACACCCATCGAAGTTTTTACTCCTACCGCTCTATTATCTTCTACAAGTATACCCACTGCCATGTCTTGCCAGATATCAAGATTTGGGATACTTTCTAATGTATCTCTCCACTCTTGCGCAAAAAGCATTCTATCGCTTTGGCAGCGTGGACTCCACATGGCTGGGCCTTTCGAACGATTCAGCATTCTGAACTGAATCATAGTCTTATCACTAATAATACCCGAGCGTCCACCTAAAGCATCTATTTCTCGAACTATTTGTCCTTTAGCCACTCCACCCATTGCCGGATTACAAGACATCTGTGCAATGGTCTGCATATTCATTGTTATCAATAGTGTTGATGAACCCATAGTGGCTGCGGCAGATGCGGCTTCGCATCCGGCATGTCCGGCTCCTACTACTATAACATCGTATTCTTGAAACATTATTTAAAATTGTTTATGGTTCCACGTGAAACATTTTCACTCGTGAAAGTCTAATGCGTTCCACGTGGAACAGAAAAATTGATCTCACTTTCGGAGAAAAAACTTCCGAACTTGTTCAAGGTAAAAATTATAAAACCATGAATATTTAAAGAAGGTTCTCTATAAAAATAAAAAGGACGCTCTGATGAGCGCCCTTACAAATTTACAAATAAATATGCTTATTTAATTTTTCTGAAATAACTATCAGTTTGTTTCTTATAGAATGGGGTGTAATTAGGCGGAACTGTTCTAATTAATTCCACTTGTTTAACTTTCTCCTGTAAGAACTTCTCCATAGATGGTGGCGCCTGACGATTGAATTGTTGTGCAGTACGAGACTGGCGCGTTGGATCTTCTTCTTGTTGCTTGATAGCTTTCTCTGCTTCTAACAAACGAGTCTGTAATTCCTTGGTACGTTTCATCAACTCAGGGTTCACACGTTTGTTAACCAGATCAGTTTCGTTTTCATCCATTTTCTTTTCCAGCTCTTTTAGTTCGCCGCCTAGCTTCTTACCCACTTCGGTGCCTTTTAAATCTTCCTGCAACTGTTGAATCATCTTGCGGAGTTTAGCTTGTTCTTGCGCTAATCTGGCCGCTTCTTCCGACATCTGTCTGCCAGGTTTATTACCCTGTCCCATTTTCTCCATGCCTTCGTTCAGTTTTTGTTGCATTTCACCTAATGGCATTTGTCCGGGGTTCTTGCTTTTCTTGCCCTTCTTACCACTCCCCGGCATGGCATTAGCCATCATTTGTTGCATCTGATTGAAGGTATCACTCAACATCAAAGCAAGGTTATTAATAGAGGTCATAGCAAACTGTTGTTTAGCTGATGCTACATTCAGTTTTCTTTCTTTAATAAACTTCACACTTTCATCCATTGAGTTACGCATAGTAGTTACTTCTCTCGTAATAAACGATTGAATCTGCATCACACGCTTAGCCAATGAATAAAGGCTATCCTCGATGATTTTAGCATCATCCTGCAATTTCAACTGGTCTTGCGAAAGTTTTACAAATCTCGGGTCAGAAACCGTCATGTTTCTAAAGTCTTTCATTAACCCCTCCTGATCGAAAGAAAGTTTAACAAGATTCTCAAGAATAGCTCTTAAAGCATCCATATCTTCGTCCATTTCTTTCATCTCCTGGCTTTGCATAGACTCAGACATTTGCTGTGCCATCTGCTTCATTTTATTCGCCGCTTTCTTCTGGCTTTTAGAAGCAGAGTTGTTTTGCTTCTGGTCAAGTTGTTTTTCAGCATTCTTCTGCTCTTTCGAAATCTCTTCTTGGTCTTCTTTCTGAGGGTCTAAGTCTTTCTTGAGGTCTTTACTCAACTGCTCAATATCTTTCATCTTCTCCTTCATATCCTCAAACTCCTTCGAAAGTTTCTCCTGTTCTTTCTTTAACTCGTCGTTCTTATCCTTATTGCCGTCCTGGTTCTGGTCTTTATTATCCTTAGAGTCGTCCTTTTTGCCATCTTTAGAATCATCTTTCTTTCCATCCTTAGAGTCGTCTTTCTTGCCATCTTTATTTTCGTCAGACTTTTCCTTATCAGATTTATCCTTATCTTTTCCCTGTTCTTTATCCTTATTGGAAGCGTCTTTCTCCTTGTCTTTATTTAACTCCTCTTCTTTTTTGGTTTCATCGCCAAGTTTGTCTTGTTTCTCGGCTAATTTCTCCAGTTCTTTCGCAGTCTTCTCAACCTTTTGTTGCAATTGTAATTGTTTGAAGAGTTTCAACGTACGGTCAATCTCCTTGTCCATATTACGTTCTTTGTTTTTCAACTTCTCCAATTGCTCAATGGTCTTTTCGTCCATATCCTTATCAAGCAGTTTTTTCAACTCTTCATACATCTTATTGGTTTCATCGTTCATCAACTCATTCATCAGTTTTTTCAACTGTTGCATTTTCTCCTGCAATTGCGGACTTTGTTGTTGGAAACGATTAGCTTTTTCCTGCATCTCATCAAATTGTTGTTGCAGGTTTTTCAACTCATTGTTCAATTCGTCGCGTTTACGTATCAATTCCTCCAATTGTTTCTTCTCTTGGAAATCTAAATCCTTTTTACTTTTCAAACGATTTTCAAGATTAGTCAATTCAGTTTTCAACTTCTTCGATTTCTCGTTTAGCTTCTCCAGCATATCTTCGGTTTTCTCAGTCGCTTTTTCTATTTCAGCATCATACATTTTAGCCGAAGGAAGTGCTAGCGTCATAGTAGGCGTTTTGGTGCTTTTCGCACCGTTTACGCCATCATTGTCCCATAGTTGAAGATAATACTCGACTTTATCTCCCGGATTCAATTGTAGGTCTGCTAAAGGCATCTGATAATAGAAGCTCTGCGATACCTGCGAACGATTGAAAGCTACATCAGTAGCCGCAAACGGCTGATTCTGGTTATTATCTCTGATAGCCTTGTAGAAAAGTTTGAATTGAGATAAACCGTAATCATCAGTAACATTACCACCCAAAACGATATAATTGAATAAAGTAGAATCTTTTAGCTGTTCTAATTGAATCTGTGGATAACGGTCAGGAATTACATTGATATAAAAATCAACGTTTTCACGATTGCTGCTAAACTGATTTTTAAGATGTATCTGGTAAGAAGATGAGTTTTTCAGGCGTTTAGCATAAGAGAAATTATCTCCGAATCCATCTTTGGCTAATACCTTACCTTCGTTATCAAAACTCAGATATAGAGAATCTGTATTTACTGCTTTAAGATTCCATTGAACAGTGGTCCCTTCCGGTACTACCAGATTACCCACATTATTAAAAGCCTCATTAGACTTATTCAAATAAGATGGATAATTTAGCGCTACATCAAAAGAAAGCAGATTAGGGCGGCTGATTAGCTCCAATTCAAATTCATTTGATTTAAAGCCTGATGCCAGAAAATGGAAATCAACAGGGTTCTGTACTTTAGAGAAAGTAAATGAATAATTCTTGCTGTCCGCTGAATTCATTTTAAACTTTCTATCATTAGCTACCAAGTATACCGCTTCCGGCACAGCATTACCAATTAACTTAAGGTTCAGTACGAAATCTTCGTTTTTTACGGCTTTTAGTTCGTCGTTAGTAATCTCAAATTTAAAAGGTGCTTCTTCAGCAAAATCTTTCTGAAAATACACAATTCTTTCCGTACTATTCTTGAAGAATTTAGGCGAAACTGCCGCAATTAATAATACCAATACCAGTGGAGGTATAGCGTATTTCAGATACTTCTTGTTTTCGCTGAACTTAACAGCATCAGCAAAGCGTACAAACTTTAAATCCTGCGACTTCTGGTTAATACTCGCTTGCAATAGCGCGTTTTCTCTTTCAGAAAACTGTGCTAATTGAAGCGTGTTTAAAAGCCTGTCCCCTACCTCAGGGAAGAACTTTCCAATTTCGTTAGCTGCTTTTTCATAAGTAAGGGGTTCATTGAAATGCATCAAATATAGAATTGGCTTTATTACCCAGAAAATAAGCGAGTAAAGAACAACTCCTATAAATGCAAAAAGTAAAGCGCCTCTGATAACAGAGCTAAAACGGCCAAAGTACTCAATGGTGTTGAGTAGTAGAAAAGAGGATAACAACAAAGCCAGAGTAAACAAAGAACCTTTAATCAGGAGGTTTTTGTAATACTGCCGTTTGTAATCATCAATCTTCTCAAAAAGAGCTTTAACTGGACTTGACATGATTGTATAATAAAAGATTAAGGATTTTTCAATGGGTAAAGACTCAATAGAATAGTATTAAAAACTCCTGAGAATCATGAATTCTTAATATCAATATCTCATTACTACCAGACGTATCGGTCGTAATGAGATAGTAATAAGTCTTTTTCTCTATAACCAGGAGTTAATGTAACTCTAATTTAACGGAAAGACACTTTAATTAGCCGAAACAATAGGTCTAAATAGTTATTTTGTCGACGAAAACGCTTCAATCGAACATATAGAGTAAGTTTTAAGCAAACTCTAAACAAAGTTCAATCGGGCAGTGATCAGAAAAATGCAATTCCGGATATATAGCTGCACTTTTTAAATGAGGTTGTAGTAATTTAGAAGCAAAATGGTAATCAATACGCCAACCCAGATTCTTTGCGCGTGCCCCAAATCTTAAAGACCACCAGGTATAGTTGTGAGGGCTCTGATCAAAAAACCTGAAAGTATCTATATAACCTTCATCAATAAACCTGCCAACCCATGCCCGCTCTTCCGGTAAAAAACCCGACGATTTTGCGTTTGCCTTAGGATTATGGATATCTATCTCCCGATGACAGATGTTTACATCTCCGCTAAGCACAAGGTTTGGATGGGTCTTGCTGAGTTTTTCAATATAAACGAAAAAGTCTTCAAGGAATTTCATTTTAATTCCCTGACGTTCGTCACCTGACGTACCCGAGGGGAAATAAGTACAAACCAGCGAGAAATTATCAAAATCAGCACGAATCATTCTCCCCTCAAAATCATATTCAGGAATACCCATTCCATACTGAACATGATTAGGCTTTACTTTAGTCAGGATAGCCACCCCACTATATCCGCGTTTTTGCGCAGGATACCAGTAGCAATGAAATCCCAGTTCTTCAAAGAGCGGGGCAACTACTTCGGTTTCTGATAGTTTGATTTCCTGAAGACAGATTGCGTCTGGCTGATTATTTTTGAGCCAGTCTATTAATCCTTTTTTGATGGCGGCACGAATGCCATTGACATTGTAGCTAATGATTTTCATACATGTAGACCGATTTCTTTTCTGAAATATTCTATAACAAAGTGTTTAAGTAATTTTTCTTGTGATAATAAATCAAAACTCGGTAAAGGTTTTACTAGTTTCCAATGCGGCCAGCCAGCCTCGTCTACACCCTCTAACTCATAATATCCGCCAAAGCTTAAAACCTTACAGATAGCTATGTGCATAAGATCCTGTTTTTCTTCTTTAGTAAAGAACTTCTTCCCCTGCCCCAGTTCCTGAACACCTATTACAAATAAAACGCCATTTAAATCGACAGGTTTCTTTCCGAGATTTTGTTTCAGAAATAGTAATAATGTTTGCCAGTTTTCTTTTAATTTGTCTTCTTCTACCATTCTCAATTTTTTTATACACAAACTTAATGAAAGCGCATGAATTGGCTCAATCATTTAGTAGATATAATCTATCCTAAAACCTGTAACGCCTGCGGAGAACCGCTTTTAGGAGGAGAAAAACTGATTTGTACGAAATGTCTCGTTAGTTTACCAAGAACGAACACCCACCTGCAACCTGACGAATTAATCGAAAGGAGATTCTGGGGTAAAATAACTGTTTCACATACCATTGCCTATCTCAGATTTTCGAAAAAAAGCAAGGTTCAACACCTGTTACATCAACT
>Ga0208266_100228_pt1 | contig 23272 bp, 22 predicted proteins | sample LakWasMet67_HOW9_2_FD_183897 | JGI IMG/M metagenome (GOLD analysis project Ga0208266, IMG submission 183897) | Freshwater sediment methanotrophic microbial communities from Lake Washington under simulated oxygen tension - Sediment Metagenome... | ecosystem: Environmental > Aquatic > Freshwater >...
GCACTTCCAGGTCATCCAGCACCGCATCGTCGACATGCGCATCCTGGCCGAAACGGCGCGCCTGATGAGCTATCGGGTGGCCGACATGCTGGACGCCGGCCTCGACCCGGTGATCGAAACCTCGATGGCCAAGATCGTCGCCACCGACAACAACTTCGCCTGCGCCAACATGGGCATGCAGATCTTCGGCGGCGCCGGCTATACGATGGAGTACGACATCCAGATGTACTTCCGCGATTCGCGCGTCGGCCCCATCGGCGCCGGCACCAACGAGATCCAGCGCAACATCATCGCCAAGCGGATGGGCTTGTAGCGTCCGGCGCATGTGCCGGGCCATGCGCCGACGGGAACCGAGCCGGGCAACTACCACGCGCCCGGCCGGCCTGCGGCCGCAGCGTCGGCGGTGGACCGATCAGTTGGTCTTTGGGATGTTCGCGGTCTTGATGACCTTGGCCCATTTTTCAAGGTCCGTCGCCACCACTTCCGCCAGTTGTTCCGGCGTGCTGGTCACGACATCGATGCCCATCTGCCCGATTTTGTCCCTGAGCTCCTGGTTGCGCAGGACGCGCACGATTTCGGCGCGAGACCGACACACAGCGACAGCAGGCCGAACGCGAGACGCGAGAACATGGCGATAGTTTTCATGGTGATGCTGCCCATGGGGATGGTTGAGGTGATCCATTCTGAAGCCTGCCTGGACACGGCGTAGAAGGCAAGAACCCTTACTGGGCACGAAGTGCCAGTCCACCATGACGGACACTTGTCGCAGTGCTCAGGGTCTTCAGGCGCTGCGACAAGTCTTCGCATCAACGGTGCCGAACGACCTTCGGCCGGCGAGCTCTGTTCGACGCTATTCAAAGGATTCGAAACCCTTGGCCTTCAGGCTGGCCCTGGCCGACGCGCCGACTAGGAAAGCCAGCAGCCGCCTGGCTTCGCTACGGTTCGGTGCGCCAGCAATCAGCGCCACGTCGTACCGGGTCCATTGCTGCAGCTCGGCCGGCAGCGGCGCGGCCAGGGTGACGCCAGGGGCACGCAGGATCTCGTCGATGGGATACAGGCCCAGCTCCACGTCGCCGAAACCGATCGATGCCACCGGGTTGCTGCCAGTGCCCAGCCGCATCTTGGTCTTCAGGGCGTCGGCGATACCAAGGCGCTCGACGACAGCAATGGCCTGTCGCCCGGCCGGGCCGTCCTGCGGATCGGCATAGCTCAGCGACTTGGCCTGCAGCAGCGCCTGCTTCAAAGCATCGGTACTGGACAAATCAAGTGCCGGCGCACTCTTGTGCTTCGCCACGCCGAACCCGACGCGGCAGAGCGCTGCGCGGGACGCAGGCTGGATCTGATCATCCCTGCCCAGCATGTCCATTTCATCTTGGGTAGCGATCACCACGTCCGGATGGTCGGCGCCGCGCACCTTGGCCGCAAGCTGCCCGCGGCGGGCGTAGCTCACCGCGACCGTGAGTCCGACGTCGCGTTCAAACAAGGCCAGCACCTGGTGAAGTGGCTCCTCCATTGGGCCGACGCTCACCACCGTCAACTCACCGGGACCGCCCACCGCACCAGTGGTGGCGAACAGCAGCGTTGCAACGACGACCCCGGCCGCGCCCCGAAGCCGGAGACGGTACGACGACATGATGTTCCGCCTGGGTTCCATGTCACTGCCCTTCGTACTTCTCACCGAGGACGACATAGGCCCACAACGCTCCGATCTGCTCCTGCGACAACACGCTCTTCCAGGGCGGCATGCTGTTCTTGCCGTTGCTGACAGAATTGAAGAAGCGCGACCTCTGCCCCGGTGGAAAGGTGCGCAGGTCGAAAAACCCCCCACCGGACTCGACCATCCTGGGCCCGTGACAGACAGAGCAATTCTGCGCGTACAGCCTGGATCCGGCCTCGACCTGTTCGGGCGTCGGCGCGTCCTGGGCCCACGCGGCCTTCATTCCGACAAGACAAATCAATACACAGGCAGCGTCCCGCCCAAACTCAATATTCATCCCAGTGTCCGTGGTTCGCGTTGGTGACGTGGTTCGCGTTGGTGAAAGAGTTCGACCAGGGCGGCTCTCGCACCGTGGCCGACAGCGGCACAGACGCTCAGTCAGGCAGCGCGAAAGTCCACACAGCGCCGCCTTGCGGAACGTTCTTGCCGGCTTCGCCGACGAATCGCTTGCCAAGCCCGCCGTAGCCGGCCAATACGGTCACGTACTGCTTTCCCTTGTAGGTCCAGGTGACCGGGCTGGCATTGATGCCCGAACTGGTCTGGAACTGCCACAGCTGTTCACCGTTGTCGGCATCGAGCGCAATGAATTCTCCGGTATGCCGGCCGGTGAACAACAGTCCGGTCTTGGTCGCCAGCATCGAACTCCAGTTGGCATGGTCGGTCAGCGGCACCTCCCACTTGGTCTTCCCAGTCACCGGGTCGATGGCGCTGATGTGACCACGCGGCCCACCCTTTGGCTCAAAACCAAACTTCAAATCCTTCACGCCCGTCCAGCGGGCGCCGGGCTTGAAGGCTTCCAGCGGCGCCAGCGAATAGGAGGACGACATGTGGATCGTGTTCGCATACAGGAGGCCGGTGCCCGGGTTGAATGCGGCGTGTTCCCAGTTCTTGCTGCCGAGGACACTGGGCCAGAGGTCGGTCGATCCGCCGGCACGCAGCGTCTTCGCAACGTCGGTTTCTACCGGGCGGCCGGTCGCCATGTCGATGTGGGTCGCCCAGTTGACCTTCGCGTAGGGGTTGGCGGCCAGCAGCTTGCCGTCGGCGCGGTCGAGCACATAAGCAAAACCGTTGCGGTTCAACTGCATCACCGTCCTGCGCGTCTTGCCGTCGACCTTCAGATCTCCAAGAATCAGCTCGGATACCGCGTCATAGTCGAACATGTCGTTTGGCGTGAACTGGTAGTGCCACACCAGCTCGCCGGTCTTCGGGTGCACCGCGATAACCGACGCGGTGTACAGGCTGTCGCCGCCGCGGTAGTTCGGGTTCCAGGGGCCGCTGTTGCCGGTTCCCCAATACACCAAGTCGAGATCCGGATCGTAGGAACCGGTGATCCAGGTACTGCCACCGCCATTCTTGTAGGCACCTTCCAGCTTCCAGGTATCCCCACCCTTTTCGGCGGGAGCGGCAGTGGTGTAGCGGCGCCACAGGGGCTTGCCGGTAGCCGGATCGTAGCCGGCGATGAATCCGCGGATGCCGAATTCCGCCCCCGACACGCCGGTGATCAGGACACCGTTGGCAACCAGCGGCGCACTGGTGATCGAGTAGCCGTCCTTCCACTCGATGACCTTGGTCTTCCAGACTTCCTTGCCGGTCTTCTGATCCAGAGCGACCAGATACGCGTCGAGCGTGCCGCGCAGCACAAGACCGTTGTAGAGCGCGACACCCTTGCTCGACACACCGCAGCACACCACGCGCGGTGTGTCGGGGTCGAAGTCCACCGCAGTGCGCCAGAGCTGCTTGCCGGTGCGCACGTCGATCGCGACCGTCCACTTGGCATCGCTAACGTACATCACGCCGTCACGGATCAACGGCTGCGCCTGTTCGCCGAAATCGTTCTCCAACGACAGCGACCAGACAGGCACCAGCTTCTTCACGTTGCGCTTGTCGATCTGGTCCAACGGCGAGTAGCGCTGCTGACCATAGCCCATGCCATAGGTCAGGATGTTGTCGGTGTTGCTGCCGTCCTTTTTCAGATCGTCCGCGGTTTGGGCGTGCAGCGGCAACGCCGCTGCCAGGATGAGGCTCGCGGCCAAGTGGGTAACGGTGTATCGGTTCATCTGGTGTCTCCTCGGATTGTTGGAATGGCCCGATCGCCGTGGGGCGCGGCGGGCATCTCGCAGAACCGGACTACGCCGGTGACAGTTGGCCGCGGATCGGCAAGCGACGAATGCGCGTGCCGGTCGCCGCGAAGATCGCGTTGCACAGCGCCGGCGCCACGGGTGGCAGCCCCGGTTCACCCACGCCGCCGGGAGCAACGTTGTAGTCGGCGGGCGCAAGGTGCACGCGGATCTCGCGCGGCGCCTCGTTCTGCCGCAGCAGGGCATGGTCGTGGAAATTGCTCTGCACGACACGCCCGTTCTTGAAGCTGATCTCGCCGTGCATGGCCGCGCTCAGGCCCATGATCGCCGCACCTTCCATCTGTGATCTGATGCGCTCGGGGTTGACCTGCGGTCCGCAGTCCACCGCCATGTCCACGCCGACGATACGCAGGTTGCCCTTCGGGCCCACCTCCACTTCGATCACTGCGGCCGTGTAGCTCATGAATGAATACGCCACGGCCAGTCCGAGCCCACGCCCTTTGGGCAGACTGCGACCCCACCTGGCCCCGTTGGCCGCCAACTCGACGACGCGACGCATGCGCCCGGTATCGATCGGGTAGCGTTCGGGCGATTCGCCGTAGTTGGTCTGGTCCGACAGCGTGCGCGGGTCGATGCGACGCGGCGGACCGATCAGTTCCAACAGATAGTCCTTCGGGTCGCGGCCGGCAGCAACGGCCAGTTCAGCCACAAAACTCTGCACCGCGAAGGCGTGCGGGATGTTGTAGACCGAACGGAACCAACCAATGCGGGTGTGCGCCAATGCCTCCGGAGTTTCGATGCGCACATTCGGAATCTGAAACGGCACGTTGATCGCCGTCATGCCGATTTCGGTGGCGCCCAATGCCTTGGCGGCGAGCGAGAAAGTGGAGCTGATCGTCGGCGCCGCCGACCGGTGCAACCAAGCCGTCGGCTTGCCGTCGGCATCGAGCGCAGCTTCGAGCCGCTCGACCGCCACCGCGTGGAAGTAGTCGTGGCGCAGATCGTCTTCGCGCGTCCACTGCAGCTTCACCGGTCTGCCGTCCATCGCTTGCGACACCAGCGCTGCTTCGGAGATGAAGTCAGACTTGGACTTGCGACCGAACCCGCCACCCAGCAAGGTCACATTCATCGTCACTTGCTCAGCCTTCAAGCCCAGATGGGCCGCGACATTGTTGCGCGCCCCTTGTGGCGCCTGCGTCGGTGCCCAGACTTCGCATCGGCCGTCGACGAAGCGTGCCGTGGCCACCGGCGGCTCCATTGTCGCGTGGGCCAGGTGCGGCAAGTAGTACTCGGCTTCGACCCGGCGCTTTGCCTGGGCCAGCGCAGCGGTCGCATCGCCGTCGTTGCGGACCGCCTTGGCCGGTTCGCGCGCGGCACGCTCCAGCGTGGTCTTGTAGGCCTCGGAGTCGTAGCTGCCATTGGGGCCGTCGTCCCATTCCAGCACCAAGGCCTCGCGGCCCTTGATCGCCGCCCAGGTATTGCGCGCCACCACGGCCACACCACCCAGTGGATGGAAGAGCGCCGGTAGCGGCGTGCTCTTGAGTTCAAATACCCGGATCACGCCGGCGACCTGCATCGCCTTGGCCGCGTCGAAGCGCTTGAGCTTGCCGCCGACCACAGGGGGGCGAGCGACTACGGCGTAGACCATGCCGTCGAGCCGGGTGTCGATACCGAACGCGGCCCGGCCGCGCACGATGTCCATGCCGTCGATCAGCTTCGTATCGGCCTTGCCGATGTAGCGGAACTGCGCCGGCGCCTTCAGCTTCAGGTTGTCGTGCGCCGGTACCGGGAGAGCGGCAGCGGCTACGGCGACATCACCGAAACCGAGCTTTCGGCCGCTCGGCAGGTGCACCAGCTCGTGGTTGCGTGCCTGCACCTCGCCGGCCGGCACACCCCAGCGCTGTGCTGCAGCGGCTTCGAGCATGGCCTTGGCGGCGGCACCGACTCGACGCAACGGGTCCATCGAATGCCGCAGACTGCGTGAACCGTCGGTGTTCTGGTTGCCGTAGCGGGCTTCATCGCCCGGCGCCTGCACGACGCGCACGCGGGCGAGGTCGGCTTCGAGTTCATCGGCCACCACCATCGGAATGCTGGTGCGCACACCCTGCCCCATCTCCGAGCGGTGACACACGACCGAGACCCAGCCGTCGGCACCGATGGACACGAAGACCAAGGGGTTGTCGACGACGCCACCAGGCATGCGCTCCGCGCCGTACTTGGGCGGCGGTGGAGCAAGCGGCGCCGAGCTCGCTGCCGTCTGTGCCGACACGTCGCCGGTGTGACCAACGGCGAGCACCAGACCGCTGACAGCCATGCCCTTGAGCCAGCGGCGGCGCGCAGCGTCCAAGGTTTCAGCGGGTTCGTGTTGCGGACTGGCGCCGCCGCCATGCTGTGCCGCGCTCATGCCTTGCCTCCGCGCTCGGCGGCTACCGCCTTGATCGCAGAACGGATGCGGGTGTAGGTGCCGCAGCGGCAGAGGTTTCCACTCATCGCTTCGTCGATGTCGGCGTCGGTCGGCTTGGGCTTGCGCTTGAGCAGGGCCACCGCCGCCATCACCTGGCCACCCTGGCAATACCCGCACTGCGGCACGCCAGCGGCGACCCAGGCCGCTTGCACCGCAGCGCCAAGGACCTGGGTTTCGATGTGCTCGATCGTCGTGACCTGTTTACCGACGACGGCCGAAATCGGCGTAACGCAGGACCGCACCGGGGTGCCGTTCAAATGAACGGTGCAGGAGCCGCACAAACCGGCACCGCACCCGTACTTCGTGCCCACCATGCCGAGCTCGTCGCGCAGGGTCCACAACAGCGGAGTATCGACGGGCACGTCGACCTTGACCTTTCGGCCATTGATCTCAAGCGTAGTCATGATGTCTCCTCGGTCGCTGTATGGCGGCTCGTATCAAGCGGCGGCGCGATTTGTACTTTTGGGATGGACGCCCCCATCAGCGGAAGCGGCTGAAGTCCGGCTTGCGCTTCTCGAGGAAGGCGTTGGCACCTTCCTGCTGCTCTTCGGTCTTGAAGTAGTCCGGCGCCACTTCCTCGATCAGCTCCTTCATGTCGCGCGCCATGATGGGTTGCATGTGGTGGAAGAAGGAACGCTTGACGATGCGCAGGCAGGTGGGGCTCAACGACAGCAGCTCGTCGGCGTACTTGCGCACTTCCTCGTCGAGCTTCTCCTTGGGCACCACGGAGTTCACCAGCCCCCAGTCCAGGGCCTGCTGCGCGCTGTAGCGCCGGCACAGCATCCACAGTTCGCGCGCCCGCTTGTGGCCCAGCACATTGGCCGAGTGCGAGACGATGTAGCCACCGGCCGGTGAACCGACGCGCGGGCCGTTCTGGCCGAAGATGGAATGGTCGGCGGCGACGGTGAAATCGCAGAAGTAGGCGATGTGGTGGCCGCCACCGATGGCGTAGCCGCTGACGCGCGCGATCACCGGCTTCGGGCATTCCACGATCTGCCGGTTGAAGGTGAAGTTCAGGTCCTCCAGGCCGCTCTTGCCACCGGCGCCTTTCTCCCAGTTGACGTCGCCGCCAACGCAGAAGGCGCGGTCGCCGGCGCCAGTCAGGACGATGACGCCGACCTTCTTGTCGGCCGTCGCGACGTCGAGCAGGCGTTGCATCTCGACGATGTTGTCGCCGGTGAAGGCATTCAGCGACTTCGGACGGTTGATGGTGATGGTGCCGACGTAGTCCTTGACGTCATAGGAAATCTCTTTGTCAGACATGCTGGTACTCCAGTGCGTGGTGGTGGGTGGGTGGGTGGGGAGGGAGGGGGTGGGAAGGTGCGCAGCCCGCTTGCACTGCGGGTGCGCGGGGTCAGTTCAACTTGATGTTGGCGTCGCGGACCACCTTGCCCAGGTTGGTCATCTCGGAGCCGATGTGGGCCGCGAACTCCTCGGGCGTGGAGGTGGTGATCTCGGCGCCGAAGGCCGCCATGCGTTCGCGCGTCTCGGACAAGGCCATCACCTTGAGCACCGCGGCGTTGATCTGGTCGATGACGGCACGGGGCGTGCCCGCTGGTGCCAGCAGGCCGACCCAGGCCGTGGACTGGAAGCCGGGGTAGCCCGATTCGGCCACCGTGGGCAGGTTCGGCAGCACCGCCAGCCGCTTCGGGCTGGTGGTCGCCAGCGCCTTGAGCTTGCCGGCCTTGACCTGCACCGTCGACGAGGCGACGCTGTCGATGATGACCGGCACCTGGCCCCCGATGACATCGGAAACGGCCGGCGCACTGCCCTTGTACGGGATGTGCATCAGGTCGATCCCCGCAGTCGCCTTGAACATCTCGGCCGCCAGGTGCGTGGAAGTGCCGTTGCCCGACGACGCATAGCTCAGCTGTCCCGGTTTGGCCTTGGCCATGGCGACCAATTCGGCCAGCGTGCTCACGGGCACCGCAGGATGGACCGAGATGATGTTCGGCACCAATGCCAGCAGGCTGATGGGCGCAAAATCCTTGACCGGGTCGTAGCTGAGCTTGCCGAACAGCGCCAGGTTGGCGCCGTGGGTGGCATTGAAACCGATGAACAGTGTGTGGCCGTCGGCCGGCGAGCGCGCCGCCGCCTCGGCGCCGATGTTGCCGCCGGCGCCACCCTTGTTGTCGATGACGATGGGCTGCCCAAGCTGCTCCGCCAGCCGCAACGCGAGCGTGCGCGCCACGTTGTCCAGCACGCCTGCTGGCGTGGACGGTACGATGATGCGCACCGGCTTGTTGGGATAGGTCGATTGGGCCTGCACGGACGCGATCGCGCCGCCCGTCACGACCAGGACCGTGGCAGCACGGGCCAAGACCCGCAAGATGTCGATACGCATGACGGTGTGTGTCCTTCAGGTTGCAGCGCCCGACTGGCCGCGCTGGCGCGCCAGTTCGACAAACCACGCCAGGCTGTCGGGGTTGGCCATGGCGTCGCGGTTGGCGACCTTGTCGGGCGGCTGGCCCAGCAGCAGTTTCTTCACCGGCACCTCCAGCTTCTTGCCCGTCAGCGTGCGCGGCACCTCGGCCACCGCGATCACGTCGTTCGGCACGTGGCGCGCCGACAGCGCGCCGCGGATGGCGTCCTTGATGCGCTCGGTCAGCGCGGCGTCCAGCACGGCCCCGGGGCGCAGCACCACGAACAGCGGCATCCAACTCTCGCGGCCCAGGAATTCGAGATCGACCACCAGGCTGTCCATCACCTCGGGCAGGGCCTCGACCACGCGGTAAAGCTCGGCAGTGCCCATGCGCACACCGTGGCGGTTGATGGTGGCGTCGCTGCGGCCGTAGATGATGGCGCCGCCGCGCGGGGTGATGCGCAGCCAGTCGCCGTGGCGCCAGATGCCGGGGTAGACGTCGAAGTAGCTTTCGTGCAGGCGCCTGTTGCCGGGGTCGTTCCACAGGTACAGCGGCATCGACGGGATGGGCGCGGTGCAGACCAGTTCGCCCACCTCGTCGATAAGCTCACGGCCGCTGTCGTCCCAGGCCTGGACGTTGGCGCCCAGGCAGCGCACCTGCATCTCGCCCACCACCACGGGCAGCGTGGGCACGCCACCGACGAAGGCACCGGCAAAGTCGGTGCCGCCGGACATGGGCGTCAGCCAGACGTCGCGGCCGACCTTGTCGTAGACCCAGCGGTAGCTGTCGGGCGAGAGCGGCGAGCCGGTCGAGCCGATCGTGCGCAGCCGCCCCAGCGCGGCGACCTTGCGTGGTTCGACGTCGTGCTTCTCGCACATGGTGAAGAAGGCGGCACCAGCGCCGAAGAAGTCGAGGTCCGTTTCGCCGCAGAAGCGCCACAGCGTGGAGTAGTCGGGCCATGCCGGGTTGCCGTCGTAGACGCACATGGTGGCGCCGACCAGCAGCGCGGCCACGTTCAGGTTCCACATCACCCAGCCGGTGGTGGTGTACCAGTGGAAGCGATCACCGGCGACGACATCGTTGTGCAGCGCCATCGTCTTGACATGCTCGATCAGGATGCCGCCGTGGCCGTGCACGATGGGCTTGGGCAGGCCGGTGGTGCCGGACGAGTAGACCACCCACAAAGGGTGGTCAAAGGGCAACGGCTCGATCTGCAAGGCGGCGTCGCGCCGCAGCGCATCGCACCAAGCCACGCCCCGCGGCCAGGCCGAGGCGCGGGCGGCCGGGTCCAGGTAGGGCAGCAGCACCATGCGTTCGACACTGGGCAATTCCTGCAGCATCTGCCCGATGACGTCACGCCTGTCGTAGGCCTTGCCGCTCCACCAGTAGCCGTCCACGGCGATCAGCACCTTGGGCTCGATCTGGCGGAAGCGGTCGACCACCGCCGCCACACCCATCTCGGGCGAACACAGCGACCAGATCGCGCCCACGCTGGCGGCCGCCAGGAAGGCCACCACCGCCTGCGGAATGTTGGGCAGGTAGGCGACGACACGGTCGCCGCTCTTCACGCCCTGGTCGCGCAACCATTGCGCCAGCGCGGCCACGTCGCGCTCGAGCCGGGCCCAGGACACTTCGTCGCGCGCGCCGGCTTCGCTGCGGAAGATGATCGCCGGTCGTTCCGGCGTGGCATGCCTGAAGATCTGGCTGACGTAGTTGGTGCGGGTGTTCGGAAACCAGCGCGCGCCGGGCATCGCCCGATCGGCCAGCACGGGCGTGCGCTCGCCCTGCAGTGGCAGGTCGAAGTACTCCACCTGCGCCGCCCAACAGGCTTCGATCTCGTCCACCGACCATTGCCACAGTGCGTGGTAGTCGGCGAACTCCAGGCCCTTGTGGATGCGCAACCAGTTGATGAACTGGGTCACGCGGGCACGCTCGATACGCGCTGGCGACGGTCGCCAGATCACTTCGGCGTTGTCAGCATCGGACATGGAACGAACTCCTCGAGGATTTCAATCGGCCAGGCGCACGACACGCCCCGCCACCAGTCGGGCCACCTCGGCGACATCACAGCCCAGTTCGTGCAGCAAGGCGGCGCTGTGCTGGCCGGCACGTGGTGGCGGCATCATCTGCTCCGGACTCAGCATGCCCTCGCCCAGGTGCGACGGGAAGGGAATCAGCGGCAGCCCGGGCAGCGCCGGGTGCGCCACGAAGCGGCCCGCGAGAATGGGGTCGGCCATCGCCTGCGACACGGTGTTGACCGGACCGCAGGGGAGATCGGCATCCGAGAACGCGGCCACCCAGTCGGCTGCCGGGCGAGCGGTGAAGATGGCCTGTAGCTCTGCAGCCATCTCGGGCCGGTGCGCAACGCGGCCGGCGTTGGTGGCATAGCGCGGGTCGGTCACCCACGCCTGGCGGCCGATGGCGTCGCAGAAGCGGCGAAAGGCACCGTCGCTGATCACCGAGACGCTGAACCAGCGGCCGTCACCCGCACGAAAGTGGCGGCTCGGTGCGGCAATCGGCAGATTGATGGCCCGCGCCGGCTCGCGCTGCTCGACCGCATGCTCGGCCACCTTGGTGGCCATCAGATTGAACATGGTGTCGATGAGCACAGTCTCGACCTTCTGGCCGCGCCCGGTCTGGCGCCAGTGCATCACTGCAGCCAGGATGCCGAAAGCGCCGCACATGCCGCAGGCCACGTCGACCACGGGCAGGCCGACGCGGATCGGGTCGTCACCCTCGTCGCCGCTGGCGTAGAAGCCGCCGGCCATGCCCTGCACCACGCTGTCCACCGCCGGGCGCAGGCGGTATTCACCCTGCTCGCCGAAGGCCGTGACGGCGGCGTAGATCACCTCGGGGTGGAAGGCACGAACGGCATCGTAGGTGAGTGCGTATTGTTCGGCGAAGTCGGGCCGGAAGTTGTGCACCACCACCTGCGAGCGCTGGATCAAGCGCTCGAGGAGGGCGCGGCCGGCAGGCTTGCGGATGTCCAGCGCCAGCGATTCCTTGCCGCGATTGCACGACATATAGGTGACGCTGGAGTCGCCATAGAACGGCGGCCCCAGATGGCGGCCGTCTTCGCCGGCCAGCGCCTCGACCTTGATGACCCGCGCGCCCAGGTCGGCCAGCGCCATCGCCGCATACGGCCCGGCGATCAACCGCGACAGGTCAACAACCGTGATCCCCTCCAGCACACCCGCCATGCCCGCCCCTGCGCAGTCCGTCCGTCGGACCGACTACTTGCCGCCGCGCGCGCGGCTGCGGAAGGCCGCAATGCCCGCGCGGTGCTCGGGCAGGTCTTCCAGTACCGCCATGTGCGAGGACACCATGTCCAGGTGCGCGCCCAGCGCCATGGTTTGACTCTGGTAGACGGCGCGGCGGAAGAAGCGCACGGCCTGCTGTGGCTTGGATGCGATGGTGCGCGCCAGTTCGTAGGCCGCGGTCAACAGCTCGGCGTCGGGCACGATGCGGTTGACCATGCCGATGCGTTCAGCCTCTTCGGCGCCGACCACGCGACCGGTCCAGAACAGCTCCAGCGCGCGCGCCGTGCCGATCAGCCGCGGCAGGAACCATGAGCCTGCATCACCGGCGATGAGGCCAATGTTGATGTAGGTCTCGGCCAGTGTGGCCGATTGCGCCATGAGGCGCAGGTCGCACATCAGCGCCATGTCCAGGCCGGCGCCGCGCGCCGCGCCATTGATCGCCGCGATGATCGGCTTGTCCATGCGCTCCAGCGCCAGCGGAATGCGGTGCACGTTGCGATACAGGAAGTTCTTGCGGTCCAGGCTGTTCATGTCGCTGAACTTGGCCATTTCCTCGAAATCGCCACCTGCGCAGAAGGCACGGCCGGCGCCGGTAACCACCACCACCTTCACGCGTTCGTCGGCCTCGGCCGATTCGAGCGCGGCACGCCAAGCCTCGATCATCTCCAGGTTGAAGGCGTTGAGCTGCTCCGGGCGGTTCAGGGTCAGCGTGGCGATGCCATCGGCGTCGACATCCAGGCGAATCGGCGGCTGATCGGACATATCGGTGGCTTCCTGAAGGAAGGCTTGAACAAATGATCAGGATAACATAACAACTGTTAGTTTGATGTCGACAATCCTCTGGGCAACACGAACGAAAGACCTCGCGATGAAACCCGCCAATACCCAGAATGTCATTGAGTCCATCAAGCGCGGCTGGAACGACGACGCCTTCATGCGCGCCCAGGGCCTGCAGGTCCAGGAGCGCGCCGCCGGCGAAGTGACCATCCGGCTGGCGCAGGCCGGCCCAGCCCAGCGGGGCGGCGGCGCCGGCGGTGACGCCGCCAAGGTGCTCAACGGCGGCGTCATTGCCTACATGTGTGATGGCGCGCTTGGCTACTCGATCATCTCGGGGTTGTTCGCCCTGCCGGAGGCGGGCCAAATCGACGTGCGCGAACTGCGCACCTTCACGATCACGCTGACCATGACCTATCTCGACGTGGCCCGAGGCGATGCCTTCGAGGCCCGCGGCCGAGTGGTGCGGCTGGGCCGGGGCACGGCGTTCGCCGAAGGCCAGTTCATCAGCGAGGAAGGCAAAGTCTGCGCCACGGCGCAGGGCATCTGGCGAGTGCTCTGGCCCAGGGCCTGAACCGCTTGCGGCGGTCAGGATGCCGCGGTGCGACAACGGGCATGCAACCGGGAGAACGGCGCATCGGGGCCAGGGATCACCCGCTTGACGCGTCGGTGGTGCGCAGCTAGCGTAAATCCTTCCGGAACAGACGTTCTGATATCAGAACAATTTAGGAGGCATGTGATCGTGCATACAGCGCTGGCATCGCCAAGTTCGCTTGCTCCGGCGAAGCGTGACGATGCCGTTCCCATGGCCCTGGCCCGCGTGCTGCGCGCTCTGCGTCTGCTGGCAGACGAACCTGATGGGCTGACGCTGGCCCAACTGATGCTTCAGATCGACGCGCCCAAGACGAGCGTGCACTCCCTTCTCCAAGGTCTCACGGCCGAAGGCTATCTGCAGCGCCAGGAGGCCCTGTACCGGCTCGGCCCCGAGTCGTTCGTGCTCGGCGCGGCCCTGGTGGCGGCGCGTTCGCTGGCCATCGTTGCCACACCGTTTTTGCGCGACGCGCGTGCGCAGTCCGGCGAGACTGTTCTGCTGGCCGTTATCGACCGACACGCGGGTCGGTTGACCTATACACAGATCATCGAAAGCCACAAACCTGTCCGGTACACCGTGCCGGTCGGCACGACGCGCCCGCTGTTTGCCACCTCGGCCGGCCGCGTCCTGCTGGCCTTTCAGGACGATGGCTGGCGCCGCGAGTACCTGAAGAGCGCCGACCTTCGCGCGCTGACCGGCAAGACAGTCACCGACCGGCGCCAGTTGCAGCGGATCCTCGATCACATCCGCACCAACGGGCATGCGGTGACCATCGGCGAGGTGACGCCCGACGTGGCCGGTTTTGCAGCACCAATCTTCGAACCGAACGGTCAGGTGAACGCGGCATTCATCATTGGCGCACCGATTGAGCGCGGCAGGGCTGCGGTAGAGCGCCTGACCCGCATCGTCATCGACACCGCCGAACAACTCTCGCGAGCGCTCGGACATCGCGCGCAGCGCATCCCCTCCCACCAACAGACGAAGGGCAAGGCATGAGCAACGAACTGCTTTACGAAGTCAACGACGGCGTGGCCGTCATCACCATCAACCGCCCGGAGCGCAAGAACGCCATCAACCGTGCCGTGCGCGAAGCGTTCTTCGAGATCTGGCCCCGGTTCGAGGCCGACGACAGCGCACAAGTGGCCATCCTCACCGGCACCGGTGACACCTTTTGCGCCGGCATGGACTTGGTCGAGGCGGCCGACACGCAACTGCGCATCCCGCCGAAGAACTTCATGCCGGTGCTGGGCGACAACATAGAGGTCACCAAGCCGGTGATCGCCGCCGTGCAAGGCTACGCCTACGCCGGTGGCTGGCTGCTGGCCCAGATGTGCGACCTGTGCGTCGCCGACGAGACGGCCAAATTCGCGATCACGGAGGGGCGCGTCGGCCGCGGCATGCCCTGGGCTTCCCCGGTGATCCACATGTTGCCGCAACGCATCCTCATGGAGGTGGCGATGACCTGCGACCCGCTGACGGCCCAGCGCGCCTACGAGCTCGGCTACGTGAACCGGGTCATGCCCAAGGGCCAGGCGCTGCAAGGCGCCAAGGAACTGGCGGCACGCATCACGGTGAACGCGCCACTCACCGTGCGCGGTGCCAAGGAGATGGTTCGCATGGCCACCGAAATGGGCCGGACGGCGGCGCTGCGCGCATCGCACCGGGCATTCGATGCCGTTTACCTCAGTGAAGATGCGCTCGAAGGACCGCGCTCGTTTCGCGAGAAGCGCAAACCGCAATGGAAAGGACGATGACATCATGATCCGCACCGCACCGCACCGCATCCCACCGCACCGCGCCACGCCCACGGCCACCATGAAACCCGAACTGGGTTCCGTGCCGTTCACGGCGACGCTGGCAGCCGACAACGCAGCCTGGACCTTCGACGACCTGCCCGCCGATGCCCGAACGCTTGTGCGCCAGTGCCTGCTGGACTGGATCGCCGTCACGCTGGTGGGCGCGCGCGAGCCCCTGACCCACATGCTGGCCGAAGAAGCGCGCGAACAGGGTGGTTACCAGCAAGCCACGGTGGTGGGCCATGGCTTCGCCACCAGTTGCCGGCAGGCCGCACTCGTCAACGGCGCGGCCTCGCACGCGCTCGACTACGACGACGTCAATATGTCGTTCACCGGCCACCCCACGGTGGCCCTGGCATCCGCCCTGCTCGCACTCGCCGAAGCCAGGGGCGCCAGCGGCGCCGACTTCATGACGGCGTTCGTCGCCGGCTACGAGACGCTGTGCCGCATCGGCGCAGCGGTCTCGCCAGGCCACTACGCGCTCGGCTTTCATGCCACCGGCACGATCGGCACCTTTGGTGCCGCGGCGGCATGCGCCCGCCTCTTGCAACTGGATGCCGATGACACGGCCATCGCACTGGGCATCGCAGCCACATCGGCAGCGGGCCTGAAGGCCATGTTCGGCACCATGTGCAAGCCGCTGCATGCCGGCAAAGCAGCTGCGGACGGCATGATGGCGGCGCAGCTTGCGGCCCGCGGCTTCACCAGCCGCAGCGACGCCATCGAAGCCATGCAAGGCTTTGCAGCCACCCACGGGCCCGATTTCGACCCCGGCGCAGCCCTCCAGCGCCCGGCGAGCGGCCTGCACCTGCGCAACAACCTGTTCAAGTACCACGCCGCCTGCTATGGCACGCATGCCGCCATTGAAGCCACCCGCCAGCTGGTCGAACAATACCGGCTGACGCCGTCCGATGTGCGGCGCATCGTGGTTCGCGTGCCGGCCAGCAGCGACGGTGTCTGCAACATCCAAGCGCCGCGCACGGGGTTGGAGGCCAAGTTCAGCCTTCGACACACCGTTGCGATGGTGCTCGGCGGCATCGACACGGCCGACATGGCCAGCTACAGCGACAGCGTTACCAACGCCCCGGCGCTGACCGGCCTGCGCGAACAAGTGCGCGTCGTTCTCGTCGGCGAATGCAGCGACCTCACCCAGGCTGAAGTCGAGATCGAAACCCGGGCCGGCACGAACTTGCGCCAGCGGCACGACAGCGGCGTCCCGGCCACGGATCTGGCCGCGCAGCAGGATCGTCTCGAGGCGAAGTTCCGCAGCCTCGCGCACTCGGTGCTGGACGAGAGATCCATCGAAGAAGCACTCGACCTGACCTCCAGGCTCGAGGAACTGCCCGACCTGTCGCCCCTGGCCGGCCTGCTGGCCTGCCAGCCAGGTCGCGAACTGCGCCATTGAAACCCGACCGGCCTGCGAAGCCCGGCATCGACAACAAGGACTCCCCGCATGAACTTTCTCACCGAAGAACAATCCGCCTGGAAGGAATCGGTCCGCCGCTGGGTCGACCGCGACATCGGGCGCGAATACATACGCAAGTGCGACATGGATCGCGCCTTTCCTTTCGAGGCCTACGAGAAGGCCGCCAAGCTCGGCTTCCACAGCCTGCTGATCCCCGAAGCCGATGGCGGCGATGGCGGCGATGTCTTTTCCTACGCGCTGATGTGCGAGTCGATGGCGGCTTACGGCGTCGACTTCGCGGTGGCGATCGGGGGGGGCACCTTTACCGCGATGAACCTGTCGCTGCACGGCACCGAGTACCAGAAGCAGCACTTCCTCAAGCCCTTCATGCGCGGCGAGATCCGGTTCCCGATCTCGATGTCCGAGCCCAACGCCGGCTCGGATGTGGCCAACGTGCAGACGCGCGCCGTACGCGACGGCGACGACTACGTGCTCAACGGGCAAAAACTGTGGTGCAGCGGCGCCGGCAACCGGGGTGCCGTGATCCTGATGTTGGTGCGCACGGCGCAAACCGAGAACAAGCGCGATGGCCTGTCGGTCCTGATCGTGCCCAACGACCTGCCCGGCATGACCATCCGGCCGCTGAACACCCTGGCCCGCCGATCGATCACGACGACCGAGATCTTCCTCGACAACGTGCGCGTGCCGGCGATCAACATGCTCGGTGCAGAGGGCGACGGGTTCAAGATCATCGCCGGCGAACACCTTGCGCTGGAACGCATCGCGGTCGCGTCAAGCAATGTCGGCAATGCCCAGGGTGCCGTTGACGACGCCTTGGCCTATGCCCAGCAACGCATCCAGTTTGGCAAGCCGATCTACGAGTTCCAGGTCATCCGCCACATGCTGGCCGACATGCAGACGCAGGTTGACGCAGCGCGGCTGCTGACCTACCGAGCGGCCGATCTGGCCGCGCGCGGCGTCAAGTACCGCAAGGAGGTTGCGATGGCCAAGCTCTTTGCATCCGAGACGCTGCAGACCGTCTCGCGCCAGGGCATGCAGATCATGGGCGGGCACGGCATGCTGCCCGAGTCCGACATGGAGCGCTACTTCCGCGAAGGCATGCAGTCCACGATCGGCGGCGGCACCTCCCAGATCCAGCGCACGATCATTGCGCAGGAAATGCGGGTGTGACATGAGCACCGCGGCACCAACACCCGCCGTCCCGGCCGTCGCCGCCACCGTCGTGCTGGTGCGCGACGGTGCACAAGGCCTCGAAGTGCTGATGGTGGTGCGCCACCACGAGATCGACTTCGCGCGCGGCGCGGCCGTATTTCCGGGTGGCAAGGTCGCACCCTCGGACCAGGATCCCCGGCTCGCGTCGCGCATCGTCGGGCTCAAGGGGCTCGTCGCGGCCCAGGCCGCCATCAGGGTGGCAGCCATCCGTGAGACCTTCGAGGAAAGCGGCCTGTTGCTCGCGCGTGAGAACGTCGATCTCGGCCTGCTGGGCGGTGCGCGGCTCGACGCCGTGCACGGCCGCTGGAAGGACGCCATCGCCGCGGGCGGGTCAGCCTTTGTGGACATGGTGTGCGACGAAGCGCTGCACCTTGCGGGCGATCAGTTGCAACCCTTTGCGCACTGGGTCACGCCCGAACATTCTCCCAAGCGATTCGATACGCACTTCTTCATCGCCGCCGCGCCGGTCGAGCAACTGGCCCGCCACGACGGGTTCGAGGCGGTGGAGTCGTTCTGGATCCGCCCACAGGACGCGCTGCAAGACTGCGAACAGCGTCGGCGCACCATCATCTTCCCGACCCTGTCGAACCTTGCGCTGCTGGCGCAATCCGCCAACGCGGCGGCCGCCATCGACGCGGCTCGCCGACGTCCTGCGCTGCGGATCCAGCCCACGCTGGGCCAACGCGCCGACGGCAAGCGGATCCCCGTGCTACCGCCGGAGGCCGGATACCCGGCACTGTCGGACACGCTCATGGATCAGGTCGCGCGCTAGCCACGGTGCCGGTCGCCACTGCTCACTCCCAACTCAAACCCCAGAGACCACCACCATGGAAACCCTAGGCCTCGGCCTGCACTTCGAAGACCTGCCCATTGGGCGCCAGTTTCGTACCGTGGCGCGCACCATCACAGAAACCGACATCGTCAATTTCGTCACCGTCACCGGCATGACCGAGGTGCTGTTCACCGACCTCGAATTCCTGCGCACTGAATCCGACATCAAGGGCCGCGTCGCGCCCGGCGCGCTGGCCTACACCTTCGCTGAAGGCTTGCTTGTGCACGCGACGATGCAGCACACCGGATACGCCTTCCTCGACATGGAACTGAAGGTCCACAACCCGGTCTTCGCCGGCGACACGATCCATGTCGAATGCGAGGTGATAGAGGCCCGCCTGAGCAAGAGCCGCCCAGGCCGCGGCCTGGTACGCACGCGCAACAAGATCGTCAAGCACGACGGCACCCTGGCCATCACCTACACGCCGCTGCGCATGATCAAGTGCCGCAGCGCTGCGGCGCACTGAAGCGATGCCGCCAACCGCCCGCAACCCGTACAGGAGCCTGACTTGAACACCTACGCCCTGGACGAAGACCAGCGCCAGATCCAGGATTTGGTGCGCCGGCTGGCGCGCGAGAAAGTCGCGCAGCGCGCCGCCGACATCGATCGCACGGCCGAGTACCCGCAGGACATGTTCGACCTGCTGCGCGAACTCGGGCTCTTCACGATTCCATTCCCCAAGGAATACGGCGGCAGCGACAGCATGCTGTCCGCCTCGGTGGCCGTCGAGGAACTGGGCCGCGTCTGCTACAACACGGCCTACCTGCTGATCGTGCAGTGGGTGCCCTTCGGCGCCATCCTGGCGGCCGGCAGCGATGAGCAGAAGCGCCGCCTGCTCGGGCCCCTGGCCGCTGGTGAGTTGCGCGGCGCATTTTCCACCACCGAGCCGCAGAGCGGCTCCGACGTCGCCGGCATCCGCACCCGGGCCACGCGCTGCGAGGGCGGCTACCGCATCAGCGGCTCGAAGATCTGGTGCACCAATTCCCACATCGCTGACTTCGTGCTGGTGGCCGCCAAGACCGGCGACGGCGACGGCGCCCGCGCGATCAACCTGTTCATCGTCGAGCGCGGCAGCAAGGGCTTCAGCGTTGGCCGCAAGGAGGACAAGATGGGCGCGCGCGGCATACCCTCGTGTCCGCTGTTCCTGGATGAGGTCTTCGTCCCTGAAGCCAACCGCATCGGCGAGGACGGGCGCGGCTTCAAGGACGTGATGGAAGCCTTCAACAAGAGCCGCCCACTCATCGGCGCGCGCGGTGTCGGCTTGGCGCAGGGCGCCATCGACCACAGCATCGAGTTCGTCAGCAACCGCGTGACCTGGGGTCGCAAGGTCAGCGAGAACCAGGGCATCCGCTGGATGCTGGCCGACATGGCCACGCAGACCGAAGCCGCGCGACAGCTTGTCTACCATGCCGCGGCAATGGTCGACAGCGGTGCCTCGGGCATAACACTGGCGCCCATCGCGGCCATGGCCAAGTGTTTCGCCAGCGACACGGCGATGCGCGTGGCCACCGACGCGGTACAGCTCTTCGGCGCCTCGGGCATCTCGTCGGAATACCCGATCAACCGCTATTTCCGTGACGCCAAGGTGCTGCAGATCATCGAAGGCACCAACCAGATCCAGCGCAACATCATCGGCGACAGCCTGCTCGGCCGCGCCACGCGCTGAGAGGCTGAGACGCGCCGTGATGAACGCATGTGATCGGCTCGTCGTGCTCGACGCCGGCAAGCCGGCTGCAGCAGCGGGCGACCCGCAGGTGATTCGTGCCTGCCTGGGCCGCCATGGGCAGCCGGCGCGAGCATGTCGCACGTCGAAGATCTGGATCGGGCTGCGACCAAGTCGAGGTGCTGCATGGCGTCTCGCTGCACAGGGAGTCCCGCGAAGCGGCGGCGTTGCGGAGCCCGAACGGGGCCGGCAAGTCGACCCTGCCGCGGCTTGTAACGACGCTGACCGCTCCGGGTCCCAACACCGAAGGACACCCGCACCATGACATCCATCGAAGCGTCAACATCCGTCGACCCGTCACCCGACATCCTCATTGAGCGTCGCGACGGCGTGGCCATCGTCACCTTGAACCGCCCGCGCGAACGAAACCCGCTCGGGCTCGGCTTCCCCGAAGCGATGCTGCGCATTCTTCAGGAACTGGAGGACGACCTCGACCTGCATGCCGTCGTGCTCACTGGCGCCGGCAGCGTGTTCTGCGCCGGCGCCGAACTGGGCCAGGTGGTGCACCCGGACGGCGTCGACGGCGAAGTGCAGTTCCGCTTCATCCGCGGCTTGCACAAGGTGGTGCAACGCATCCGCGACCTGGAACTGCCGGTCATCGCCGCGGTCAACGGCGCCGCGGTGGGCGGCGGTGCGGCGCTGGCGATGGCTTGCGACATCGCGGTGGCGTCGGAACGCGCAAAGTACTTCTTCGCCTTTGGTCGTCTCGGCGCGGCGGCATGCGACATGGGCTGCTCGTACCTGCTGCCGAAGATCGTCGGCACGGTTCGCGCCAAGCACTGGCTGCTCACCGGGGCCACCATCGAGGCCGAGCAAGGCAAGGCCGCCGGCCTGTTCGTGGACGTCGTGCCCGCTGACCGGCTGCTGGCTGCGGCATTGGCGATCGCGGCGGCGATCCAGCTGGCCACCCCACGCCGCGCTGCCGCCGCGAGCAAGCTGGCCATCGTGCGCGGCGAGGACACCGACCTGCAGACCTGCATCACCTACGAGACCTACGTGCAAACCTATCTGTTCTCGACCGACGACCACAAGAACCGCCTGCGCGCCCTGATGGACAAGCAGAACATCAAGTAGGGCCGAAATACGGCGGCGGACTGCGACTGTTGCCGACGCCTGGCCCGGACAACACCACAGCCTGATGAATACCCTGGAGTCTGGGTCAACCGCCTCGACGCGCCTAACACTTGTAAGGTACGCTGCGGCCGTCTTGACGCAGCAGCCCGCCGCGGCAGCACAACGAGGTGTCCACATGCATCGATCCCTTGCCTTGAAGTCATTGGCGGCCGCGTTTGTCGCGGTGGCGTCGCTTGCGCCCGTGCCAAGCGCAGCCCAGACCAAGAAGCTGGTGCTACGGGTTGCCGACCAGTTCCCGCAAGGGCACTTCCTGCCCCGCTACGGCATCAAGCCCTGGATGGAGCAGGTCACCAAGGCGAGCAACGGCGAGGTCCAGTTCGAGTACTACCCCAGCGAGCAACTGGGCAAGGCCAAGGACCTGCTGTCCCTGGTGCAGACGGGCGTCGCCGACGTGGTGCTGTTCGCGCCGTCCTACGCCTCGGACAAGATGCCGCTCACGGCAGCACTGGAGCTGCCGGGCATGTTCGGCAGTTCCTGCCAGGGGTCGCAGGCCTTCGCCAAGCTGGCCCGGCCGGAGGGCATCCTGGGCCAGCAGGAGTACGGCCCCAACGGCGTGCGTGTGCTGTTCGCGGCCGTCTACCCGCCCTACCAGATGGTCTCGGCCAAGCGCAAGATCGACGGCCCCAAGGACGTGGACGGCATGAAGCTGCGTGTGCTGGGCGGTGCAATGGATCTCACCGTGCGCAGGCTGAAGGGCATCGGCGTGAAGATGGCGTCACCCGACGCCTTCGAAGCCATCAGCCGGGGCACGCTCGACGGCGCGATCTTTTCCTATGGCGTCACGGTCAACTACAACATCCCGGCCAAGTACGCCACCATCGGGCCGGGTTTCGGTTCGGCGGCGGCCATCTTCATCATCAGCGAGAACCGCTGGAAGCAGTTGCCCGAGCATGTCAGGAAGGCCATGACGGATGCGGGTATTCAAGCCGGCGCCGATGTCTGCGCCGGCATGGACAAGGAAGAAGCCAGCGACCTGGACAAGCTCAAGGCCAAGGGGGTGAGCATCGTGCGCTGGTCCGGTGCCGAGAAGGCCGAGATGGACGCGGTGCTGACCGACGTGGCGCGCGACTGGGCCGCTGAACTCGACAAGCGTGGAAAACCCGGCAGCGACGTGCTCAAAGCCGTGCGAGAGGCACGCGATGGCCGCTGAGCCTCGAACCCAAGGCGTGACTGCGGGCCTGGCGCCAAGCCCAGTCGGCCCCATTGCACCCACCCATCAGACTGCCGCATGAAACTCCTTCAGTCTGCCCACCGTGTCATTTCGGCGCTCGAGTCACTGTCTGGCTGGGTCGCGTCGGCCTGTCTCTTCGCCATCATGGTCATCGTCTTTTTCGACGTCGGGCTGCGCTACTTCCTGAACTCGCCCTTGGGCTGGTCCTACGACCTGATCTCCCTGTACCTGATGGTCGCCCTGTTCTTCCTGGCGCTGTCGGTCACCCAGCGCGACAGCCACCATGTGCGGGTCGACATCCTGCTCCAGCGCGTTTCGCCGCCCGTGCGTCATGCGATGGAACTGGTCGGCAACGCCCTCACCATCGTGGTCATGCTGGCCATCTTCTACCAGAGCAGCATCAAGTTCTGGAGCAGTTGGCAGAGCCAGGACGTGGTGGCGGGGGCAGTACCCTGGCCGACTTGGCTGACCGCCGTGTTCGTGCCCATCGGCGTCGGGTTGCTGGTTCTGCGCCTGGCGTTTTCTGTCTGCTCGATGGCCACTGCGCTCGCAACACGATCGGCCACTGCGGTCGGGGACGGCGGCGCCGGCCAGGCATCAACACAGGTCGAGATCTGACATGCTGGCGGCAACCATCACATTGTTCCTGCTGCTGCTGTTGGCGATCGGCACGCCGGTGGCGTTTGCACTGGCCATCGCCGGCGCGGCGGGCCTGTACGCGCTCGGCGGG
>Ga0208266_100233_pt1 | contig 22851 bp, 17 predicted proteins | sample LakWasMet67_HOW9_2_FD_183897 | JGI IMG/M metagenome (GOLD analysis project Ga0208266, IMG submission 183897) | Freshwater sediment methanotrophic microbial communities from Lake Washington under simulated oxygen tension - Sediment Metagenome... | ecosystem: Environmental > Aquatic > Freshwater >...
CGCCGGCCAGCCGGAGACAGCGCATGCGGATTCTGATTGCCGAAGACGACCAGGTGCTGGCCGACGGCTTGTTGCGCGCCTTGCGGGCCACCGGTTATGCGGTAGACCAGGTGGGCAGCGGCAGCGAGGCCGATGCGGCTCTGGCCTCGCACGAGTTCGACCTGCTGATCCTGGACCTGGGCCTGCCCAAGATGCATGGCTTCGATGTGCTGCGCAAGCTGCGTGGCCGCGGCTCGGCGGTGCCGGTGCTGATCCTGACCGCGGCCGACAGCGTGGAGCAGCGGGTCAAGGGCCTGGACCTGGGCGCCGACGACTACATGGCCAAGCCGTTTTCGCTGCAGGAACTGGAGGCCCGGGTGCGGGCGCTGACCCGGCGCGGCCTGGGCACCGCCAGCAGCGTGATCAAGCATGGCCCGCTGACCTTCGACGCCACCGGCCGCGTGGCCTACATCAGCGACCAGATGATCGAGCTGTCGGCGCGGGAGCTGAGCCTGCTGGAGGTGCTGCTGCAGCGCGCCGGCCGCCTGGTCAGCAAGGACCAGCTGGTCGAGCGGCTGTGCGAGTGGGGCGAAGAGGTCAGCAACAACGCGATCGAGGTCTACATCCACCGGCTGCGCAAGAAGATCGAGCAGGGCCCGATCCGCATCGCCACGGTGCGTGGCCTGGGCTACTGCCTGGAGAAGATCCCGGGCTGAATCCCCCCACCCCCGCAGCGCCTGCGGCGCTCCCCCTCAAGGGGGCCGCGCCTGTGGCCCGGCCAAGCCGGTTCCACGGCGCGTGCTGGGCTTGACCGTGCCTCGGCACAGGCGCCGTATGCTTGCGGCCTGCCATGGATGCCCAACCTGCCCGCGAACAGCGATCGCTGTTCGGCGAGATCCTCGACTGGATGCTCGCCCCGCTGCTGCTGCTGTGGCCGATGAGCGTGGCGCTGACCTGGCTGGTCGCGCAGAGCATCGCCAGCCGGCCCTTCGACCGCGACCTGGCGGAGATGGCGCGCACCGTGGCACGCCAGGTGGTGGTGGTGCCGGGCAGCCTGGAAAAGCCCAGCGGTGTGCGCCTGCGCCTGCCCGAGGTGGCCACCGAAGTGCTGCGCGCCGACGACGCCGACAAGGTCTACTTCCAGCTGCTGGGCGCACGCGGTGAATTCATCGCCGGCGACCGCGATCTGCCGGTGCCCGACGAACCCAGCGCGGCGGCCCAGGCCCTGAAGTACCGCGACGACGAGGTGCATGCGGACGCGGTGCGCGTGGCCTACCTCTGGTTGCCCCCCACCGGCGTGCCCGGCGAGGTGGCGCCGCTGGTGCAGGTGGCCGAGACGCTGGACAAGCGCTCGCGCCTGGCCACCGAAATCATCAAGGGCGTGATCGTGCCGCAGTTCGTGGTGCTGCCGCTGGCGGTGCTGCTGGTGTGGTTTGCGCTGGCGCGGGGCATCAAGCCGCTGAACGAGCTGCAGCAGCGCATCCGCCGCCGCGAAAGCCATGACCTGAGCCCGCTGGCCGAGCGCGACGTGCCCGAGGAGGTGGCACCGCTGGTCAGCGCCATCAACGACCTGCTGGGCCGGCTGGACCAGTCGATGAGCGCGCAGAAGCACTTTCTGGCCGACGCCGCGCACCAGCTCAAGACGCCGCTGGCCGGGCTGCGCATGCAGGCCGAGCTGGCGCAGCGCGAGATCGACGCCGGCGAGCAGGACCCGAAGGCGCTGAAGCGCTCGCTGCAGCACATCGCGCATTCCAGCGAACGCGCCGCGCACATGGTCAACCAGCTGCTGGCCATGGCCCGTGCCGAGGCCAAGACCCTGGCCCGCCCGCCCGAGGCGGTGGACCTGCCGGCGCTGGCCCGCGAGACGGTGCGCGACTTCGTGCCCAAGGCCATGGACAAGCGCATCGACCTGGGCTACGAAGGCCCGGACAGTGACCAGCCCCTGCATGGTCTGCTGATGGGCCAGCCGCTGCTGGTGCGCGAGCTGGTGCGCAACCTGGTGGACAACGCGCTGCAGTACACGCCGGCCGGCGGCACGGTGACGGCGCGGGTGATGGACGACCCCTTCGGCCAGGTGGTGGTGCTGCAGGTGGAGGACACCGGCCCGGGCATCCCCGAGGCCGAACGGGCGCTGGTGCTGCAGCCGTTCTACCGCGCGTTGGGCACCAATGTGGACGGCAGCGGCCTGGGCCTGGCCATCGTCAACGAGATCGTGGCGCAGCATGGCGCCGAGCTGAGCATCACCGACGCCCGGCCACGCAGCAGCGCCGCGGCCCAGGGCATGGGCCCGGGCACGCTGTTCACGGTGCGCTTTCCGCTCAGCCCGGCCGTGCCGGTGGCGCCCACTGCTGCTGCACCAGGCTGAGCAGACGGGCATCGTCCTCGCCGGCATAACCGGCGGCCAGCGCGGCCTGGAACATCGCCGCGGCCTGCGTGCCGAGCGTGGGCGCGACGCCGGCCTCCGCGGCCATCTTCAGCGCCAGCGCCGAGTCCTTGGCCAGCAGCGTGGTGTGGGCGCGCGGCGCGAAGTCCCCCGCCAACGCACGCGCCATGCGGTCGCTGCCCACCCAGCTCTGGCCGCTGGACTGCTCGATCACCGCCAGCGTGGCCGCCGCATCCAGCCCCAGGCGCTGGGCCAGCGCGATGGCCTCGGCCGCCGCCGCCAGGTTGACGGCGCCCAGCAGGTTGTTGACCAGCTTGGTACGTGCGCCGTCGCCCGGCCGGCCACTGATGCGGAACAGCCGCGCCGCCAGCTGGCGCAGCAGCGGCTCGTGTGCCGTCCACAGCGGCTCGGCGCAGGCCACCATCAGGCTCATCGTGCCGTCGCGGGCGCGGGCCGGCCCGCCGGACATCGGTGCATCGATGCAGCCCAGGCCCAGCGCCGCCAGCCGGCTGGCGAAGCGCTCGACATCGGCCGGGGCTATGGTCGGGCACAGCATCACCGTGGCGCCGGGTGGCAGCGCGCGGGTGGCACCCGGCTGGCCGTCGGCGCCGAACAGCACCGCCTCGGTCTGCGCGGCATCCACCACCGCGATGACCAGCAGCGCGCAGCCGGCGGCCACCGCGGCCGGGCTGTCGGCCACCACCGCGCCGGCGGCCGCCGCCTCGGCGCAGCGCGCTGCGTCGATATCGCACACACGCACGGCCTGGCCGGCGTCGCGCAGCCGCAAGGCCATCGCCAGGCCCATGTTGCCGATGCCGATGAAGGCGACAGGGGTGTTCAGCATGCTCATCTCAATTCTCAGCGACGGTTTGCGCCTCGCAGGTTGCAGAACGCCGCTCCAGCCAAGCGGCCGCCGGTGCGCCAGCGGCGCGCCCTGGAGGGGGCGCGGCGCCAGCCGCTGCGGGGGTGGGTCATCGCTGCATCAGCCCACGGCTGCGCGCGATGGACATCAGCATGCCCAGGGCCACACCCAGCGTGACCATGGCCGTGCCGCCATAGCTGATGAAGGGCAGCGGCACGCCCACCACCGGCAGGATGCCGCTGACCATGCCCATGTTGACGAAGGCGTAGGTGAAAAAGCTCAGGCTCAGTGCGCCGGCCAGCAGGCGCGAGAACACCGTGGGCGCCTGGGCCGCGATCCACAGCCCACGCAGGATCAGCACCGTGAAGCCCAGCACCAGGCCGGTCACGCCGGCCAGGCCGAACTCCTCGGCAAAAGCGGCAAAGATGAAGTCGGTGGTGCGCTCGGGGATGAACTCCAGGTGCGTCTGCGTGCCGCTCATGAAGCCCTTGCCGGTGATGCCGCCGGAGCCGATGGCGATCATGCCCTGGATGATGTGGAAGCCCTTGCCCAGCGGGTCCGTGGTCGGGTCGAGCAGGGTGCACACCCGCTGCTTCTGGTAGTCGCGCAGGCCATGCCACTGCACTTCGGGCTGGCACAGCGCGTCACCGCTGATGACGATGGCGGTGACGGCCACCGCGCCCAGCAGCATCACCGGCAGGATCAGCCGCCAGGACAGGCCGGCGAAGAAGATCACGTACAGCCCGCCCGACAGCACCAGGATGGCGGTGCCCAGGTCGGGCTGCTTGGCCACCAGGCCCACCGGCAGCAGCAGCAGCAGGGCGGCGATGGCGAAGTCCAGCAGGCGCAGCTGGCCCTCGCGGCGCTGGAACCACCAGGCCAGCATCAGCGGCATGGCCAGCTTGAGGATCTCGCTGGGCTGGATCACCACGCCGACATTGAGCCAGCGTGTGGCGCCCTTCTTGGTGATGCCGAACAGCGCCGTGGCCAGCAGCAGCGCCACGCCCACCGAGTACAGCGGCACCGCCAGCGCCATCAGCCGCTGCGGCGGCACCTGGGCTACCGCAAACATCAGCAGCGCGGCCAGCACCATGTTGCGGCCATGGTCGACAAAACGGGTGCCATGGTCGTAACCCACCGAGTACATGGTGACCATGCCCAGGGTGGCCAGCGCCAGCACCACCAGCAGCATCAGCCCGTCGAACCCGCTGAGCACCGGCCGCAGCCGCATCCACAGCGTGGGGCGTTCAAACACGGCGATCATGGGGGACTCCGGGGCAGGTCGGCAGCAGCGATGCGGCGATGGGGGACCAGCCGGCGCACCAGCGCCGACCGGTCCGGTGGGCCGGCCGCCGCGGCCGCGCCCACGGCGGCCGGCGCCGAGGCCGCCGCGGCGGAGGCCGGTGCGGCCGGGGCCAGTGCCGCCAGGCCGATGTCGGCCAGCGGCACCTCGTCGGCACGGCGTGGCGCGCCGATGGGCGCCACGCTGCGGCCTTCCTGGGTGGCGGCGATGTCCAGGTCACTGGGCCACTGGCCGGACAGCACATAGTCGAACACCCGGCGCGCAATGGGCGCGGCGGCGGCGGCGCCGAAGCCGGCGTTTTCGACGATCACCGCCAGCGCGATGGTGGGTGCCCCCAGCGGCGCGAAGGCGGTGTACAGCGAATGGTCACGCTGGTACTCCGACAGGCGCGAGGCGTTGTACTTTTCGTTGGCGCGCAGGCCCACCGCCTGGGCGGTGCCGGTCTTGCCACCGGTCTGGTAGGGCGCGCCGGCAAACACCTTGGTCGAGGTGCCTTCCTGGGTCACGCCGTGCAGGGCCTCGGTGACAAGCGCCACATGTTCGGGTTTGAGCGGCAGCGGCGCCAGCGCCTCGCCGGCCACCGGCGTGGCCTGCTGGCTGACGACGTTGCGGATCTCGCGCACCAGGCGCGGCGCAAAGCGCTGGCCGCCCGACACCAAGGTGGCGGTGGCGCTGGCCAGCTGCAGCATGGTGAAGTTGTTGTAGCCCTGGCCGATGCCCAGCGAGATGGTCTCGCCGGCATACCACTTCTGCTGCTCGGGCTTGCGGTAGGCGCGCTTCTTCCAGGCCGTGGACGGCAGCAGGCCGGTGCTTTCACCGTCCAGGTCGATGCCGGTCCTGCGGCCGAAGCCGAAGGGCTCCAGCTGGTCGTGGATCAGGTCCACGCCCATCTCGTTGGCCAGGCTGTAGAAGTAGACATTGCTGGACTCGACGATGGCGCGGCGCATGTTCATGATGCCGCCGCGTTCGTTCTCGGGGCTGCCGAAGCGGTGGCCGCCGAACATGAAAAAGCCCGGGTCGTTGATCAGCGTGCCCGGCGCGCGCTTGCCGGTGGTCAGCGCGGCCATGGCCATGAAGGGCTTGTAGGTCGAGCCGGGCGGGTAGGTGCCCCGCAGCGCGCGGTTGAGCAGCGGCTTGTCCAGGCTTTCGTTCAGCGCACGCCAGTTCTCCTGGTCGATGCCGTCGACGAACAGGTTGGGGTCGAAGGTGGGCTTGCTGACAAAGGCCAGCACCTCGCCATTGCGCGGGTCGATGGCCACCAGCGCGCCGCGCCGGTCGCCGAACAGCTGCTCGACCAGGGCCTGCAGCTTGATGTCGATGGACAGCACCAGGGTGTTGCCGGGGGTGGCCGGGTGGCTCTTGAGCCGCCGCACCGCGCGGCCGCCGGCCGAGGTCTCGACCTCCTCGAAGCCGGTGGTGCCGTGCAGCTCCTGCTCGTAGTGCTGCTCCAACCCCAGCTTGCCGATGACCTCGGTGCCGCGGTAGTTGGCCAGCACCTCGTCGTCCCAGTCCTCCATCGCCTTCTTCTCGGCGGTGTTGATGCGACCGATGTAGCCGATCAGGTGGCTGGCCACCTCGCCCGCCGGGTAGCTGCGGAACAACCGCGCACGCACGTCCACGCCGGGGAAGCGGAAGCGCTGGGCCATGAAGCGTGCCACCTCCTCGTCGCTGAGCTTGGTGCGGATGGGCAGCGACTCGAAGCTCTTGCTCTCGTCTTGCAGGCGCTTGAAGCGGCGGCGGTCGCGCGGCTGGATCTCCAGCACCTGGGCCAGGCTGTCGATCACCGCGTCCAGCTCGCCCTTGACCTTGGCCGGCGTGATCTCCAGCGTATAGGCCGAGTAGTTGGTGGCCAGCACCACGCCGTTGCGGTCGACGATCAGCCCACGGTTGGGCACCACCGGCACCACCGAGATGCGGTTGGCCTCGGCCTGCTCGGCCAGGTCGTCGTGGCGCAGCACCTGCAGCACCACCAGGCGTGAGCCGAGCAGGCCGAAACACAGCAGCACGAAGAAGGCCGCGGCGATCAACCGGGTGTTGAACCGGTCCAGCTCCCGCTCGAGGTTGCGCAGCTCGGTCATGCCCGGTCACCCTGCCCGGAACGCGCACCACCGGCGGCGTCAACGGGTCCAGCCAAGCGGCCGCCGCGGAACCGGCTTTGCCGGGCCGCTGGCGGCGCCCCCCTGGGGGGGAGGCGCCGAAGGCGCTTCGGGGGGGGGCGGATCACAACGGCCGATTCTCGTCAGGATCGGGCGCCCGCCGCTGCGGCGCCAGCAGCAGCAGCACGACCACCGGCCACAGCAGGGCCTCGAACACCGGCGCCAGCAGCAGGCCCCAGCCGGGGAACATGCCACCGACCACCAGCCGCGCCAGCAGCGACACCGCATGCGCGGCAAAAAACACCGGCAGCACGTGCAGCGCCTGCTCCAGCACGCCGAACCACAGCACCCGGCGGTGCACGGTGATGGCCAGGTAGCTCAGCAGGGTGTAGGCCAGCGCATGCTGGCCCAGCACCGCGCCCTGGTGCACATCCATCAGCAGGCCGAAGGCGAAGGCCAGGCCGACGCCGACGCGGCGCGGCTGGTGCACGTTCCAGAACACCAGCACCAGGGCCAGCAGGTCGGGCGAGGCCGGGTGGCGGCCGCTGGGCAGCATCTCCAGCGCCAACGACCCGAGCAGGGTCAGGGCGATGAAAAACGGGTTGACCGGCAGCAGCAGCTGGTCCGCACCACGCGGCATGATCATCTTGACAGCTCCTGGCCACTGGCCGGCACGCCAGGCCGGCCGGCGCTGCTGGCCCGGGCAGCGGCTTTTTCGGCGGCCTTGGCGGCGGCCTTGTCCAGCACCGGCGGCTCGGGCCGCGGTGGCATCTGCAGGCCCATCGGCGCCAGCACCAGCAGGTGGCGCAGATTGTCCAGCGCGGCGGTCGGCGTCAGCAGGATGCGGGCAAAACCGGCGTCCGCGCGGCGGTCCACCCGCGCCACCTTGGCCACCGGAAGGCCGGGCGGGTAGACGCCGTCGACACCGCTGGTGGTCAGCACATCGCCCACCTGCACGTCGGCATTGCCGGCCATGAAGCGCAGCTCCATCGCGCTGCCGCCCTCGGCGCCGCCGAAGGCCGCACCACGTTGCTGGGTGCGGGTGTTGAGCACCGGAATCGCCGCGTCGCGGTCGATCAGCAGCGTGACCACGGCGCTGAGCGGGTAGACCTCGGTCACCTGGCCCAGCACGCCGGCCTCGTTGACCACCGGCGAGCCGGCCAGCACGCCGGCACGGGCGCCGCGGTTGATGAAGAGCTTGCGTGAAAACGGGTCACCCGCCTCGTACAGCATCTCGGCCGCCAGCGACTTGACCTGCAGCGCCGGCTGCAGGTCCAGCAGGGCGCGCAGGCGCTCGTTCTCGGCCGCCAGCTGCTCCATGCGGGCGGCACGCTCGGACTGGCGCGCCAGTTGCTGGCGGGCGGCGCGCTCGGCACCCTGGGCCTCCTTGATGCCTTGTAGGTAGCTGAAGCCGTTGTTCACCAGGTCCACCGGCACCTGCAGCACCCGCTGCACCGGCAGCAGGCCGGTGGCCAGCGCGGCACGCACCGGCTGGGTCAGCTGCCAGCGGCTGTCGGCCGCCATCAGGAAGACCGCCAGCGCCGAAAACAGCACCAGCTTGGTCAGCGCTGACGGGCCCTGGCGGAAAAAGGGCGGTGGGGTGCGGTCGATCGTGCCGAGCGACATGGCGGATCAGCGGTGGCGGGCGTCAGAACGCGGAAAGCCGGCCCGGTACACGACCTGCCGGCTCCGGGTGGGGCATGGCCGCCTTATTCGGACGTGAAGATCGAGCCCAGGCGCTCCATGCGCTCCAGCGCCATGCCGCAACCGCGCACCACGCAGGTCAGCGGGTCTTCGGCCACCAGCACCGGCAGGCCGGTTTCTTCGGCCAGCAGGCGGTCCAGGTCGCGCAGCAGGGCGCCGCCACCGGTCAGCATCATGCCGCGTTCGGCGATGTCGGCCCCCAGCTCGGGCGGGGTCTGCTCCAGCGCGTTTTTCACTGCCGAGACGATCTGGTTCAGCGGGTCGGTCAGCGCCTCCAGGATCTCGTTGCTGCTGATGGTGAAGCTGCGCGGCACACCCTCGCTGAGGTTGCGGCCCTTGACCTCGATCTCCTTGACCTCGCTGCCGGGGAAGGCGCTGCCGATGTTCTTCTTGATCATCTCGGCGGTGGGCTCGCCGATCAGCATGCCGTAGTTGCGCCGGATGTAGTTGATGATGGCTTCGTCGAACTTGTCGCCGCCCACCCGCACGCTGCCCTTGTAGACCATGCCACCCAGGCTGATGACACCGACCTCGGTGGTGCCGCCGCCGATGTCCACCACCATCGAGCCGGACGCCTCGCTGACCGGCAGGCCGGCGCCGATGGCCGCGGCCATCGGTTCCTCGATCAGGTAGACGTCGCTGGCGCCGGCGCCCAGCGCCGATTCGCGAATGGCGCGGCGCTCGACCTGGGTCGAGCCGCAGGGCACACAGATGATGATGCGCGGGCTGGGCCGCAGCACCGAGCTCGGGTGCACCATCTTGATGAACTGCTTGAGCATCTGCTCGGTGACGGTGAAGTCGGCGATCACGCCGTCCTTCATCGGCCGGATGGCCTCGATGTTGCCGGGCACCTTGCCCAGCATGGCCTTGGCCTCCTTGCCGACGGCCTGGATGGTCTTCTTGCCTTGCGGGCCGCCTTCGTGGCGGATGGAGACGACGGAGGGCTCGTCCAGCACGATGCCCTTGCCACGCACATAGATCAGCGTGTTGGCGGTGCCGAGGTCGATGGCCAGGTCAGTGGAGAAATAGCGGCGCAGGGATCCGAACATGGGGCGGTCAAACGGTCAGGACGGCAAGACGGGGCGGTGGCCACGCGCGGAGCACAGGGCGGCCGCAGGGGCTTGCGGATGTCGGTTGTCTGGGGCGGACCCGGCGCGCGGTGCAGCGCCGGGTGGGCTGGGGCAGTGTGTCAGGACCAGCCCCCTGGGGACGGCGCCGGGGCTGCAGACGCAGCGGCCGACAACGGGCGCAAGGGGTTGTGGATAACCAGAGATAATACCCCATCACCCCGGTGTTTCTGGGATCAGAAACCCGTTGCAGGACACCTCTCCCCATGGCCTTGACCCCGCAGGACGCCAGCCGCATCGCGCACCTGGCCCGCCTTGAACTGAGCCCAGCCGAAGCCCCGGCGATGCTGGCGCAGCTCAATGAATTCTTCACCATCGTCGAGCAGATGAGCGCGGTGGACACCACCGGCATCGAGCCGCTGTACACGCCCTTGTCGGCGATCCAGGCAGTCGAATTGCGGCTGCGCGACGATCGGGTGACCGAAGGTAACAACCGCGAAAACAACCAGCGCAGCGCCCCGGCCGTGGAAGACGGCCTGTTCCTCGTGCCCAAGGTGATCGAATGAGCGCGTTGCACGACATGGGTGTCGCGGCACTGCGCCGCGCGCTGGCCGACAAGGCCGTTTCCAGCACCGAACTGACCGAGCACCTGCTCGGCCGCATCGGGCAGCAGCAGGCGCTGGGCGCCTTCCTGCAGGTGGACGCCGACGGCGCCCGCGCCGCCGCGGCGGCTGCCGACGCGCGCCGCGCCGCCGGCGACAACGCCCCGCTGCTGGGCGTGCCGATCGCCCACAAGGACATCTTCGTCACCACCGCCCAGCCCACCACCGCCGGCTCGAAGATGCTGGCCGGCTACCGCAGCCCCTTCGACGCCACCGTGGTGGCGCGGCTGGGCGCGGCCGGCACCGTCAGTCTGGGCAAGCTCAACTGCGATGAGTTCGCGATGGGCTCGGCCAACGAGAACTCGGCCTTCTTCCCGGTGCACAACCCCTGGGATGCCACGCGCGTGCCCGGGGGCTCGTCGGGCGGCTCGGCGGCGGCGGTGGCGGCCCGGCTGCTGCCCGCGGCCACCGGCACCGACACCGGCGGCTCGATCCGCCAGCCAGCCAGCTTCACCGGCATCACCGGCATCAAGCCGACCTATGGCGTGTGCAGCCGCTACGGCATGATCGCCTTCGCCTCCAGCCTGGACCAGGCCGGCCCGATGGCGCGTTGCGCCGAGGACTGCGCCCTGCTGCTGTCGGCGATGAGCGGTTTCGACGCGCTTGACAGCACCAGCGCCCAGCGCCCGCCGCAGGATTTCCATGCCCAGATGCTGGCGCCCCGCGACGGCACCACCGCCGCCCGGCCGCTGGCCGGCCTGCGCATCGGCCTGCCCAAGGAGTTCTTCCCCGCCGGCCTGTCGGCCGACGTGGACGCCGCCGTGCGCAACGCGCTGGCCGAGCTGGAAAAGCTGGGCGCCACCCTGGTGGACGTGAGCCTGCCGCGCACCGAGCTGTCGATCCCCGTCTACTACATTATCGCCCCGGCCGAGGCCAGCTCCAACCTGAGCCGCTTCGACGGTGTCAAGTTCGGCCACCGCGCCGCCAAATACACCGACCTGCTGGACATGTACAAGAAGACGCGGGCCGAGGGCTTCGGCCCAGAGGTCAAGCGCCGCATCATGATCGGCACCTATGTGCTCAGCCACGGCTACTACGACGCCTACTACCTGCAGGCACAGAAGCTGCGCCGCATGATCGCCGACGACTTCCAGGCCTGCTTCCAGCAGTGCGACCTGATCGCCGGCCCGGTGGCGCCCAGCGTGGCCTGGAAGCTGGGCGAGCAGGACGCCGACCCGATCCAGACCTACCTGGCCGACATCTTCACCCTGCCCGCCAGCCTGGCCGGCCTGCCCGGCATGAGCGTGCCCGCCGGCCTGGGCGCCCACGGCATGCCGGTGGGCCTGCAGCTGATCGGCAACTACTTCGCCGAGGGCCCGCTGCTGCACGCCGCCCATGCGCTGCAGCAGGCCACCGACTGGCACACCCGCGCGCCCGCGGGCATCTGAACATGAGCACCGCACCGTTGATTCGGGGTTACGAGGTCGTCATCGGCCTGGAAACCCATGCCCAGCTGTCAACGCACAGCAAGATCTTCTCCGGCGCCAGCACCGCCTTCGGCGCCGAGCCCAATACGCAAGCCTGTGCGGTGGACCTGGCCCTGCCCGGCACCCTGCCGGTGATGAACCGCGCGGCGGTCGACCGCGCCATCCGCCTGGGCCTGGCGGTGGGTGCCAAGGTGGCGCCGTTGTCGATCTTCGCGCGCAAGAACTACTTCTACCCCGACCTGCCCAAGGGCTACCAGATCAGCCAGTACGAGATCCCGGTGGTGCAGGGCGGCAGCATCGGCTTCCTGCTGAACGGCGAGCGCAAGACGGTCAACCTGACGCGCGCCCACCTGGAAGAGGACGCCGGCAAGAGCCTGCACGAGGACTACCACGGCCAGACCGGCATCGACCTGAACCGCGCCGGCACGCCGCTGCTGGAAATCGTCACCGAACCCGACATGCGCTCGTCGGCCGAGGCGGTGGAATACGCCAAGGCCCTGCACGCGCTGGTGGTGTGGCTGGGCATCTGCGACGGCAATATGCAGGAAGGCAGCTTCCGCTGCGACGCCAACGTCTCGGTGCGCCGCCCCGGCGCGCCCTTCGGCACCCGGCGCGAGATCAAGAACCTGAACTCGTTCCGCTTCATGCAGCAGGCGATCGACTTCGAGATCAACTGGCAGATCGACCAGATCGAGGACGGCCTGGCGATCCAGCAGGCCACCGTGCTGTTCAACCCGGACAGCGGCGAGACGCGGTCCATGCGCACCAAGGAAGACGCGCACGACTACCGCTACTTCCCCGACCCCGACCTGCCGCCGCTGGTGATCGCGCCCGAGTGGATCGAGCAGGTGCGCGCCACCCTGCCCGAGCTGCCGGCAGCGATGTCGTTGCGCTTCCAGACCGCCGACGGCCTGCCCGCCGACGACGCCGCGGTGATGACGCAGAGCTTGGCCTTCGCCCGCTTCTACGAGGCGGCGCGCGACGCCTGTGGCCAGCCCAAGCTGGTGGCCAACTGGCTGATGGGCGAGGTCAGCAAGCGGCTGAACGCCGCCGGCCAGGGCATCGAGGCCAGCCCGGTGGACGCCACCACGCTGGCCACGCTGATCACCCGCATCCACGACGGCACCATCAGCAACAACGCCGCCAAGCAGGTGTTCGACGCGCTGTGGTCGGGCGAGGGCTCGTCCGTCGATGCGCTGATCGAGGCCAAGGGCCTGAAGCAGATGAACGACAGCGGCGCGCTGGAGGCCATCATCGACGCCGTGCTGGCCGCCAATGCCAAGTCGGTGGAGGAATACCGCGCCGGCAAGGACAAGGCCTTCAACGCCCTGGTCGGCCAGGTGATGAAGGCCAGCAAGGGCAAGGCCAATCCGGCCCAGGCCAACGAGCTGCTGAAAAAGAAGCTCGGCTGAGCGCCGGCCCACGGAAGCGGCAGCGCCGCAGCAGCGTCAGTGCGCGGCGTTGCGCACGCTGGACGGTGCGGCCGGCAGCTTGGCGGTGGCCGTGGCCGCAGCCGGCGCGGCCACCGGCCCCAGCGAGCCCGGCGCCTGACCCGCCCACAACCGGGTCAGGCGTGCCAGTTCGTCGTCGTAGAGCTTGTTGATGCGCACCACCTCGGCCTCCTGGCTGGCCGCGGCCTGGCGCTGGGCATCGACACCGGCGTCGTTGGCGTCGAGCTGCTGCTTCAGCCGCTGCGGCAGCGCACGGCCCTTGTAGAACTCGGCCTCGTCCAGCAGCGGCTTGCGCTCGGCCGCCAGCTCCTTGACCCGCAGTTCAGCCGCCTTCATGGCCAGGCGCACGGTGTCCAGCGCCGCCTCGCGGGCCTTGCGGTGCACCCCCTCGTTGGGGAAACGTGCCATCAGGTTGCGGTCGCGGCGCACCGCGTCGGCCTGGGCGGCGCGGGCCAGCTCGGCGCGGCGCTCGGCGGCCTCACGCTCGGCACGCTCTTCGGCGGTCATCGCCGGCGGGATCACCTTCTGCACCGAGCCGTCGCGGTTGAGCACCCGCTGCTCGCGGTTGCCGCAATCGACGATGGGCCGGTCGGAGGTCAACCGCCGCCCCTGCGCGTCAACACAGCTGTAGATGCCCGCGCTCGCGGCGCCGGGCGATTGCGCCAGGGCAGGCAGCGGCCCAGCCAGCGCCCACAGCGCCGCACCCGACAGCATGCCCCACCTCAGCCGGCTCACATCAGACTCCGTAGCGGTCCCGGTAGGCCGCCACGCGCGGCAGGTGCTGCGCCAGCTCGGCCTGGCCGGTGGACTGCAGATACTGCAGCAGGTCTCGCAGCGTCGCAATCGCCGCAACATCCAGTTGCAGATCGTCCTGCACATACTGCACCGCCGACTTGGGCTGGTCGATGCCGTTCTCGCTGGCCTTTTCCTGGCGGTCCAGCGCGATCGCCACGCCGCAGGGCGTGGCGCCGGCCGCCTGGATCATCGCGATCGACTCGCGCACCGAGGTGCCGGCCGAGATCACGTCGTCGACGATCAGCACCCGGCCACGCACCGGCGCGCCCACCAGGGTGCCACCCTCGCCATGGTCCTTGGCTTCCTTGCGGTTGTAGGCAAACGGCACGTTGTGGCCCAGCCGCGCCAGCTCGATGGCCACCGCCGCTGCGAGGGGAATGCCCTTGTAGGCCGGGCCGAACAGCATGTCGAACTGCAGGCCGGAATCGACCAGGCGGCGTGCATAAAATCCGGCCAGCCGGCCCAGCTTGGCGCCATCGTCGAACAGGCCGGCGTTGAAGAAGTACGGTGACAACCGCCCCGCCTTGGTCTTGAATTCACCAAAGCGCAACACCCCTGCCTCGACAGCAAACTGCACGAAGTCCTGCGCCACGGCGTTGGGCACCGGGTGGGATGAAGAGGTGGTCATGTTCATGGAGATCCCTTGGCTTTTCGACTGATCACGCTGAATCTGAACGGCATCCGTTCGGCCGCGAACAAGGGCTTCGTGGAATGGGCCACCCAAACGGGCGCGGATTGTATGGGGGTGCAGGAGGTCAAGGCCCAGGCCGACGACGTGGCGGGCCGCTTCGACACCGTGGCCGGCCTGCAGGGGCATTTTCACTTCGCCCAGAAGAAGGGCTATTCGGGTGTGGGCTTGTACACCCGTCAGACGCCCAGCGACGTGATCATCGGCCTGGGCGACGAGGGTTTCGACGCCGAGGGGCGCTATGTCGAGGCGCGCTACGACAAGCCCGGGCGCAAGCTCAGCCTCATCAGCTGCTACTTCCCCAGCGGCTCGTCGGGCGAGGAGCGGCAGGCGGTCAAGTTCCGCTTCCTCGACCATGTCTACCCGCACCTGCTGGCGCTGAAGGGCCAGCGCGAGTTCATCCTGGTGGGCGACGTCAACATCGCGCACAAGGAGGCCGACCTGAAAAACTGGAAGGGCAACCTGAAGAACAGCGGCTTCCTGCCCGAGGAGCGGGCCTGGATGACCCGGCTGCTCGCCGAGCCGACCAAGGGCGCCGGCCTGGTCGACGTCTACCGCCGCCTGCAGCCCGACACCACCGACGCCTGCTACACTTGGTGGAGCAACCGCGGCCAGGCCCGCGCCAACAACGTGGGCTGGCGCCTGGACTACCACCTGGCGACTCCGGGTCTTGCGGCGCTGGCGCGGCGCGAGTCCATCTACCTGGACCAGCGCTTTTCCGACCACGCACCGCTGACCATCGACTACGACTTCACGCTCTGACCTGCGATCCACCGCCCGCCCGGGCCGGCGCCAACCGAATCGCCAGCGGGATCCAGATCGCCCAGTCGGCCGAGCAAGGCCTGACGCGGCTTCAGCTCGACCTGGGGATCCGCTGCCCACGACTTGACGGGGAACACGCCGATGCGTGTCTGCCGACGGCCATGGCGGGCCCCTCAGCCGGGCCGCGCCGTGGAACAGGGCCGGGCCGGGTGGTGCGCTTCTATACTGGGCCGAACCATTGCCCGGCCGCCCCGTGACGCCCACCTCCGCCCCCCTGCAACCCGTCATCCGCAGCCTGCTGGAGACCGATCTCTACAAGTTCACGATGTGGCAGGCGATGCTGCACCGGCATCCGCAGACGCAGGCCGAGTACATCTTCATCTGCCGCAATGCGCGCGACTACCCGCTGACGCACCTGATCGCCGAGCTCAACGAGCAGCTCGACCACCTGTGCACGCTGCGCTTCCAGCCCGACGAGCTGGCCTACCTGCGTGGCCTGCGCTTCATCAAGACCGACTTCGTCGACTTCCTGCGCATCTTCCAGTTCCAGCGCGATTTCATCGAGGTGCGCGACAACGACGGCACGCTGGAGATCGTGGCGCGGGGCCCGCAGGTGCATGTGATGGCCTTCGAGATCCATGTGCTGGCCATCGTCAACGAGCTGTACTTCCGCCGCTTCGACCAGGCCGCCGCGCTGGCCGAGGGCCGGCGCCGGCTGGCCGAGAAGGTGCAGATGCTGCGCAGCTTTGCCCAGGAGCCCAAGCGCCGCAACCCCTTCGAGTTCTTCGACTTCGGCGTGCGCCGGCGCTTTTCGGGTGCCTGGCACCGCGAGGTGGTGGCCACGCTGGCGCAGGAGCTGCCGGAATACTTCAAGGGCACCTCCTGCGTGCTGCTGGCGCGCGACCTGGGCCTGGTGCCCATCGGCACCATGGCGCACGAGTTCATGCAGACCTACCAGGCGCTGGGGGTGCGGCTGCGCGACTTCCAGAAGGCCGCGCTAGAGGCCTGGGTGCAGGAGTACCGTGGCGACCTGGGCGTGGCGCTGACCGACGTGGTCGGCATGGACGCCTTCCTGGCCGACTTCGACCTCTACTTCGCCAAGCTGTTCGACGGCCTGCGCCACGACTCGGGCGACCCGGTGGTGTGGGGCGAGAAGGCACTGGCCTACTACCAGCGCATGCGCATCGATGCGCACACCAAGCGCCTGGTGTTCTCCGACAGCCTGAACCTGCCCAAGGCCTTCGAGCTGTACCGCCACTTCGCCGACCGCACCCAGCTGGGCTTCGGCATCGGCACCAACCTGACCAACGACATGGGCCTGCACACGCTGCACATCGTGATGAAGCTGGCCCATTGCAACGGCCAGCCGGTGGCCAAGCTGTCGGACAGCCCGGGCAAGATCCTGTGCGACGACCAGACCTTCCTGGCCTATCTGCGCCAGGTGTTCAAGGTGCCGGTGCTGGACTGAGCTCAGGCCGCGGCACAGGCCGCGCGCAGGGCCCGGGCCTGCACCAGGTCGCGCGTGTCCCGGCCTTCGGCCAGGTCGGCCAGGGCCCGATCGAGGTGCGGCACCGCATCGGCCGCGCGACCGGCCGCCAACCCGGCGCGGGCCAGCGCACTGGCGCTGCGCAGTGCCAGCGCCGGCAGCTGCATCGCCTGCGCCCGGTCCAGGCCGCCCTGCAGCCAGGCCGCGGCCTCGTCCAGGCCCGCGCCGGCCTGCAGCAGGCACTCGCCCTTGAGCCGCCACAGCTCGGGCTCGAAATAGCGCTCGCCGCAGCGCTGCACCAGGGCCAGCGCCTCGTCCAGCCGCTGCAGCGCCGCCTGCGGCTGACCGGCCCGGGCCAGGCCCTCGGCCCACAGCGCCAGGTAGAAGGGCCGGGTCACCACCGCGCCGGTGGCGGCCCACAGTGCATGGCCTTCGGCCATGGCGGCCAGGCCGGCGTCGACATCGCCCGGCCCGCCGCGGTCAACCCGCAACCGGCCCCACAGCACCCGCGCATGCGCGCTCCAGACGGCAAACCCGCCGGCGTCGCACAGCGTGATGGCCTGCTGCGCCGCGGCCAGACCGGCCTCGGTCTCACCGCGGAACTGGTGCACCACCGCCAGAAAGCCCAGCGCCTGGCCCTGGCCGACACGGTGGCCCAGCTGCTGCGCCAGGGCCACCGCCTGCCGGGCGCGCTGCAGGGCCTGGTCGGCCCGGCCCAGCTCCCACAGGGCCCAGGCCAAATAACACAGGCAGATCACCCCCAGGTCCTGCACCAGGGCCTGGCGCTGGGCCGGCGGGGTGTAGCTGGCCAGGCAGTGCTCGGTCAGTGCCAGCGCCTGCGGCAGGTGGCCCTGGTGGAACAGGATGTTGGCCTGCGCCCAGCTGGCACGCAGCCGGGCCAGCGGATCGGCGGTGCTGGCCGCGGCGTCCAGGCCGGCCGCCAGTTCGTGGGCGATGGCCTGGGCGCGGGCAAAGTCAGCACGCATGAAATGCCAGGCCTCCAGGCCCAGCCGCACCTTGTTCAGCGAGGCCTCATCCCCCAGCGCCTCGCCCAGCGCCCGGGCCCGGGCATAAACCGCCTCCACCGGGTCGGCGCCATAACCGGCGGTGGCGATCAGGCCGCCGGCCAGCTGCAGTTGCAGGCGCAGCTCGGTGGCATCACGCACCGGGCCGGCGCTCTGGCGTGCCAGCAGGGCCAGCGCGCTCTGCAGATGGGCGTTGGCCTCGCCATGCGCTGAGCGCTGCGTGGCATGGCGCGCGGCACGCTCCCAGGCGGCCAGCGCCAGCAGGTCCAGGCCGGCCTGTTCCTGGTGTTGGGCCAGCAGCTCGGGCTGGGCGGCGCACAGCGGCGCGAAGTGCTGCTGCAGCACCTCGGCGATGGCGCCGTGCAGTTGGCGGCGGTCACGCTCCAGCAGGGACTGGTGGGCGGCGTCGCGCAGCAGCGCATGGCGGAAGGCGTGCAGCGGCTGGCCGTCCTCGTCCTGCGGTGTCAGCAGGCCGGCGCGGGCCAGCGTGGCCAGGTCCTGGTCGAGTGCCGGCAGCTGGATCGGCGAGCCCGGGTGGCGGTTGACGGCGGTGATCAGCGCGGGGCTGAAGGTGCGGCCCAGCGCACTGGCCAGCTGCGCCGCCCGCTTGGCCTGGGGCAGCTGGTCCAGCCGGGCCATCAGCAGGTCGCGCAGCGTGCCGGGCACGGTGTCGCGCAAGGTGGCGGTGATCTCGCTGGCCGGCCGGGTGGCGGCCAGTGCGGCGGCCAGGCGGGCCGATTCCTCGATGAACAGCGGCACGCCGTCACCCCGTGCGGCCAGCCAGCGCGCCAGGTCCGTGCCCGGCAGCGCACCGCCGCTGGCGTCCTGCAGCAGGGTGCAGGCGGCGGCGTCGTCCAGCCCGGCCAGCTGCAGCGTGGGCAGGGTGGACAGCGCCAGGCCGCCGGCCGGGGCCGGGTCGGGCCCGCTGCGCTGGGTCAGCAGCAGCATCAGGCGCTGGTCGGTGGGGCCGTCGATCAGGCGCTGCACCAGGGCGGCGGTGGACGGGTCGATCCAGTGCACGTCCTCGACGATCAGGCACACCGGCGCCTGGTCGCCCAGGCCCAGCGCCACCCGCTCCAGCCAGGCCAGCGTGAGCTGGCGCAGACCGTCGGCGCTGGCCGCGTGCTCGGGCAGGGGTGGCAGCACCTCGGCCGGCAGCGACAGCAGCGCGCCCAGCACCGCCAGCGCCTCGTCGGCCTGCGGGCCGGCGGCCACCTGCAGCGCCTGCAGCCGCACGCGCTGGGTGGCGCCGTCGTCGCCCGGTGCGATGCGCAGGCGCCGGCGCAGCAGGTCGATCAGCGGCCAGAAGGCACTGCCGCTGTGCTCGGGCGCGCAGCGGCTTTCCAGCACGCGCACGCCACCGGCCACCAGGGTGCGGCGGAACTCGTGCACCAGGCGCGACTTGCCGATGCCGGCCTCACCACGCAGCAGCAGCGCCTGGCGCCGGCCGGCCGCCGCCGCCTGCCAATGTTGCTGCACCTGCTGCAGCTCGGCATCGCGGCCGACGAAGGGGCTGAGCTGCGCACGCGCCTCGAAGCGCTCGGTGCCCTGCACCGGCCGCTCGGCCAGCACGCGCCAGACCGCGCCGGTATCACCAAAGCCCTTCAGCCGCGCCGCCGCATCGACCAGGCAGAAGTCGAAACGCTCACCGGCGATGCGCCGGGTGGCCGCGCCCACCAGCACGCCGCCGGCGCCGGCCGCCGCCTGCAGCCGCGCCGCATGGTGCACCGCCGCGCCCACCGGCTGGGCGTTGCGGATCACCACCCGGCCGGTGGAGATGCCCACGCGCAGCTGCAGGCCCAGCTCGGCCTGCGCGGCGGCCAGCGCCAGGCCGGCGCGCAGGGCGTTGGCGGCGGCGTCCTCGCTGGCCACCGGGTAGCCGAAATAGCACATGAAGCCGTCGTCGCCCTGCGGGTCGTCGGCCAGGCCGCCGAGACGCGCGGCAACCTGGGCCACGCAGCGGTGGTAGTGGGTGAGGCGCTCGCTGTAGGCCTCATCGCCCAACCGGTGCATCAGGCCGGTGGAGTCGACCAGGTCGCAGGCCAGGATGGTGACCTGGCGCACGTCGTCGCCGGCCGGCGGGGCCGCGTCCACCGCCGCCGCCGCCAGGCACTGGCGCTGCACGGTGAAGCGCTGGCCGAGCGTGGCGGCCGGCCCATCGCCCAGACTGGCCTGCTCCCAGGCCAGGTCCACCAGGCTGGGGTCCAGCTGCAGCAGCAGGCCGGTGTCGGCGCACTGCGCCAGCGCGGCCACGACGGCCGTGGGCAGGACCGGCCGCACCGGGCCGCTGCCGGGCAGCCGTGACTGCAGGCCCAGTGCCGCACCGTCGGACAGCAGGTACAGCAGGCCGCCGGCGGCGTCGACGACGATGGCCAGGCGCAATGCCGGTGGCATCGGTGGGGGCTCGGCGGCGGCGGGCACGGTGTCGGGTCGGGTCGGGTGGCAGGTGCACTGCACCACATTCTGCGCGGTGCCGGGTTGGCGACCCGGTGCGGCCCGCGACCGGGTGATCAGCGCGTCAGCAGGCCCGCAAACGCGCGGTTGAGCTTGGCCTCGGCGTCGGCCAGCCCCATGCGGCGTTCGCCGATCCAGGCGCGGTCGGCGTCCAGTGCCTGGCGCGCCTCGGCCTGCATGCGCCGGACTTCCGCCGGCTGCGGCCCGCCGATGCCGACGCGCGTGCGCACCATGTTCTCGGGCGAGAGCGTGCGCCGGAAGGTGGCTTCGTCCAGCGGCAGCTTCGGGTCAGCCACCGCGTACAGCTTGCCCGCTTCGGCATAGATGCGCACCGCTTCGCCGTACGGGAAGGCCTTGGGCAGCAGCTTGTGCTCCCTGGCGTAGATGACGATCTCGCTCGCAAAGTGGTGGCCGACACGGAACGGCACATGGTGCTCGCGCTGCAGCGTCTCGGCCAGCTCCATCGAGGTCGTCCAGTCCGACTCCAGTTCCTCCAGCGAGCGCTGTGCATCCACGCGCAACGAGGCCATCACGTCGCTGGCGTCGCGCAGCATCTGGGCGCCCTTGACGAAGGTGCCCCCCTGCGCCGCCGTCCAGGAATACTTGTAGTCGATCATGCCCGGGGTCACGTTGTGTTCACGCAGCACGACCTGCTGCACCGAGGCCACCACGTCGCTGGCCAGCGCGCGTGTGTTCTGGATGATGCCGGGGTTGGCCTTCTGCGGCATGGCGCTGCTGGTGTAGGTGCGGCCGGGTGCCAGCAGCAGCCAGGGCCGTGTCTGGTGGTACTGCACATGCACGTCCTGCATCAGCGCACCGACGCGCAGCGCGGCCGAGCCGGCAATGTTCACCACCTCCAGCGCCACGTCGAACGGATTGATCTGGGTCGCGTCGTAGGAGTTGGTGGCCGGCCCGTCGAAGCCCAGCAGCTCGGCCAGGCGCGCGCGGTCCAGCGGCCAGCTGGAGTTGGCCAGAACCGCCGCGCCCAGCGGGCTCCTGTTCACACGCGCCCAGGCCTGGCGCAGGCGCATGCCGTCGCGCCCGAACGCGTCGGCGAAGGCCAGCAGGTACTGCCCGTAGCTGATGGGCATGGCCTGCACGCCGTTGGTGTAGGCGGGCACGAAGGTCTCAGCATGCCGGGCCGCCATGTCCAGCAGCTGCTGGCGCAGCTGGGCCAACGCGTCGGCGAAGTCCAGCATCTCAACACGCAGCTGGCCGAGCGTGAGCGTGGGGTGCATGTCCTGCCGGCTGCGGCCGGTGTGGATCAGCGAGGCGTCGGGCCCGGCGAAGTCGGTGATGATCTTCTCGGTCACCAGCACGTCGGTGGGCCGCACGAAACCGGGCTTGGCCGCCTCGTCGATGGCATGCGCCACGCCACGCGCGATGGGCCCGACGAGTTCGGGCGGAATGATCTTCTGCTCGGTCAGCATGACGGCCGAGGCCATGTTGATGCGTCCGAACCAGTAGAAGTTGTCCTGGCTGCGGGCCAGCCCGCTGGTGGCGCCACGCACCGGCGGCGCAAGCAGCTTGGCGGCCTGTGTCAGGCAGGCCTCGCGGCTGGTGCAATGCGATGCGACGATCGCCGGCGTCTGCGCGTGGGCAACGCCCATCCAGTACAGCGCGCCGGCAGCGGCTGCGGCGCTGCGGCGTAATACGCTCGACGTGCTCATCCTGGGGTCTCCGGACGGTAAAGGGTGGGCCTGATGCTAGGCCGCGTGGGCGGTCGGCCTCCTGTGGGAAACCACAGCGCTCGAGCGCGCCACCGTGGTGGCCCGGGCCTTGCGGCGTGGTGCCCGGCAGTGACGACGCCGGTCTTTGGCTACAGTGGTGGGCGCCGGGAACGGTGGACGATTCGGGTCGCCAGCACGGGCCGATGCGCGCCCCAATCGACCCCTGGCGGCCAACACCACGTGACCCTTGGCAACTCTGAGTCGACCTACGATCCTCGGAAGATCAACGACTTAGCGTGAGCGCGCGATAAAGCCCCATCGTTGCGCTGTGTCGACTGACCCTGCGAGGATTCATCGGCAGTACGGAAGCGTCGCAACTCAGTGTCGACTAGCGTCGGCGGGAGACTAGGGACCCCCCTTGCTCGCCGAGAGCAGCGGAGCGCTACAGCGAGCGAAGAGCACGGCAAGGGCACTGCGTAACTTCCACACCTATTGCATGGATACCACGCGCCCACTACACTGTATAAAAGAACAGACTTTGGTGCGGGCCTCCGCACCGGGAAGCAGCCACGGACCCACAGGGGAGAGTCGAATGAGCAAACGGTCTGTGAACCTCGCCATTGCGCATCCCCGTTGCCGCTTTTGCTCACGAGTATGGGCGCCGACTGAGGGAGTTTCGGCGGAGCACGCGTACTGCCCGGAGTGCTCGGAATCTCGGCGCTCCCTTGCCGCCAAGGCGCTTGACTGGAAGCCTCTGACGCTCGCAGATGCCACGGGCAAGTATTTCTTGCCTCGCTCGCAACGTCCTCGTTAGGCCTCAGTCGGCGAAGAAGGATTCAAGTCCTTTGATCGCCTTGCTTCTTGACACGATGCCGCCTGACCCGTCCAGAGTCTTGGAGCGACCGGGAACGCCGATCGGCTCGCTCCATGCCGTCCATTCGTGTTTGCGGGGAGCATGTTCTACCCACTCGACGACTCGACGCCTGTCGCCGATGCGCTGCTTCCAACGGACAACGCTTGGCTGGATAGTTGTTTCC
>Ga0208266_100234_pt1 | contig 22764 bp, 15 predicted proteins | sample LakWasMet67_HOW9_2_FD_183897 | JGI IMG/M metagenome (GOLD analysis project Ga0208266, IMG submission 183897) | Freshwater sediment methanotrophic microbial communities from Lake Washington under simulated oxygen tension - Sediment Metagenome... | ecosystem: Environmental > Aquatic > Freshwater >...
CGCATCGAACTGATGGCCCGCGCCGACACCAGCGCCCAGGTGCTGGCCGGTGCGCAGGTGCTGCTGGCCCGGCTGGTGGCCTGGGCCGGCGCCCGGCAGGCGCGCATCGTGCGTTTCACGCTGGTGATGCACCACGAGCCACGGCATCGCCAAGACCCCGGGCTGCCCGACCACACCGAGCTGCCCATCACCCCGGCCGAGCCCGCGGCCGACGCCAACCACCTGCACAGCCTGCTGGCCGAGCGCCTGGGCCGGCTGCCCCTGGCCGCGCCGGCGCTGGAGCTCAGCCTGCACTGCACCCAGCTGGTGGCGGGCGCCGCACCCAACAGCGAGCTGTTTCCCAGCCGCGCCAGCGAGCGTGAGGGCCTGGCCCGGCTGGTCGAGCGCCTGCAGGCCCGGCTGGGCACCGGCCAGGTGCAGCGCCTGGCGCCGGTGGCCGACCACCGCCCCGAATGCAGCACCCGCTGGTTGCCGGCCGACCCGGCGCGGCTGGGCGCACTGCCGGCGCCCGCCATCGGCCATGCCGGCGCGGTGGCCCAGGCCCGGACCCTGGCCACCCAGCCGCTGTGGCTGCTGCCGGTGCCGCAGCCGCTGGCCGAGTCGGGCCAGCGCCCGCTGCTGGACGGCCGCCCGCTGCAGTTGCTGGCCGGCCCCGACCGTCTGGAAACCGGCTGGTGGGACGGGGGCCTGGCCGTGCGCGACTACTTCATCGCCCAGGCCGGCAGCGGCGCGCTGGTGTGGATCTACCGCCACCGGCTGCCGGCGGCCCGGCCAGCCGCCGGTGATGGCGCGGAGGAAGGCGAGCGTGGCCCAGCCCCCGGCTGGTTCCTGCAAGGGCGCTTTGCTTGAGCACCGGCCGCCGCGTCAGTACCGGGTGGCGGCCAGCAGCAGCCGGCGGCCGCGCTGCCACAGGCGCCAGGCCCACCAGCCGCGTGACGCCCAGCGCCAGGCGCGCCGCGGCCGCAGCACCACCAGCAGCCCCAGGGCGCCCAGCGGCCATTCCGGGTGGCGCCAGAGCCAGCGTGCGCCGTCGCCCACCACGTCGGCGATGGCCAGCGGCGTGGCCAGCCCCTGCGCCTGCTGTGCCAGCTGCACCCGCAGCGCGGCGCTGCGTTGCAGCAGCCGCTCACGGCGCAGGGCAGGCGACAGGCGTGGTGAACCGGTCGGCCGGGGAGGGGAGGTCACTCGCGGCCCTCCAGCGCCGCACGGTCGCGCGCCAGTTCGTCCCGGCTGCCAGCGGCGATGCCCTGCGGGCTGCTCAGCCGCGAGCGCGCCAGCCGGGCCAGCACCACGCCGGCGCCCAGGAACAGCACGCTCAACACGCCCAGCGCGGCCAGGCGGTGGCCGTCCCAGACCAGCAACAGCAGCAGGCCCACCGCCAGCAGCAGGCCCACGCCCAGCATCAGCAAGGCCAGCGCGGCCCAGAGCAGGCCGTCGAAGATGCGCAGCTTCTCCTGCTCCAGCTCGACCGCCAGCAACTCCAGCCGGACCTGGGCAATCTCCAGGCCGGTGGCCAGCAGCCGCCGCAACGACGCCAACAGGCCACGCGGAGGCTCGCTCATCGTCCAGGCCGGTTCAACGCCGGCCGATCAGCAGGCCGACGACCAGGCCGACGCCGGCGGCGGCGCCGATCGCTTTCCACGGGTTGTCGTGCACATAGTCGTCGGCGGCATGGCCGGCGGCCTTGGCCTTGGCCACCGCGACCTCCTGCAGCTTGACCAGGTTGTCCTTGGCATCACGCAGCCGGGCCTCGATGCGGCCACGGGCCTCGGTGGCGCTGGCGCTGGCGTCGCCGGCGGTGCTGCGCAGCAATTCTTCGGCGTCGGCGATGACGACCCGCAGATCACTCATCAGGCGGTCCTTCTGGGCAGTGGTGACGTCGGACATGGGCTTCTCCTTCGGGGTTGGACAGGTACAGCGTAACCACCATCTGATGATGTTTGGTGACGCGCGTCAAGAGGCCGCGTTGCACCAGGACCACCCGCGCGGGCCGCTACAGTGGCTGGCATGATCCGACCGGCCGGGCCGCCTGCCACCGCCACCCACCGCCTGTGCTGTCCGGCCAGGTTGTGGGCAGGCGCGCTGGCCGTGCTGGCCGTGCTGGCCCTGTCGACCGGTGCGGCACGGGCGCAGGCCGGACCGGCCGAACCAGCGGGTAGGCCGGACGCCGGCCCGACACTGCAGGCCGCGGTCGCCGCGGCGCAGGACGACCTGGCCGCGACCTGGCGCATGGCCTTCGCCCTGGCGCTGCCGCAGGCGCCGGCGCTGCCGCTGGACGAGCAGGAGCGCTACGCCGCACTGGCCCGCCAGGCCCTGGCGGCGGCGCAGGTGCCGCTGCTGCAGCGGCAGTTCCTGCTGGTGATCGACCGCCAGCCCCGGGTGCAGGCGGCCTTGCTGTACCTGGCCGACCCCGATCCGGCGCGCTGGCAATGGCTGGGTGCAGCGCCGGTGGCCACCGGGCGGCCAGGCAGCTTCGACCATTTCCTGACGCCACTGGGGGTGTTCCTGCATGGCCCGGCCAACCCGGACTTCCGTGCCGAGGGCACGCGCAACGAGTTCGGCGTGCGCGGTTATGGGCTCAAGGGCCTGCGGGTGTTCGACTTCGGCTGGACGCCGGGTGAGCGCGGCTGGGGCGCCGGCGGCACCAGCCCGATGCGGCTGCAGGTGCATGCCACCGACCCCGACCTGCTGGAGCCCCGGCTGGGCGAGCGTGGCTCCAAGGGCTGCGTGCGCATTCCCGCCCGGCTGAACCGCTTTCTCGACCTCAACGGCCTGCTCGACGCGGCCTACGACGAAGCCCGGGCGCGTGGTGAGCACTTCTGGGTCTTCGACGGCACGCCGCTGGCCAACCCGCTGGCCGGGCGCTGGATGGTCATCGTCGAAAGTGAACGCGTGGTGCGGCCGGCCTGGGCCCGGTGGCCCCCACCGGCGCGCCGGGCCGGCATGGGTGAACCGGCCGGGGCGCCGGCATGGGCCGCCACGCCATCCCTACCCGCCGCGGCACTGATGGCGCCGGACCGTGGCCACTGCTGAGCCTGGCGCTCAGGACGCCATCGCCCTGGCCTTGACCTTCTTGCCCTTGACCTTGCCGTCGTTCAGCGCGCGCAAGGCACGGTCGGCGATCTCGCGTGCCACGGCGACATAGGTCGAAAACTCGTTGACGTTGATCTTGCCGATCTGCGCGCCGGGCAGGCCGCCGGCGCCGGTCAGCGCGCCCAGCACGTCACCGGGGCGGATCTTCTCCTTGCGCCCGCCCAGGATCTGCAAGGTCACCATCGGCGCGCGCAGCGGGCCTTGTCCGGTCGCTGTCAGCTCGGCCAGCGGCTGCCAGTCGAACGCGCGGCCCTGCAGTTGCTCGATGCGGCCGACCCGGCCCATCTCGTCCAGGCTGGCCAGGCTGAAGGCCCAGCCTTCGGCATCGGCGCGGCCGGTGCGGCCGACGCGGTGGATGTGCTGCTCGGCGTCGGGGGTCACGTCCACGTTGATCACGGCCTCCAGCCCGGCGATGTCCAGGCCGCGCGCCGCCACATCGGTGGCCACCAGCACCGGGCAGCTGCGGTTGGCGAACTGGATCAGCACCTGGTCGCGGTCACGCTGGTCCAGGTCGCCATGCAGGGCCAGCGCGGCAATGCCCTGGGCGTGCAGGATGTCGACCAGGTCGCGGCACTGCTGCTTGGTATTGCAGAAGGCCAGCGTGCGCTCGGGCCGGAAGTGGTTGAGCAGCAGGCCCACGGCGTGCAGGCGCTGGTCCTCGGCCACCTCGTAAAAGCGCTGGCGGATCTTGCTGGCCGACGGCTGCGCCGCCAGCTTGACCTCCTGCGGGTTGCGCAGGAACTTCTTGCCGATCTGCGCCACGCCGTCGGGGTAGGTGGCCGAAAACAGCAGGGTCTGGCGGTTCTTGGGGCACAGCGTGGCGATGCGCGCGATGTCCTCCATGAAGCCCATGTCCAGCATGCGGTCGGCCTCGTCCAGCACCAGGGTGTTCAGCGCGTCCAGCGGCAGGCTGCCGCGGTCCAGGTGGTCGATGATGCGGCCGGGGGTGCCCACCACGATGTGCGCACCATGGGCCAGGCTGTCCAGCTGCGGCCGGATCGGGCTGCCGCCGCACAGCGTCAGCGCCTTGATGTTGTCCTCGGCGCGGGCCAGGCGGCGGATCTCCTGCGTCACCTGCTCGGCCAGCTCGCGGGTGGGGCACAGCACCAGGGCCTGGGTGTCCGGGCGGCGGGCGTCCAGCCGGGCCAGCAGGGCCAGCGCGAAGGCGGCAGTCTTGCCACTGCCGGTGGCGGCCTGGGCGATCAGGTCCTGGCCGGCCAGGGCCAGCGGCAGGCTGGCGGCCTGGATCGGCGTCATCACCCGGTAACCCAGGGTCTGCAGATTGGCCAGGGTGGCCGGGCTCAGGGGCAGGGTGGCGAAGCCGGGGCCGGCGGCGGGGGGGGGTGCAACAGTCTCGGTCATGCACGATTGTCGTTGATCGGTCTGCGGGGAAGCCCGGCCCGGCGGCGCGGGGCCGGGGCCACAGAATGGGGGCGAGCCGGCCCGGTGGGCCCCTACCCAACCCCAGAGGATCACGACGATGAAGCGATTGCTGTCCAGACTCGGCCTGGCGCTGCTGGCCGGTGCCGGCCTGAGCGGCCAGGCCTTGGCCCAGGCCCCGGCCTGGCCGAGCAAACCGGTGCGCATCGTGCTGCAGTTCCCGCCCGGCGGCTCCACCGATTCGGTGGCCCGCATCCTGGCCCAGCCGCTGTCGGCCGCGCTGGGCCAGCCGGTGCTGATCGAGAACCGGCCGGGCGCCGACGGCGCCATCGCCGGCGACTTCGTCGCCCGTGCCGAGCCCGACGGCCACACCTTCTTCCTGGCCAGCAACACGCCGATGATGCAGGTGCCGCTGCTCAAGAAGAACCCGCCCTACGACCCGGTCAAGAGCTTCGCGCCGGTGACGCTGGTCGGGCGTTATGTTTATGTGCTGGTGGCCTCACCCGCGCTGCCGGCCAAGGACGTGGCCGAACTGCTGGCCTATGCACGCGCCAACCCGGGCAAGATCGGCTACGGCAGCTACAGCGGCGTGACGCAGCTGATGCACACCCAGCTCAAGCTGGCCAAGGCCGATACCACGCTGGTGCCGTATAAGGGCGAAGGGCCGACGGTCAACGATGTGCTGGGCAACCATGTGCAGATCACCTTCGCCACACCGGCCAGCACGCAGCAGCATGTCAAGGAGGGCAAGCTGCGCGCGTTGGCGGTGCTGCTGCCGGCGCGCTCATCGTTGCTGCCCGGTGTGCCCACCGGCGCGGAGGCCGGCCTGCCGCCGCTCAACGCCGGCACCTGGGCCGCGCTGTTCGGCCCGGCGCGCACGCCGCCGGAGATCGTGCAGCGCATGAGCCGCGAGTTCAATGCCGTGATGCAGCGCCCCGAGGTGCGCGAACGCATCAGCGCGCTGGGCTTCGAACTGGCGGGTTCCAGCCCCGACGAGATGACCGGCTTCCTGAAAGACCAGCTGCAGGCCTGGACCAAGGCCTTCCGCGACGCCGGCATGCAGCCGGAGTAGCCCCCAGTCCTACCCCGCGGACGCCACGGAACCGGCTTGGCCGGGCCGCTGGCATCGCCCCCGCGAGGGGGAAGCGCCAAAGGCGCCTCGGGGGTGGGTCAAGACAAGACTTTCGGCTTGACCGCGCGGTGGAAGCCCTGGAAGGGCTGGCTGCGCGCATGGTCGGCGGTGGCGAAGGCCGAGCCGCCCAGCGACACACCACCGTCGATCTGCACCGTGATGCCGGTGATGAAAGCCGCACCCGGCGACAGCAGGAAGACGATGGCGGCACTGACCTCGGCCTCCTCGGCCATGCGGCGCAGCGGCACGTGCTTTTTCAGGCCACGGATGTGCTCGCGCATCGCGGCGTCGTAGCTGTCCATGCCGCTGCTGGCAATCCAGCCCGGCGCCACCGCGTTGACCCGCACGCCGGCGCGTGCCCATTCGTAGGCCGCGGTCATCGTCAGGTTGCTCATGCCGGCGCGCGCCGCGCCGCTGTGGCCCATGGTGGGCATGCCGTTGCGGAAGTCGGCCGTCATGTTGACGATGGCGCCACCCTGCTCGGCCATGCACTGGTTGAACAGCTCACGCATCATCAGGAAGCCGCCGGTCAGGTTGTTGGCCACCACCGCGTCAAAACCCTTTTTGCTGATGCTCTCCAGCGGCGCCGGGAACTGGCCGCCGGCGTTGTTGACCAGGCCGGTGATCGGCCCGGCGTTCAGTGCCTCGGCCACGCCGGCCTTCACCGCCTCTTCGTCGCGGATGTCGAAGGCATGCCAGGTGGCGCGACCACCGTCCTCGGTGATCTCGGCAGCCACCGCCTGCAGCTTTTCGGCCTTGCGGCCGGACAGCACCACCTCGGCGCCCAGTGACGCCAGCTCGTGCGCGACGCAGCGGCCGATGCCCGAGCCACCACCGGTCACCCAGATGCGCTGGCCTTTGAACAGATCGGGGGTGAAGACACTGCGGTAACCGTTGGCGCTCATCGACTCTCCAGGATCGGGCTGTGAAAACAGCTGCAGATTGGAGAGGCAATTGACGTTAACGTCAATCGAGCCGGCCCCGCGGATTCGACCGGTGGTCGCCCAGGTGACACGGCGCGCCAGCCCCGGCGCGCGGCGCTCAGTGGTAGTCCTGGATCAGCTCGCGCACCCGCGGGTAGATCTGCTGCTGCCAGCGCCGGCCACTGAACACGCCGTAGTGGCCCACGCCCAGCTGCACATGGTGGGTCTTCATGTAGGGCCGGATGTGGCTGCACAGGTCGTGTGCGGCCACGGTCTGGCCGATCGAGCAGATGTCGTCGCGCTCGCCCTCCACGGTGAACAGCGCGGTGCGGCGGATGGCACCGCAGTCCACCTTGCGGCCGTTCAGCACCAGCTCGCCACGCGCCAGGTCGAAGCGCTGGAACACCTGTTCCACCGTCTCCAGGTAGAACTCGGCCGGCAGGTCGTTGACCGCGAAGTACTCGTCGTAGAAATCGCAGGTGCGCGCCGCGGCCTCGGCCTCGCCGGTGGCCAGTTGCTCGTACAGCCCGGTGAAGGCCTTGGCATGGCGCGTCGGGTTCATGCTCATGAAGGCGGTCAGCTGCAGAAAGCCGGGGTAGACCCGCCGCATCGCGCCGGGGTGGCGCCAGGGCACGCGGCTGATCAGGTTGCGCTCAAACCAGTCGATGGGCTTGCCAGTGGCCAGGTGGTTGACCTGGGTCGGGTTGATGCGGCAGTCCACCGGGCCGGCCATCAGCGTCATCGTGCGCGGCTGGGCGATGTGGTCGTCCTCGGCCATCAGCGCCACCGCGGCCAGCGTGGGCACGCAGGGCTGGCATACCGCCAGCAGGTGGGTGTGCGGGCCGAGGAAGGCGATGAAGTCGATCAGGTGCTGCACATACTCGGCCAGGCCGAAGCGGCCCTGGGCCAGTGGCACATCGCGGGCGTTGTGCCAGTCGGTGATGTAGACATCGTGGTCGGCCAGCATGGTGCGCACCGTGTCGGCCAGAAGCGTGGCGAAGTGGCCGGACAGCGGCGCCACGATCAGCACCCGCGGCCGCGGCGGCTGGTCGGGGGGGGGGCAGGTCCTCGCGCTCGAAGTGCAGCAGCGAGCCGAAGGGGCTGCGGTGCACCACCCGCTCGTGCACCGGCACCAATTGGTCGCCGGCCTGCACCGATGTGATGCCATAAGCCGGACGCTGGTGCGTCAACCGCAGGCGGGAGAACACCTCCCAGGCCGCGGTCACCGGGGGCAGCAGGGGCTTGATCGGGTCCGGCAGCGGCCAGGCCTGGTTGGCCCAGTGGGCGGCGGTGCGCGCCAGGGTCTGCAGCGGGCTGATCAGATCGACTTGGGCCTGGTAGGCGTGGTAGAGCATCGGTACGGCCCCGTGGCCGTGAATGGCCTGCGGCGCCGTTGCAGCCAAGGCAAGTTGCAGGCCACACCCGGGCCGGCGGCCGGCGCGGGCCACCGGGTGGCACGCTGGCACAGCGCTTGCGGGGTGTGCGGCAGCCTTCCGGAGAACCCCACGATGCCGACCACCACGCTCACGCTCAGCAGCAAGAACTACTCGTCCTGGTCGCTGCGCGGCTGGTTGCTGGCGCGTTTTGCCGGCCTGGAGTTCGACGAGTTGATGGTGGCCACCGACGATGTGGATGCCCGTGCCGAGATGCTGCTGCTGGCGCCGTCCATCCTGGTGCCCTGCCTGCGCCACCAGGGCGTGACGGTGTGGGACACGCTGGCCATCGCCGAGTACCTGCATGAGATCCGCCCCAAGGCCGGCCTGCTGCCGACCGACCGCGCGGCGCGTGCGCACTGCCGGGCGGTGTGCGGTGAGATGCACTCGGGTTTTGTCTCGCTGCGCTCGGCGCTGCCGATGAACCTGAAGGGCCACTACCCCGGCTTCAAGGTCTGGAGCCGGGCGCAGACCGACATCCAGCGGGTGCTGGCGATCTGGCAGGACTGCCTGTCGACCTACGGCGGGCCGTTCCTGTTCGGTGAGCAGCGTGGCATGGCCGACGCGATGTTCGCGCCGGTGGTCACGCGGCTGAAAACCTACGACGTGGCCATCACCGACCCGGCGATCCAGGCCTGGTGTGCACGCATCCTGGCGCTGCCCGAGTTGCAGGCCTGGACCGCCGCCGCGCTGCTGGAGCCCGAGGCGATCGACGAACTCGAAGCCGAGTTCTGACCCACCCGGCGGGCCTGCCGCCGCCGGCCCGCTGCGCGCCTACAGCCCCCAGCCCTTGGACGCCGGCACCTCGCAGACCGCCGGCACATCGACCGTGCCGAAGTCGGCCGGGCCGACGATCTCCAGGTACTCCATGTCCGGCGAGTAGTCGAACAGGTAGTGCCGCACGCCAGGGCGCTGGTGCACGCAGTCGCCGGCCGAGACCAGGGTTTCCTGGTCCTCGTACATGAAACGGGCCCAGCCCCGCAGCATGATGACGATGTGGAAATCGGCCTCGTGGCGGTGCCAGCCAGTGCCTTTTTCGGGCGCGTTGTGCGCGATCACCACCTGCGCCAGCACCTTGCCGCCGGTGGCCGCCGCCACGCCCAGGTCGCGGTAGAGGAAGAAGTCCCGCAGGCCGTCACCGCGGAAGACCGTGTCGCCCGGTTTCACATGCGAAAACGCCGTGGCGGTGGCGGCGAGAGGGGTGTCCTTGACTTTGTCCAGCATGGTGCGCTCCTGGCGACGACATTGCCGCCCAGGCGCTGCGGATGCAGGAAATGTTCCCGTGGTGCTGCACTGCAGCAGTGCACCCACCGGCCGGCGCCGGCCACGCCTATCATCCGAGCAGCGCCCCTTCAACCGAGCTCCCGACGATGACCCCAACGCCTACCTGCGACCTGTGCGACCTCCACAAGAACAACAGCAGCGGCGACTTCCGCGTGCTGCCGCCGGTGTTCCAGGCCTACGGCGGCCGCCCGGCTTTTGCCGGGCCGGTCAGCACCGTCAAGTGCTTTGAGGACAACACCTCGGTGAAGGCGGCGGTCGAGTCGCCCGGCCACGGCCGGGTGCTGGTGGTCGATGGGGGGGGCTCGCTGCGGCGGGCGCTGGTGGGCGGCAACCTGGCGGCGGCGGCCGCGCGCAACGGCTGGGCCGGCCTGGTGGTCGACGGCTGCGTGCGCGACGTGGCTGAACTGGCCGCGGCCAATGTCGGCATCCGCGCCCTGGCGCTGATGCCCCTGCCCACCGACCGCCGGCAGGCCGGGCAGGTGGATCTGCCGGTGCAGGTGCAGGGCGTGACCGTGCGCCCTGGCGACTGGCTGGTGGCCGATGCCGACGGCATCGTGGTGATGGCCCCGGCACTGGCCCAGGCCGCCGCCGCATGACCGACGCCGCGCGACTGCACCGGGCATGGCCATGACCGCGGCCTCCGAGCGCCCACGTGCGCTGCCACGCCGGCCCGCCAGAAAGGCGGCCGCCGGTGCCCGGCGCGCCCGGGCCCCCGTGGAGGAGGTGGTGGACGTCGAGGCGGTGGAACTGAGCGATGCCACCACCCCACCCACCACGCCGGACGCGATCAGCCGCACCGCCGCGCGTTGCCGCAAGCGGGTCACCCAACGGGCCCTGTTCGCCGCCGGCGTGGCCATGGTGCCGCTGCCGGGGCTGGACTGGCTGACCGACGTCGGTGTGCTGGTGCGGCTGCTGCCGGAGATCAGCGCGGCTTTCGGCCTCAGCCCCGAGCAGGTGGAGCGGCTGGCGCCCGAGCGCCGGGTGACGGTCTACAAGGCCTTGTCGGCGGCCGGCAGCCTGGTGCTGGGACGCACCGTCACCAAGGAACTGGTGCTGATGCTGCTGAAGACCGTGGGCGTGCGCCTGAGCACCCAGCAGGCGGCCAAATACCTGCCGGTGGCGGGCCAGCTGGTGTCCGCCGGCCTGACCTTTTCGGCACTGAAATACGTCTGTGAACAGCACATCCGGCAGTGCGAACAAGTGGCGCGGCAACTGTTGCTGCCGGCGCCCGGACAAGCCTCGGGCTAGAATACGTGGCTTCGGGGTGTAGCGCAGCCTGGTAGCGCATCTGGTTTGGGACCAGAGGGTCGCGAGTTCGAATCCCGCCACCCCGACCATAAAATAGCTTGAAGAATCAATGGGTTAGACGCGAAAGCGGCTAACCCATTTTCCTTTGCGTTGCCTGAAAACACTCAGTTCCAGGCTTCTGGTGCCCGTCTGGTGCCCGTTTGTCACAGCCTGCCGGGGAAACGGAACACCGATACAACCCCGGCAGCCCGCTGGTTTCAGGTGAACATCTGTCGTGCCTCGGGCTCGATTGCCCCCACCCACAGGTAGCTCGCCCCATAGTTCGTGCCGTTGGCGCATGGAATCTTCACCACCAGGTAGCGCCGCTGCAGCTTCACCAGCGCCGACCCGATGGCCGCGCGCTCGTGACCGGTGGCCTTGTGCAACTCGCCTAGCTTCAGCGCCCGGCCGGCAGCGTACAGCACACGCCGAACCTCGGCCGCACAGCTGGTGATGGTCAGGTGGCGCCGGCTGCTGCCCGTCACCAGGTGGCCACGCGCCGGGCCACCGAGCCAAGCCGCTTGGAGCGCAGCGCCGCTGTCTTTGCCTGCCTCGTCGAAGAACTCGCTGCTCATGGGCTGCTCCGCACTGATGTGTCATGCGAATTTTGCATGAGCGTAAGAAATGTGAGCGTCGACTGACTTTTGTGACGTCGCCCGCGAATCAGACCCAAGCTGATGGGCGAAAGGCGAACTGGTCGTCTCTCCCCAAGCCAGGTGGTCAAACGGAGCCGGCGGAAGACCCACGTTTGTGTATCTGCGAGGTATAAATCCCGACATAACAACGGGGGGGGGGATAGGTCACATGGTCAATCGTCTGTGGGTCAGTGGGTTGGTGGCCGCCGCATTCGCTACCAGCACCAACGCAGTGGCGACGCCGATGCTGCTTAGCCTGGAGATCACCAGGGAACTGGCAACTCTCTACCCAAATCTGGACGCTCTGCCATCGCGTATCTATTCCTTCTCCATAGACCTTGATCGTCCCTCGACCTTCATCGGCTACGACGGTGGACTCACCACTTGGCAGGGGCCGAAGCCCTACGCTTCCTTCTATGCCGAACTGGTGCAAGGCAACTATGTGCGGGCTGCCCAGCCTGATCCAGTGGAGCACAACGTAGGAACTTGGCTGTCCGATGGTGCGGCGAGAGAGAACGTTTGGGGGTCAGGACCAACGTATGGACGGTTCGGCTACGCCTCTCGGTTAAGCCTGAATCTGCTGGGCTGGGGTGACCTGATCCAAGTCGATGGTTTTTGGCCAACCAGACTCGGGCCATTGACCAATCTAGAAGTGCTGCTCACACCCGGCGCCATGTGGACTGTCTTCGATCTGGGAGGAGAGACCAGCCGCTTGTTTGAAGCTAGGGTCTCATCACTTACACAGATTTCATCGGTCCCAACGCCTGGTTCTGGGTCGCTGGTCGCGCTCGCGCTCGCCTGCGCGGCAGCGGTCCAAAGGTACAGGTTCAGGCCGAGGCTTCGAGGCTGCTCTGGATTTCGTGGGTGCCGCGGAACCCTAACCGTCAAGCAGGAGAACCATGTCCCGACATCCGAGGGGAAAGCATGAAAGCAGCATCAGCTCGGCGCTGATGGTGGGCACGGTTGCCACGGTCATCGCCGGCTGACTCACCGCTCGCCCTCCGGCTCCTGCCTCACCGTGGCCAGCACCGCCCGGTCATAGGCTGCGTTGAAGCGCTGCAGCGCCTGCCGCCGGCGCTCGGCCAGCTCGATCAGCTGGGTGTACTTGGCGCCATCGTTCAGCGTCGTGCTGTCGATGGTGGCGCGCTCGCGCTTGATGATCTCACCCAAGCGCTGGCGGGTCTGATGCACCGCATCGCCCAGCCCGGCCACCGGCCCGGCCTCCTGGTGCAGCACTCGCGCCTCCTCGCCATCGCCGGCGCTCATCGCGCGCTTGATCGGATCGATCAGCTTCTCGGCCGACTCCAGACGCTGGTAGCCCGTCATGCGGTCGGTCTCGGCGTCGATGGTGCCGATGAACTGCTTGGCAAACGGCAGCCGCTTGGCGTCCAGCTCGGGCCGGGCGATGGTCTGGCGCACATACAGCGCGTTGAGGATGTCCAGGCCAAAGCTCACCGGCCCGCCGCCATAGCTGCGCGCCAGGTGCTCCATCGTGGACGGCGCCACGTCGACCAGGCCTTCGCGGAAGCGGCCGCCGCCGGTGGCCTGGTTCAACGCACTGGCACCGCGCTGGAACAGCGTGCCATGCTGCCCGGCGAAGTAGTTGCTGCTGTCGGGCAGGTTGCGGGTGAAGCGGCTGTCCGGTCGCATCGGGCGGCCAAAGCTGTCCTGGTTGATGCCGATGCGTGCCAACGGGTCCAGCGCGTCCGGCACCAGCAGCAGCACGGCGCTTTTGCCAGCCGACTCGGCATCATCAGCCGTCACCGCACGCCCCAGGTCTTGCGACGGCAGCCAGCTTGACGTGAAGGCGCTGAAGGCTTTGGCGCCGGCCTTCACCACGTCGCGGCCGCGCTTCGGGTCTTGGCTGTGGCGCCAGGCGTCCACCACCTGGTTGGCCACCACCGCGAAGAAGTTGTAGCCGTAGGGCATCGGGATCTTCAGGTAGCGGCCGGCCTTCGACTTCGGCACCGCTTCGCCGGCCTGCACGCCAGGAGGCAGCACGATGACGATGTTGCGCTCCTTCACCTCGTCGGGGATCTTGTCCCACCAGGCCACGCCATCGTCGTCGTCGCCTATGCCGGCGTTGCGCAGCGCCAGCGCGGCCATGCCCATCATGCCCACACCCAGCGTGGCCAGCACCTTCGGGTTGGCCATGGCCTGCGCGATGCGCGTCGTGCCCTGCACCGCGGGGTTGAAGAACAACACCCAGGCATTGGCCAACTGCTGCGTGCCCTTGCGATTGAAGTTGACGGTGATGTTCTTGGCGATGCTGGCCGCTTCGGTCGCGCTCTTGCCGGAGTCTCGCGCCACCTTGAAGGCGGCCAGGCGGGTGGCGTTCTCGATGCCGCCGTTCAGCGCCTCGACCAGGCCCATCGCCTTGGGCAGGAGCTTGCGCGGGTCCAGCGCGCTGCGCTCGGCGTCCTTGACGATGGCCTCCAACTCGTGCGACTGCTGCTCGATGGTGGTCAGGTTGTGGAAGTGGGTGACGCCACCCATCGCCTTGAACAGCTGGTAGTCGACCGACGGCTTGCCGGCCTCGGCCTTGAAGGACTCGGCCCAGGCGCTGGGCAGCGCGGCGAACAGCTTGGGCGCGCCCAGGAAGCCGATCTCGTCGATCATGCCCACCGCCGCGGCCTGCGTGTCGCGCAGCGCGTTCAACGCGGTGAACACTGGGCTCAGGCTGGTGTAGACCCGGCTCAGCCAGCGATTGGCACTCAGCAGCGCACCGATGGCCCAGGCCGGCCGCTCGTCCACGCCCATGCGCTGCAACTGCTCCAGCAGTTTGGCGTCCTTGACCAGGATGTGGATCTCCTCGCCGGCGTCCTTCAAAGTGATGGTGCGACCATCCTTGATGACCTTCTCGGTCTCCTGCACCGTGCGGTAGCCGTCCTCGTCGATTGCGGCCTGGCGGCGCCTCTCCACCGCGTTGATCTCCCAGAGGCTGGGGCTCGGGTTGTCCAGCACGAAGCGGGCAAAGCTGCGCAGCACGTTGTTGCGGCCGCTTCGGATCAGTGCGCGGGCGCGGTCGTGGGCGATCTGCTCGATGATCTGCAGCGCCTGGCTGCTGCGCCCCTGCGCGTGCTCGGCCTCGTCACCACGAATGCCACCCTTGGGCATGGCGCGGCGCACGCCGGCGGCCTGCCCAGCGACGGCCACCGCATCGTCATCTGTCCCGCGCAGCGGCACGTACTGCTGGAACATGCCGATCCAGGTGTCGTACTCGCTCTGGTCGATCAGTCCGCCGTCGAACAGCACGTCGCGGGTGCCCTGAATCCACCGGCGCAGCGTCAGCGCGTGGCGCTGCAGTTCGGCCTCGACGCCGGCCTGGCGCGCCGCCTCAAGGATCTCGTCGGCCTCCGCGGTTGTCATGCCCGAGCCACCGTCGGGCATGTCCGGCCGGCGCAGGGCCACCCACTCGTTGCGCTCCTCGGCGTGCTGGGCGTAGGCGTACAGCGCCACGTCCTCGATGCGCAAGCCGTCAGCCGCCGCCGCACGCACGAAGCCGCCCAACTCGTCCTTGAAGTCCTCGATCTGCGAGCCAACCACGCCCCAATAGCGTTCTTCGGCGCGGTAGAAGTCGTTGTCGTCGGTGATGCTGCCGCCCTGGCGGCCCACATCGTCGATGGCCTGCTTCCAGCGGTTGTAGCGATCCTGCAGCAGCTCGATTGCCTTGCCGGCCCGGCCGAACGGGCGCAGCGTGAACTCACGCACGGGCTGGTCCTCAGGGTCGACCCGGCGCTGGAACCGGATGTCGCGCTGGCCGCCGTCGAAGCTGCCGCGGTTGCCGGTGGCCGACTTGATGCCCTTGGCGTCGAAGACCACCACCTCGGTCTCCTGCTCGCGCCAGGCGGCGTCGTCCAGCGGGCGCCCGGCATCGCCAAAACCCTCGATGGCCACGATGCCGTCATGGCCCATGGCCTTCAGCTGCTTCGTCACCGACTCGCCGATGTTGATGCTGCCCTCGCGCATCAAGCGGTCGATGATGCGCTGCGCCGAATCGCGCGGCATCACCTCGGCCACCAGCTTGATGCCCAGCGGGTAGTCCTCGGGGTGCTTGAAGTAGGCGTCGGTCGGTGCGTCGTACCACTTGGGCAGCGAGCCAGGCTCGGTGACGAGGCGGTACGGGTTGCGCAGCCGGGCATAGACCTGCATCACCTGGCCGTTGCCCAGGTCGTTGTAATCCGCGGCGTAGAAGTTGGCCGAGTCGGCATTGCCGGTCAGATAGGTGCCACCACCGAACAGGCCGAAGCGGCTGGGCTTGAAGGCGCTGATGTCGTGGCCGGTGCCGTGCAGCAGCGGCATCGGCCGGCCCTGCGCGTCCACCGCCCGGCTGTCGCCGAACCAGCGCCAGAAGTTGCCGATGGCCTCGCGGCTGGCGGCGATCGGGCGGCCCAGCGCATCGCTGGTCGGGCGCCGGCGGCCGTCGACATCGACCATGGTCGGCAGCCCTGCTGCGGTCGGCTGCGCCCGGTGGTCCTGCCAGGCACGAATGCCTTGCTCACGGTCGAAGGCGACGTAGGCCGGCTGGCCATCTGCCGGGTCAGCAAAGCGCACCACCAGCCCGTCGTGGCCCATGGCCTGCAGCGTCTCGCGCAGCGTGCCGCCCAGCTTGGGCGCGGTGCCCGGGACGGCGCGTGCCTTGCGCAGCGCCAAGCTGGCCTTGGACTCCGGCAGCAGCTGCACCAGCAGCCCGGTGATCGGGCTGGCCGGCTCACCCCGCTGCTCATGGCCCTGCGGCCAGCTGAAGCCCGCCTGGTCGAAGATGAAGGGGTTGCGCAGCACCACATAGCTCGGCGCGGCACCCGTCGGCGCGCCGCCAGCCACGATCCTGTCGGCACCGTCGTCGGTGTGCGCGTCGGTCGCGCTTTCGCGGAAGTAGACACCGGCACCCAGCGGCCCGACCTCCTTGGCCTTGAACTGGCGGCGGCCGTCGTTCCTGATGCCGTGGTAGACCAGCTGCGGCCGGCCGGCGGCGTCGACCACCACCGACCCGGCGAAGCGGCGCCAGAAGTCGCGCACAGCCTCCTCGTCCACACCCAGCGGCTGGCCGGCGCTGTTGCGGCTCGGGCGCGGCTGGCCGTCGACCTCGACCGTCTCGGTCAGCTGGCCGCGTGGTGCCGGCTTGGCAGTAGGCACCACGTTGCTGGTCTCGCTGATGGCCTTGACGGTATCGGTGAAGCGAATGCCAGCGCCGGCGTCCGGCCCGGTCGCCTCCAGCCAGGCGCGGAAGCCGGCCATCGAGACACCACTGTCGGCGCCACCCTCGGCATCGTCGCCCGCCTTGCGCCGGCGGTCGAAGGCGGGGCCGGGCTCGGCCTGGCCACTGCTGCTGCCACCGCCACCGCCACTGCGGCGTGCGGCACCGTCAACAACGTAGGCGCGGGCGGGCAGGATGAAGCGCGCGACGATCTCGGCATCGCTCAGCGCCAGGTCGGCCAGCATCGGCACGTTGCTGCGCAGCCAGCGGCGGATCGCGGCGATGGCACGCTGCACCAGCCCCAGATCGGGCTCGGTCTGCGCCAGCTCGGCCAGCAGCTCCTCGGCCGCTTCCAGTCGCTCGGCCTTGACGCTGAAGTCCAGCCCGTACTCGGCCGCCTTGGCGCGCACGTCCGCCTCGCGCAGCGCGGCCAGCTCGCCCAGCACCGCGCCCAGCTCGGCGCCGAACACGCCGCGCAAGCCCAGGTGACCGGCGGCCTCGTGCAGCACGGCGCTGGCCACGGCAGCATCGCCCTGCAGCTCACCGGCGAGCAGGTACACCTTCCCGCCCAGGATGAAGGCTGATGGCGAGCCGGTGGCGCCGGCATCACGCAGGCGCTGATCGGCTTCGCGGGCTTCCGGCGGCGCGTCGGCCATGGACTCCAGCACCCGGATCTCGGGCGCGTTCTTCCAGGTCTCGGTGATGCGGTCGGCAGCGGCTTGAACCGCGCTGACCTGTGCGTTGCTGGCCGCGCGATCAGGATTGGCAGGGGTGAATGCAGGCAGCTGCCCGCGGCGCTGGAACAGCGCAACACCCTGGTCGGTGCGGCGGGTGCGCAGCGTCTTCACCAGCTCGTGGAAGGCGGCGTTGATGGCGGCGCGCTCCTCGCCCACCGGATACGGGTTGCCCTTGAAGCTCGGGCCGGCGAAGCGCTCGGACTCGACGCCATGCACCAGGTACTGGCTGCGCGCACCCATCGCCACCAGGCGGTCGAACACGTAGGCCTCAAACGCGCGGGCCAGCATCTCGGTTGGGCGCAGCCAATAGCCGTCGGCGTTCTTGCCAGACAGCTTCTGTGCCTGCCTGGCGAAGTCGGTGGTCACGCTGCCCTGCGCCATGCCGGCCTGTGCATCGGCCAGCTTGCGGCGGGCGTCGTCCAGCGCGGCATCGAAGCTCGCCAGCAGAGTGGCGTCACCGGCGGGCGCAGCCTCGGCACGGCGGGCCTGCAACTGCTCGACGCGCAGCTCGGCCGCATGGATGGCCTCGGCCTGCGGCAAGGCCTTGCCATACAGCGCGGCCATCACCTTGTCGACGGCCGCCGCCAGCTCGGGGCGCAGGTTGCCAGGCGTGCGCTCCTCGCGCATCACCCAGCGGCCACCCTCCCGCACCATGCGGCGGGTCGGCTTGCCGGTGTAGTCGCGGCGGGCGCGCCAGCCCGATGCACCGCGGGCAGTGGTCTTGTAGGCGTCGGGCCGGTCCAACTCGCCCAGGTAGTGGTCCAGCGCATGAGCCCACTCGTGCGCCAGGCTGCCGCCGCCTTGCAGCTTAGTCAGGTTGATGACCAGCTTGCCGGGCTCATAGTGGGCAGCGAAGCGGCCGCCACCACGCGCACCGAAGGCCAGGCCCAACGTGCCGTTCAGGCTCAGCGCCGCCGGCGGCACGTTCAGGATCTCGGCCAGGTCGCTTAGGCCATCGAAGGCCAGGTTGAGCATTCGCTGGCGCTCGTCCTGCGCCGTCCAGTTGCCGAACTCGGTGCCGCGGAAACCGAAGGTTTGCAGCAGGTCGTCGGGCGTCACGTCGCGGTCGATGCGCTGCGGCAGGCCATCGCGCTGTAGCGCGTCCAGATGCGGGCGCTCGGGCGCCGCCTTGTCGTCGGCCTTGCTCGCCAGTTCGGTGGCGTATAGCGCGCGGGCGGCGGCCTGCGCATCGGCCTTGGTGGCAGCCATGGCCAGCAGCTTCGACGTGCCCTTGGCCACCACGATGAAGGCGCCGGCGCGCAGCTGCTCGACGCTGATGTCGGCGGCCAGCTCGGCGGCCTGCTGCTGGTAGCTGCGCACGCCGGCCTAGGTCAGTCCGGCGCCGCCAATGGTGCGGATCTCGAAGCGGCGCGTCCAGGGCTCGGCCTTGCCCGGAAAGCCGTCGGCCACCAGCTTGGCGGCGCGCTGCTCGATGCCGTAGCCCGCGCTGAAGGGGTCGCTGCGGCCTTTGTAGACCGAGAACAGCACGGCGCGCGCCTCGCGCTGGGTGGCCGGCTCGGGGTTGTGGACACCCAGGTCCGTGCGCAGCTTGTCGGCCGCACGCTGCAGCACCTGGCGAGCCATTGACTCGACGCCGTGCAGGCCATCGCCGTACTGGCTCAGGTCGCCGTAGGCCTGGCGCACCGCCTGCATCGCGGCCACATAGCGGCGCCGGCCGGCCGGGGTGTTGTCCTTGGGCTTGGCGGCCAGGCTGTCGGCCACCAGCTTAACCATCGCCACCGCCTTGGGATGGCTGCCGGCGGCGACCATACCGGCGAAGTCGGGGCGCCACACCGCGGTCTTCGTGACCAGCTCGGCGCCCTCGGCCTCGGTCATGGCGTCCAGGTCGGCCAGGTTCATGCCGCGCTCGGCCCAGCGGTCTTTGCGCGCGCCGCCGATCTTCTCGCCGGCGTCGTCGATGCGGGCCTTCTCGGCGTCGAGCTCGGTGTCGTCGGTGCCAGCTTCGGTCGTGGCCGGCTGGCCCAGGAACAGCTCGGGGTGCTGCTGGCGCACCGCCTGCTCGACATCGTGATGCAGCTCGCGCATGAACTGCAGCTCGTCGGCGACTGCGAGCTGGCGCGCCTCCTCGGGCGAGCGGCCCTCGGCCAGGTAGCTCGACAGCGCATCGTGATAGACGATGCCGTCGCCAGCACTGAACCGGCCCTCGACCGCTCGACGCCAATCCGCATCGTTTTTGTCCAGCGTGCCAGCCACGTCGGGAAGGTTGATCGTGACCTCCTCGCCGGTACTTTCGATGGTGGCTTGAACTTGCACCGCGACGCCGCGCAGTCGTGCCCGATCAATGCCCAGCGTGTCGGCCGGCGGCTCGGGCTTGTCTTCTCGCTTCGGAGACAGGCCCGGGTAGTCGGACAGCACCGCGGACGGCACCTCATCACCCTGTCGCTGCGCCCGGCGAACGGCGCGCTCGTGTGCCTGACTGGCGGCCGCAATGGCGTCGCGGCGGCGCGCGAAGAAGCGGTTGCCCATCACCATCGTGCGGCCCAGGTCGGGATGGTCCATCGCCTGCTGGCTACCCTCCAGCTGGTGGCCGCGCCAGGTGGCGCTCCAGGGGTGCGAGCCTCGGCCAGCGTTCTTGATGTCGACCTGCGCCAAGAAGGCGGCCTGCGTCAGCTCGTGCGGCCGGGTGTCCAGCGCGTCGGCCAGCTCGGGGCGCACGGATGGCGTCGGCGGCGCGGCGGCTGCGGTGTGGTCGGCCGGGGAAGTGGCATCGGCTCCAGCGGCTGCAGCTTCGTCGTCGGCCGCTGCCGTCGGCGTCACGCCGGTAAGTTTGGACAGGCGCGACGGACTCAGGTCCAGCTCGGAGACATCGACGCCCTTCGCGGCGGCGTAGTCCACCGCGGCCTGCGCGTCGCCTTCGTCCAGCATCGCCTCGATCGCCGCCTTGGTGCTGGCGCTGCCACGGTGCGCGCCGTTCGGCTCGGGCGCTGCACCCGGGCGCTGCGCCTTGAAGCCGGCGGATCGCTCGACCAGCTTGCGGAACTCGGCCAGGCGGCTGGCGCTGCGCAGCACCTTGAATGCGCCGTCGCCAGGCACATCAAAGTCAACGTAGCCGATGCGGCCAACGGCCTCGGCCACGCGGTTGTCGTGTGCGGTGCGCAGCGCCTGCTCAGCGCGCTCCAGGCTGCCCAGATGCAGGTCGACCATTGCCTGGCGTAGCCGCGCCTTGGTCGGCTGCTTCCACGTCGGCAGGGCTTCGTCGGGGGCGTTGACCAGCGCGGCGTCGATCTGCGCCACCAGGTCGACGCGCAGCTCGGCCGGCTTGCGATCGGTCTGGTTGGCGGCCTTGGCCACCGACCTCGCCACCACTGGCGCGCTGGCCGGCTCAGCCTGGCGGCCAGGGTCGGCATGGGCGGCGCCGGTCGCGGCGGTGGCTGCGGTCTGCTCCAGATCCACCTGGCGGTGGGTGGTGGTGGGTGCTTCCGGCTGGCTCGGCCGAGTCAAGTGCCCAGCGGTTCGCTGGTCGGCTTGCTTCGGCGTGGCCTGGCCGGTCGCGGGGCTGCCGGCCATCGGGGGCGCGGCATCGGTGGGTGCGGCACTGGCACCACGCGGCGCGGCCTCGGGCGGCGCTGCGGTCGGTGCGGTGGCTGCGGTCTGCTGCTGGAGGTCTTGCAAGCGCCAGCGCCCGTCGGATTCCTGCACCGGTTTCAGGCGCTGGTACTGGCCGGCCTCCACGGCGGCCGCGATCGCGTGATCTCGGCTGCGAAAGGTCGGCCCAGCAACGGCCGGGGTCGGCTCAGGTGCGCTTGTGCCACCCCCGCGTACGGCCTGCAGGGCGGTCGACTGCGGCGTCCCGGCCCCGTCGGGCTGGGCAGGCGCAGGCTTCGCGGCGCTGGCGGCTTGCTGGATGGCGCGTTGCAGCTCGGCACTTGACTCGTCTACCGTACCGGGCGAGCGCTGCGGTTGCCCCGTCGGGCTTGCGGCGTCGTCAGGTGCCGCTTCGGGCGTCTTGGCGCTGAGCTGGCGGCGGGCGGCGTCGACGAGGCTGCCACGCGGCAGCTGGCCGGGCTGGTCGACACCAGCGCGGTCCTGCCTGCCACGGGCGTCGTCGGCGCCTGCCTGCGGGGTCCGGTCTGCGCCGGCTCGGTCAATCAGGTTGGGATCTCGGCTGCCGGCGGCCTGGCGCGGCTGCAGGGCATCGACACCCGTGGCTTGGGGGGCGAGTGCCACCAATCTGTCATCGGCGCGCTGTGCAGCCTTCTGGCCTACCTGGAAAGCATACGCCGCCCGCTGGGCCGGGGCCTCGGCCGCCATCGCCGCCGTCTGCTCGGGCGTGAACGGCGTGGTCGGCATGTCCTCGACACGCGGCGCTACCGGTGCGGCGGCCTGGGCCAGCGCGCCAGGCTTGCGGGTGTCCTCGGGCCGTACGGCATTCGGGTCGGTCAGCACCGAGCCGGGCGTCATGGCCGCGCGTGCGAAGCCGTCGATGCCTTCCCGGGTGAAGAACGTGTTGTCGACACCCTGGTCGATGGCGCCGGCGATCTGCTGGGCCGGCGACTGCGGCAGCGCGCGCACCGAGGCCGCGGCGCCGCCCATCAGCAGCGACTGGCCCAGCGTCACCTTCGCGGTGTTGGCCACGTCGTCCAGGTAGTCGGCCAGGGTCATGCCAGGCTTGCGGCCCTGCGCACCCCACTTCTCGTAGCCGCTCTGCAGCGCGGTGGTGACTTGCTCGCCGATCTGCTCCTTGACCAGCATGTCGGCCAGGATGTGGCCCATCTCCTTGGTCGAGGCCTTGGCCGCGGCCTTGGCGAACAGCTGGCCGAGCTGCGGCAGGCCGAAGCGCTCGCCGATGATCTCGGCCGCACCCATGTAGCCGGCCCGGCCCAGCGCCTGCTCGTTGCTCAGGCCACGGTCACGGCTCTCGCCATAGTCGTTGGCGGCAGCCTGGGCACCCATGGCCAGCAGCGCGGTGTTGCCGACGCCCAGCGTGGCCAGCACCGGCAGGTTGGTGAAGGTGCTCTCGAAGACCTGTTGCGTGATCGAGTCGCGGTCCAGCGGGTTGCCGATGGCGTCCCGCGCATCGCGCGCGGCGCGGCCTGCCTCACCGGCGATCTGCGATGCTGCACTGTCGCCGGCCACCGTCTCCAGGCCGGCCTGCACGCCGGAGTAGACCGACCCGGCGATGCCGGCCGCGCCGCGTGCCACGCCACGCACGGCGTCGCCGCCAGCCTCCAGCGCCAGGCCGGCCAGCGAGTTGTCCAGCGGCTTGCGCAGCGTGCTGTCGGCCATGCGCTTGAGCGCGCCCGGGGCGGCCACCGGCCGGATCTCGCCGGAGTCGGCGAAGAACTTGTCGCGCTTGGCGTCGGCGATCGCGCGCTGGGCGTCGGCCTCGCGCCGCCATGGCGAGCGCTCGTCGGTGTCCAGGTAGTCGGCCGGCGGCTTGTCCAGGATCGAGCTGCCTGGCGCCTCCTCGGGCTGCGGATCAGGTGCGACATAGGGTGCCACGCCGCGTGCCGTTCCCTTGCGGGCGCTGGCCTGTCGCAACTGCTCGGCCGTCGGGCCGCCGACGCCGCCTCGGCCGGCGCCAGCCGCCTCGTTGGGCTTGATGCCCTTGGGCAACGGCAGGCCGGCCTGGGACTCGCTCTCGATCTCCCAGCCACCGCCCGCAGGCTCCTCGCTTACGACTTCCCAGCCATCGGCCTTGC
>Ga0208266_100236_pt1 | contig 22518 bp, 24 predicted proteins | sample LakWasMet67_HOW9_2_FD_183897 | JGI IMG/M metagenome (GOLD analysis project Ga0208266, IMG submission 183897) | Freshwater sediment methanotrophic microbial communities from Lake Washington under simulated oxygen tension - Sediment Metagenome... | ecosystem: Environmental > Aquatic > Freshwater >...
TAATAGTCTTAATGCTTCACTTGCCGTGATAAGATGGAAGCGAAGCATTGGTTTCTACATGGATTTGAAATTTGAACACAATACTTTGTGGTTTAGTAGTACGAATAAAGTAATTAACGAAGACAATCAAGAACCTGATTTTCATGAGAAAAACTCTGCAGCATAAATTTGTCGACGACATACCGGGTAAACCGGAAGAGGGCATTTTATACATAGCTGTTGAGTGGAAAACTGCTGTGCATTTATGCATATGTGGATGTGGAAATAAAGTAGTAACGCCAATTACTCCTAATGATTGGAGGTTAACTTTTTACGGAAACTGCGTTTCTTTATATCCATCTATTGGTAATTGGAGCTTTCCGTGTAGAACGCATTATTTTATTACCAAGAATGAAATTGAGACTATGGGTAAATGGTCAGACAGCAGAATAAAACAAGGTCGTGAATATGAAAATGATCGAAAGAAAAAACATTATAAAAACCTGGATAAGGACGACAGTAGTAAAGGATTGAAAAAAGAGTGATTTTAACTTGACCGAAGCTAAGGATTAAGGCTTCGGGGTGTTACAGAAATTTAGTTTGGACGCTAAAGATGTATGTGATAGCGAAGGTAAGAAAATAATATTTTCCACCAAACTTATTCCTTGGGTTAATGATTGAGCGCCTTAGTAATAATAGCTTGGTTAAAGAAAAACTGCAAACATAATGGCAACAAATCCCCCAAAAGGAGACGGACACCGAAATGGAGCTGTACGCGATCGATCACAAGTCGAAAATCCTAAAACCGGTATCTGGACCAAACGAGGACCAGATGGTAAGTTTATGGATGGTAAAAGCGATGGCAAACCATTTAAAGGCGTGACCAAGGAGAAGTAATTTCTCAAAAGACCTAAGCCGGCCGGGTGTGTAGTGGCCGGCATTTTTTTAACTAATATATTATACCGTGAGTAACATCCAAAAGTATAACAGCGATAAAGCTACTGTATGCGCAGATAAAAATTGCGTAACAGTTTACGGCGATACTGCAAAACTGATTAATATAATGGCTCTTGTAGCTGTTTTTTTAATATTAGCAACGCTCGTATTTAAAGCTTTAAAATAAAGATAAAGTCCGTTTAGCATAGTGTTAAACGGACTTTCATCTGATTTAAATTAACTATATCACAAGCTTATCATCTTTTTTTGCATTACCATCTTTACCTTTCGGTATTAGTGGTACCGTTTCAGATATCGTATCATGTTCAACGGCAATTATAGCTAAGTAAGCATGATCTACATTAAAAGCCTTATAGAATTGTATATATGGTTCAATTTCTTCATAGTTGCCAACTCTATCAGTAAGATACTTTGCTAATGCGCGAGTTGGAAGAACTAATATCCCACCAATTAAAGCATTTTGTAAAATGCCTAATGCAATTTTATTAAGTGCTCTATGCGTTGAAGAAATATTTCCCGTTTCCCATTCAACGGCGAATTTACCATGCGGGGTTTCTATTAAGGCATCAATTGGCCCTGGATTTAAACCATTAATTAATGCAATTCGTCCTTCAGCAGTCCAGTTCAAAGATTTAAGATGTTGTACAAATTTATTTTTGATTGGATTTACACCATTTCCTTTTGGTGTTGGATTTACAGTAAAAACTGTATTGTTATCATCCCAAACCACCCTTCCAATAGCTTGCTTGACATCATCCAAAACTTTTGCAAAATCTTGTGATGCTATAAAATCGCCTTTAGAAATAATATCAACTACCTTTATTATTTTCATGTTTGCGATTTATCTTTTCAATGAACGAAACCGGAGAAATTTTCAAAGCTTCTGATAGCTTGAAAAGTGTTTCAAGGGTTGGTTGTCTTTTCCCTCTTTCTAACATAGAAATATAAGTACGATCAAGCCCCGCTTTTTCTGCAAGCGTTTCCTGTGATAACCCTTTTTCTTTTCGGATTTCACTTAAAATTTGGGCGAAAATTGTAACAACACTCATATTAGAATTGTTCAAAGGTGGTTTTAATAAAAGTTATTAACCACGGACTATAGTCTACATTTTTTTATTATATTTGATCTTAATATGATACCTAATTCTTTATATTCTGCCATTGGCGTTTGTGACCGGAACGAATTAAAACAATTCTCTAAATCAACCGGCATTAATCTTGAAACTTTAGATTATTATAATGATAATAATATTTTACCATTTGAAGAGGATCTTAATAAGATTCTAAGCTTTACAGGTTTAAATGTAAATAAGCTAAAATTAAAAATGGGTGTTATTGATGCTGAGATGAAATTAATGCTTTCTAAAATAGCAGATAGTATTGACCTTGAAACTCAGAAACCTTCTAAAAGTAATTCTAAAACGAAAAAATTAAGTCCTGATTTTACTACCGAGTTAGGCTCTTTATATAAAGCAGATTGTATCACGTTAATGAAACAAATGAAGTCAGGTTCTGTTGATTTAATATTTGCTGACCCACCCTTCAATCTTAATAAATTTTATCTTTCTAATATCAACGATTCATTGTCTATGCAGGACTATATAAATTGGACTGAACAGTGGTTAGAAGAGTGTATTAGAATATTAAAGCCAGGAGGAAGTTTTTTTCTATGGAATATTCCAAAATGGAACACATATTTTTCAGAATATCTCAATAATAGAATGTCCTTTAGACACTGGATTGCAACTGATATAAAATTGTCTTTACCAATAGCGAACCGACTTTATCCTGCTCATTATTCTTTATTATACTATGTAAAGGGATCAAAGCCAAATGCTTTTCACCCAGATCGAATGCCGATGGAAGTTTGCCAAAGTTGCTATACTGATTTAAAAGATTACGGTGGATATAAAGATAAAATGAATTCAAAAGGTGTGAATCTTACTGATGTTTGGTATGATATACCACCTGTTAGGCATACAAAATTCAAACGTAGAAAAGAGGCAAACGAACTTTCAGTAAAATTATTAGATCGAATAATTGAAATGGCAAGTGATCCTGGTGATGTTGTCTTTGATCCTTTTGGTGGATCAGGAACCACATATGCTGTGGCAGAAATGAAAGCGAGAAGATGGATTGGTGTTGAGCTTGGACCGCTAGATGATATCATAAATAGATTTGATATTCTTGGGGAAGAATATCAAATCTTAAATAAATACAGAGCTAATTACAATTACTTATTTCCAACTAAAGTAAAAGCAATGAGAGAGAAATTGAATTTATGGACTGACGATACATTCAAAGTGAATAAATTAGAGAATGTAGAATCAGTAAATAAATAACTTCATTATCCATTTTCATCCGAAAAAAGAAATTCACCTTTAACCAACCAAGAGAAACCAAAAGCTATAAAAGCAATGGTTTCTAACCAAAATACCGGCTTGTAAATAACAAGTTTTTGGTAAAGACTATCCGGTAATAGAAAGAACACAATTAATAAGATAATACAGCCAAGCATAATGTAACCGCAAACCTTGTAAATTTTGTTTCTAATGATCTTTTGGGGTGTTGGCGCAGTTTCACCTTTTGTAAAAAGAAATAAGCTGAAATAACACAAGGAAAGAATAAACAGGCCGGCAGAAATTAAATGTAGCTGACCTATCCATGTATGTGTTTCGACATTACACCAAATGTTACAATCCATAACTGAGTTATCAGGATTGATCTTTAATGATGTTGGAAATAGCGCTACAATTAAACCAAAGATACCGGCCAATGCTGAAACTATTCTATCGGTAAGGTCATAACCTTTGTAAGACAAAAGAAATATTGATAATGTACACACATACCCTACAAACACATCGCGCATGTTGGTATGGTAATAATTACTTATTGATAATTGGATCTCTTTACATTGTCCTAATAAAAGTGAACCTAGTACCAGGATCACCGGAAAGAGAATTCCTAATATACCAATGATCTTACGAACGGTTAAATAGGAAAGTACCAGCTTGTTTTCTTTTTCCAGTTGCTTGTAAATTTCATCCTGGTTTTGTCCACCGGTTGGGTCGTCTGTTTTGAAGTTGTTGCTTGTTTTCATTTTCTTTAATTTTTAATGATTTATATTTTTTGATTCGATCTTTGCAGCTTTGCATATCCTTATATAGGGGTCTGCAAGCTTGCAAACGTTGTTTTGTTTCCTGTTTGCGCCGGAAGTGTTTATTTTACTCTGTTAAATAATAAAATACCTCCTTTCCTTCCTGACGTTTGCAAAGCTGTTTTGCTGTGCCGTTTGCATCGGGAATCTCTAATTTGTGCGTTAGGATAGATTTTAGCCTGGCTTCAACGGTGCGCTCTTTGCAATCCATTTCGAAGCATAGCTTTTCTATCAGAATTGTTTTAGCTGTCGGCTCAATTAAAATTCTTCCTATTAATTCTATTGTTTCGTCTAAGGCCGCTTTTTGGTTCCGGCTGTCCATTGATTCCTGAATGGTGTTTTGATCGGCCAATACCAATCCTTTTTCAGAATCGGAATACTGAACATAAAAGGGATCATGCTTTTTAGAACTCCGGCATTTGAGATAGTTTACTTTAATCAAATCGGTATTATGGTTCTGAGCGTCTTTTTCAAAACCTATCTGAATCACTGTTGAGGCTTTATTTAAGATCTCTGTTCCTAAATGACCTCTTGCTTTATCTGTACTGCCGGGATTCTCATGTATCAAACATAAAAAGGTAACATCATACCGATTGATGCTTTGGTTCATCATGTCAATCAACTTCATGCTATCCTTTGTATCATTGAAATTGAAAACACAATCGGTAATTACATCAAGCACAATAAACAGGTGCATAGGGAATTGCTTGCGGATATGCTCTAAATAAATATTGAGCATATCAAAGCGTTCTTCGCGTGCGAACTCCAATAAAGAAATGTAATCGAATCCGTAAGGGTGTTCTTCAATGGGATAACCGGCTTTTAATTGTATTTGCTGTAATGAGTAGGGAAGCTGATCGGATAAATTTCTTTCTGTATCAACGTAGCAAACCGCATAACGTGTAAGAATATTTGTTTTAAAGTTTAAAAGATCGCGGTTACTCTCTGGTGTTTTTAGCATGGCCGCACAAACGGTTTCAGCAAGGCGTGATTTATGTACGCCTGCCTTACCTTGTATAACATTAATAGTTTTTGGAAAGAAAACCGGATTATCTTTTTGCCAAACAATAGGCTGACTAAAATTAATGGGCTTGCCCTTGTTCTCTTTAATTTTTTGCTGTGATTCAAGCAAACGTTTCAGCTTGTCTTTAGAAGTTTCAAAGCCCTTCTCTGAGGTATTCGAATTGACAGCATTCTTCCTGTCGGGTGGTGGTGGAATATCAAACATAGGGCTTTAATTTTATTGGTAGTAAGACAATGGCATGAAATAAACTTTGATCTGACCGTTCTCGAAACGAATTGTTGCTACCCAATCTTTAGGTGTGCGATTTTGTATTTCGGTTTCCTGCTTAATGCAACTTTCCAATTGCATGATCATGAGCTTGTAGTTCTGTTCTTCGATCCTTACAAATAATTCTGAGAAATAATTGAAACGAAGTTTGTCGAGCTGGAGCTTATCAAATAGTTTATTCAACTGTTCTTTGTCGGCGTTGCTATCGTTAAATAATTTCTTGTAATAATTCACATTGCTTTCCAATGTTTTTTGATCACGCTCTAACACGGCTGAAATTTGTTTCATTAATTCAGTCCAGGTAAGATCATGCAGGGTCTCTTTGTACTTATCCATGTTCTACCTCCTTACTTCTTAAAAGATTTTACATAGTGTTTTTCCAACAAAGCTTCTACATCTGATAAACGGTAGTAGATCTTGTTCCCAACCTGTGAGAAAGAGATCTTTCCTTCGTCGCGCCATGTTTGCGCGGTGCGCTTTGAAATTTTCATCAGTAACAAAAATTCCTGATTATCGAGATACTGCTCGGATGGCTTTTTGTTCTCTGCTGTTAGTTTTGATTTAATTTCCTCGATTGAGGCTGCCAATGAATTGAATTGGTCTTTAGATAAAATTACTGCTTCCATAATAACGTTTTTTAATTGTTTATGGTGCAAAAGTGCGCGAGAGTGAAAAGTCCTTTGGTCCCCAGGGGACTAAGAGGGGACTATTTTTATAGTAAATTAATGTAAATCAGAGGCGAAATGGAAGAAAGTTTTACCTTTATATGGTAGAACCAGCAAGCATAACATACAGACCTAAATGAACTTGAGAATTAAATCATATTTATTTTATATTACTTTTTTTGCGATTCTTGCAGTAATTGTGATAATAGATTATACAAGGTTTGGTTTGCTTCATTTAAATGAAGCATTTTTCACACCTCTCCCAACAGAAACATTTAAAATAGCTTTGATATTAGGATGCAATTCTATTCTTGCCTATTTTATTATGTTAATTTTCATTCGGAAAAACATGACTAATAAATTGGAATACATATCTATTTCAATGTTTCGGTTCACTCTTGCTTTTGTAATGATATTTGTTTATGGGTTTTGTAAAATTGCCTATAAACAATTTGAATTAAATTATTCTGCGATGGACACACTTTTAAGAGATGTTTCTGACGCAGACCTTGTCTGGTATTTCTACGGCAGAAGCAATGTTCAAACATTTTTATTGGGCTGGGCTGAATTTATTCCATGTATCCTATTGCTCTTCAGACGAACAACCTTTCTAGGGGCTGCCCTTTTACTTCCGGTGCTATTGGGAGTAGTTTTAATTAACATCTTTAATACTATTGGAAATCTTGACCTGGTATTTGGAATAATGTTCGTGCTCTTTGACATTGGTATATTATTGTTTTACCGCCAAGAGGTAGCAACGCTTTTTATTTCTGCAAAGAACAAACTTCAATTTCCATTTAAAGGAAAGACAACAAGACTCTTATTTTCAATTGCAAAAATTATATTTATCGGCACATTTGCAATCATTTACTATAATATTTTAGATAACGCTACAAAAATAAACACTGGAAAAATGTTTGCACAAAGCAAGTGTTTAGGCGCCTATCAATTACAAGATATTGCTTATAATGACAAAACGTGTAATCTGGACAGCTTGCCCAATTATTGGAAGAAATTATATTTTGAAAAGAACGGCAACAGTAGAATATTAAGAGATAAATGGGATAATAAGATAAATATGTATTATGTTTTTTCTCACAATAAAGACTCTATACAAATTGTTACTTATAAGAAATTTGATTTGAACAAAAATCCCCTTGACACTATTGCGATCTTCAAAGGAACCTATATACTATCAAGTAACGATAGTATTCTAACTTTGAAGGGAATGAAAAACGACACCTTAATAAAGGCCATTTACAAAAAGCTACCAATTGACGGGCATGATTGGTGGTGGTAGGAATATCCAATTTATTAGGGATGAAAAAAGAAAGCGCAGCAAAGCAAATACTAATCAATCTCAAATCTGGCTGAACCTTTTGGCCTTTTCTCGAAACGAGAAGGTTTGAGAATGGTTTTAATAGTCTCCAATGAAATTTCCTTTCCTTCTTTATCTTTAAACCAAGTTGCGATCATTTCGGCTAACTCATTTGGAGAAGCTTCCAAATACGGTTTACCATCTGTCTTTTTCTCGTGAATTAGCTGAAAGAAAATATCCACGAACTGATTGAGGTTTGTATTGATCTTAAATTTATCAGGGGACTGAGGGGACTTTTTAAGGGGACTAACGGGACTTTTATTTTCAGTGTTGGTGAAGGTTTCCTTTCTTTTCTTACTTAATTTAGCCTGATTTTTTAAAAGAACGATCTCCAAATCTATTTTTTCATTAAAGGGGACCTCATTCGGATTTATTACCGGTGGTTTATTTTGCAGATACTTTGTTTTAGCTTCCATCAGGTAAGAAAGCTTTTCCTCGGTAGTTGGGTATTCCTTTATTTTTAGCTGTACTTTATCAAAACTGTATTGCGCCGCCGGATTAAATTTATTGTTTTGAATTTCCTGCCTGAATAATTCTATTATAACTAAAGCTTTTTCAATTTTAATGTTCTGCTCTTTAGTAGTAAAAATATCGCGGTTAATATCAATCAGTTTTTCAAATTTATTAAGCCAGATAAACGGTTCTGTGAGCTTTTCGCACTGATACTGGATAAAAGGTTTAATATCGGATTTATCTAGCAGAAATAAGCGGTGTAATAAGCAGGTGCAATATTGCTGTAAGGAAAATTTATTTGAGATTATAAAATCAGAAGCCTGCTCCTGGGTAAAAGCAATTACATCGAACTCGTTTGGTTCGGCAATAGAACGGTCGGTAATTGGATGCTCCTTAAAGGGAGCAACCTGAACATGGCTCTTAAGCATTTGAAATAAATCAATTTTTGGTTATCCTTTCGTTAAATCCTGATCAATTGCAGATCAATATTACGTTTACTAAAATTATCAAATTTGCACTATATAAAAAAGGAATGTTGATAAATATAGCATCAATTTGCTACGTTTTGTAGCAAATTATTTAGACTCAGATTCTTAATTTTATTGTACTAAAAAAGAGAAATAATGACAGAACGAGAACAACTTGACGAAGTTTGGGAAACAGTATATTATACTGATGAACTTAAAAAAACAATTAGGGATATTGCACCCGCATTAATAGAATTTTTAATTGTATCACTTCTTGAACAGGGAGATATTGAGGTAGGGTTATTTCATAAAGGTAAAGATGCCGGTTCGTGCATAGCTTATGATATTTATAATATGGATAAAGTTCTTGAAGTAAGGTACAAACAAGATACATCCTTTGAGATGTACCTGGCTTTAGAAGATGATGAAGGGGACATGCAATATTTTTATCATACGCTTACAGATAAAGAAATAAAGATCATTCCGGAGGGTTTACAAATGCTAATGCGTAAAGCCTGGAATGATGGTGAAGAATTGGTTTACAGTAAGGGAACAGTAGAGTAGCTATTTCCAAATAACTATTATAATTCCAATAAAAATAACCCCAACTCCGATTAGCATTTTTGGAGATACAGGCTCTTTTAAAAACAGGAATGATAATAGAACAACCAATAGCAGACTTCCTTTATCAATTGCACTAACGACAGAGGTATTTCCTGTTTGGAGAGCCCTGTAATAAAACAGCCAGGATAAACCTGTTGCGATACCTGACAGGCTTAAAAATATCCAGTTACTTTTAGTAAAAGATTCAAGATCTTTAGCTTTTCCATTCATGGCAACAAAGCCCCATGAAATAATCAATATAATCACTGTTCTGACTGCCGTTGCTAAATCGGGATTGATGTTTTTTAATCCTGCTTTTGCCAATACTGCTGTGAGTGCAGCGAACAAGGCAGAAAGAATCGCATAGAATTTCCACATAACATTTATTTAAAATTTATAGCTATAGCCAAAGCGAACAACCTGTGTTTCGTAATAATCGGTACTCACATAGTTGAAACCATCACCCTGAATTTCTTTTCTAATTACCAATGTATTTAAAAGATCAGTGGCATTTATAAATAATTCGCCCTTCCCTTTTTGGATTTTCTTTTTAATTCCTAAGTCTAAAGAGAAACGCTGATCAATTTTACCCTGTGGAATAATATCAGGTGCTAAATAGATTGCTGTGAGCTGCGCGTCTATATTTTTAGGGAAGTGAAACGTATTATTCAGCTTTATATTTCCGGAATAGATTTCCTGCATAGGGGCAGAAAAAGTATGAAGCACAGGGTATTTATTTTCGACGGTAAAAGCATCAATCTGGTTATGGTATGCGTTTAAATTAAAATTGAATGAATACCATTTTGCTACATCTTGTGATAATACCATTTCAATACCCGTATTGTAGCTTTTATTCACATTTTGAAAGACTGCATAAATTAAATTACTGCCTGGAACAGTGGTTGAAATTCTTGTAATGGTTTTATCGGCCATACGATGATAAACTGCTGTATAAAAATAACCTTTCTTCCAGTTTGTTTTATAGCCTAATTCGAAGGAATTGGTAAACTGCGGGCTTAATGCAGGATTACCAACTTTAATAATTTCCGCATCATCATATTTAGGAAAAATACGAATATCTACTTCATTAGGACGATCAACCCTGCGGTTATAGAAAACAGACAATTTATTCCTGTCGTTGAATTTATAAGCCAATCTCATGTTTGGAAAAGGCTGTATGTAATTGTAGCCATCACTTTTATAAGTACTATGATCAGGATTAACCTGGTACTGCAAATCAACATATTCAATTCTTAAACCTACTTCAGCTTCTACTTTTTTATTTTCGAAAATATAGTTTCCGTAAACAGCAGGAATTATTTCTTTATAAGTTGCCCAACCACCTGCATTTGTATCAAGCGGTGAATTAATGCCGGGGAAGAATTGCATGTTGGTGGGAATATCTCTTTTTCTGAATTTAATACCTGTTTCTACTCGTCCATATTTCAATGGTTTTATATAATCCAGATTAAAATCGGCTACATGTTCATCAGACAATAATTTAAAAGCATCATGGCCTGTATAAGAAGGTAAAATATTATCAAAGTAATATTTTTCGTCTTCTCTATGAAACGTATAATTAAATCCAATATTCAGTAAATGCCCTGCCTGTTTAAATTTATGCTGATAAGCTGCTGTTGCCATTGCTGTTGTTTTTAATTCATCTTCCAGGAACTGCCAAAGGCGAATTCTGTCCGATACAGCAAAATTAAAGAAGGGTTCATCGCCGTTATCAATAATTTTTTCGATACCAAACAATCCCGAAATAGTTAATGTGTTACGATCATTAAAATTGTAATCAATTCCTGCTTTAGACGTTACAAAATGGGTGTTCCTGTTTCTTTTTGTTTGTTGACTAATGATTGTTCCATCGTCATATGTACGCGTTACAAATTCATTTTTATTAAGTGTTTCGGTATACAGGTAATCTCCCTGGAAAAAAATGTTGACTTTGTTTTTACGGTAGTTTAATGATAAGGAAGGATTTATCTTTGGTGTCATTTGATACTGCGGTCTTATTGTTGGCAGGTTTTCTTTCCTTATCCATAAAGCACCTAAACCACCTGAAAGTCCAGCTTTGCCACTAAAACCTTCCTGCTTGTTTTTCTTCATGATGATATTGATAATACCTGCGTTACCGTTTGCATCATACTTTGAAGAAGGATTATTAATAATCTCGATTTTTTCAATAGCAGATGCAGGGATATTATCCAAACCCGATTGATTTCCGAAACCCGTTAATGCAGTTTGTTTGCCATCAATTAAAACGGTGATCTTCTCATTACCTCTTAATTGTACCTTACCATCCTGAACGGTAACACCCGGTAAATTTTGCATGGTTTGTAAAACAGAACCACCGCTTTGCGCAATATTATCATCTACAGAGAATGTTTTCTTATCCATTTTCCCACTCACATCATCCTGTTTTGCAGTTATTTCAACTTCCTGTAAAGTAGATGAGTTTTCCTCTAATTCTATTGTTGCCAAATCTAAAAATTGAGTAAGTGTTCCAACATACAGGGGTTGCTTTTTTGTAACGTAACCAATGAATGAAAACTCCAAACTATAATTACCTGATTTTATACCAGCGATTGCAAATCGCCCTTCCTCGTCAGTTATTGCTCCAGTAACAAAAGAGGAATCGGAGACATTTTTTATTACCACACTAACAAAAGGCAAAGCAGCAGAAGCCGCTTTGTCTTTTATAATACCTGAAACAGTCACAGAAGTGGTGTTTTGTGCGTTCGCATAAGAGCAACACAGAACTACTGACAGAAGTAATATGATCTTTTTTAACATCAATTATTCTTTTACTTCTTTTATAAATTTACCGGTGTTATCAAATATCAGGTCCATTCCTTTGATCTCTGCTTCGTAGCTGACGTTACCTTTTGCATCCGTAATTTTTGCCGCCTCTTTAATTTTCTGATCTTTGTAATGTGCCTGAATGTATTCGGACGCTTGTTTAGGAAGATCGGCAACGGCAATTTCAACTTCGGTTTCTAACAGGTTGCCTGTTGCATCATATAAAACAGATGTTTCGGTTTCTCCAATTTCAAATTCCGCTTCATAATTGCCATTTTCTTTTTCCCATTTTACTTCTTTGGCATTTGGGTGCTGCTTTTGAAAAGCTGATTTAATAGTGGCAGGAACTTCTGATTCTTTTACTTTTTGTGCGCAAGCAATTGTTGTAACAAACATTGCTGCCATCAATACTACTGTCTTTTTCATGGTTGTTTTTTTAAGGGTTATTGAATAATTTATGGCACAAAGTTGCAACCCGATTTAGAAGACTTTTAGAATTTAATGGAAAAAGCATGTAAATTATTGGAAAATGAGTAAGAAATTTGCCAGTTATAACGGTTGCAAATTTCTTTTACAATGGCTAAGCCAAGCCCGCTATTGGTATTTTCAGAAGATGAAACGGTAAAGCGTTTAAACAAGCTGTCATTATTTAATGCCTGTTCGCCTGAATTAGAGAAAGTTAATATGTTCTTGTTAAGCTGAACACGGATGTTATTACCGGTATTATGCCTTATGGCATTTACTAAAAGATTATTGACTAATATTTCAAATAGTGTTTTGTTACAGGATAGAGAAAATTGTGTGTTTATATCCTTTTCGATTTGAATTGTTTTTTCATCTGAATAAACTGAAAGTAATTCAAGGCTTTCACTCAATACTTCATTAATATTTATAATCTCATTTTCGAGAAACTGATTGTTTTCAATCTTTGCCAGTAGTAGTAAATTTTTATTGATTCGTGATATTCTTGAGAGGTTATCATTAATAGCTGTGATAATTGATGATTGTTCCTCAGTCAAATCTTTACTCTGAATTAAGGTATCGATTTTTGTTCTGAGTACTGCTAAAGGCGTTTGTAATTCATGCGAAGCATTTTCAATAAACGATTTTTGCTGATGGAAAGCGGAAATGTTATTTTCTATCAATCTGCTTAATTCTTTATTCAACTCTTCAAATTCTTCAATATCTGTTGAATCAAAGGAAATGTTTTTATGCTTATTTAAATCAAAGCCTTTTAATTTTTCTAATGTAGAGCGGAAAGGCAGCCAGATCTTTTTTGAAATTCGCTTATTCAACAATACAAAGCCTATAATCAATAAACCAAAAAATAGAAAGGTTACAAAGGCAATCGCTAAAAGCGTTTCATCAGCTTCTTCTACATTGGTTTCAACCGTTAAATGATATGGCTTGCCATTGAGCTGTATGTAAGCTGAAAGGCCTCGAAAGCGATCCATTTCTTTTTCAAATTCATTATACCTTGTAATTGTATAATAGCTATCCGCTTTAACTGAATCGGAGGGAACAAGCTTCGTGCCCGGCTGAATGCTGTTCCATGCCTCTAATGTTTTGGAAAGACCGGATTCTTCAAAATTAATTTTTGAAACGCCTTGCTCTATTCTCGTTTTTATGATGTGGTTATGTTCGTCTAATTCTTCTAACCATATAGAATCTACTACTACATAATATACAGGAATACTGCAAGCTAAAATAATCAGCGCGTAAATGGTAAAGGCCTTAAAAGGTTTATTTAACAGCTTACTCATAATTCCCATTTATAACCTGTTCCGTAAACCGTCTTTAAATAGTTTTCGCAACCTGCCTCAGTTAGCTTTTTCTTTAAATTTTTTACATGTGCATATACAAAATCGTGGTTGTCGAGCATATCAGCAATGTCTCCGGAAAGATGTTCGGCTAAAGCGTTCTTCGAAATCACTTTATTCTTATTACCGAGAAACAATAGTAAAAGATCAAATTCCTTTTTGGTAAGATTAACCAGATTATCCTTTACGGTCACCGTTTTTGATAAGAGGTTAACGGATAATTCATTTTGTATGATGGTATTTGTATTATCATACAGTTTTCTGCGTATTACTGAATAGATCCTGGCGGTTAATTCGGAAAGATGAAAGGGTTTAGCCAGGTAATCATCTGCACCGATCTCTAAGCCTTTGATTTTGTCATCCAAAGAGTTTTTTGCAGAAATGATGATAACACCGTCTTTTTTGTTCTGTTTTTTTAATTCTTCCAGTATTTGTATGCCATCACCCCCAGGCAACATGAGATCAAGTAAGATGCAATCGTATTGATAAGTGGCTATCTTATCCATTGCCTGATGATAGGATGCTGCTACCTCACATAAATAGCCCTGATCAGACAAGTAGTTTACCATGTCGGAAGCCAGTTCTTTTTCGTCCTCTATAATCAGGATTTTCATCGGACCAAGATACGATTTCAATTCTGAAGAAATTTAGAATTGATTATGCCAATTTTAACCCATATTCAGGTACAGGCTCGTTAAATACATCCATGGCATTATCAAGTTCTTCATTTACAATCTGAGCATAGATCTGAGTTGTTTTGATGTCAGCATGCCCCATGAGTTTTGAAACATATTCTATGCGCATACCTTTTCTTAGAGCGCGTGTTGCCCATGTGTGGCGGGAAGTATGGAAAGTAATATGTTTATCTAATTTGGCGTAATCGGCAATATCCTTTAAAGCTTTATTACAAATTGTATCCTGTGAATCAATTGCTTTCGTTAAAAAATCTTCATCAGAATAATCAATATCATTACTCAGGAAAGGAAAAACATAGTGATCAGGATTATCACCTGGCTTACAATAGATATTCATAATATCAATTGCTTTTTGCGGCAATTTAATTGACACCGGAACGCCTTTGCATTTTTTTGTATAAATAAAAATACGTTCGCCGTCATAATTGCGTTTCTTTAATTTGCATACATCTGAAATACGTAAGCCGCCCGCATATGAAGATAAGATATAAGCATTACGGGTATTAAACATTCTTGTTTCAGGTTCCAGATCTAAATTTTCAATAGCTTCCAGTTCATTTTCAGCACAGAAATTCTTTACGGTCTTTTCCCATTTGCATTTATAATGTAAAAATGGATTTTCATCGTATTTGATCACTTTATCCTTTACCGCTTCATTTACAATACGGCGAATGATTTTCATGTTTGCGAAAATGGTGTTATTCCTGTTCCCTTTTATTTTATTACCCTTTTTATCTTTCTTATCCGATCTCATAAAGCACTCATACTCTTTAAGCCAAAGGACGGTTAGCTGTTCAAACGTTACGCTTTTATCGCCGGCATATTCCTTCATCTTTTTTATAACTCCATCTGCTTTATCATAAGTTGAACCGGCAATCTTTCCTTTAATGAGTTTGAAATAGGTAGTACAGTATTCAAAAAAATCAACAGAAGATTTACCCATGATATTCTCTTTGATCTTGCTTGAAGAAATATCTTTAAAATGGGTTTCTAGTTCCAGTGCTTGATTTTCTGCTTCGGCAAATTTATTTGATATGAGGTTATTAATGCGTTGGGAATTTCTCATACCTTTTTTAACCCGTTTATTATCTTCATCCCAATTATCCTTGTGGACCATAATACCCAAGGCAATGAATTTAGTATTGCGGTTCTTAATGATTCGGAGATATAGCGGGGCTTCTCCTTTATTATTAATTTTACTCGCTTTCCAGATTATTTTTACCGATGATGCCATAATTTTTTCTTTCTACAAAGTTACTTCGGAAAGTAAAGATAAGGGTACAACAACGGGTACAACATTTCCACAATTGCTTTGCTTTTGACTACTTTTAATTGCTTTAACAAATCGCTGAAACCCTTGCTATTAAAGCAAAGTAGCAAAACTGATAAAATCGGGTGCATGGGGGTTAGTTCGCTCGGGACCTCGATAAAAGCAAAAAGCTCCAACGTAAGTTGGAGTTTTTCTTTTTTCATACAGACGCGTCAAGTTTACTTATAAGCGGAAGTATGAAAAAAGAAAATAAAGCGCATAAGCGCTTAATTTTTGCTTTGTGACTCAGGGCTTGCCCTTGGCGGATCAACGCAGTTAATCAGCAACTCTTCACGGTTCACGGCGCAAGCCGTAATCCGTAATTAAACACCAATTTTGCTTTGTGACTCAGGGCTTGCCCTTGGCGGATCAACGCAGTTAATCTGCAACTCTTTACGGTTCACGGCGCAAGCCGCAATCCACCGCGAATCAAACTTGCATGAGTGAGCACGAGAAAACAAAAAAAGTTTTTGCAGTAGCAAAAAAGGTTTTGATGTTCAGCAATTATTAACTTCTAGAAATATTTAGATTATAAGGCCAAATTCTTTAAGCCGCCATACCATTAATAAACACCTCTACATACTCTTTCATTTTAGCGATGATGCGTTCGCCAATTTCGCGGGCTTTTAAAACACTTGGGCGGTCGCCAAGGCATTTGAATACGGCGTCGCGCTCCGGCTCTAAACCATTAAATATGTAAGCATCAATAAGGGCTTTAAATTGTGCTTTGTCCAAATTTTCGTCTTCGCATAATTTGTTTAAGGCTAATACTTTTTGATCGTGCCAATATTTTTCAAACTCATCTTGTATGTTATCTGCGTTATTGATGAGTGGTAAATTTTCTTCTATAAATTTCTCAATCAATTCGCGTTTACTTCTTAATTCTAAATCGCCACCCAATAAATCCATAATGGCCTTTTTTTGTTTTTGGGCATCAGATGTTTTAGCGTCTTTTAATTTAGCAAGGAGTTTAATAATGTAGGATACATTGATGATATCACGGTGTATTAACTCTACTTCAAAATCAACATCATCAAGGATAGATGTTTTTTCTTTTTTATGCTCCTCTTTTACTTTGTCGTATAAATCGAGATACTTGCTTTTGTAGTTTTCAAAAGTTTGTTCGTCAATTCCTAAATCATCCCAACTAAAATCGGTGTAAGATTGTAATACGTTTTTAGCACGCAATAAGGCTCTAAAGGCTTGCACAAAAGCTAACTCTTCTTCTTCGCTTTGTAAATCATCTACACTTTGCCAAGTAGGCACAATGCTTAACAAGGTTTTTAGAGCTTTGGCAAATATGTTGGCAATGGCGCTATAAGGAGGTAAAATAATATCTTCAATGGCATCTTTGTTCGAAAACAAAGTAATGGCATCATCAGTAGCCGCTTTTAAATTACGGAAACATAAAATATTACCTTGCGATTTTAGTTCGCCTAAAATACGGTTGGTACGCGAAAAGGCTTGTATTAAACCATGGTGCTTTAATTTTTTATCAACGTAAAGTGTGTTTACTTTCTTCGCATCAAAACCTGTTAGCATCATATTTACTACAAGTACTATATCCAAACGGTCTTTGGCATCGTTAAAATTTTCTTTTTCACGATCTTTTAAGCGCTTACTAATATCTTTAAAATAATTTTCAAATTGTTTACTATCTGTTGTGTTAAAGGCAGTGCCATACATGGCGTTATAATCGCCAATGTATTCTTCTAATTTATCACGGCTGTGGCTTGCTTTGTATGCTACGGCAAGGTCTGCCGCTATTGGTAATTCATCGCCCGGTAAATAATCTTGGGCGTCTTCACTTTCTTCGTTAGCACCAAACGTAAATATGGTAGCAATGCGCAAATCATGTTGGCCTGCTGCTTTTTTGCGTTTAAAAATATCGTAATACTTAATAGCATTTTCAATACTATTAACTGCAAATAAAGCCGAAAACTGTTTGTTAAAGGTTTTGGTGTTATGGTACTGAATAATGTAATCGGCAATTTTCTCTAATCGCTTTTCGTCATTCAATACTTCTTCTTTATCAATAGATTCGACAAGCTCACTAGAACTATCTTCTACTTCAATATCAATAAAGGTATTGCCTTTTTGTTTGTAACGTCCAATGTATTCAATACCAAACTTTAATACGTTTTGGTCGCGGATGGCATCGGTAATCACATATTTGTGTAAACAGTCCCCAAACAAATCTTTGGTTGTGCGTTTGCCTAATTCATTTTTATTGGCATTTTCGGCCAAAATAGGTGTGCCTGTAAAACCAAATAGTTGTGCATTTTTAAAGTACTCGGTTATGCGGGCATGTGTATCGCCAAATTGCGAACGGTGACACTCATCAAAAATGAATACTATTTTTTTATCTTTTAGGTTGCCTAATTTATTTTCGTAATGCGCTTTGCTAATGGCATTGTTTAATTTTTGAATGGTAGTTAAAACCAATTTGGATGTATCCGTTAACTGCTTTACTAAAGAGGCGGTGTTATCGGTAACATCTACACTATCTTTTTTAAAACTATTAAACTCATTCATGGTTTGGTAATCCAAATCTTTACGATCAACTACAAATACTACTTTATGTACGTGCGGTAAGTCCATAACAATTTGACTGGCTTTAAACGAGGTTAAGGTTTTACCCGAACCTGTGGTATGCCATATATAACCATTTTTTGGCGGGTGACTGAGCGGAGTCGAAGTCACTTGCTTTATAATACCCTCTACCGCAAAGTATTGGTAAGGGCGCAACACCATCATGTTTTTAAAGGTTTCGTTCATAACCACATAATGCGAAATGAATTTACCTAAGTGGTTGGTGTTTAAAAAGGCATTGGTAAATGCGCTGAGCTCAGTAATTCTTTTATTATTTTCATCTGTCCAAAAAAATGTTTGCTTAACCGACTGCAATTTATTGTTGGCTAAGTATTTTGTATCAACACTATTACTAATCACAAATAATTGCACGTATTGAAACAAACCATTGTTGCTCCAAAACGATTGGTGCTGGTAACGGTTAATTTGATGAAAGGCTTCTTTAATTTCTACGCCACTGCGTTTGAGTTCTACTTGCACCAATGGTAAGCCGTTTACTAAAATAGTAACATCGTAACGGTTTTTGTATTTACCAATTTGTTCAATTTGATTAGATACTTGATAGATATTAGTACTCCAATCTTCGTTATTAAAAAAGCGAATCCAGCAATTAGTACCATCTTCTTTTACAAACTGAAATCTATCGCGTAAGGTTTTAGCTTTAGCAAACTCATTGCCTTTTGCTAAATGGTTTAATATGGCATCAAACTCCTTAGAGGTAAAGGTTGTTTTATTAAAGGCTTCTAATTGTGTTTTTAAATTTGCCAACAAGCCATCCGCATCTGTAATGTTTACAGGTGCATAGCCTAAGCTTATTAATTGCTTAATAAAGTTAGATTCTAATATGGCTTCGCTTTGATGACTCATTTTAATTAGCTGACATTAAATTTACAATTAATTTTATCATCATCTCTTTTTCTTCGGTATTGCTTTCGGCAATCATAATGGTAATAGCAACTAAGGCATTGTCGGCTATAATTTTGCTACCATCGGCTTTATATAATTTTTTATTTTTATCTAAAAAATAAACAAATAAGCCTGCTGCAATACGTTTGTTACCATCCGAAAAAGAATGATTTTTTACAATAAAATATAATAAGTTAGCTGCTTTTTCGAGCGTACTTGGGTATAAATCGCCACCATCAAAGGTTTGATAAATGGTTTGAAGCGAACTGCTAAACGATTTATCTTTTTCGTTTCCAAATAATTTGCCAGCCTTTTGTTTCTTGCGCCAAAGGCTTATTTGTTCAATGGCTTCTTTATACGTTATTTTTTGAAGTTTTTCTTTTTTTGTTTCGGGTATGGCTAAGCGCTGATGGTCGTATTGATCTAACAAATCCAAAGCCTGAGCATACTCGCTGACTACTTTTAATAATCCAACGGTTTCATCAGATGATAATTCTTTTTTGCTAACCACATTTTGCAGCAATTGTATGCTTTGCTTTAAGCTGTTAAATTGCTCATGCGATGTTTTTAGTTTTTGCTCATTAATGGCGTAGCCTTTTACCAAATAATCTTTTAAACGTTGGGTTGCCCATTGGCGAAATTGAGTGCCTTGTATTGATTTTACGCGGTAACCTACAGATATGATGACATCAAGGTTGTAATATTGTGTTTTGTATTTTTTCCCATCTGAGGCAGTTGTCAAGGATTCCTTTACAACTGAAATTCTGCTTAATTCCTTTTCTTTGAAGATGTTATTAATATGAAGACTTATATTTTGTTTAGTTTGTTTAAACAAGTGTGACATTTGTTGTTGAGTTAACCAAACAGTATCGTTTTCAAAAGAAACTTCAACTTGAGTTTGCTTATCTAATGTCTGGTAGATGATTATTTCATTCATTATGCTGCTTGTTTAATATTTACCAAATAATCTTTTAAACGTTGAGTTGCCCATTGGCGAAACTGGGTGCCTTTTTTTGAGTTAACACGTATTTCAGTGCTGTTATTAGAAGACTTATATATCTCAATCTGATTTTCCATTATGTCGCAAATTTTAAATTTACCAAATAATCTTTTAAACACGGGGCAACCAGTTTACACAAACATCTGCTGCAACAGCCCTTTTTTAAATGGAATCGTCATCGCGAGGCACGAAGCAATCTTACCCATAGTGTGGTTTTTGCTATTTGATATTTGTTTTACTTTCATATTTTTATTCTGTGTTTGAGATTGCTTCGCTCCGCTCGCAATGACGGTTACACAAACATCTGCTGCAACAGCCCTTTTTTAAATTGTTGGCTTTGGTTTAGTTGATTACTTAGCCCTTCTATTTTTACATCTATACCCGATAAAAAATTAGCGATCTTTTTTTGTTCTTCGAGTTTTGGTAAAATCAATGGAATCTCCAACATATCACTTTTATTAACAAATTTAGTGGCATTCCCTGTCTGTTTACTTTCAAAATAACCACAACTAGAAATGTACTTTAAATTAAAAGTTAAAAAATTTGAGTTTATAATATTCAAATTCGGCTCTACTTTAAAAATATTCCACGCTATTAGAAAATCATAATTTTCTTCTACTAAAACAACTTTTCCGAGTGTACCAATGTTAGAAATTAATATATCATTTAACTTAGGGTTATATTTAGATTTATATTTTTCATAATCTTTTTTATTAACATATCTAACATCATCAAATGAAATTACTTCACTTGTAATATGTTTGGCTTGGATAATTGGATAACCATTCGTAAAATATTCTGTTTTATCAGCTGTAGTATTTATACCTTGATAATACGACATTGCAACCTCCCCCAACTTCTTTTCCTCCCAGTTTGGATAAGCCTTTCCATTCTCATCCTTAAAACGTAATTTACCGCTAAACAATTGTTGCATGATGCCTTTTTTGTATTGCTCTAGTAATTGTTTTTTGCGGGTGAGCTGCTGTATTTTTTCATCTACCGCCGATAAAAATCCAGCTATTTTTTGTTGCTCGGGAAGGGAGGGGATGGAGATTTTTATTTCTTTTATAATACCCCCACTTAAATTTTGTTGGCCTCCTTCATTACTTAAATCTCTTATTTCATCATATCTACCTGCTAAATTTTGATATAAAAAACGATTATAGATTTTCTCTTTTGAGATAATTGCGGCGCACGCTTGATTAGTTGTTGCTTCAATTCCCAGTATTGCAACTTTACCTCTTGTTTTACCTTGTCCATACATTGCCATTAAAATTGTGCCGACTGGAAATGTTTTAGCTGATGAATTGGAAAGCCCTTCTTGAGTTATATATTCTTCTGCACTAAGTATTAAATTAAAATCTATTAATGAAGTTGTAATCCATGGCACATTTCCCCCCCAAAAGTTTTTATTAGTTCTACTTGGTGTTCCTCCTGATGTAACAGATGCAATTTCATCAATTGTATAATTGATCCAACTATCCTCAAAGCCCTTAAATCTTAATTTAGGAGCAAGCACTTTATTCTTTTGTTTTTTAGTTATTGTTTCCATCATTTAAAACGGTGTATCAATTCCTAACTCTTTACAATATTTTGCAATTTCTTTATTGGTGGCTTGCATGGCTTCATCCACTGTTCTTAATTCTTTAGTTACGGCTTTTAAATTAATGGCTTCTTCTTCTTCAAAAGTATCTACATAACGTGGTATGTTTAAGTTGTAATCGTTGTCGGCAATTTCGCTTAAAGGTGCCACGTGGCTATACTTATCTTCTTCTTTACGGTTTTTATAGGCAGTAATGAGTTTAGCAATATCTTCGGCACGTAACACGTTTTGTGTTTTTATTTTTTCAAAATGTTGGCTGGCATCAATAAATAATACATTATTCGCTCTGTCTTCGAGAGCCTCAGACACCGCTTTTCTATTCTTTTTTAATACCAAAATACAAGTTGGTATGCCTGTGCCATAAAATATATTAGCGGGTAAACCTATTACGGCATCTAAGTAATTTTTTTCTTTTATCAAGTACTCACGTATGTGGCCTTCGGCTCCGCCTCTAAACAACACGCCATGCGGTAGCACACAAGCCATGGTGCCGTTGTCGGCCAACTGGTGTATCATGTGTTGCACAAAGGCAAAATCGGCAGTGCCTTTGGGTGCTAGTTTGCCATAAGCCGCAAAACGGTCGTTACTCATGTGCAAGGGGCTTGCGCTCCACTCGGCACTAAAGGGCGGGTTTGCTACAATGGCTTCAAAGCGTTGGTCAAAATGCTGAGGGCGTTCTAAGGTATCATCGTTTTTAATGTCGAACTTTTTGTAATGCACATCGTGCATAATCATATTCATTCGGCATAAGTTATAGGTGGTTGGGTTACTCTCTTGCCCGTAAAATAATATGTTTTTATCTTTTACTTCTTTAGCTACACGCAACAATAAGGAGCCC
>Ga0208266_100240_pt1 | contig 22402 bp, 14 predicted proteins | sample LakWasMet67_HOW9_2_FD_183897 | JGI IMG/M metagenome (GOLD analysis project Ga0208266, IMG submission 183897) | Freshwater sediment methanotrophic microbial communities from Lake Washington under simulated oxygen tension - Sediment Metagenome... | ecosystem: Environmental > Aquatic > Freshwater >...
AAGGCCAGCGACCGCTTCTTCTTCATGAGCGACATGGGCTGGATGGTCGGCGCCATGTGCGCCTGCATTCCCAGCTACTTCGGCGGCAGCCTGCTGGTGGCCGAAGGCACGCCCGACTTCCCCGACACCGGCCGCTTCTGGCGATTGCTGCAGGACCACAAGGTCACCTACCTCGGCGTCGCGCCGACGCTGATCCGCGGCCTGATGCGCTATGGCGATGCCGAGGTCCAGAGCTTCGACCTGTCTGCCCTGCGCGTCACCGTCTCCGGTGGCGAAGCCTGGACCGAGGCACCCTGGCGCTGGTTCTTCAACCATGTGTGCAAGAACAAACTGCCGTTCTTGAACATCGTCGGCGGCACCGAAGTAGGCGGCTGCAACTTCACCGGCACCGTGCACCACCCGCTGCGCCCAGGTTCGTTCGGCATGGGTGGGCTGGGCGTGGGGGTGGACATCGTCGACGATGCCGGCAAGCCGGTGCCGGCCGGTCAAGTGGGGGAACTGGTGCTGCGCAACCCCAACATCGGCTTCACCAAGAGCCTGTGGCGCGACGACGAGCGCTACCTCGACAGCTACTGGCGCACCCTGCCCGGCATCTGGGTGCATGGCGATTTCGCGATGCGCGACGAGGACGGCCTCTACTACATCCTGGGCCGCAGCGACGACACCATCAAGGTCTCGGGCAAGCGCACCGGGCCCTCGGAAATCGAGACCTTGCTCACCGGCACCGGCAAGGTCTCGGAGGCCGCCGTCATCGGCGTGCCCGACGCGGTCAAGGGCTCGGCCATCGTCTGCGTCTGCGTGCCCATGCCGGGCGTGGCCGCCGATGCGGCACTGGAGCAGGAGTTGTCGGCCGCCGTGGTGCACGGCATGGGCACGTCCTACCGGCCGCGCCAGGTGCTGCTGGTCAGCGACCTGCCGAAGACGCGCAACATGAAGATCATGCGGCGCGTGGTGCGCTCGGTGTTCAGGGGCGACAGCCCGGGTGACCTGTCGTCGCTGGTCAACCCAGAAGCGGTGACCGAACTGCAGGTCAAGCTCGGCCACTGAGCCCGGCCAGCAGTTGCTCGACGGCCCGGCGGCCAACGCGGCGCTGAGCGAAGGCGTCTCGATCGAGCATCCAGTTGGCGATCAGGCCATCGACCAGCGCGTGCAGGGCCCGCGCTGCGGCATTGAGTGCAACACCCGGCGCGAGCTGGATCGCTCGGGACGCCGGCGCAACGGGCTGGCGACGCGCCGCAACGCACCAAGGCCAACCTGGCGGCGCTGCCCTTCGTCGAGATCCCGCTCGTGCATTGGCAGCACACCGGCGGGCGCGTCAACGTGCAGGACTGCGTGGCCGGCATTCCCAGCGAAGAACTCGCACACCTCAGGCGCGTGGGCGACCAGATCGACCGCGCCGCCAGCCGTGTGGCGATGGCGCTCGTGGTCGCCGCGCTGATCGTCGGCTCGTCGATCGTGATGACAGTCAGCGGCGGACCGACGCTGTTCGGCCTGCCGGCCATCGGCTTTATCGGCTCTTTGCGGCGCCGTGCTTGGCGGCCTGTGGCTCGCGCGCTCGATCCGCCGCGGCGGGCGCCACGACGACGACCCGGACCGGGGCTGATCCGAGGGCCGCACATACGCACGCCGCGCGCTCCATGAACCACTGCATCGACGACTCGCTATCGCGCCGGGGCTCACCCCGACGCCAGTGATTTGCGAAACCGCCCCAAGGCCGCGAAGAAGAAGACCGCCCCGATGGCCGCGATGGCCAGCAGGGTCGGCCAGACGATGGCCAAGCCGGCACCACGGTACAGCACCGCTTGCGCCAGGCTCACGAAATGCGTCGTCGGCGCCAGCAGCATTACGCTGCGCAGCGCCTCGGGCATGCTCTCGCGCGGCGTCATGCCACCCGACAGCATCTGCAGCGGCAGCAGCACCAGGATGATCAGCAGCGCCAGTTGCGGCATCGAGCGTGCCACCGTGCCCATGAAGATGCCCATCGAGGTGGTGGCAAACAGGTGCAGGGCCACGCCTGCCATGAACAGGGCGAGCGAGCCGCCGATGGGCATCTCCAGCACACCCTGGACCATCAAGCGCAGCGACAGCGTCGACGCCAGCAGCACCACGCCGCCCATGGCCAGCACCTTGGCCAGCATGATCTCCACCGGCCGCACGGGCATCACGAGCAGGTGTTCCAGCGTGCCGTGCTCGCGCTCGCGGATCAGCGCCGCCCCGGCCAGGATGATGGACAGCATCGTGACCATGTTGTTCACCTCCATCACGCCGGCGAACCACGCACTGTTCGAGGTCGGATTGAAGCGCATGCGAACGGCCAGTTCCACCGGCGACACGGCCACGGCGCGCTCGCCGAGCATGAACTCCTGGAGTTCGAGCTGGATCATGCTCTGCACGTAGCCGGTGCCGACGAAGGACTGGCGCATCTGAGTGGCATCGACGTTCAGCTGCAGGGCCGGCCGGCGCCCCGCAAGCACGTCGCGCTGGAACCCTGGCGGGATGTCGAGCACGAAGCTGTAGCGCCCGGTGTCCAGGCCGGCATCCATCGCGCCGAGCGAGATCAGGTCCGGCACCAGGAAGTCAGGCGGAAAGAACGCCGCTATCAGGCGCTGCGACAGCACGGTCTGGTCCTCGTCGACGACCGCGATGGGGGCACGCACCAGGCGGTCCGGCATGGCCGTGGCGGCCGTGTAGATCGCGCCGCTGAAGGCCCAGACCACGAACAGCAGCAGCAGACGGTCGCGCCACAGGCTGCGCAGTTCCTTGCCCGCGAGATGCAGCACGACGTGCCAGGACAGCGGCGGCATCTTCATCAGCGCTCCTGCTTCCTGAGCAGCAGCACGCTCAGGCCCAGCAGCAGCGGGCCGGCCAGCGCGAGCGGCACGAAGAGGGCATGCAGGTCGGCGAAGCCGAGCGCCTTGGAAAAGGTGCCGCGGCTGATGGTGACGAACGGTGCGGTGGGGTAGATCTGCCCCATCACCGCCGAGAAGCCCTCGAGCGTGGAGACCGGGTTCAGGATGCCCGAGAACTGGATCGCCGGCAGCATGGTGGCCAGCGCGGTGCCGAACAGCGCCGCAAGCTGGCTGTTGGTGAAGGCTGACATCAGCAGCCCCAGCGCCGTGGCCGCGAACACATAGAGCAGCGCGGCCAGCGTGTAGGTGGCCAGGCTGCCTGTGAACGGCACGCCGAACAGCGTGACCGCCATCAGGGTTAGCAGCGCAAAGTTCACCATGCCGGCGCCCACGTAGGGCAACTGCTTGCCGAACAGGAACTCCAGCTTGGTGACGGGCGTGACGTAGAGGTTGGTGATCGAGCCCATTTCCTTCTCGCGCACGACGGCCAGCGCCGCCAGCATCGACGGGATGAAGATCAGCAGGATCGGGATCACCGCCGGCACCATCGAGACGATGCTGCGTACGCCGGGGTTGTAACGGTAGCGCACTTCCACGCTGGCCGCGGGTCGGATGTCGACGCCTGCGTCGGCCAGGCGCTGGGCCACGAAGCCGGCGTGCAGGGCCTGCACATAGCCCGAGACGATCTCGGCACGCATCGGCATCGCGCCGTCGATCCACACGCCCACCGTCGCGGGCCGGCCTCGCGCGAGGTCGGCGCCGAAGCCGGGCGGGATTTCCACCGCCAGCGCCAGTTCGCCGTCGCGCATGCGGCGGTCCATCTCGGCGTCGCTGGCCAGCGGCGTCTGTTCCAGGAAGTAGGGCGAGCCCGACAGCTCGAGGGTGTAGGCCCGGCTGGCGGCGCTGCCGTCGCGGTCGAGCACGGCGTAGCGCAGGTCCTGCACGTCCAGGCTGATGCCGTAGCCCATGATCAGCATCAGCAGCACCGTGCCCAGCAGCGACATGGCCAGGCGGATCGGGTCGCGCAGCAGCTCCAGCGCTTCGCGCCGTGCGCAGCTGAGCAGACGGTGGCGACTGAACAGGCGCTGGGTGCGGGCGACGGCCTTGGCGGTGGCGGATGTCCCGCCGTGGCCCGCGTCAATCGGGAGGGTGGGCGCCGCGGCTTGCCTCACCGGGGGGTCGGCCGGCGTCTGCGCATCGCTCAGCCAGGCGACGAAGCTGTCTTCCAGCGAGCCGCCGCCGCGCTCGCTGGCCAGCGCGGCAGGCGTGCCGCTGGCCAGCACGCGCCCGGCGTGCATCAGCGAGACGCGGTCGCAGCGCTGGGCCTCGTTCATGAAGTGGGTGGAGACGAAGATGGTCACGCCGTCGCGCCGTGACAGGTCGATCATCAAGGCCCAGAAATCGTCGCGGGCCACCGGGTCCACGCCGGAGGTCGGTTCGTCCAGGATCAGCAGCTCGGGTTCGTGCACCACCGCGGCAGCCAATTGCAGGCGCTGGCGGTGACCGAGTGGCAGCGTCATCGGCAGGGTCTCGGCGCTGTCGTGCAGGCCGAAGCGGTCGAGCAGGGCGTCCACGCGTTCGGCGATGCGCTGCCTGCCGAGGCCGAAGAGCTGGCCCTGCAGTTCGAGGTTCTGCCGCACCGTCAGGTCGCGGTAGAGCGAGAAGCCCTGCGACATGTAGCCCACGCGGCGCCGCACGGCCATGTCGCGCGCGTCCAGCGGCACGCCGAACAGGCGCACGCTGCCTTCGGTGGCCGGCAGCAGGCCGGTCAGCATCTTCATCGTCGTGGTCTTGCCGCAGCCGTTGGAGCCGAGGAAGCCGAAGATCTCGCCGCGCTCGATCCGGAAACTCACCCGGTTCACCGCGGTGAAGTCGCCGAAGCGGCAGCTCAGGTCGTGCGCTTCGATGGCGATGTCCTGCGCTGCGGCCGTGCGCGGCGGCACGACCAGCTCGCCATGTGTGCCGCGGCGCTCGGCTGGCAGCAAGGCGATGAAGGCGGCTTCGAGGCTGGCGCAGCCGGTGCGCTGCAAGAGCTCGGCCGGCGCGCCGGTGGCCAGCACGCGCCCGGCGTCCATCGCCACCAGGCGGTCGAAGCGTCCGGCTTCCTCCATGTAGGCCGTCGCCACGAGCACGGTCATGCCGGGATTTCGCGCCCGGATGCGGTCGATCAGTTCCCAGAACTGGCGGCGCGACAGCGGGTCGACGCCCGTCGTCGGCTCGTCGAGGATCAACAGTTCCGGGTCATGGATCAGCGCGCAGCACAGGCCGAGCTTCTGCTTCATGCCGCCGGAGAGCTTGCCCACGGGCCGGTCCGCAAAGGGCAGCAGTCCCGTGCTGCCCAGCAGTTCGGCGATGCGCGCCTCGCGCTCGCGCCGGCCGTGGCCGAACAGGCGGCCGAAGTAGTCGAGGTTCTCGCGCACCGACAGCGTGGCGTAGAGGTTGCGACCGAGCCCCTGCGGGTTGTAGGCGATGCGCGGGCAGACGCGGCGCCGATGGCCGGCCCGTGCCATGTCGCCGCCCAGCACGGTGATCTGGCCGCCTTGCAGATGGCGTGCCCCGGCAACCAGCGCCAACAGCGTGGACTTGCCCACGCCGTCAGGCCCCACGAAACCCGTGATGCCGCCCGCCGGCAGGCTCAGCTCGACGTCGGCCAGGGCCACGACCTGCCCGTAGCGGTGGCTCACCCCCCGCACCTGCACCGCGGCGGGCCGCTCGGCGCTCATCGTGTGGGTGCTGAAGCCGCCGCGCGCGCCTCGGGCACGTTCACCGCCAGTTCCGGCGGCCAGGGCTCGACGCCGGTGCGCACGTAGGCCATGCCCGGCAGCCCGGTCTTGACCTGATCGCGGTGCTGGCCGAGCAGCACCGGGTCGACCCGCGCGCGCACCTTGAAGACCATCTTCTGCCGCTCCGATTCGGTCTCCACCGTCTTGGGCGTGAACTGGGCGACGCTGGCCACGAAGTCCACCTGCGCCGGAATGACCATCTTGGGTGCCGCATCGAGCACCAGACGCGCTTCGGCGCCGATGGCCACGCGGCCGGCGGCAGTCTCGGGCAGGAAGAAGCTCATCGTCACGTCCGACAGATCGACCAGCGACACCACGCGCCCACCGCCGGCCAGCACCTCGCCGCCCTGGGCCAGCACGGTCTGCACGCGCCCGCCGCGCGGCGCGCGCAGCACCGAGTCGGCGATTTCGACCTGGATGCGGTCCGCGGCCGCCTGCGCGGATTCGATGGCGGCCTCGGACTCGACGATCTGCGAGCGGGCGGTCAGCACCGCCGACTCGGCCTCGATGCGCTGCGACCTGGCGGCGCTCAGCGCGGCGCGGCTGGCCTGGACGCGCGCGTTGGCGGTGTCGAGCTGCTGCGGCGAGAGGAACTTCTGCGCCACCAGCTCCGAGGTGCGGCGCAGCTCCTTCTCGCCCAGCGCGGCCTCGGCCTCACGCTGCGCCACCAGGGATGCGACGGTCGTCACGGCCTGCTCGCGCTGCCGCACCAGGGCCGTCAGCGTCGCGCGTGCGGTTCTCGCCTGGCGCAACTGGGCCTGGGCTCCGCGCAACTGCGCGTCCAGCGATTGGGTGTCCATGCGGGCGATCTCGTCGCCGGCAGACACGAAGTCGCCCTCGCGCACGCGCACGGACAGCAGCCGCCCGCCGCTCTTGGCAGCCACATCGATCGTCGTGGCTTCCAGTCGTCCGTTGCCGCCGGCGATGCCCTCTGGCAACCCGTCGGGGGCGGCCCAGCGCCAAGCCACGACGACACCGATGCCGATCACGACCGCGATCACATAGGGCAGCAGGCTTCGCCAGCGTAGCGGCAGGTTCACGTCGCGATCCCCGGGATTGTTCTTGGAACAGTCTGCCTCTGAGGCTGCTCGCCGTCTTGATGCCCGTCAACGGGCTCTACAAGGGCGCGAGGCCACGCGGCCAGACCCGGTTGATACCTCGCAGGCAGCCATGCACGTGATCGCCATGGGCTTCGAGCGTGGAGCGGTGATCGCGCTCGAATCGTCGCGCAGCAACGCCGCTCGCGAGCGGTTGCGCCGCCTGCGCCGGTCCGCCATGCTTCGCTCATGTTCGACCCGCCGGTGCGGCGGTCCTGGAGGCCGACGGCCGAGGTGGTTCGACCTGGTGGGCACGCAAGAAGGCGTCGACGGCAAAGCTCACATGCGCCTCGATGTCACGCTTCGATTCGGCATTCACGGCACCGTACATCGCGCGCACCAGCGTCAGGCCCTGCAGCATGCCCAGCAGCGTCTCGGCGCTGCGTTCGGGCAATGGACAGTGAAGCGAGCCCTCGCGATGGCACCCGGCCAGCCAGGCCGACACGCGCTGCAGCATCGCCGCCGGGCCGCGCTGGAAGACCCTGCGCAGCGCCGGCGCTGAACTGGCGCCCGATCCGAGCAGGCTGCGCATCAGGCCGACATGGGCGGGGCTGACGATGAATGTCAGCAGGCGCCGCCCGAACTCGATCAGGCTCGCACGCAACGCGGTGGAGTCGCCCGGGTGCTGGTCAAACGCCATCGACAGCTCCTGCGCCAGCTGGCCGATGACCGCATGCACCAAGCCCTCCCGGCTGCCATGCCGGGCGTAGATGGTGACCTTGGAAACACCCGCCACGTGCGCCACGGCCTCCACCGTGAATGCCCGCGGCCCTTCTCGAAACAGCAGCCGCCGCGCCGCGTCCAGGATGGCCAGGTCCTTGGCTTGATCGACAGGCCGGCCGATCGGCCGAGCCTCGGTGTGCTGCACGGTTCGCCTCTTTGTGTACGATGGCGTTCAGAATATCAACTTGCATGCTCATGAACAAGCCTCATTTCTTGCTGGCACTCGCTGTTGCCACGGTGTCGGCCTGCGGTCGACCCGAAGCGCCGCCGGTCAAGGCTGAGGCGGTTCCTTGGGTCCGCACGATCGCCGTGCAAGGCAGCGTCAGTGGCGGGCTGGTGACCAGCGGCACGGTGCGCGCGCGCGTCGAGACGCCGCTGGCGTTCCAGGTCGGCGGTCGGATTCTGGCCCGTCGCGTCGACGCCGGGCAGACGGTGGGCGCCGGGCAGGTGCTGTTCGAACTCGACCCGCGCGACCTGCAGGAGACGGCGCGCGCCGTCGAAGCCGAGCTTGCGGCGGTGCGCGCCGAGCGTGACACCGCCGCGTCGGAGCTCGCGCGCCAGACGCAATTGCTTGCGCAGGGCTTCATTGGCCAGCAGGCCTTCGATCGCAGCCAGCTCGCGGCGCGTGCAACAGAGTCGCGCCTGGTGTCCGCCGAGGCGCGGCTGCGCCAGGCCAACAACGCCAGCGGCTACGCGCTGCTGCGCGCACGCAGCCCGGGCGTGGTCACCGAAGTGAGCGGCGAGCCGGGGCAGGTTGTGAGTGCCGGGCAGGCGCTCGGAACACTCGCCGCGCAAGGCGAGCGCGAGATCGAGGTCTTCCTGCCCGATGGTCGCAACGCGCCCAAGGCCGGCAGCGTGCTGCTTGCAGACGGCAGCTCGCAGCCGGTGCGCCTGCGTGAGGTGGCCGGCAGCGCCGACGCCGCCAGCCGCACATGGCGGGCCCGCTACGCAGTGACAGCGTCGCCAGCGCAGGCTGCCGCATCCGCCGCCAAGGCCGACGCGCTTGCCTTGGGCAGCGTGGTGCGTGTGCGCCTCGAGAGCGCCTCCCCAGCGGGCGGCGCGGCTGTCGTGATTGCCGTGCCGGTGGGCGCGATCGACGAGCGCGGCGGCGGGCCGCGCATCTGGCGCGTGCAGGGCGACAAGGCCACGCCGATGCCGGTGAAGCTGCTGAGCATCGACCTCGAGACCGCCCGCATCGCGGCCGACCTGCCGGCCGGCGCGCGTGTGGTCGCCGTCGGCACCCACCTGCTCGAGCCCGGCATGGCGGTGCGGGAGCAACCCCGATGAGTTTCCCCAACCTGTCGGCGCTGGCGGTGCGCGAGCGCGGCCTGACCCTGTTCTTCCTGCTGCTGTCGGTGTTCGGTGGCGTCTGGGCCTTTGTCTCGCTGGGTCGTGCCGAAGACCCGGCTTTCACGGTGCGGGTGATGGTGGTCTCCGCGGTCTGGCCCGGCGCCACCACCGAGCAGATGCAGCGCCAGGTTGTCGATCGGCTGGAGAAGCGCATCCAGGAGGTCGAGTACCTGTACAAGGTGGAGACCACGATCCGTCCCGGGCGGGCCGACCTGCAGGTCGAGTTCCACGACTTCACGCCCCAGCAGAAGATTCCAGAGTTGCAGTATCAAGTGCGCAAGCGCATGCAGGACGAGGCGGCACGCCTGCCGCAGGGTGTGATCGGGCCGCTGGTGAACGACGACTTTGCGGACGTCTACTTCACCGTGCTCGCGCTCACCGCGCCGGGCCTGCCGATGCGCGACCTGGCGCGCGATGCCGACGCCATGCGCGACCGCCTGCAGCGCGTGCCCGGGGTGCACAAGGCCCTGGTGCTGGGCGAGCGCAGCGAGCGTGTCTTCCTGGACTTCGACAATTCGCGCCTGGCCAACCTCGGCATCGCGCCGCAGGTGATCCTGGACGCCATCGACGCCCACAACCGGCTGCAGCCCGCCGGGCTGATCGAAACCCGCGGCCCGCGCCTGTATGTGCGCGTCGACGCCGATCTGGCCGATCTGGAGGCCTTGCGCGCGGTGCCGGTGCGCATCGGCCAGCGCCTGCTGCGCCTGGACGAGTTGGCCACCGTGCGCCGCGGCTACGAAGACCCGCCGAGCTACCTGGTGCGCTCGCGCGGGCAGGACGCCGTGCTGGTCGGCGTGGTGATGGCCAAGGGCGAGAACGGCCTGCAACTCGGGCAGAGGCTGGACACCGCCTTGGCCGCCGAACAGGCAAGGCTGCCGCTGGGCATGGCGCTGACCCAGCTCACCAACCAGGCGCATGCGATCAAACAGGCGGTCGATCTTTTTCAGGTGAAATTTCTGGTCGCCGTGGCAGTCGTGATGGGGGTGAGTTTCCTGGCCATCGGCTGGCGCGCCGGGCTGGTGGTGGGGCTGGCGGTGCCGATCACGCTGGGTCTGACCTTCGCGCTGATGAAGCTGGCCGGCATCAACCTCGACCGCATCACGCTGGGCGCGCTGATCATTGCGCTGGGGCTGCTGGTGGACGACGCCATCATCGCCATCGAGATGATGCTGGTGAAGATGGAAGAAGGCTGGGAGCGTTCGCGCGCTGCCGCCCATGCCTGGAACGTGACCGCCGCGCCGATGCTGTTCGGCACGCTGGTCACGGTGGCGGGCTTCGTGCCGATCGGTTTCGCGCGCTCGGGTGTGGGTGAGTACGCCGGCAACATCTTCTGGGTGCTGGCGTATGCGCTGCTGGTGTCGTGGCTGGTCGCCGTGGTGTTCACGCCCTACCTCGGCGTGAAGCTGTTGCGCGCGGTGCACAAACCGCTGTCTCACGACCATGGCGACTCGCTGTACCAGACGCGGGGGTATCGGCGACTGCGCGGCCTCATCACCTGGTGCGTCGTGCGTCGCAAGACGGTGGTGGCCGGCACTGTCGGCCTGCTGGTGGCGGCCATCGCCGCCATGGCCGGTCCGGTGCAGAAGCAGTTCTTCCCGGGCTCGGACCGCCCAGAAGCCCTGGTCAGCATCTCGCTGCCTCAAGGCAGCGCAATTGCCGCCACCGACGCGGCGGTGCGCAAGATCGAGAAGGTGCTGGCCGCGATGCCGGACGTGAAGACGTTGTCGGCCTACGTGGGCGCTGGTGCGCCGCGCTTCTTCATCTCGGCCAACCCGGAGCAGCCCGACCCGGCGTTCGGCAAGATTGTTGTCGTGACCACTGACGACAAGGCGCGGGACCGCCTGATCACCGAATTGCGGCGCCAGGTCGATAGCGGCGCGTTTCCCGAAGCCAGGGTGCGCGTGTACCCGCTGCTCTACGGGCCGCCGGTGATCTGGCCGGTGACGTTTCGTGTGCTCGGCCCCGACCCGCTGGAGTTGCGGCGCATTGCCCACCGCGTCCGCGAAACTGTAGAGGCGCATCCAAACACCGCTGGCGCGCACCTTGAATGGGACGCGCGCGTGCCGGTGCTCGATCTGCGCATGGATACCGAGCGCCTGCGCCTGCTCGGCCTGACGCCGCGCGACGTGGCGCAGCAGTTGCAGTTCCAGCTCGATGGCGTGGCGGTGGCCGAGCTGCGGCAGGACAATCGCAGCGTTCAGTTGCGCGCCCGCGGCACCCGCATTGCAGGCGTCGACGAGGCCGCTGGGTTGGAACTGCGCACGCTCGACGGACGCAAGCTGACGCTCGCGCAACTGGGCCGCGTCGACATCGGCTACGAAGAGCCGGTGGTCAAACGCTACAACCGCGAGCCCTTCGTCGCCGTGCTGGCCGATGTGCACGGCGCCCAGCCGCCGGACGTGATGAAAACGCTGACACGCCAGCTCGACACGGTGCGCGCCGCACTGCCCGATGGCTACCGCATCGACGTCGGCGGCACGGTCGAGCAGTCGGCCAAGGCCGAAGCATCGATCGAAAAGCTGCAGCCGGTGATGGTGGCGTTGATGCTCATCTTCATCATGCTGCAGATGCGCTCGTTCAGCGGCACCTTCATCGTCGTGGCCACAGCCCCGCTGGGTGTGATCGGCGCCGTGGTGGCCTTGCTGCTGTTCAACCAGCCCTTCGGCTTCGTGGCGCTGCTCGGCATGATCGGCCTGGCCGGCATCCTGATGCGCAACACGATGATCCTGACGCAACAGGTGTCCGACAATTTCAACGAAGGCATGCCGGCGTTGCCGGCGGTGGTCGAAGCCGCCGTGCGTCGCGCGCGTCCCGTGGTGCTGACCGCGATTGCGGCGGCGCTGGCCTTCGTGCCGCTGACCTTCGACCGCTTATGGGGACCGCTGGCCTATGTGCTGATCGGCGGCGTGGTTGTCGGCACCGCCATCACCTTGCTGTTCGTGCCGGCGCTGTATGCAGCGTGGTTTCGGATCGGCGCGACGCCGGCTTCAGCGTGAGTCAACCGGCAAAACTTGTCGTCAAAGCGTGCGCGGGCCCTGGCCGCCCTCGCCGACCGTGGGCGCACGTTGCCCGCCGGGACGGGAGGGCGCAGACACGATCTCGGGCACGGGTTCGCCGCCCTGCTGGACGCGCTCACGCAGGCGCTCGCGCAGTTGCGCACTCACGGCGGCGAAGGTGTCGACGCCGGCCAGGTTCGTCAACTCGTGCGGGTCGGCCAGCAGGTCGTAGAGGAACTCTTCACGATAGGCCGTTGCCCCGGGCGCCTGGTTGCCATCGGCGCTGTCGGCCCGCACGCTGTACTTCCAGCGCCGCGTACGGATCGCGCGCCCGACCTGCGATTCGCTGATCTGGGCATAGACCTCTTCGGGCCAGGCGGCCGAGGCGCCGCGCAGCAAGGGCAGGACGGATCGGCCCTGCATCGCAGCCGGCACCGGCAGGCCGGCAGCATCCAGCAGCGTGGCTGGCAGGTCGATCAGGCTGACCAGTTGCGAGACCCGCCCGCCACCGCTGAACGGGCCGCCGTGCAGCATGCCCGGGATGCGGATCGACGCGTCGTGGCAGGAGCGCTTGTATTCGCTGTTGCGGGTCTGGAAGTGGTGCCCGTGGTCGGCCGTGTACAGCACGGCGGTGTCGTCGAGCAACCCAAGGCTGCGCAGCGCGTCCATCACGCGGCCGAGCGCATCGTCGAGCCGCTTGACCATGCCGAAGTAGCCCGGCAGTTGTTGCGCCGCGTTGCCGCGCAGCGCCTGCAGGTCCACCGGCATCCAGCGCCCACCGTAACGCTCGGCATAGCCATCGCCGGCAGGGTGGCTGTCGAGGTGGTTTTGATGGTGCGGCTCGATGTACGAGACGAACAGGAAAAAGCGCTCGTGCCGGTGGCCGTCGATGAAGCGAATCGCCGCGTCGGTGAGTGCATCGACGCGAAAACCTGGCAGCTTGACGGCGCAACCCTGCTCGTCGAACAGGGTCGTGTCGAAGGCGTCGGAGCTGTACTCCAGCATGTTCGCAGCCAGCCAATGCTCGTAGCCGCCGCGCTCGGACGCCGGCACCGGCTCGCTGCCGGCCAGGTGCCACTTGCCGATGTAGCCGGTGCGCAGGCCACCGGCGGCGAAGTGGTGCGCCAGGGTGCGATGGCGTGGATCGAGCGCGATGTGGTTGCGAAAGCAGCCCGTGGTGGTGGGGTAGAGCCCGGTCTGCATCGCCGAGCGCGCCGGCCCGCACACCGGCTGGCACGAGAAGCAGTGGTACAGATGCGTGCCGGCCATGGCCAGGCGGTCGAAGTTCGGTGTCAGCTCGAGTGGGTTGCCGAAAATGGACGAGGTGTCCCAGCGTTGCTGGTCGGCGAACAACACCACCACGTTGCGTGCGTTGTGGCTCATGCATGGCCTCCGATCACATTGCAGGGTTGCGCCAGGCTACAGCCGCCGGCCACTGGCACGATCGAACAGGTGAACCCGCTCGGGCGCTACCGACAGCCCGATGGCATCGCCGGGCCGCAACCCCGTGCGCTCGCGCGTGGTCACGCAGATGCGGGTTGTCGAGCCCATCAGCGCATGCACATGGCTTTCGTGTCCCAGCTGCTCGATCGCTCGCACCCGGCACTGCAATGCCGTGGACTCGTTGTCCAGCCGCAGGTCTTCGGCACGTACGCCGGCCACCACGGCGTTCGTCCCCGCCGGTGCGGGGCCGCCCGAGGCCGCGGCCACGAGATGCCCGCCGATGTCGAGCGCCACACGCAACGAGTTGCCATCTTGGCCCTCGATGCGGCCATCGAGCAGATTCATCGGCGGCGAGCCGATGAAGCCGGCGACAAACAGGTTGTCGGGACGGTCGTACAGCGCCAGCGGCGGCCCGGCCTGTTGAATCACACCGTCGTGCATGACCACGATGCGATCGGCCAGCGTCATGGCCTCGACCTGGTCGTGCGTGACGTAGATGGAGGTTGCCCCCAACCGATCGTGAAGTTCGCGGACCTCGATGCGCGTGTGCACGCGCAGCTTCGCGTCCAGGTTCGACAGCGGCTCGTCGAACAGGAAGACCTTGGGCGCTCGCACGATCGCGCGGCCCATCGCGACGCGCTGGCGCTGCCCGCCAGACAACTCCTTGGGCAGGCGATCCAGCAACCCGTCCAGGCCCAGGGTGAGCGCAGCCGCTTGCACGCGCTGGGCGATGTCGGCCGCAGGCTGCTTGCGCATCTTCAACGCGAAGCCCATGTTGTTGCCCACGGTCATGTGCGGATAGAGCGCGTAACTCTGGAACACCATCGCGATGTCGCGTTCCTGCGGCGGCAGGTCGTTGGCGATCCGACCATCGATCGTCACGCGCCCGTCGCTGACCGCGTCCAGCCCCGCGGTCAGGCGCAGCAACGTGGATTTGCCGCAACCCGACGGACCGACGAGCGCCACGAACTCTCCGCTCTGCACCGCCAAGTCGATGCCCTTGAGCACCTCGACCGAGCCAAAGCGCTTGCGCACGCCCTCGTAGCCGACCATCACCATGCGTTCGCCCCTTGCTTGCGCCACTTCATCACCTGCCATTTCACTGCCTATTTCACCGCGCCGCTGAGCAGGCCGCGAACGATCAATCGCTGACCGAGCAGCAACAAAAGCAGTGCCGGCAGCGTCGTCAACATGGCGCCGGCGGCCATTTCGCCATATTTGACGTCATGCTCCTGCGCGAACGTGGCAATCGCCACCGGCGCGGTGCGTGTGGCGGCGGCGGTGAGGTTGAGTGCGACGATGAAATCGTTCCAGGAGAACAGGAACACCAGCGCACCGGCCGCGGCCAGCCCCGGCATGACCAGCGGGAGAACGATGCGCATGAACGAACTGCGTTCGTCGCAGCCGTCGATGCGCGCCGCGTCGAGAATCTCCTCGGGGATGTCGCGCATGAACGCGGCCACGATCCACAGCGCCATCGGCAGATGGTGCGTCACGTTGGCCAGCACCAGACCGACGTAGCCGTTGGACAGACCGACACTGTTGAGCATCACGTACCAGGGACCGACAAAGGTGATCGTCGGCAGCATGTGGAACAGCAGTGCCCAGGAAAACACCGCGGCGCGCAGCCAGTTGGGCAGCGGCAGGCGCACGAGCGTGAATGCCGCCGACGCGGCAATGGCCAAAGCCAGCACAGTGCTTGCCGCCGCCACGACCAGCGAGTTGGCGATGTTGCGGTGAAAGGAGGCCGATTTCGAGAACAGCAACTCGATGTAGTTGTCGAGCACCGGCTCGAAGACCATGGCGTTGGTCAGGATCTGGATCTGGCTCTTGAAGCTCGACAACGCAATCCAGACGAATGGCGCCAGGATCAACAAGGTGTAGCCGAAGACCACGCCCCGCCCTGCCAACCTGAGCCCCGCGGAAGCGAACGACGCCATGCTCAGTCGCTCCGGCGGCGGCGCGAGGCCGCGATCGCCAGAACGGCCAACAACGCGACGACGAACAGCGTGAACACCGACATCACCGAGCCGAGGCCGACATCGTCGCGGCCGAAAAAGGTGCGCTGAATGCTGAAACTGACGACTTCGGTGGCGGTGCCGGGCCCGCCGCTGGTGAGCAGGTAGACCTCGTCGAAGACCTTGAAGGTCAGGATGATGCGGAACACCAGCGTGATGGCGATCGTGGGAGCCATCAGCGGCAGCATGATGTGGCGCAATGACTGCCAGGCGCTCAGCGTGTCGAGCCGGGCGGCTTCGAGCGCGTCCTGCGGCAGCCCTTCGATGCCCGCCAGCAGCAGGATGAAGACGAATGGCGTCCAGTGCCAGACGTCGACCAGGATGATGGACGGCAGCGCGAGCGCGGGGTTGCCGAGCCAGTCGATGGCCGGCACACCCAGCAGGGCAAGGGCCGCGTTGACACCACCGAACTCGGTGCCGAGCAGCAGCTTCCACATCGCGCCGATGACGATCGGCGGCACCACCACCGGCAGCAGGAAGACAGTGGTCAGCAGACCCCGTAACCAGCCTTGCGCCCGACTGACCGACAGGGCCATGAAAAAGCCGAGCAGCATCTGCAGGCTCACCGCGCAGACCGCAAAGACCACCGTGTTGCGCAGGCCCGGCCAGTAGTAGAGGTTGCTGGTGAACTCTCGCCAGTGGTCCAGGCCGACAAAGCGCCAGACACCGATGCCGGACTGCCATTGCCGGTCATGGAACGACATCCAGACCAGCCCCGCCACCGGCACCACGGTGAACACGATCAGCAGGGCCAGCAGTGGCGCCAGCGACAGCCAGCGCCACAACAGGTTGTTGCGTCGAAGCACGGTCATTGCAGCGCACGCCCGGCCCATGCGGTCCGGTGCCTCTCAACGAGCCTGGTCACAGGATTTCGCCGCGGCCGGTCTTGTAGCCGGCCTTGCGCGCGATCTCGAAGATGCCCTCGGCGGCCTGGTTCAACGCCTCCTTCGGCGACAACTCGCCCAGCAAGGCCTGGTTGACTTTCAGCCCGATCAGATCGTTGATTTCCACGCGCTCCTTCACTGGCGCATAGAACACCGAGTTCCTCGAGTTCTCGCTCAGCGCCTCCAGGAATCGGTAGCGGTCGTCCTTGCCGAACTGCGCTTCGCCGAGCCCCGAGATCACCGGCACGGCGCCGGCCTGCACATAGGCGACCTGCACGTCCTGGCGCACGAACCACTTCAAGAAGGCCATGGCGGCACGTTTGCGTTCGGTGGGCACGTTCCTGGCGATGCCGGCCACCCAATGGCCGGCCGCGCTGGCATGCCGGCCCGGCTCGCCGCGCGGCAACAGCGCGGCATCGAACTTGCCCACCACCGCCGACTTCTTCGGATCGTCCAGCGCGCCCCAGATGGCGATCACGGCCACCGCATGCGCCACCTTGCCGGTGGCCATCAACTGGATCAGCTTGTCCTGCGACATGGCCCAGGGGCTGGGGGGGCCGTACTCGCGCGCTAGGCGAATGTAGGTCTCCAGCCCCTTCAGGCTGGCCGCGCTGCTGAGCGCGACCGTGTAGTCGCCGTTGCGCTCGTCCTTGAAGATGCGCCCGCCATGGCTGTAGATGAACGGCGCGACGTCGTAGGTAGCGCTTCCGCGGTCGCCGCGAATGCCGAAACCATAGACACCGCCCGCCGGGTTGTGCAAGACCTTGGCATTGGCCTCCAGTTCGGCCCAGGTGGTCGGCTCCTTCAGGCCTTTTTCCTTGTACAGGTCGCGCCTGAAATAAAGCACCTGCACGTTGCCGTTGACCGGCACGCCGAGCAGCCGCCCGGACGGGTCGAAGGACTTCTTGGCATCGTTCCAGTACACCGATTGGTCGAAGTCGAGCACGTTGGCAGGCAGGCGGTAGCCGGGTTCGATGTCGTCCAGCGCCTGCAGGAAGCCGCCGCTGTAGACCTCGTTCATCCACATTGCGTTCAGGGCCACCAAGTCGTATGTACCGGCAGATGCGCGCAGCGAGTTGCGCGTCTTCTCGAGCATGCCGCCGAAGGGCGTCACGTCAAGCTCGATGCGGTTGCCGGTGTCCTTTTCGTAGCGCTCGATCATTTTCTTGAAGCCGTCAAACCAGGGGGACTGGTTGATCAGCATCGTGATCTTGGGCTGTGTCTCGGCGCGAATGGCGCCCGCCGCAGCCAGCATGCCCAGCGCCAGCATCTGGCGGCGCGTGGCGGCAATCGTCGACTCGATCATGGTGTCTTCTCCTGGTCAGGGGTTGATCCCGAGGCGCGTGAAGGCCTCGGCCGGCGCGTCGTGCAAGCGCATGACAGCCTGGGCCTCGGCCATCAGGCGTTCGACGACCTGGGCGTCGTCGATCGGGCGGTTCTGGGTGTAGTCGTCATTGAGGTCGTACAGCGCACTGGTCGGCGCCAGGAAATAGTCGCCCGCCGCGTCGTCACTGCGCTGGTCGTTGCGCAAGGCCGGTACCTTGAGCGTGGGGATGCCGCGCGTGAAGTCGAACGGCGGCGCCAGCGTGGCCCCCCGCAACTGCTCGGGCGGGAACGGCCGGTTCATGTGCGTGGGCATCAGCGTGTATTCGTACAAACCCTCGCCCGACATGTCCGCGGGATAGCGGAAGTAGGTGTAGCGCCCGTCGGTCACGTTGACGCTGCCACCGAAAATGCCGTACAGCGCCACCTTGCGCAGTTCCTGATCGCGCTCGAGCAGCGGCAGCAGCGAGCGCCCGGTCATCTGCGGCGGCACGGCGGCACCGAAGTAGTCGAGCATGGTCGGCGCGAGGTCGACGTTCTGGGTCAGCGATGCGCAGCGACGACCAGCCTGCGCCCGGGTCTCGGGCGTGTAGACCAGCAGCGGGATATGCGCCACCTCGTTGTAGAACGGCATGCGGCACTTGCCCCAGTAGTCATGCTCGGACAGCAGGAAGCCGTGGTCGGTGGTCAGCACCAGCGCGGTGTCGTCCCACATGGCGTGTTTGTCCATGTAGTCCAGCAGCTCACCGAAGTAGTGGTCGCACATGCGCACCAGGGCCGCGTAGTTGGCGCGCATCTGGGTGCAGGCAAACGCATCCTCGACCACCCGGTCGTAGCGCGGCCAGTCGAGGATCGGGTGCGAATCGTCCACACCGGCAGCCTCACGGAAGCGCTGCGGCGCGTAGAAGGGCTCGTGCGGGTCGAAGCACTCGATCTGCAGCATCCAGTGATCGGCATCGCGATTGACGTCGAGGAACTCGAAGCCGTCGCGAAAACACTTCACGCAGGGGAACTCGGATTCTTCGCGCAGGTACTCGCGGTTGACGCAGTGGATCAGCCGCTTGGCGTCCTCGGGCAGCCGGTAGTTGCGCGGGTCGTACATCTTCTTGAAGCGCTCGATCGGCGGCTCGACCATCGCCTTCCACTTGTCGTTCTCCTGGCCACGGATGAATTCCCAGGAGTTGTAGCGTTGATGGTACGACCAGCCGCCGTCCTCGAAATAGTGGAAATGGTCGCTCACCAAGTGACTGTAGGTGCCCTGTTTGCGCAGCAAGTCGACGGCCGAGAGGTCGAACGGCTCCAGCGGCCCCCAGCCTCGGTGCAGGAAGTTGTAGCGCCCGGTGTGCATGTCGCGCCGTGCCGGCATGCAGGGCATGCTGCCAACCCAGTGATTGTCGAACACCACCGAACGCGCGGCGAAACGGTCGAAGTTGGGCGTCGGGATCCAGCGCCCGCCATAGGCGCCAAGTGCGTTGCGCACCAGCGAGTCGAACAGAACAAAGATCAATTTTTTCGGCATGGGCGGGCAATTTGGCCGTTCGCTTGCAATGGGGCGCGCTGAGGTGACTCCATTTCAATTGGATATCTTGATGGTGGCATTCTTCCAGTAGTCGGGGGCAGCATCCTCGGCGTCGCGCTGCGCCGACGTGTACTGTTGGAGCGTGTGCGAATTGCCGAGCTGCACGTTGAAATGCAGCCGGCCGTTGGCATCGGCCTTCGGCCGATCCGGCCAGACGTTGATGCCGGGTTGGCCCGGTGCCAACACCCAGTGGTGGCTGCCCGGTTGGTAAACCGGCGGCGTGGTCACGACAACTGTGCCGCTGCCCTTGAGCTTCAAGCCATCGCGCGAGACGGCAGACAGGTAGAGGAACTCGGACACGTCTCGCGCAGCCGTGAATTTCCAGTCGAAGACGCTGAAAGCAGGCACGATCGTGCGGTAGTCGAAGCTGGCCGGCGTCCCGACGTTGGCGGCGAAGGCCTGCTGCATCACTGGCAGCGCCAACTTGAACGACTGCATGAAATGGTAGCCGGTATGCGTGGCTTGCGGGTCAACCAAGAACTTGTGGGGCACGGCATGGAGCCGCAGGTCGGTGTCATAGGCAACGTTCATGGCGCCCACACCGGCTTCGAGGACCTTGTCGAGAACTTCCCTGGCGCTTGGACGCCCGTTGCCCAGCTCAGGCAAACCTAAGCCGGTACGCAACCAGACGGTGAGCGGTCGAAGGTTGTCGATCAGATCCATCGGATTGCTGCCGCGATACAAGACCTCCTGCTGACCAAACGGGCCCCAGATGTCGCTAATGTTGATCTTCAGCATCGGGTTCATGTCTTTCACCGATGGTGGCGCGCCCTCGAGCAACCCCGCCAGGGCGAGCGGAATGTTGTTGACCGCCCCGGAAATGGAAAACACGCCGGCAAACAGGTCGGGGTGTCGCGAGGCATAGCTGCTGGAGCCGAAGCCGCCCATGGACAGGCCGCTGATCGCTCGGCCGGCGCGCGTTTTCTTGACCTTGAAGTTGGCCTCTACCCACGGTATGAGTTGCTCGATGTGGTAGGTTTCCCAATCGCGCATCAGGCCATCGGGGCTGCTATACCAGTTGCTGTAGAAACCGCCGCTGGCGTCGCCATCGGGCATCACGAAGACGACGTTGGCGTTACGCGTGTTGGCTTCCAGCGTATCGCTCGGGTCGTTTTCATGGTTCATATTCGACCAACCCTGGTAGTCGCTGTTGAAACCATGAAGCAGATACACCACCGGGTAGTTGGCGCCGGTCGCATAGCCGACGGGCAGAAGCACGCGCACTTTCGTGCTGCCGTTGGTGACGACGGTGGTGCCGTCTGCGAGCTTCTCCTTCAAATGCACCGTGGCGCCGCTCAGCGTGTATTCGATCGTGCGGGGGATGACTTCATTTGGGGACGTCTTGTAGTGAAGGTTGCTGTCAATGGCCACTACCTGCAACGGGGGTGCCGCGTGTGCCGCAGGCAGGATGGCCGTTGCAATCAATGCAGCGAGAGCAACGAGACGAGCCAACAAGATCGAGAGATTGGTATTCATGAGGTCGGATCTGAATGGTTGAAGGCCGCGCAACAGCAGGTCACGACCTGTCTGTCGCAGCAGCCTTTGACCAAGTGCATCTTCAGCCTTGGGGAGTCACTCGGCGCAGTACTTCTTAAGTCTCGCGTCACGCGCCACGAGAGCGCAATGCGAGCAAAGTTTAGAAGTCGTGGCGGATGCCGAAGTCGACACCCGACGACGTCTGGCCCGGCAGGATGCCGACAGGAGCGCTGGCCACAGTGAATTTCGCCCCCTTCTTGTTGCTGATGCGACCGTAGTCGGCGTACAGCGCGGTCCGCTTCGAGAGGTTGTGCACATAGCCCAGCGCGAACTGGTTGGCATCGTTGCCGTCGATAGTGCCGCCCTGGCTCGTCAGTCCGGTGAACGCGGCCCGGACTTGACCCACGCCACCCACCGGCACTAGAGCGCCGAGGGTATAGCGGCTTTCCTTGTTCGTGAGGAACTTGGCCTGCCAAAGGATACCGTCAAGCTTGACCACGCCGAAGTCGTAGGCAGCGCTCAGGACGAGCACCTTGAACTTGTTGTCCGCCGCATCAGCTTGGGTCGTGCTGTAGGCCGCAACCGCATGGAGCGGACCCGCTGCATAGCCGGCCTTGCCGCCGATGTACTTCTTGCCCAGAACGCCTTCGCCGGGAGCCACGGTGGCCTGGCCATACCAGCCGCCAAGGTCGCTCGGCAGGAAAAAGCTGATCATGTTGTCGGCACGGACCCGGGTATCCACCACGGTGGCACCAGCGAGCGCCAAAGACAGGTTCCCCGGATCCCCCAGGCCGAGGCCGCCATAGGAGTCGATACCGCCCCAGGCCGTGTGGGTCGGCACCAAGTCGCGGCCCAGGCGCACTTCACCGAAGGCGCCCAGCAGACTCACCGTGGAGCGGCGATGCCAGAAGCGCGCTGGCGTCGTGCCGGTGTCTGGGTTGAGCGCTGAATCAAGAAAAAAGCCCGCCTTCAGACCACCACCGAGATCTTCGGTGCCACGGAAGCCCAGACGGCTGCTGGAGAGACCATCGGTGCCAAGCTGCTTGGTCTTGACATCGCCATTTTTGATGTAGCGGGCATTGACGTCCATGACACCAAACACGGTTACGGAGGATTGAGCAAGTGCAGCGCTGGTGAACGCGCCCAGCGCAGCGAGAACGAGTAGGGACCTTTTTCATTGCGAATATTTCCAAGGTTGAACGTAGGAACCCTGACGAGCGCATCAATACTGCGTAGAGGGAGAGATGCTGTACGTCGAACAGCACGAAAATCGGTTCTTGCTTCATCGTGCGACCCGGCGTTCCGACAACGGAATGCCGTGCGCGATAAGGTTCGTTACTAAAAGATGTAGATAGCGATTCCCTTAGGTTATCGCATCATGTGAGTTGTACCACCCCGCGTTTTCCCGAATCGAGGTTTGAGTTGCTATCGCGCCAGATTGAACACTTTCTCTGCGCCTTCGAACGCCGTAGCCTGCGCACGGCGGCACAGGTTCTGGGCCTGTCGCAGCCGGCGTTGACCAAGAGCATCCACAGCCTGGAGCAGTCACTGGGCGTGGTGCTATTCGAGCGTCGCGCCACGGGAGTGATCCCGACCACCCACGGCGAGACGCTTGCGCGCTATGCGCGAGCGACGTCGAATGCTTGGCGCCTGGCCCAGGCCGAACTGGCAGCGTCGAGCGAAGGCCTGCGCGGCGAGTTGCGCATCGGCGGCGGCGCAGTCTGGAGCGTGCGCGTGCTGCCTGAGGCGATGAGCCGCCTGCGGCGCGAGTACCCGCAACTGCAATTGGTGCTGATCACCGATGTGGCCGACTACCTGCTGCCCAAACTCGCCGACAGCGAAATCGACCTGGTCGTCGGTTCGATCGAAGGCGTGACGGCG
>Ga0208266_100241_pt1 | contig 22362 bp, 21 predicted proteins | sample LakWasMet67_HOW9_2_FD_183897 | JGI IMG/M metagenome (GOLD analysis project Ga0208266, IMG submission 183897) | Freshwater sediment methanotrophic microbial communities from Lake Washington under simulated oxygen tension - Sediment Metagenome... | ecosystem: Environmental > Aquatic > Freshwater >...
CCAACCTGCCGGCCGGCGCTGAAGTGCTCGGACCATCGTCGGAGCCCTGCCCGGGCGAGATGTGGACCGATGTGCAAGGCAGCCAGCCGCACACGGCGCCGCGCGCCATGACGGCCGCGGACATCGCGACCGCCATCGACGAGTACGTGCAGGCTGCCCGCCTGGCCATGGACGCCGGCTTCGACGGCGTCGAGTTGCACGCCGCCAACGGCTACCTGCTGGAACAGTTCCTGAACGCCAATATCAACCGCCGCGTGGACGGCTACGGTGGCACGCCCGAGGGCCGCAACCGGTTGGTTCTGGAGGTGGCCGCCGCGGCTGCCCAGGCCATCGGCGCTGACCGCGTCGGCATCCGGCTGTCGCCTTATGGCGTGTTCAACGGCGCCGGTGCATTCCCGGGTGTCGACGCGCAATATCTGGCGTTGGCCAAGCAACTGTCCGCACTCGGCCTGATGTATGCCCATGTGCTGGACCATTCGGCACTCGGGGCACCGGCCGTTCCGGAGGGCCTCAAGGCCGGCCTGCGCGACGCCTTCAACGGACCTTTCATCCTGGCCGGCGGTTTCGACAAGGCGCAGGCCGAGCAAGCCCTGACCAGTCGCCGCGCCGACCTGATCGCGATGGGCCGCCCGTTCCTCGCCAACCCGGACCTCGTGGAGCGGCTGCGCCAGGGGGCGCCGCTGAATCCAGTGGACCCGCAGACCTTCTACACCCCCGGTGAGAAGGGCTACACCGACTACCCGGCACTGCACGCCTGACGCTTTGTTTTGAACTTGATGGACATCGGAGCAACTCGATGGCAAACGTTCAGGATGTGCACGCGCTGCTCATCACCATCAACCAATCCGCCGCGTTCAACCGCTGGTGCGGCTTGGAGGTGAAGTCGGCATCGGCTGGGCAGGTCGAACTCGCCCTGCCCTGGCGGGCCGAGTTCGGGCAGTACACCGGTTTCCTGCACGCCGGGCTGATAGGCGCCCTGATTGACACTGCCTGCGGCTTTGCGGCCGTCACTGTCGCCGGCAGCGGCGTGCTGGCGGCACACTTTTCGGTGAACTGCCTGCGGCCAGCCCAGGGCGAGCACTTCATCGCGCGGGCGAGAGTTGTCAAGGCCGGCAAGACGCAGGTCTTCACGGCGTGCGAACTCTTCGCCGTCACGTCGCGCGAAGAAAAGCTGGTCGCCACGGGCGAGACATTGCTGAGCGTCACCAAGGGAGCAACTCAAGAGAAGCCGGCGTAGCCGATGGGCGCCGGCTACAGGCATCTACAGTGCCCATCGCCGACGTTGATGCGTATTTCAGCGATCGTGGACGCCCATTTCAGGCTGATCGTGGACGGCAAAACGGGGTTGCCGTGGGCAGCGCCGGGGAGGCGCGCAGGAACTGGTTTGAATGTAGCTGAATCGTCCACGATCAGCCTGAAATGGCCGTCCGTGGGTCGGGTGTCGGGGTTGGTTTTGAGCCCGACTTGGTCTCAGGTTTTCAGGCCCCTGCCAGGCCGCCGGAGGCACCCCCCGCCGTCCGGCGACACCGGTGTCACGCGGCTGGACCTGACGACATCCTCGTGCTCCACCCGCAAGCCACCTTCCTGATGCGCATCGCCGGCAACGCCATGCGTGAGGCCGGCATCGACAGCGGCGACCTGGTGCTGGTCGACCGTGCCATCCCGCCGTCCACTGGCCATGTGGTGATCGCCGTAGTCGACGACGAGTTCGTCTGCCGGCAACTCAGCCGGCAAGGCGACGATCTCCGGCTCCAGGCCACGCAGGCCGGCTGCGCCGACATCGTGGCGCGGGAAGGTGATGCATTTGAGATCTGGGGCGTCGTCACCCAGGTCATCAAGGCGATGCCGGTCTGACACGATGTGGACGGCAGTTAGGGCGGTGCCATGTTTGCGCTGGTGGACGTCAACAACATGTATGTCAGTTGCGTGCGGGTTTTCAGGCCCTCGCTCATCGGGCGACCCGTGGTGGTGCTGTCGAACAATGACGGCGCCTGCATCGCCCGCAGCAATGAGGCCAAGGACCTGGGCGTGAAGATGGCGCAGCCGTGGTTTCAGGTGCGGCACCTCGAACGCGAGGCGGGGCTCATAGCGCTGTCGGCCAACTTCGAACTGTATGGTGACATGTCCAGCCGCATGATGAGCTTGGTGGGCGAATGCGCGCCGCGGCAGGAGGTCTACAGCATCGACGAGTGCTTTCTCGACTTCGACGGCGTGCCGGGTGACCTGGTGGCGATCGGCCGCGAGATGCGGGCAAAGGTGCTGCGGTGGACAGGCTTGCCGATCAGTGTCGGCATCGGGCCGACCAAGACACTGGCCAAGCTGGCCAACCACGTCGCCAAGATGGCCGAGCGCAAGCCGGGGTCCTACGACGCCCGCCTTGCGCAGGTCGGCCAACTGGGCCATGTCGGCCACAGGGACGTGCAGGCCGTCTTCCGGGCGACCGAGGTGGGTGATGTCAGGGGCGTGGGCCGGCGCATGTCGGCCCGGCTCAACAAGGGCGGCATCCGCACCGTGCTCGACCTCGTCCATGCCGACGTGGTGACGCTGCGCAAGCAGTTCAGCGTGGTGCTGGAAAAGACGGTGCTGGAACTGCGGGGCACGGTCTGCATGGATGTCGACCACGAGCCCGCGACGCAGCAGCAGATGATGTGCTCGCGCTCCTTCGGCGCCGCGGTGACCGACCTGCCGGAACTGGTGGAGGTCGTGAGCCAGTTCGCGATCCGCGTGGCCGAGAAGGCTCGCCAGCAGGCGGCAGCCGCCGGGTCGGTGCAGGTGTTCATCACCACCAGCCCCTTCCGCAAGAACGACCGTCAGCACAGCCGCAGCGTCACAGTGCCGCTGGTGCGGCCCAGCGCCGACACGCGCGTCATCGTGGCGGCAGCCGTGCGTGCCGTCCAGCAGATGTACCGGGCCGGCTTCAACTACGCCAAGGCCGGCGTCATGTTGGTGGACCTGCACCCGCGGGAGCAGCAACAAGGCGAGTTGGACCTCTTCGGGTCCAGCGCGCAAGGCCGGGCCGCGCTCGGCACAGAGTCGCCGCGATTGATGGAAGCCATCGACACGCTCAACCGGCGCCTCGGCAGAGGTGCCGTGACGGTGGCCAGTGCCCAGCACCAACCGCGCCATGACCAGCACGCCGGCAGGCAGCTGAGACGTTCTCCCCGGTACACGACGCGGCTGGAGGAGATCGTCACCGCAAAGGCATGACACCACCATGGATGAGGTTCCCCCAGAGTGGGGATCAATGCCAGGCAACGATTGTTTTAGGATGACGCTGTGCAACTCACCCACCTGTTCTGGCCCCCTGATCGCAAGCTCTTCCGCCAGCGTTCGCGCTTGCGCGGCTTTGCGCCGGCCCTCGCCGTCATGGTGCTGGTTGTTCTGGCCATCGCCGCAAGTCAGATCGGCTGGCGCTGAGTACGTGGTTCGCCTGGTGCCACATGGCGGCCACTGACGAGATCTCGCCGGCCCCCTCGTGACGCAGATCGTTGTTCGAATCGAGATTCGCGGCCGCGTCCAAGGTGTGGGCTACCGCTGGTCGATGGCGGAACAGGCCAGGCGGATTGGCGTGTTTGGTTGGGTGCGCAACCGCAGCGACGGATCCGTGGAGGCCACGGTGGCTGGCGATCAAGGCGATGTCGACTGGCTGATTGCCTGGTCGCGCAGAGGCCCTGACGCAGCGGTCGTCGAATCGGTCCAGGTATTCGAGTCCGCGGGAACCTTCGAGGCTTTCGAACAGTGGCCGACGGTCTGACCCTGGGTCTGGCGAGCAATGCAAGGGCATCGCTCTGGCAGTCGGTGACTGCAGAAGACCGCAGCTGCGGTCAGTCGATCCGGTTAGGGCCTGTTAACACTAATTGCAAATCGGAGCGACTAGTGCAACAGTTGACGCATGGAGATCACAGCAGCGCAGTTCGCGCAGATTGAGCACTGCTTGCCTACGCAGCGTGGCAATGTCAGCTTGTCGAACTTGCAGGTGATCAATGCCATCCTGTACGTGGCGGAGCACGGCTGCAAGTGGCGAGGCCTGCCCAAGCGCTTCGGCAACTGGCACACGATTTACACGCGTATGAGCCGCTGGGCGAAGTCGGGTGTGTTGGATCGGGCGTTCGAGCAATTGCAGCAATCACAGGTCGTGCAAATCAAGATCGAAGCAGTTTCGCTGGACAGCACCAGTGTCAAAATGCACCCGGACGGCACCGGTGCGCCCCAAAAAACGGTCCGCAAGCTATCGGCAAGTCCCGTGGTGGCTGGAACACCAAGATCCACCTCCTCGCGGCGGACGCACGCACAGCAGTAACCTTCTCGCTGTCGCCGGGCCAGGCGCATGATGCGCCAGAGGGACGCGCTTTGCTGAAGCGGCTGGGCGCTCCAAGCCGACCGCTGCATTTGCTCATGGATCGCGCGTACGAGGGCAACGAGACCCGACAGTTGGCGCTCGACCTGGGCTTCATTCCTGTGGTGCCGCCCTTGCGCACGCGCATCGAGCCGTGGGAGTACGACCGTGAGATGTACAAGCGCCGAAACGAAGTCGAGCGTCTGTTCCGGCGCCTCAAGGGCTATCGTCGAATCTTCTCCCGGTTCGAAAAACTCGACGTCATGTTCACCGCCTTCATCAGCTTTGCGCTCATCGCCGATGGCCTGCGGTTGTGTTAACAGGCCCTAGTCCGATTCACGCTGTCCACCATCAAGCCTACCTTGAGCTCGGCAGCGCCGCGGCCACCAACCTCGGCAGGCGAGCGGACGACTGCCGCCAGTTTTGCCGCCCTGCCGCGCCGCACCGCGAACGAACGGTCGCAGACGACCAGCACCAGCCCGTACCAGTGACCCGTGGCGGCGTCGGTCAGCGTCATGAACGAGTTGGTGCCCCGAAGGTTGAAGACAGGTCGCCGCGGTGGCCACCTGCCGAATCAGGTACGAACACGCAGCGACGGGAAAGCAGCCGGGCGGTAAACGGTGTGCCAGGAACAAGGTCTGCGCCCATCAACCCGAGGTGAGGACACCGTCACTCGAGAACCGCAGACTCGTTCGCTGTGTGCCGGTCAGGCTCCGTGGTGCGGAGGATTTCGTTCAGCACGGACGTGGCGTAATTTCCGGCGGGCAAAGAGAACGTGAGCACCATTTGATTGGCTTGCGGCCATTCCCATGACATTTCCACCGGGCTCGCCACCAGGGCGCGGCGCTCCTGGTCCAGACCGGCGTGTTCCATGCCGTCGCACAAGGTGGCGTGACGTTCAGCCACGCCGTTTTCCAGGGCCTGCGCTTGATCGGTGGTGATCACGCGGCCTCGTCCCCAGAGCGGTCCGGTGGGCCGGCCTGCATCGTCCATCACGTCACCGGGCAGTGTCTTGCCCCAGAGTCCCTGCTGAATTCGAAGCGCCAGCACTTCATTGAAGACGAAGGAGCGCACCGCCGACAGGTAGATGCCCTTCTTCTTAGGGTTGCGCACGCGGATTTCGCGGGCCAGCATGGCCCGGCCCTGCTCGACGTTGCCGCCATCATGACCGAAACGCTGAGCGCCGAAGTAGTTGGGCACGCCATGTGACGCAATGGCCTGGAGATTGGCCTCCATGGTCTTCATTGCGTCAGGGTCGCCGGTCACGTCACGCAGCACGATGCGGAATCGGTTGCCCTGCAAATCACCGGGCCGCAGCTTTTTCACGTGGCGGCGCTGGCTCAGGACCTTGAACTCCGGGTGCTGAAGCTGGGTCAAGTCGGGCGTCTCGCCCTTCGGCAGATAGATGCTGAACCACTGACGGGTGATGGCGTAGCGATCCTTGAGGCCGGCATAGCCCACATCCCTCTCCTGCACGCTGGCGGCCGCGGCCAGCTGCTGGGCAACGAAGGCGGTGTTGGCCCCGTTCTTTTCGATGTCCAGCCAGATGTGTTCGCCCTCACCGGAGGGTAGCTGCAACGGCAACTCGGTCACGATGAAATCTTCGTTGAGGAGTTTCAGGGTGGCGCTGGCGCCACTGGTCGGATAAGCGTTGGGCCACTGCGGCAAGGTCGTGTATTGAGCGTCGGTCATGAGAGGTCTGACGGCTCCAGTTGTAGACAGGGACAGGCTGTCTGGCCGACTGAGCAGTCCAGGCAGTGATTCTCTCCCCACCCGCATGCCTCGACGAGCGTCAACTCACGGAACCGGCCAGAAGCAGCCGCCCGAACTCCGGGCTGCACAAGCGTTCGGCGACCAGTTCGGGGGTGCCCCGACCAAGTTAGCTCATCTCGTCAACGTGGGCTTGGCAGCACCTGCTCGAGAATCGAAAAGGCGGCATCGACCCGCGCTGGAATCGGGAAGTTCTTGTTGGCCAGCATCACCAGACCGAATCGCTTTGCCGGGACGAACGCAACATAAGCGCCGAAGCCGCCTGTCGAGCCGGTCTTGTCGAACAAGCGTGAAGATGCCTCCCAGCCCGGAACCACGGGCTGCACCGGGGTCGGGTCGAAGATGATCTCCGGTGCATTGCCGCCCAGCATCGACGCGCGGGAAAGCGGGTAGGCAAACTGCTCCCACCCGAAGCCCTGCACCATGCTGCCGACCCCAAAACGCCCAACCTGCGTGACGCGGATCGCCTCGCGCATTGGGGTATCCAATCCACCCGGATCGATGTTGGCCTGAACCAAGCGCAGCAGGTCGGAGGCCGTCGACTTGATGCCATAGGTTTCGGCGTCCAGCGGACCAGGATTTACGCGCACCGGTCTGCCGTCGCGGTAGCCCCAGGCGTAGTTGGCCATGACCCTGGGCGGCACCTGGAGGTAGGTGTGGTTCATGCCCAGTTGGTGAAGCAGGTGGGATTCGATCAACCTCGCGAACCTATCCTTCATCGCGACGGCAGTAACAGCGCCCAGCAGCCCGATGCTCGGATTCGAATATTGACGCGTCGTTCCCGGCGGCCCTTCGGCCCTCCAGCCATGGAAATAGTCGAGCGCGGCGCTGTCGTCGGCGACGGGCTCGGGGAACTGCAAAGGCAGGCCGCCGGCGGTGTACGTCCCCAGATGAAGAAGCGTGGCTCGATCGATGGGCCGATCCTTCAGGCGAGGGAAGTAGTGGCTGGGATGGTCGTCTAGCGAGAGCTTGCCGGTCACGTGCGCGTAGGCTGCCAGCGTCGTGGTGAACATCTTGCTGATCGAGCCGATTTCGAAGATCGTTGAATCGCTGACCGGCGTCTGGCCCTGCTTTGACAGAACCCCGTAGTTGAAGACGTAAGACCGGCCATCCACCGTCAGCGACACCGCCATGCCGGGTATGTCGTGCTGCGACATGAGCGGGCGAATCGTCGCATCGACGACGGACTTAACTTTCGCTTCACCGTCGTCCGCGACTGACGCGAAGGGCGCCAGCAGTGCAAGCAGGAACGTCAACCATCGAGAACGCAAGGGCAGGGTCGGCAGCTTCATGCTCGGTGATACCGCTTGTCGGGAGTCTGCCCTGAGAAGCGATGAACGGGCGGTTCGGGATCATAGCGGCCCTAGGCAGACAAGTCCGCAGAGGGTTCCTTTGGGGCTCAGCCGATCGTCTCGAGTAAAAGCAGTCGCTCGCGAACCGTCCTGAGGTCGGCCACCCTCGAGTGACCGGTCAATAAGGCGCCGCGGTCATCCCACTTGTGGCGCCGTGAAGGACCGGTAACGGTTTGAGCAGTCACTCATCGGCCGAACTCGACCGGCCGCAGTCAGTCTTGACCGGATACTCGGCCGGCTTGCGCGAATACCGGCTTCTGGCAGGGTCCGGGTGCTCGCAGGAGCGCCGGGCAGCAGTCAGTGGAGATCGGAAGGTGCCTCAACAGATCGGCCCCAAGGAGGCGCCCCAAAGTTGAAAGTCTGCTGACTGCGCCTTCCGTCTCTGGCATGACCCGGCCAGGAGCTGACGCTCGTCCCTTCGCCACATAGCCGACGTCGGCTCTACCGGCCTGGGGTGGTAGTCGGCTTCCGTTGCAGTGCTGGCCTTCCATTCGTGTGATGACGCCCCGAGTCCTGATCTGCGCTGATCATTGCGAAGCCGCGTCCGTTGCTCGCTCGAGGGCAAACTTGATGTCGTCGCGCAAAGTAAGCAGCTTGGGCGCAAGGCGGTTGACGACTTGCTCGTATGGCTCGGTCGTCAGAACACTGACGTTGACCGCGTAGGCCATGTCGGAGGTGATCAGTGGTGCAGCCACCGCGATGACCTCGGGTTGCCATGAGGCGGCACAAAAGCCTGAGCCTCTGATGGATGCCAGTGCGGCCTCTATCTCAGCACTCAAATCATTCCAAGACCGCGGGCGGCGGCGCCTAAACACCGCTTCCAGTTCATGACGTTCTGACGCCGGCAAGGTCGACAAATACGCCCGGCCAAGCGAGGTCAGTTCCATCGGTACATGCTGCCCGGAAACGACAGTGCGGAAAGCCACACGCCGGGCATACCGGATAGATTCCAGGTAGACCATCTCATCACGATCAGGTGCGGCCAGCCCGACATTGATGCGCTCGCGCTCAGCGAGCCGGCGCATCAATGGTGCGGCCACGGTCAACAGCCGGGATCCGGTGCGCATCGCATGCGCCAGGCTCAGCACCGCAGGCGCGAGTCGGTAGGCGCGCAGGGCAGTCTCGTTCTGCAGCATTCCCAGACCGACCAGCGTCTGCGTCAGGCGACTCACCGTGGACTTCGGAAGGTGAGTGCGTTCTGCCAACTCGCCATTGCCCAGCAACTCCGACCCCTGCCGGAAGGCACGCAGGATCTCGACGCCGCGCTCGAGCGACCGGTTGGCGGGTGATCCGCTGGCCGTCCGTCGGCCGCCGGTGGAGGTGGTTTGAGACATCGGGCAAACCCTTGGTGCAATTCCACAGGATGGAACTGAGACAGTGTATTCGAGGGCTTCTTTTCCTATGCTTCTTCTCATGCCGGCAGCGTCCGAGTTTGCCGCTCACCGCAAAGCGGATCCCCTTTCCGCACACCTAGGAGACAACGTGATTGCACGCAACACCGTCTTGCAGCGGCTCGCCGCCCTCGTCTGCGCCACAGCGGCGCTCGCCTCGACCCACGCCATCGCGGTCTACCCTGACAAGCCGATCCGCCTTGTCGTGCCCTTCGCGCCAGGCGGGGGAACCGATCTGGTCGCCCGCACGCTTGCCGTCGGCATGGGCAAGGACCTGGGACAGCAGGTCATCATCGACAACAAGCCCGGTGCCGGAACGATCATCGGCACGGACAGCGTCGCCAAGAGCCTGGCCGACGGCTACAGCATCGTCATTGCAACCTTCGCTCATGCGGTCAACCCGAGCATGATTCCGAAGCTGCCCTTCGACACGAGCAAGGCCTTCACGCCGATCTCGCTGATCGCCAAGGGGCCGAATGTCCTCGTTGTGCGGGCCGACAGCCCCTTCAAGTCGGCCAAGGACGTGATTGCAGCAGCCAAGGCCAAGCCGGGCAAGCTGACCTATGCCTCACAGGGCAACGGTACGTCGGCCCATCTGGCCGGCGAGATGTTCACCAACCTCACCAAGGTCCAGATGACGCACGTGCCGTACCGCGGCGCGGGTCCTGCCATCACTGATCTGCTGGGCGGCCAGGTGGACATGATCTTCGGCACCGCTGCAGCGGTCGCGACATTCGTCGACAGCGGCAAGCTCCGGGCCATCGGCGTGACCTCGACGAGCCCCTCGCCAGCGTTGAAAGGCGTAGTGCCCATCGGCCAGGAGGTGCCCGGTTATCAGGTGGAAAGCTGGTATGGCCTGTATGCCCCGGCCGGCACGCCGGCAGACGTGATCGCCAAGCTGAGCGCAGCGGCCAAGAAGGCCGCGGGCAATCCCGAGTTCGCCAAGAAGATTGAGCAGGAAGGTCTGTCGATCGTCGCCAGCGACCCGGCCGAACTCGACCGCTACGTGAAGGCCGAGGAAGTGCGCTGGAGAAAGATCGTCAAGGAAAACAACATCAAGGCGGAATGACCCGGCTTGCTGCAACCGATTCGGAGAACACCATGAGCTTCACTTTCATCGACATGAAGATCGAATCCGCGGTCGCCACGATCACCCTGAAACGCCCCGACAAGCGCAACGCGATGAGCGACGCGATGCGCAGCGAGTTCATCCAGGCGCTGGAGATGGTCGCCGCCGACAAGTCCATCAAGGCCCTGGTGCTGACCGGAGCCGGCAGGGGTTTCTGCGCCGGCGGCGACATCAGCGGCATGGAAAAGCGCATGAACGCGCCGGCCGGTGAGGTGGGCTTCAACGGCTGGCACCGCCAGCAGCGCGTGCACCACACGCAGGCCCTGCTGCACACCATGCCCAAGCCGGTGATTGCGGCTGTCAACGGTGCGGCTTCCGGCCTGGGAGCCGACACCGCGCTGGCCTGCGATTTCATCATCGCCAGCGAGTGGGCCAACTTCACCTGGAGCTACATCCACCGCGGGATCATCCCCGACGGCGGCGGCATGTACTTCCTGCCGCGCCGCGTCGGCTTGGCCAAGGCCAAGGAGCTGATCTTCACCGGCCGCAAGATCGAAGTGGACGAAGCTGTGAAGCTGGGCATCGTCGACCGCAAGACTTCGGGCGACACGCTGCTGGCCGATGCGCAGGCTTGGGCGATTGAGCTGGGCAAGGGCTCTGCCACCGCGCTGGCGCTGACAAAGACCATCCTGAACCAGAGCTTCGAGCTGTCCTCGCACGACGTGTTTGCCCAGGGCAGCCAGGCTCAGGGCATCTGCTACACGAGTACCGAACACCGCGAATCGGTGATGGCCTTCCTGGCAAAGTCGGCCCCCGGCGCGAAGGAGTGAAAAGCATGGACGCAATTTCTCGCCTGCTGCACCCGCGCAGCGTCGCCATCATCGGCGCCTCCGCCGATCCGACCAAGACCGCGGGCCGCCCCGTGGCCTACCTGCAGAAGCACGGCTACGCCGGGCACATCCTGCCGGTGAACCCCAAGGCGGACCGCATCGGCGATCTCCCGTGCTACGCCGACATCGCGTCGTTGCCCGTGGTGCCCGATGTCGGCATCGTGCTGCTCGGCGCCGAGCGCGCTCATCTGGCTGTGCGCGACCTGGCCGCTCGCGGAACCGCCGCAGCGATCGTGCTGGCCAGCGGCTACACCGAGACCGGCGAAGACGGCGCGCGGCGCCAGCGCCAGCTCATCGAAGCCGCAGGCTCGATGCGCATCCTGGGCCCGAACACCATCGGCCTGGTGAACCTCACAGACAGGATCGTGCTGTCGGCCACCGGCGCGCTGGAGATGGACCACTTCCCGGTGGGTGGCATCGGTGTGGTGTCGCAGAGCGGCGGCATCCTGGGCTCGCTGCTGTCACGGGCCTCGGCGCGCGGCATCGGCCTGTCCAAGCTGATTGCGACCAGCAACGAAGTCGACCTGGAACTGGCCGACTTCGTCGATCACCTCGCCGACGACCAGGCCACCAAGGTCATCGCTCTCTATGTCGAGACGGTGCGCGACCCGGCGAAGTTCCGCGCCGCTGCATTGAAGGCAGCCCGCGCGGGCAAGCCCGTCGTCGCCTTCAAGATCGGCCGCTCGGAAGCCGGCGCCGCCGCCGCGGTGTCACACACCGGCGCGATGGCCGGCGCCGACCGCATGTACGACGCGCTGTTCCGCCAGACCGGCGTGATTCGTGCGCAGAGCTTCGGCGACCTGCTGGACATCCCCGTCGCGCTGGCCACCGGCCGCAAGCTGCGCGGCAACCGCGTGGCCATCCTCACGTCCACAGGCGGTGCCGGCACGCTGGTCAGCGACGACCTCGGCCTGCACGGCTTCGAGACTCCCGCGCCCGATGCCGCCACGGCCGAAGCGCTGCGCGACCTGCAGACCGGCAGCGAAGCTGTGCTGGACCGCAACCCCATTGACGTGACGCTGGCTGGACTGCGGCCCGACCTGCTGCGCGGCGCCATCACGGCGCTGCTGGCCAGTCCCAGCTACGACGCGCTGACCATCATCGTCGGCTCGTCGAGCCTGGCGCAACCGGAACTGATGGCCGGCGCCATCCAGGACTGCCTGCACCTGACCGACAAGCCCGTGCTGGCCTACATCAGCCCGCATGCGCCCGAAGTGGGCTCTCTGCTCACGCAACGTGGCGTGCCAGCCTTTGCCGCTGCCGAAAGCTGCACCGCGGCATTGGGCGCCATGCTCGAGACCAGCCGCTTCGTCGCGCCGGACGATGTCGGGACCGCCGGCCCCGCTGTGGCCGTGGATGACTTTGCGCCGGGATCGCTGGACGAAGCGAAGGCCAAGCAGCTCTTCGCACGCTTTGGCGTGCCTTGCGCCGGCGAGGTGATCGTCAGTACACCGAGCGAAGCCGAGGCCGCTGCACGCAAGCTCGGCGGACGGGTCGTGCTGAAGATCCTGTCGTCGCAGATCACGCACAAGAGCGATGTCGGTGGCGTCGCCGTGGGCCAGACCGCAGAGACCGTGGGATCACGCCTGACGCAAATGGCATCGGAGGTCGAAGCCAAGGCCGGCGTGCGCCCGCAGCGCTACCTTGTGCAGGAGATGGTCAGCGGCGGTACCGAGCTCATCCTGGGCATGCACCGCGACCCGCTGGGCACGGCCATCCTGCTGGGCATGGGCGGCATCACGGCGGAGTTGTTCAAGGACACGACGATGCGACTGCTGCCGGCCGACGCCAACGGACTAAGTCCCCTCAGCCGCGCCGAAGCCCTGAGCATGCCCAAAGACTTGAAGACCTGGCCGCTGCTGGACGGCTTCCGCGGCCGCCCCAAGGCCGACATGGATGCGCTGGTCGACGCCATCGTGGCCTTCTCCCGCATGGCCGCACAACTGGGCGAGCGCTTGGTCGAAGCCGAGATCAATCCGGTCTTCGTGCTGCCGCAGGGGCAAGGCGTGCGCGCTGCCGACGGCGTAGTCGTGCTGGCCTGAAGAGGCGAGCGATGGAACAGCTGCGCGTGCGCCTCGAGCGCGACGGTGACATCGCCGTCATCGTCATCGACAACCCGCCTATCAATGCCGGATCGGCGGCGGTGCGAGAAGGCTTGATGGCCGCCATCGCCGCCGTCAAGTCCGATGCCGGCGTGCAGGGTGCCGTGCTCATCGGAGCCGGAAACACCTTCATCGCGGGCTCCGACCTGCGCGAGTTCGATCAGCCGCTGGCCGAGCCCCAACTGCCCACCGTGATCCGTGCCATCGAAGACTGCGGCAAGCCCGTGGTGGCGGCGCTGCACGGCGCGGCGCTCGGTGGGGGCTTCGAGCTGGCGCTGGCTTGCGATGCCCGCATCGCGGCGCCGGGCACCGTGGTGGGCTTGCCGGAAGTGACGCTGGGCATCATCCCCGGCGCTGGCGGCACACAGCGCCTGCCGCGCATTGTGGGCATTCCGCGCGCCATCGCCATGATCTGCAGCGGCGAGCGTGTGGCCAGCGGGCCTGCGCTGGCCGCGGGTCTGATCGATGCCGAAGTGCCGGGTGACCTGCGCGCCGCCGCCGTAGCTCATGCGCGCCAGCTGGCCGGCCGCAAGCAGCGCCTGCGCGACCGTGCAGTACCAGCGGCAGATGCCGGCGCCATCGCCGGCGCCACGGCCGCTGCGCTCAAGGCCGGCAAGTGCCGGCCCCAGGTGCAGGCGGCTATCGACGCCATCGTGGCCACAGCCGAGGTCGGCTTCGACGACGGCCTGGCCGACGAGCGCGCCGTCTTCCAGCGCCTGCGCCTGTCGCGCGAAGCCTTCGCGCTGCGCCACCAGTTCTTTGCCGAACGAGACAGCGCCAAGCACCCCTCGCTGGACGACGCCAAGCCGCGCGACATCCGGCGCATCGCCGTCGTCGGCGCCGGCACGATGGGCTCCGGCATCGCCATCGCCGCGCTGGACGCAGGCTACGACGTGCTGTTGCTGGAACAGGACGCGGCAGCGCTGGAACGGGGTGCGGGCCGCATCCACGCGCACTATGACAGCCGCGTCAAGGGCGGCAAGACCAAGCCCGCCGTGGCCGCGGCCTGCGAGGCACGCCTGAGCACCAGCCTGGACTGGCCGCGCATCTCCGAGGCCGACCTGGTCATCGAGGCGGTGTTCGAGGAGATGGGCATCAAGCAGCAGGTCTTCCAGCGCATCGACACGCTGGCCCGACCCGGCGCCGTGTTGGCATCGAACACCTCCTACCTGGACCTAGACGCCATCGCCGCGGCCACGTCGCGCCCGCAGGACGTCATCGGCCTGCACTTCTTCAGCCCGGCCAACGTGATGAAGCTGGTGGAGATCGTGCGCGGCGAGGCGTCGGCGCCCGACGCCCTGGCCACCGGCCTTGCAGTCGGCCGCAAGCTGAAGAAGCTGCCGGTGTTGACCGGCAATGCCTTCGGCTTCGTCGGCAATCGCCTGTATGCCGCCTACCGCCGCCAATGCGAGTTCATGGTGGAAGAAGGTGCTTCACCGGAACAGGTGGACGCCGCACTGGAGGCGTTCGGATTTGCCATGGGTCAATTCGCCGTGGCGGACCTGTCGGGCCTGGACATCGCGTGGCGCATGCGCCAGGCGCAGGCGGCCACACGCGATCCGGCCGCGCGCTACGTGCACATCGCAGACCGCCTGTGCGAAGCCGGCCGGTTGGGCCGCAAGACGGGCGCCGGCTACTACCGCTACCCGGAGGGGACTTCGCGCCAGCAGGTAGATCCCGCCGTGGTGGAGTTGATCGCCAAGGCACGCAGCGACAAGGGCATCACGCCCCGCGAACTGGGCGCCGAGGAGATCCAGCGCCGTGTGATGCTGACACTCGTCAACGAAGCAGCGCTGCTTCTAGCCGAAGGCGTGGCCGAACGGGCCACCGACGTGGACGTGGTCCTGGTCAACGGCTATGGCTTCCCCCGTTGGGAAGGTGGACCAGTGTTCTGGGCCTGCGATCGGGGCGCCGAAGCGCTGCGAGCTGATCTTGAAGAGTTGGCCGCCCTCAGCGGTCCGGGGTTCGTTCGCGGTGACGTCAACCAACTGCTCGACACGAAAGTCTGACATGTTGATCACCCAGGTCTTCGCGCGCTTTGCCCACGAGACATCTCGGACTTCGCTGCCGGCCGACGTGATCCACCACGCGCAACGTGCCGTGATTGATTGGTATGCCTCGCTCTATCCCGGCCTGGCCATGCCGGCCATCCAGGTGCTGGAAGCCACCTTGGCCGAAGACCTGGGCCGAGGGAATGCACGCCTGGCCCTGGGTCGCGCGGCGACGCCGCGTGCGGCAGCCCTGATCAACGGCACCGCGGCCCATGCCGCCGAGGTAGACGACAGCTTCCGCGATGCCATGTATCACCCGGGTGCTGCCACCATCGCGGCAGCGCTGGCGGCGGTGCAGGCCACGAATGCCACCGGCGTTGATTTCCTGCGTGCGGTGGTGCTGGGCTATGAAGTCTCCACGCGCATCGGCGTGGTGATGGGGCGCCCGCACTACAAGTTCTGGCACAACACCGGAACGATGGGCGGCTTCGGTGCGGCCGCGGCGGCGGCCTGCGCGCTGCGCCTGGATGAAGAAGCCTTCGCGCACGCGCTGGCGCTGGCAGGCACCTTCACCGCCGGATTGCAGCAGGCATTTCGAACCGAGGCGATGGCCAAGCCCCTGCACGCGGGCCGCGCCGCCGAGGCCGGGGTGCTGGCAGCCCAGTTGGCGGCGCGTGGCATGCGCACCTCGCTCGACGTGCTTGAAGGCGAGTCCGGTCTGGGACAAGCCATGAGCAATGGCCCCGACTGGTCGCAGGTGGGTGCGACACTGGGTACGGACTTCCACATCACGCGGCTGACCTTCAAGAACCACATTGGCTGCGGCCACACCTTCGCGGCGATAGACGGGGTGCTGGCCCTGCAGCAACGGCACGGCTTCTCGCACAACGACATCGAGTCCATGCACCTGGGCGTCTACCGCCCCACGCTGGACATCGCGCCGCACGTCGATCCGCAGAACGCGGACCAGGCCCGCTTCAGCCTGCACTACATGGTGGCCTCGGCGTTGGTGCATGGCAGCGTGCGCCTGTCGGCCTTCGAGCCTTCGCGGCTGAACGACCCCGCCACGCGGGCGCTGATGCAGCGCATCACCAAGGCCTTGGACCCCGAGGTCGACGCAGGCTTTCCCGGCCGGCGCGCCGCGCGGGTGGCGATCACGCTGCGCGACGGCCGCCAGCTGTCACACCTGCAGCCGGACCGCAAGGGCGACCCGGAACTCCCCCTGAGCGATACCGACCTCGAGGGCAAGTTGCTGGAACTGGCGGCGCCCGTTATCGGTGAACCCGAAGCCCACGGGCTGCTCGCACGCATCTGGGCCTTGCCCACCAACCCCTCTTTTACCTTGTGAGGTGCCTGTGAACCAACACGCCTACATCTGCGACGCCGTTCGCACCCCCTTCGGTCGCTACGGCGGCGCGCTCTCCAGCGTCCGTGCCGATGACCTCGGCGCCGTGCCCCTGGCCGCGCTGATGGCACGCAACTCCCGCGTCGACTGGCAAGCCGTCGCGGATGTCATCTACGGCTGTGCCAACCAGGCCGGCGAAGACAACCGGAACGTCGCGCGCATGAGCGCGTTGCTGGCCGGTCTGCCGCTGGAAGTGCCGGGATCCACCGTCAACCGACTGTGCGGGTCCGGCCTCGACGCGCTGGGAACCGCGGCTCGGGCGATCCGCTCCGGCGATGCCGACCTGATGATCGCCGGCGGCGTCGAGAGCATGTCGCGTGCCCCGTTCGTGATGCCCAAGGCCGAGAGTGCCTTCTCGCGTGCCAACCGGGTCGAGGACACCACCATCGGATGGCGCTTCGTCAACCGGCTGATGAAGGAACGCTACGGCGTGGAGTCGATGCCCGAGACGGCCGAGAACGTGGCCACCGAGTTCAAGATCGAACGCGAGGCCCAGGACCGGATGGCACTGGCCTCGCAGCAACGGGCCGTGGCAGCACAGAAGCGGGGCTACTTCGATGCCGAGATCGCCCCAGTCTCGATTCCGCAGAAGAAGGGCGAGACGATCGTCGTCTCGAAGGACGAACATCCACGTGACACCAACCTCGAGGCCCTTGCCAAGCTCAAGGGCGTCGTGCGTCCCGACGGGACCGTGACAGCGGGCAATGCATCCGGTGTCAACGACGGCGCCTGCGCACTGCTGCTGGCCAGCGAGACCGCGGCGAGCCGGCATGGACTGACCCCGCGTGCCCGTGTCGTCGGTATGGCCGCGGCCGGGGTGCCGCCGCGCATCATGGGCATGGGGCCGGCGCCTGCAACGCGAAAGGTGTTGGCGCTCACGGGACTGACGCTTGCGCAACTCGACCTGATCGAGCTGAACGAAGCGTTCGCAGCCCAGGGCCTGGCGGTCCTGCGTGACCTGGGCCTGCACGACGACGACCCGCGCGTCAACCCGAACGGTGGGGCGATCGCACTGGGCCACCCGCTGGGCGCCTCGGGAGCGCGGCTGGCGACGACGGCAGTCAACCAGCTTCACGCGACCGGTGGTCGCTACGCGCTCGTCACGATGTGCATCGGTGTCGGCCAGGGTATCGCGGTCGTGCTCGAGCGCGTCTGAGCGAGCCGGCCGTGGAAAGCCACCACCTCGAGATGACGGTGCTGATGACACCGGACATGGCGAATTTCTCCGGAAACGTGCACGGCGGCACGCTGCTGAAGCTGCTCGATCAGGTGGCCTACGCCTGCGCCAGCCGCTACGCCGGCCGCTGTGTGGTCACGTTGTCGGTCGACCAGGTGCTGTTCCGGCAGCCCATCCATGTCGGCGAACTGGTGACGTTCCTGGCGTCGGTCAACCACACCGGGCGTTCGTCGATGGAAGTTGGCATCAAGGTGTTGGCCGAAGACATCCCGACGCGGAAGCAGCGCCACGTGAACAGCTGCTACTTCACGATGGTGGCGGTCGCGGATGGCAAGCCGGTGGCCATTCCCGAGCCGGAATTCGTGACCGAGGTGCAGGCGCGGCGCCAACGCGAGGCTCAGGCGCGCAAGACCGCGAGGCTGGAACTCAGCCAGCAATTGGCAGTGGCCAGTAACTGGGATCTGCGCGGCACAAGCCGCCCAGCCTGCTAGCCTTCGGCTTTATGCACGGCTCTCCCGAGCCCCCCTTCGTGAGGAAGCTCCAGCGTGTTCGCACCCTCCAGCCTCCCTCCGCGAGGGAGGCTCCGGTCAGGCTGACGCGTGCTTTGCCGTTGTTCAGCTTGCGCTGAGCACCGCCATGCGCCGCAGGTTCAGCGCCATGCACACGAGCTTCCACTCGGCTCGCACCCGGTGCAGCCCCCGCAGGCTGAACTGCCGGAACCCCAACACGTTCTTGACCCAGCCGTTGGCCGGCTCGGCGATCCACTTGCGCTTGCGGTAGGCCGCCCGGCCTGGCTCCGTCTTGAGCTTGGCCGCCATCGCCGCGGTATATGGGTACCGCCCGGCGTCGACCTGGGTGTGCTGCTTGCCTTCGCGGCCCAGTGCCACCACCAGCTCGATCGGTGCGTTCTTCAGGTTGGCTTCGCTGCGGTAGCCCGCGTCGGCCAGCCCGAGTTCGGGCGGTTGGCCCAGGGTGTCCTGCACGGCCTGGATCATCGGCAGCAGCCAGTTCGCATCCGGCGCGGTGTTGTCCAGCTCCGCTGCCACGATGATGTGCGCGGCCTCGTCCGCCGCGGTCTGTGCGTTGTAGGCCGGGTCGAACCCGCCACCAGCGCGCTTCATGATGCGGCTGTCCGGGTCGGTAAAGTTTTCCTGCGCCTTGTCTTCGGGCACACCGAACTCGCGCTTGTAGCCTCCACCTTTGGGCTGGCCGTCCGGACCCCGCAGGCGACGGTCGTCGTCGTCGCTGCGTCCATGCTCCATATCGGCGTCACGCTGGCGCTTCTCGAGGCGTTCACGGGCTTCTTGGATGGCCGCCAACCGCGCCTCGCGCCGCTCGATCTCGGCGGGCAGGTCCAGCTCCGGCTCGTTGGCCTCGGCGTCGTCGGTGGTCTTGGCGCGCGCCAGCAGCGCGTCGATCTGCGCCTTGAGCTCGGCCTCGGCTTGCTTCATGCGCTCTTAGCTCATCGCCTCGTGGCGGCTGGCGTTGGCCTTGCGCTTGGTGCCGTCGATGGCCACCGTGCCCAGCTTGACCAAACCCATCTCACGCGCGATCTTGACCACCTGAACGAACAGCTCCGACAGCTCCTTCAAGTGGAACGCCCGGAAGTCACAGATCGTGCGGTGGCGCGGGAAGTTGTCCGCAGCCAGCATCCGCAACGCCAGATCCTCGTGCAGCCGGCGCTCGATCTTGCGCGAGCTGAACACGCCCGTAGCGTAGGCATACACCAGCACCTTGACCATCATCGCCGGGTGGAACGGCGGGTTACGCGAGCCGCCGCCTTCGTAGCGTGCATAGAACGCCTTGAGGTCCAGCGCGTCGACCGTGTCGTTGATGAAGTGGGCCAGGTGGCCTGCAGGCATCCAGTCCTGCGGCGCCGCAGGCAGCAGCATCACTTGGTCGGGTTCGCAGGGGCGGTAGCTCGTTGCCATACCCATCCAACGCACTCGCTACCGCTCACGACATCAGGAAACGCCCGGTTCTGCCGCGCAGACTCCTAGCCGACAAGATTTGCGCCAGCCATGGCCGGTTCAGGTCCTGCCCAGCTCCATGCGCTGCGACAGCATTGCCGCATGGTCGTTGGCGGTGGTCGCTCGCTTCGGCGAGATGAATCGGGACGAATGCAGGAGCTTTATCTCATGCGGCTGTTCTAAACTGACTGTTGCCGGTCAGCCCCTCAAGCTCGGTGACCTCGATCGCCCGAACCGGCCATTCATTGGCCGCATTCACGCGCGACTGCGGTGCGCATAGAGCCGCCTGTCGTGGCGCTCATAGCCGGCATCCGGTTCACTGCGCAGGCCCCAGCCCCATGGACAGCAGCGCAGCGCTGACGTTGCGCTCGGTCGCGGAAATGTGTTGCGCCAGCAGGCCCGTGGCGCCCTGCGCATCGCGTGCCAGCACGGCGGTCTGCAGTGCCGCATGTTCGTCGCGCTTGGCACGCGTGCCCTGGCGGTGCACGGCCGAGAAGCGCCGGTAACGCTCGGCCTGATCGAAGAGGTCCGCGACCAGTCGTTGCAAGGTGGGCGAGCGGGCGCCCGCATACAGCGAAAGATGAAACGCGCGGTGGCGCGCAGACCAATCGTCGTCCAGGACGGCGGGCGCGCTGCCGATACGCCGATCGGCCAGCGCCAGGGCGTGGCCAGCTGCCACGACCGACGCCTCCCAGGCGTCATCGCCGTGCGCGATGGCCTCGCGCAGCGCCTCGCGTTCGATGATCAGGCGCACACGCACCAGGTCGACCAGGCCCTCGACCGTGATCGGCGCGACACGGAAACCTCGGTTCTCCAGCGCGTGGACCAGCCCCTGGCCAGCGAGGCGCGACAGGGCTTCGCGCACCGGGCTGCTGGAAATCGCATAGCGCTGCCCAAGCTCGTCGACGCGCAGCCGCGAGCCAGGCGCGAACTCGCAGCGCAGGATGGCGCCACGCAAGGCGCCATAGGCCTTGTCGGTCTGGGTGGCCGCCTCGGCAGACGGGGTCGCCAGGACGGGTGCGGTTGAGGCCTTGTGCATCGGACAGTGAACGGGCTTGGGACACACCGGAGTCTGCCGCAATCGCCAGGCCCCGGCGCCCAAGTCAGGGCTGAAGCTTGCCAGCCAGGCGATCCCAGTGGCAGCGGGTTTTCCAGAATATGCGTTTTAAGACGTTTTATGCACAAAATAGACGCCAAGCCCATTCACCTTGTCGGAGAAGACCTCGATGCGATTCGTGTCCTACACCCTGGACGGCCGTGAAACCTGGGGCGCCGTCGTCGGCGACGCGGTGCACGACCTGGCCAGTGCCAGCGGCTGCACCACCCTGGCCGAGTTCGTCGGCAGCCCGGCCTGGCCACAGCGCGAGGCCCTTCTCCAAGGGGCCAGGCCCGTTGCCCGCCTGGCTGACGTGACCTTGCTGCCGGTGATCCCCCGGCCCGAGAAGATCGTCTGCGCGGTGCGCAACTACATGGACCACCACCAAGAGGTGTTGGCCGCCGGCATGCAGCGCGAGCTGTCGGAGCAGCCGCCGATCTTCCTGCGCGTGTGGCGGTCGCAGACGGCGCACGGCGCGCCCATCGTCTGCCCCCGCGTCTCGGAAAGCCTGGACTGGGAAGGCGAACTGGCCGTGATCATCGGCACCGGCGGCCGCGACATCCCGGAGGCCTCGGCCTGGGACCACGTCGCCGGCTACAGCATCTACAACGACGGCAGCGTGCGCGAGTGGCAGTTCCACGCCAAGCAGATCGCGTCGGGCAAGAACTTCGAGTCCACCGGCGGCTTCGGGCCCTGGATGGTCAGCGCTGACGAGATCGAACCCGGCAAGCCGCTGAAGCTGGAGACGCGCCTGAACGGTGAGGTCGTGCAGTCCAGCCACACCGGGCACATGATCTTCTCGGTGCCGAAGCTGATCGCCTACGCGTCGACCATCTTCACGCTGGTGCCTGGCGACGTGATCGCCACCGGCACGCCTGCCGGCGTGGGCTGGAGTCGCAAGCCGCCGCGCTTCATGAAGGCCGGCGATGTCTGCGAGGTCGAGATCGAAGGCATCGGCACCCTGCGCAATCCTATCGTCGACCAGGCCTGACCGGGTGCCACCATGTCCCTGATCTTGATCCGCAAGCGCAGCCTGACCGTCGAGACCGTGTTCCACGAGGGCGGGCCACCGGTTGCCGTGCCCCTGAAGCTGGCCGCAGCCTGCGCCGTCATCCGCAACCCCTACGCCGGCCGCTACGAACCCGACCTGCTGCCGTTCATGGCCGAACTGCGCTCGCTGGGCACGGTGCTGGCGCAGGAACTGGTCGAGACGCTGGGCCGCGACCAGGTTGAGGTCTACAGCAAGGCGGCCATCGTCGGCGTCAACGGTGAGCTGGAGCACGGCGCCGTCTGGCACGAGGCCGGCGGCTGGGCCATGCGCGAGGTGCTTGGCCAGCCCAAGGCCATCGTACCGGCGGCCAAGGTGGTGGCCGCCACCGGCTACCGCCTGATGGTGCCGCTGCACTACATCCACGCCGCCTATGTGCGCAGCCACTTCAACACCTTTGAGGTCGGCATCCAAGACGCGCCCCGGCCCGACGAGATCCTGTTCGCGCTGGTGATGGGCACCGGCGGCCGGGTGCATGCCCGGCTGGGCGGCCTGACCAAGGACCAGGTGGCGGTCCACGATGGCCAGCGCTGACGCCCGGCCGGCCGGCGTGCCGGACCATCCGCAGCCAGCGTCGATGCGCGCCGTGCGCGTGCACAGCCCGGGCGGCCCTGACGCGCTGGTGCTCGACCTGCTGCCCTGGCCGCAGCCGGGCCCCGGTGAGGTGCGGGTGCGTGCCGAGGTCATCGGCGTGGGCCGCCCCGACGTGCTGATCCGCCAGGGCACCTACAAGTGGATGCCGCCCCTGCCCGCCACGCCGGGCGC
>Ga0208266_100245_pt1 | contig 22118 bp, 14 predicted proteins | sample LakWasMet67_HOW9_2_FD_183897 | JGI IMG/M metagenome (GOLD analysis project Ga0208266, IMG submission 183897) | Freshwater sediment methanotrophic microbial communities from Lake Washington under simulated oxygen tension - Sediment Metagenome... | ecosystem: Environmental > Aquatic > Freshwater >...
AGGTCGACGTCCAGCACCGCAGCGCCCGTGGCCGGCCCGCTGGCCGCCAGTTCGCCCTGGGCGCTGTCCACGACCACCCGGCGCGCGGGCACCTCGGCCTCCTGGGCGAATTCACGCACCACCTCGTCGACGTCGGCCTTCTCGAGGTGGGTCTTGCCCGCCAGGAAACCGGCCAGCAGCACCCGGTCGCACACCGAATTGATGCGCCGTGGGATGCCGCCGCTGGCCTTGAAGATGGCCTCGAACACTGCCGGATCGAAGCTGGGCTTGCCGGTGGAGCCAGCGCATTTGAGCCGGTGCTCGATGTAGTGTTGCGTCTCGTCCAGATCAAGCGGGCCGATGTGGCAGGTGGCCGCCACACGCTGGCGGAACTGCTCCATCTCGGGGCGCTGCAGGATCTCGCGGAACTCGGGCTGGCCCACCAGGAAACTTTGCATCAGGGCCTGGTTGCCGAACTGGAAATTCGACAGCATGCGCAGCTCTTCGACCGCACGCGGTGTCAGGTTCTGCGCTTCGTCGACGATCAGCAGGCAGCGCTTACCCTTGCTGGTCTGGCTGATCAGGAAGGCCTCCAGCGTGATCAGCAGTTCGGACTTCGGCACGTCCTTGACCTTGAAGCCGAAGGACGCGCCCACCATGCGCAGCGTGTCCTCGGCCCCCAGCTGGGTGGTGACCAGATGCCCGACGACGACATTGCTGCCATGCAGACCGTCGATCAGCGCACGCAGCAGGGTAGTCTTGCCCGCCCCGATCTCGCCGGTGATGACGATGAAACCCTCGTTGCGCGAGACGCCGTAGTCCAGATAGGCCTTGGCCCGCCGGTGCTGCTTGCTGCCGAAGTAGAAGCTCGGGTCCGGATTGAGCTGGAAGGGCTTGTTGGTGAGCCCGTAGAAGGATTCGTACATGGCTCAGAACCGCAGGCCGTAGGTGGCAAAAAGGGCGCTCTCGTTGAAAGGGCCTGGGCTGTTTGCGTACAGCGCGCGCCGCAGACCCAGGCTGAAGCTGGTATCGACCGTGAGCCTGGTCGTGTACAACAGGTTGGCCGCGCGCTGCAGATTGCGCTGGGCGGCCAGATTGCCCGTACCCTGCTGCCGGTTGAGCACCAGGCTGAGCGTGGACAGCGGGGTCAGCCGATGCGACAGGTCCAGTGACAACTGCCGAAGGTGAACCTGGCCACCATTGTCGAGATCGTCACCCAGGTTCAGCGCCACCTGCACCCGCCTCGAATTGGACCGCGTCCACACCAGCGTGGCCGTGCTGCGCACTCCTCGCAGGGCCACCGAGAATTCCTGGCGATCCTGGACCGTTGCCGACGACCGCAGGTAACTGGGGTCCAGCCCGAGGTTGGGATCAATGCCGTTGCTGCGCAAAAATGCGTTGACGAGGTCCGCCCGCTTGATCGGATCGGGTTCGATGGAGGCGAACTGGGTGAAGAACAGGTCAAAAACTGTTCCGCGCCCGCCACCGCTGGCACCGCTGCCCCCGGTGTTCAGGCTGCGCGAGTCGGTCACCCGCCAGACGGTCAGGGGCGTGCGGTGTTCGACGCTGAAGGCGTGGCTGTTGCCGAAGAAGCGCTTCTCCCACTCACCACTCACCCGCGTCACCGGGGACGGTGACCAGACCCCGCTCAGACCCCAGGTGCCCCGGCTTTCCCGTTGCAACGATGCCAGGTTGGTGGACTCCGTGCCGGCATTGGCCGCCAGTTGAAGATCCAGGTCATCGAGGCGCCAGCGCAGCGAGCCGAACAGGCGGTCGTCCTGCGTGGTGCGCCCGGCTTTGAAGCTTGAGTCGAGATGGCTGCCATCCACCGACCAGCCCAGCCGGCCAGCCGTACTGGGTTCGACGTGCACCGCCAAGTTGCCCGTACTGGAATCCCCCAGGGTTGAGCGACTGGAACTGGTCACGGCGTAGGTGAGCGCGGCGGTGTAACGCAGGCCGGGGCCGAGCGGCCCTCGAAAGCTGGGCGCCAGCCGCAGGTTGCGCACTTCCGTGATGTTGTCCGTGCCTGCACGGTCGTTGCTGGGCTGGGCACCAAAGGCGGACACAGCGCTCTGAGAGATGCCGGCGCCCAGGTCAACCTGTGCACGACCCTCGGCCAGGTTGGCGGTCAGCGCCGTGTTCAAGGCATTCTGGTGGGTGTTGCGATCGCTGTGACGGGCGTGGATCAAGCCGGACAAGCTGTAGTCCAGAAAGCCCCGCAACAGGCCAGAGTGGCCATTCAGGCTGACGCCGGCCGACAACCGCGTGATCGCGTCATAGGCCGGATCCACCGCCGTCAGCCGATAGTTGCTGCTGAGGGTCTGCGTCACCGAAACCTGCGGCTGGATGGCCCAGGCCCGACTGGGGCCAGCGGCATCCACCGCCTGCGCGCGAGCGCCAGGCCCCCAGAAGGCAAGCGCCAAGGCAACCCCGGCAGCCAAGCGGTGCGCCTGCAGTAGCCCGCACCGCGCCCCATCCGGACCGCACCAGGACCTGCCGGGCAGCACCTCAAGCGGGTTTTGCGGCATCGGCCTTGCCTTCTGGATCAGGCGCAGCCTCGGGGGCGTCGTCGCCATATCCGTAGCCATACCCATAACCGTAGCCATAACCGTAGCCGTAGCCGTAGCCATACGCACCCTGAGAGTCGGTGCGCGCACGGTTCAGCAGCATCAGCCGGATCGGGCAGGACTCGATAGTCGACAGCGCATGCTGGACATCGGCCTGCAGGGTCTTGCCAGCGTGCACCACCATCACGACCTGGCCCATCTGGGTGGCCAGCACGCGCGACTCGGTGGTCAGCAGCAAGGGTGGCGAGTCAAAGATGATGATCCGGTCCGGATAACGCGAGGCCATGTCCTGCAGCAACTGGCGCATGGCCTCGCTGGCCAGCAGTTCCGTCGACTTGGGATGCGGACGACCACTCGGCAGCAGCGTGAGCTTGTCGATGTTGGTGCGCAGCAGCACATCGCTCATCTCGGCCTTGCCCTCCAGCAGGTCGAGCAGGCCCGGCGCCTCGCCCAGACCGAGCTTTTTGAGTATGGATGGGCGCGCCACGTCAGCATCAACCAGCATAACGGTGTGATCCAGTTCAGCCGCAATGCTCATGGCCAGGTTGATCGAGGTGAAGCTCTTGCCCTCGCCCGGCATGGCGCTGGTCATCATGATCAGGTTGCCGTGATTGACCCTGGCGACGCCCTTGCCGAAGGCATTGGCAATCAGCGGCCGTTTGATGACCCGGTACTGGTCGGCCATGTGCGAGCGCGGCGCAGACGGTACGAGATACCCCGCAGCCGCCAGCGCGGCCAGATCCAGTTCGATGGCGCGTGACAGCGGCTGCGCGACCGGTGTCTCGGCGCTCACCGCGGCCGCCACCCCGGCACCGACCTCGCGAGCCGGGGGCTGCGTGGCAGGCACCACCACCGGCGCGTCGCCGGGAGACTCGGGCACGCTGATGCCCGCTTCGCGGATTTGCGCCAGGCGCTGCGCGGCCTGCTCGATCAAGCTGCTCATCGTGTTCAACCTACCTGGCGTGCGGCCAGAATCGAAACCGTCACCATCGCCACCAGGAACGAGGCAAACAACCCACCCGTTCCGAACAAGAACCGCAGCCGGTTGGCACGCTCCCGTCGCCGATCCTCATCGTTCAGAATCATTGACACCACCCCGAGCAGAGGCACCCCCGTCTTCGCCCGCAGTTCCTGAGCGTCGTTGTAGACCGGGCGCAGTTGGCTGGCGGCAAAAGCCGCAAACAAGCCGGCGGCCAGTGCGGCCACAAACGCGATGGGCAGCAGCAACAGCCGGTTGGGCGACACGGGCTTCGGCGACACCCGCGGCGGATCGATCAGCCGGAAGTCCACGACACCGGACGCCATGTCCAAGTCACCCGACATCACGGCCGACTGCCGGCGGGCCACCAGATCCTCGTAGTTCTTCTTGATGATGGCGTAGTCGCGATTGAGTTGGGAAGCCTCCGCCTCGATCTGCGGTGACGTGCGTGACTGGGCCCGAGCCTGCGCATAACGGGACTGGTACTCCGCCACCCGCGCCTTCAGCGCAGCAACCTGCACCTCGGAGGTCGCCACCAAACGTGACAACTCCTGCATTGCCAAGCTGCTGGTCGCCCCCGGGGACTGCGGGGCAGACGCGGCGGCCTTGCGCAATTCCGCCACCTCCTTGCGCTTCTGCGACTCCAATTCGGCAATCAAGCGCCGGGTGCTCACGATGTCCGGGTGTTGATCCGTGTAGCGCTGCAATAAGGCATCCAGATTGCGCTTCTGCGCCTCGATGCGCGCATCGATCTCCGGGGTCGCAAATATTCCAGCCCCTCCCGCCAGCAGCTCAAGCCCACCCGAACTGGACGGACCGCTGCGCTCGACCTCGATCTGCTTTCTCGCGGCCTCCCGGGCATTCTCAGCCTCACGCAACTCAAGTTTGGCAGTCTCCAACTGGCGACCGAGATCACCCAGGCGGGCCGCCGAATCCTTGCCGTCTCCCGCCTGCGTGTCCAAGTTACGCAGCCGGAACTCCTTCAAGCGCGACTCGGCCTCCTCCAGCTTGGCTTCATAGCCCTTGATCTGCTCGTCCAGGAAGACCTTGGCGGAATCCGTATCCTTGCGACTTGCGCCCAGGCTGGATTCGACAAAGATCGAAACCATGGACTGGATGACCCGTTTAGCCTTGTCCTTGTCCGCATCCGCGAAGCTCAAGCTGTACAAGTTGTCACGCCCCGTGCTCAGGATCTTCACATCCTTCATCAGGTCTTCGATCAGGCTCTCCTGCTGAGCCTTGGACACACTCTTCAGGTCCAGATCCGCCATGCGGACCAGCTTTTCGATGTTGGGGCGGCTGATCAGCGTGCGGCTCAGCATCGTCACCTGCTGGTCCACATTGGGCTGAACCGCCAGGCCCGACATTAGAGGCTTCAGGATGGATTGCGTGTCGACGAAGATGCGCGCGTTGGCCTCAAACCGGTCGGGGATTTTGAAGCACACCACCGCCCCCACGACCCCGACGACCCAGGCCACGATCAGCCCGGACCATCGAAACTTCCACATGCCCCGAGCGATCGAGGTCAGTTGACTGAGCAGTTCTTCCATCGCGGTCGGCTATGCCTCTATCGGTTCAAACAGGGAAGGCGCGGCAAGGCTGTTCAGAACAGGCTTTGCGGGATCACCAGGATGTCACCCGGGCGCATCTCCACATTGGCTGACACATCCCCCCGCTTGATCAGGTCCTTCAGGCGGACCGAATACTGCTTGCCGCCATCGCCGGTGCGCAGGATGGTGGCGTTGTTGCCCGCAGCAAAGTCGGTCAGACCGCCCACCGCAATCATCACGTCCAGCAACGTCATGTTCTTCTTGTAGTTGAGGAACTGCGGCTTGGCCGCCTCGCCGACCACACGGATCTGCTCGCTGTAGGGGCCGACAAAACCAGTCACCAGCACCGTGACGACGGGGTCGCGCACGTACTTGCCGAGTTCCTTCTCAATGTCCCGCGCCAGCTGCGTGGATGTCTTGCCCTGGGCGACGATCTCCTCGACCAGCGGCGCCGCCACCTTGCCGTCGGGCCGCACCGGCACCGCCATCGACAATTCGGGATTGCGCCAGACAATGATGTTCAAGGCATCGCCGGCACCGATCACGTAGGTGTACTCCTGCGACCCGGCCATCGCGGGCGCCGGCGGATTGGCCGGCGTCGTCGAGCAACCCGTGCCGATCAGGCACGCGACGATCAGCGCAGAGGCGGCGCCAATGCGCGAGTAGGCTGTCAGCAACGGATTCATGCGGGTTGACTCCTGAAAAACGGGTGATTGCCGGCGCTCTGCGAAGCCAGCGCGTGATGCGGGAGGCTCACCGGGCACCACGTGCCCCGGAACCACCCCACACCGCGAAGGGATGAAAAGCCAGCCCGGATGATGTCACAGCTGCCAACGGCGACCGACAGCCGCACTGCGCAAGGAACAGCACAAACACGCAAATTTCACGGGCAACGTGCGCGTTGCGCTGTCCCTCCGCTATTCCTGCACCGGCGGGGGCGGCCGCACACCCGCCGGCGATGGGGACCGCGCCGACTCGGGCGCTGAAGGCTCGGGTTTGCAACCGAACCACCCCGCTTTCCGCGCTACGCCCATCGAGTGGCGCGCCTGATAATCTTTGATGGCCCGCCCATCGAGGCCATTTGAACCGCATTCAGCCGGGAGATCCGGCCGGAGCGCTGTCCAGCACAGTCAGCGCCCCTGCCTCGCTGCGCCGCGCACCCGGCCGGCGGCTCCCACGCATCACCACGTCAAGGTCCCCCATGAAATCCTGTCGAAACTGCCTGTTGCCTGGCGCGGTGCCCGGTGCCGATCTGGATGCCGGCGGGCTCTGCCGCCTGTGCCGGGAGAACAAGCCGCGTGACACCCAACAGAAGGAACGGCTGCGGCAGGCGCGGGAAGCCGATCTGATCAAGGCTCTGGACGCCGCGCGCGGCCAGGGCCCCTATGACTGCGTGGTGCCGCTGTCCGGGGGCAAGGACAGTTGCCTGCTGCTGTACAAGCTGAAAGTCGAGTATGGGCTGCGCGTGCTGGCGCACACCACAGACATCGATATCGGCGAAGTGGCTTGGGCCAACATCCGCCGCACGGTGGACAAGCTCGACATCGAGCATGTGACCTATCGACCATCGATGGACTTCTACCGCCGCCTGTTCCGCTGGCTGCTGATGAACCAGGAAGCGCGTGGCGCGGTGCACACGATCTCCTACGTCTACGCCCCGCTATTCGAAGGCAATGCCCTGCACCTAGCCACCGAGAAAGGCATTCCACTGGTCCTGGCCGGTTACTCGCCCGGCCAGCCCGTGGCCGAGCGCATGGAGTACGAGTTCCCGCGCCTGGCGATCTCCGACGTGGACTGGACACCGCCTGAACTGCGCGCCTCCGGCGAATTCGATGCAAGTGACCTGCGGCGATTCTGGAACCCGAAGCTGTACCCGGCCGGCACCCGTTTTCCCCGTTATCTGGCGCCCTACCATGCTTGGGTGTATGACCAGGACGAGGCCATGAAGCGGGTCGTCGAACTGGGCCTGATCAGTTCCACCAAGAATGCCAGCCCGGTCTTTTCCAATTACCCGATCAACTGGCTGCTGATGTATTCGGACCTCCGGAACTTTGGCTACAACCCCTATTCCCCCGAGTTTTCCGACCTGATCCGCGAAGGCAAGGCCAACCGCAGCTACTGGAAACTGATGGGGAAGGTCGTGGATTTCATGACCTTGCGCAAGATCTACCTGGGCCGCCATGTGGCCAAGCACATGGCGTGGCTGGGCTTGCAGGACGAGGACCTGCGCATCAACCGACCCAGCCGCCGTGACTGGCCCGACTTCGTCTACGAGGATTGGGCCAGGTCGGCCATCACCGCCGGTGCGGTGGATGCCACCACAGGGAGCGCGCGGTGAACGCCATGCCGAAGAGGTTGAGCCCGGACCTGATCGGGCAGTTGGTGGCCATCGTCGGCGCCGACGGCGTGCTCAGCGAGGCCGACGCTGTCGAGCAGGTCACCCGCACCTGCGTGCCCTTCCGCACCCAGCCGTCGGCCGTGGTCTACCCACGCACGGTCGAACAGGTCCAAGCCCTGGTGCAGGCCGCCGCCGCGGCCGACGTGCCGCTGTGGCCAGTGAGCACCGGCAAGAACTGGGGCTATGGCGAGCGCACCGCCGTCTATGAGCAGGGCATCACGGTGATCCTGGAGCGCATGAACCGGATCGTGCATGTCGACGAGACACTCGGTTATGCCGTCATCGAACCCGGCGTCACCTACAAGCAACTCAATGACCATCTGAAGTCCACCGGTTCGCGCCTGTGGTCGGACTGTGCCGGCACCACCCAGCATGCCAGCGTGCTCGGCAACGCGCTGGACAAGGGGCGTGGCCTGACGCCGATGGCCGACCACTTCGGCAACATCTGCGGCATGGACGTGGTGCTGCCCGACGGCCAGCTGCTGGAGACCGGCGGCGGCTCCACCGGCAACAACACGGTGCGCCACCTCTACAAATGGGGTGTCGGACCCTGCCTGGACGGGCTGTTCGCCCAGTCCAACCTGGGTATCGTGGTGCGGGCGGGCATCTGGCTGATGCCCGCGCCCGAGGTGTTCGACTTCGCGGCCTTCGAGTACAAGGCCGGGCCCGAGCGCCTGGGCGACTTCATCGACGACCTGCGTGAGCTGGTGATGGCCCGGGCCCTGCGCTCGTTCCCGCACCTGGCCAATGACTTCGCGATGATGTGCATCTTGTCGCAGTACCCCAATGACCTGCTGGACGGGCGCAAGCACCTCAGCGAGTCTGCCGCGGCGCGGTGGCGCAAGGAGCATGGCGTGGCGCAGTGGACCTTCGGCGCCGGCCTGTACGGCAGCCGCGAGGAGGTGCGCTACCAGAAGCGCATGCTGCGCAAGGTGTTCGGGCGCTACGGCATGGTGCAGTTCATCGGCGCCGCGGTGCAGGACAACTGGTACGGCCGCCTGGTGCGCAAGGTGGCGCCCATGGTGAACCGGCTGCTCGGCAAGTCGCCCGAGTTCACCGACGTGATGGTGCCGGCCATCAACCTGTACCGCGGCATCCCCACCGACGAGTTCGTGCGCCAGGCCTACTTCCGCTCGCACGATCAGAAGCCGAAGACTGACATCGACCCGGCGCGTGACGGTTGCGGCTTCGTATGGGTCGGCCCGGTGGTGCCGTTCACGTCCGGGCATGTGCTGAAGGCGCTGGCGGTCACGCGACAGATCAACGAAAAGCACGAGTTCGACTTCTTCGTCGAGGTCATCGTCGAGAGCGCGCGGTCGGTGATCGTCCTGGTGGGCGTGTTCTACGACCGACACAACCCGGCGGAGGCCGCCCGCGCCCTGGCCTGGTACCACGACGCCCGCGCGGCCTACCTGCACGACGGCTATCCGCCCTACCGCGCCACCAGCATGAGCATGCCAGGGGCGATGGACGGCAACCCGGTGGCGCGGGACTTCCTGGCATCGATCAAGGCCGTGGTCGACCCGCAGAACCTGCTGGCCCCCGGCCGCTACGGCATGCCGCTGCGGCCCGCGGACAACGCACAGTGATGCGCATCTTCCTCACCGGGGCCACCGGCACCATCGGCAGCGCGCTGGTGCCGCGTCTGCTGCAGACGCCGGGTTCGGACCTGTCCGTGCTGATTCGCGCCCGCGACGCGCAGGACCTGCAGGCCCGGATGGCCAGCATGCTGGCCTACTGGGGCTGGACGCCGGACAGCGCCCAAGCCCGCCGGATCCAGCCCGTCCTGGGCGATATCTCGGCACCCGACTTCGGCCTCTCGGCCACCGACTACCACCAACTGGCCGACAGCAGCAGCCACATCATCCATTGCGCGGCCAGCGTCAAGCTGAACATGTCGTTCGAGCAGGCACGCGCCACGGCCGTGCAGCCCACACGCACCATCCTGGCCATGGCGCGCCGCAGTGCGCTGGCCGGCCGCCTGCGCAAGGTGGACCTGGTCAGCACGGTGGGCGTGTGGGGCCGCAGCCCGGGCCACATGCCCGAGCGCCGCCTGCCCGAGGTGACCCACTTCCACAACACCTACGAGGCCGCCAAGGCCGAGGCCGAGCGTGTGGTCTGGGCCGAGGGCGATGGGCTGCCGATCACGGTGCACCGGCCCAGCATGGTGGTTGGCAACAGCACCGACGGTCGTGTCATCCACTTCCAGGTTTTCTACCATTTGTGCGAATTCCTGTCGGGCAGCCGCACCTTCGGCATCATGCCGGCGCTGGGCCAGACCCGGCTGGACACCATTCCGGTGGACTGGGTGGCGGCGGCCATCGCCTGGTCCAGTGCCCACCCCGAAACCGCCGGCAGCATCTTCCATCTGTGCTCCGGCCCCGACCAGGCCATCCCGCTGACGCAGCTCCAGCAGGCCGTGCGCCTGGCCTGGCAGCAGCATGGCCGCCGCGTGCCGCGGCTGTGGCAGCTGAACCGCCGCTGGCTGGAGCGGCTGATCCCGGTGATCGGCGCCATCGCCGGTGACAAGACGCGCCGGGCGCTGCGTGGCCTGCCGCCGGTGCTGGCCTATCTGGCCGAGGACCAGGGCTTTCTCAACACCGAGACCCGGCGCCGGCTGGCCACCGCCGGGCTGCCGTTGCCCAGCGTCGACAGCTACCTGCAACCGGTGCTGGCGCACTACCTGGACGCGCAGGCGCGTCGGCGCCCGGCATGAGCCGCCTCACCGCGCCAGCCGGCACGATTGCCCAGCGTCTGGCCTTGCGCGTGGCGCAGACGCCGCAGGCCATCGCCTTCCAGCAAGAGCGGCCGGGGGGCGGCTGGTCCCCCGTGGATTGGGCCAGTTTCGCCGACCGGGTCGCCAGCGTCCGGCGGGGTCTGGCGGCGGCGGGCCTGGCGCGAGGCGACCGGCTGGCGCTGATCGCTCCGGTATCGCTGGACTGGGAAGTGGTGCACCACGCCGCGCTGTCCCTGGGCGTGGCCCTGGTGGGCCTGGACGCCCATGACCTGCCCGCACGCGTGGCGGCCATGGCCGAGCAGGCCGATGTCACGGCCTTCGCCACCACCGAGCCACGGGCGCTGTCAGCGCTGTCGAAGGCGCAGCTGGGCCGGCTGCGGCTGCTGGTGACGATGGGCGAGGGGCCGGGTGACTGGCCTGCGGCAGCGCAGCGCCTGTCGCTGGCCGACCTGGCCGTGCTGGGCGCGCAAGCCACCGAGCCCGAAGCGGCACAACCCGACGACATCGCGACCATCCTGTTCACGTCCGGCACCACCGGTGCACCCAAGGGCATTGCCTACAGCCACGCCCAGCTTTGCCTGGCGCTGGATGTCATCTGCCAGGCCTTCAGCTTCGTGCGCGACGACGGCCGCCTGCTGTGCTGGCTGCCGCTGTCGAACCTGTTCCAACGCATGGTCAACCTGGCGGCGATGAACAACCGCGCCACCACCTACCTGCTGGCCGACCCGCGCCAGGTGATGGCCGCGGTGGCCGAGGTCGGCCCGGACATCTTCGTCGGCGTCCCACGCTTCTTCGACAAGCTGCATGCGGGCCTGCAGGCGCAGGTCGCCGCCCTGCCCGCACCACAGCGCCTGCTGGTGCGCTGGGCCTGGGACATTGGTCGCCGCATGAGCCGCTGCCGCCAGGCTGGCCATACCGGGTCGCCGGGGCTGCGGCTGGCCCACCGGCTGGCCGACCGCCTGGTGCTGCGCCGCCTGCGTGCGGTGATGGGGCCGCGCCTGCGGTGCATGGTGACCGGCTCGGCGCCGATGTCGCTGGCCGTGCTGCAGGACTTCGACGCCCTGGGCTGGCTGGTTCTGGAGGCCTATGGCCTGAGCGAGAACGTGGTGCCGATGGCCATGAACCGCATCGACGCCTACCGCTTCGGCACCGTCGGCCGGCCGCTGCCGGGCAATGAGATCACCATCGGCGATGACGGCATGGTGCGGGTGCGGGGCCCCGGCCTGTTCCGGGGTTATCTGGGCGAGGCCGAGGGTACGGCCCGGGATGCGCAGGGCTACTACGCCACCGGTGACCTGGGCACGCTGGACACCGACGGCTTCCTGCGCCTGACAGGCCGACTGGGTGACCTGATCAAGACCTCCACCGGCCGGCGGGTCGCGCCGGCGGGGGTTGAAGCCGTGCTGCGCGGCGCTCCTGGCGTCGATCAGGCGGTGCTGCTGGGGGCTGGGCGCAAGGTCCTGGTGGCGCTGTGCACTGGCACGCCCGGCAGCCTGGATGGCGCCGCACTGCCGGCACTGCAGGCCGCCTTGCGCGAGGCCGTCGCCGGGCTCAACCCGCATGAGCGTCCAGCCGGCATCGCTCTGCTGGAACAACCCTTCACCATCGAGGCCGGCGAGCTGACCTCGAACCTGAAGCTGCGGCGCGCCGAGATCGAGCGTCGCCACGCGCAGCGCCTGGACCAGCTGTGCGACCGCATCGATGCGCAGCGCGGCGGCGCCGACCCGCTGGTCATCCTGGCCCCCGGCGACGCCCACTGACCCGGGCGGCCTGCAACAACGATCCTGCCGGCAAACGCAGCGCCGCCGCTGTACCACCGAGATCGCCCGGACTCGCCGGCCTTTCCCGGCCATCGCCCGCTGAAGCGCACTGCTAGAGTACGGCGGTGGCGCGCTGCGCCATTCTGACCAGGAGCCTGTTGTTGCCCATCGAACCGGTCGCCATCCTGAGCGGCGTCAAGAAGAGCTACCAGATGGACGCCATCGAGGTCCCGGTGCTGCGGGGCATCGACCTGTTGATCCGCCCCGGCCAGTTCACCGTGCTGCTGGGCCCGTCGGGCAGTGGCAAGACCACGCTGCTGAATCTGGTGGGCTGTGTCGACCGGGCTGATGCCGGTGATGTCGTGGTCGCGGGCCAAGCCGTACGCTCGATGTCGGACGATGCGCTGGCCGACTTCCGGGCGCGGAACATCGGTTTCATCTTCCAGAACTTCAACCTGATCCCGGTGCTCACCGCCTACGAGAACATCGAGTACCCCCTGGTGCTGGCCGGCCTGCCCGCCGACCGCCGCCGCCGCCGGGTCACGCGCCTGCTGGAGGCAGTGGGCCTGCCCGACCGTGCCAAGAACCTGCCCGGCCAGCTGTCGGGCGGCCAGCGCCAGCGCGTGGCCATCGCCCGGGCCCTGGCCCGCAAACCCAAGCTGGTGATCGCCGACGAGCCGACCGCCAATTTGGACAGCCACACGGGTGAAGCCGTGATCCAGCTGATGCGCGGCATGCAGGAGCGTTACAAGATCTCCTTCCTGTTCTCATCACACGACCGCACCGTGATGAACGCCGCCGACGACCTGGTGACACTGAAGGACGGCGTGATCCAGTCGATCCGCCGCAAGGCGCTGAGCCCGACGCCCGACGACACGGTGGCCAGCACCATCCCGGGTGGCCTGCACGACCATGGCTGATCTGCAGCTGGCGCTCCGCAACCTGCTGCGCAACCGGCGGCGCTCGGCGTCAACGCTGATCGCCTTGGCCATCGGCCTGACCGCCATCCTGCTGTTCAGCGGCTTCAAGTCCAACCTGGGCGCCACCATGCTGACCGCAGTGGTGCGTGCCGGCGGCCACCTGCAGGTACAGCACCGTGACTATTTCCTGTTCGGTGGTGGCAATCCCAGCGCCTACGGCATCCCCGGTTACGCGCCGCTGGTCAAGGCCATCCGCAGTGACCCGGTACTGAGCCCGCTGGTGGCGGTGGCCACACCCATGATGCGGTTCGGCGGCCTGGCCGGCAATTTCGAGGCGGCGATCTCGCGCACCGTGATCGGCACCGGCTACGTCGCCGAAGACCTCAGCCGCATGCGGCAATGGAACGAGTTCGGCGTGCCTGTGCTGCGCCCACGTTTCCCGCTGGAGGGCACCGCCCAGGACGCCGCCATCGTGGGCGTCGGTGTCGCCCGCGTGCTGCAACTGTGCGCGCCCCTGAAGATCGTCGATTGCCCCGTGCCCCAGGCCGCCGGCACGGCGCGGCCCGCGGCGCCAGCCAAGGCATTGCCCGCCGACATCGCAGACCTGGCGATGACCGAGAGCGCCGCCCAGGCCCGCGCCCCTGCCTCGTCGGGCGCGCGGGTGGAACTGCTGTCCAGCAGCGCCCGCGGCGCCCCCAACGTGGCGGCGTTGAACGTGGTGGCTGCCGAGGACCAGGTGTTCAAGGAGTTGGACGAAGTGGCCGTCCTGGTCCACCTGGGCAATGCACAGCGCCTGGTGTTCGGTCGCGCGCCGCCGCAGGCCACGGCGGTGATGGTGCTGCTCAACCGCAGCGATCAACTCGACCTGGCCACCGAGCGGCTGCGTGAGATCGTCGCCAGCCAGCCCGACGGCCAAGCCTTGGCCGTGCGCAGCTTCGTCGAGCTCAACCCCTTCTACGCCCAGAGCGAAAAGCTGTTCGACTTCATCTTCGGCTTCATCTTCGTGCTGATCGGCGGCATCGTGCTGTTCACCGTCAGCAATACGATGAACACGGCGGTGGTCGAGCGCACCGTCGAGATCGGCACCCTGCGGGCCATAGGCCTGCGCCAAAGCGGCATACGCCGCCTGTTCCTGCTGGAGGGGTTTGTGCTGGGCTGCCTGGGCGCCCTGCTGGGCATCGTGATGGCCGTGGTGCTGGGTTGGCTGGTCAACCACAGCGGCATGACCTGGCTGCCACCCGGCAGTTCGGAACGCCTGCCGCTGCAACTGCGCGTGCTGGCCAACGGGCCGATCGTGCTGGGCACGACCATCTGCCTGATCGTCATCGCCACCGTGTCGGCCTGGTGGCCGGCCTGGCGTGCGGCCCATCTCAAGATCGTGGAGGCCTTGCGCCATGCCTGACCCCTGCTGCAGCACCATGGCCCTCACCGGCGACCTCTGGCCACGCCGCCGCTTTGTCGAGGTGGCCGCGGTCACCCTGCTGCCTTGGGCCGCAGGCCCTGCACCGGCCGCACCCGACGCCCAGGCCCTGTTGGCGCTGAGCGATGCCATCCGCAATCCCAGCCAGCCCTTCCGGGTGACCGTCACGCTGACCGAGTTCGAAAAGGGGACGCAGGTCAACACCACAACCTTGGTCAGCTTTGCCCGCACACTTGAGAACGGCGGCCAGTTCGCCAGCCTGATGCGTTTTGTTCAGCCGGTGCGCGACGCCGGCAAGGTGATGCTGAAAAACGGCAGCGACCTGTGGTTCTACGACCCGGGCACGAAGTCGGCCGTGCGCATTGCACCGCAGCAACGCCTGATCGGTCAGGCCTCCAACGGCGACGTCGTGACCGTCAATTTCGCCCGCGACTACCAGGCCACGCTGGTGGCCGAAGAAGCCCTGCAGGATGGTGAGCGCCGGCAGCGTCAAACCTTCAAGCTGCGGCTGGCCGCCAGCAGCGGCGACGCCACTTATGGCGCCATCGAGCTGTGGGTAGACAGCAGCAGCCATGCCCCGTTGAAGGCGCGCTTCTTTGCAGATTCAGGCCGGCTGCTGAAGACGGCCTACTATCGAAAGTTCCAGGCCCAGCTGGGCGCGGACCGCCCCACCGAAACCGTGATCATCGACGGCATCGACCCGCAGTCGGTCACGCTGGTGCGGCTGTCGGACTACGGGCTGCGCAACGTGCCCACCAGCTGGTTTCAGCGGGAGTACCTGCCCCGCTTCAATGCCGAATGACACCATGACGATCGCCAAGACTGCCGTACGCCGCGCCGCCCTGATCCTGATGGCGGGCATGGCCATTGCCGCCCAGGCCGCGGACGACGATGCGCTGGACCTGAAGGCCGATGACCCACCCCAGGCGGCAGCCAGCACCGCCGCAGACCTGCGCTTGATGCTGGAAGTGGCAGCGCAATTCGCCGAGCGACAGGCCGGCCTGGGGTCCGAGGACGGCCGTCGCGTATCGCTGGACCTGCGGTGGACCCGCAAGCTGTCGGACGGCTGGCGGCTGGGCCTGTCAGACCGCCTGGATGACCAGCATCCCGTGTTGGCCGGGCGGAGAAGCACCCGAAACAGCCTGCGCGAGGCCTATGCCGGCTGGCAGGACGCGGGTGGGCGCCGTACGCTGGACGCGGGTCGGATCAACTTGCGACACGGGCCCGCCTACGGCTACAACCCAACCGACTACTTTCGCAGCGGTGCCACCCGCAGCGTCATCACCGCCGATCCGGTGGCGATCCGCGAGAACCGGGTCGGCACCTTCATGCTGCGCGGCACCCAGCAATGGGACGCCGTCGGCGTGGCGGTGACCTGGGCACCGCGGCTGACACGCAACGGCCCCAGCGACGAGGCGCTGACATTGGATCTGGGCTCCACCAATGCCCACAACCGGGTGCTGCTGTCGGTCAACGGACGCCCTTCGCAGCGTTGGAGCGGCGAGGCCCTGGTGCTGCACGACGGCGACACCGGTACCCGGCTCGGCGCCAACCTGACTGGACTGCTGACCGACGCCGCTGTGCTGCATGCGGAATGGTCAACGCTGCGATCTGCCGGCCTGTTGGCCCAGACCCTGGGCACGGCGGTGCCGCGCCGGCGCGAACACCAGGCCTCCCTGGGCATGACCTGGACGCTGCCCGGCGGGCTGGCCGTCACGGCAGAAGCCGAGTACAACGGCGCCGGCCTCAACCGTGCGGGCTGGCAGACGCTCTACCAGCAGGGCCCGGCGGCGATCGGTCAGTTGTTTTCGTCGACGCAAGGCGACCAGGAACTGGCCTCACGGCGGGCCTGGCTGCTGTACGCGACGCAAAAGAGTGCGTTCTTCAAGCAACTGGACCTGACCGGATTCATCCGCCAGAGCGTGGTGGACCACAGCTATCTGGCCTGGGCTGAATTGCGCTACCACTGGCCGCGTTTTGATGCTGCGCTGCAATGGCAGGCCAGCTCGCACCGCATGCTCACAGAGTACGGTGCACTGCCTTACCGGCAGGTGATCCAACTGCTGGGCAACGTCTACTTCTGAACATTCCAAGCATCAAGGCGAGCGCCGCGTTCGCGGTGAGTTCAGCCATTTCCGGCTTGGGTTCTTCTTGAGCGCGCCAAAATGCAAAAAGCGGGGCAAGCCCCGCTTTTTTCAAGACCGAATTGCCTCTCAGGCCTTGTCAGCCACCTTGCGGCGGCGCGCCACCACGCCCAGACCGGCCAGCGCCACGCCGACCAGGGCCAGCGATGCCGGCTCAGGAACGGGGTTCTTCTCGAAGGTCAGATTGGTCGTACCCAGGTTGTTGGCGCCGGTCGTGATCGTGACGTCGGTACCGGACCGCAAGAAGGTCGATTGACCGGAATTGGAGCTACCCGACGCATTGATGGCGATCTGGAACGGGATCGGCGCAGCAAAGAAGCCGTCGGCATACGACGTGGTGTTGGCATAGCCAGCCGCCGGCGTGAAATCGAAGTCTGCAACCAGCGACGTCGAAGCCTGGCCATTAGCCAGCAGGGTCGCTTGCGGCAGGCCTGCGAACTGCGAGAAAGTCGCAGTGCCCAGGTACACGCTGCTCCCCGTCAGAGTGATGCCCGTCGGAGAGACATTGGCGGTATTCAGACCACCGATCTGGGCATACAGGTCGATCTTGAACGAAACGATCGAACTGACCAGGAAGGTGTCGTTCGTGGTGCCGGCCGGGGCGATCGGGGTCCAAGAACCAAAGCCCGAGCCCGAGAAGTTGCCAAAGATGTCGTACGTGCCACCGCCGTAGGCGGCGTTCCAGCCGGTGTTCAGCACCGCGGCATTGTTCAGCTTGGCATCGCCGAACACGAACTGCCCGCTCTCGCTCCAAGCGCCGGCACCGGCAGCGCCCGTGTAGCCACCGATCTTGAGCACACTGCCCAAAGTGCCGGCAATGTTGTCAACCGTGAAAGCCGCAACGCCAGCGTCGATGGCACCAGCGCCGCCGTTGGTCGCCTGGGGGTTCAGGGTGATCGAGGTCGGGGCGGCAGAGACGGCGCTGGCCGCAAAGAGCGAGCCGGCGACGAGGCCAGCAGCGAGAAACTTGGACGGTGACATGGAATGCTCCTGTGAAGGGTGAACTTTGTGCTGCCAGCGACCTAGCAGAGGTCGGATCAAAACAGGCTGCCGAAGAATCAATAGCAATCGCCGGGCCAGCCCGGCCGATTGTTCATAACACATTGATTTTATTGGATAATTTCAGAAGCCTCGATCCGCCGGCAGGCGCCCCAAGATCAGCATGTAAATTTCGCCGACACCGGGCTCGCGTCTTCCCTTGAGCCATTCGATTCAGTCAGTGACAGTGTCTTACGGGTCAGCGGGTCGACGCCGCCACCTCGGCAACTTGGCCCCCGGAAATGGCCAGACCAACTGAGTCGCCAGAGCAACTTCTTCAGGGTCTCTGACGGTAGTCGATGGCAGATCGGCAGCAGCGCGGCGCCGGGCGGCTCTCGACGCCACGATGATCAGGCTCAACCTGCACGATCTTGGGTATGCGACTGGCGAGGGCGCCAATCCTCGCTGAAGACTTGAACACCGTAGACACACGGCTCTCCCGGCGCCGGCAGGGCGGCTACGAGCACGACAAGCGTGTCAAGGATGTCCTGGCCTACACGGCCTAAGTCGGCAATGGCCGACTCCCTTTGCCGCAATGGGGCCTACCAGACCAGGCGCCCGGTAGGCGGAATCGACAGAAGGCGGCGCCCGCCGCGCATCTCGCCCAGCCCCTACTGCTTCACGGCAGGCTCTTCAACAAGTTGGCGACCTCCGCCTGGCCTGAAAATTTCCCACCCAAGGCCACCAAGACCTGCAGTTCACGACGTGCAGACCCCGGATCACCAGCCTTGATGAATAGCTTGGCAAGCGAAAGGCGATAGCTGGGCGTGTCCGAAGCCTGCTCCGCGGCCTTCAACTGCACCTTGATCGCCTCAGACCACCTGCTTTCGAACTCATAGGCACGCGCCAAGGTATCCAGAACCGCGGCATTTCCCGAAGCCAAGCCTGCAGCCCGCTCGGCAAAGGGCACCGCACCGGGCTTGTTCTGAGTCACCAGCAACCAGGCGACGTTGTTGAGCGCCGACGCGTTGTCTGGCGTCACGCCGAGCACTTCTCTATAGCGACGCTCAGCCGCCGGATAGTCCCGTCTGTCCATGGCCAGATCACCGAGGTAAAACATGAAACCCGCATCTTTGGGTTTGCGCTTCAACCACTCCACGGCAAACAGTTCAGCGTCCTCGGATTTACCCGCAGCAACATAAAGCGCATGCAGGCGCACCGCAAGTTCCGTGGTTGCCCCGACGGCAATCGCCGACCGCATCGCACGAATGGCAGGTGCCCACGCACGCTGAGCAACATGAATCTCGGCTTCAAGCACGAAACCAATACTGTCTGCCGGGCGTTGCTTTTGCACCGCACGCGCGATGCGCAGTGCTTCATCGGTCTTCTTGTCAGCGAGGGCGATACGTATCAGCGAGCGCCGGGCGACCACCAAGCTTGGATCAATTTCCAAAGCCTTTCGCAAGCTCTGTTCAGCTGCCGGATAGTCTTTGACGATCACCAAAGCGTCTGCGAGACGGATGTGTGACAGGGGCTGCAAAGGCTGAAGGCTCACCACCTTGCGCAACATGCCGATGGCTTGCTGGGTATCCCCGTTTGCCATGTGTGCACGGGCGAGTGCATCAAGGATCCGGGGATCATCCCGAGTAGCCGAAGCCGCATCTTGCGCCGCAGTGAGTGCCGCCTTCGGCTGCCGCCGCAACAGCAGTTGATCGACTTGGGCAACTCGTGTCCCCACCTCTCCTGGATTTGCCTTCACCGCTTCTGCCAACAGATGGCTCACCTCCTCGGGCGTGGCGCCAAGTTGTTGCTTCAATACAGCCACAGCGAGCAAGGCCGTCGGATTCTTGGGATCACGCCCCAAAACAGCCATATAGCGATCAAGGGCGGCTTTCGGCTTGCGCTCGGAAACATCCAAATCGGCAAGCAAAACCGCTGCCGGCAAGAATGAGGCATCGGCGACCAGCGCATTTTCAAGGCTCGCTCTCGCTCCCGCCACATCTTTGCGCTGCAAGAGGATCTGCGCTCGGATCTGCGACGGCAGTGGCTTGCCAGGGAGCTTTGACTGAAGTCGATCAACGGCTTTCAAGGCCGCATCCAACTCGTTTTTCCTAGCCAAGGCGCTGATCAATGCCAAATCCGCGAATGCACTGGAGTCGGTTGACGCGAGAGCGTCCAATTGCGCGAAGCCTGCGGCGATGTTGCCCTTTTCAACCTGCGCCAAGGCCAACGCCACACGTGCTCTGGCGTTTCCAGGGTCTGCGTGAGCGGCAAGATTGAACAGAGATTCGGCCTTACCGTGGTCACCCGCCAAAAGGTACGACTGCGCCGCCAAGGACAAAATTTCCGCGTCGGGCTTGGGTTGTACCAACAGCGGTTGCAGCGCAGACAATGCCTTATTAGGCTGCCCCAATCTGAGATAAGTCTCCGCCAGGAAACGCCGCGCAAGTGGCAGTTGGGGTGCTAGGGTCAGGGATTTTCTGAAGAGCGTCTCGGCCTCCACCAGCGCACCACCTTGAAACTCAACGGCCCCCGCCAGCTGCAGTACGTTGGCATTGTCCGGAGCGAACCGCAGAAGTTGTTGCACACCTTCACGCGCTCGCTTGACGTCCTGCTGTTTCAAAGCCAGCTGGATGTCATAAAAACGGGTCTCTGGGTGGTTTGGCAAGAGCTTCTTCAGACGCTCCACTTGCGCAATGAACCCTTGATCGTCGTGGCTCTGCAGGGACAACCGGATCAGCGATACATGAGCCGGGACAAAACGAGGGCTCACATCCAAGGCCTGACGAAATGCCTTGGCACTGGCGACGAGGTCGGATTTTGCCAACCAGAGCAACTCGCCCTTGAGATTCCAGGGCTCCGGGTTTTTTGGATCATCAGCAGCGAGCACATCGACCAAGGCGAGTGCCTGATCGAAGGCACCTCTGCCTGCGGTGAGCCGGATATTGAGAAGCCGCGCGTTGACGCATTTGGCATCAGCCTGCAGGGCCGCGTCGACCGCCGCCTTGGCACGGTCGATCTGGCCCTGGGAAACATAGGCAGCGGCCAGCGCCGCCATGAGTTCAGCGTGTGCCTTCGGATCCGTCAGGACAGTCTTCCCGAACTGGTCCGTGACCTTCTTCGCCTGCCCAGTCGCCAAGAACGACTTCGCCAACAGCGGCAGCACTGAGTTGTCCGGCTGCCTGAGTTCGCGGGCCTTCTCGAGTTCAACCACTGCCGCGGTGGCATCGCCGCCTGACAACAGAGCCTCTCCGAGCAGAAGTCGCGCTTCGCCGGCTTGGGCGTTCTTCTGCAGCGCAGACTTGAGATGGATGATCGCAGCCGCTTGATCATTCTTAGCCCGAGCCGCCTTGGCTGCCGCGACAAGGTCGGCGTCAGATTCGCCACCGCACCCTGACAGACCGAAACACATCGCTAGCGTGGCGGCGGCAACACCGATCACGCGGAACAGATTGGCACCCAAGACATCTCCCTAGTCAATCTGGCTCTACTGGACGGCCAGCCTGCGCATCAGATCGTAGAGCGTCGGCCGACTGACGCCGAGCAGCTCGGCGGCCTTCGCGATGTTGCCATTGGTCCTCGCCAATGCGCTGACAACCGCCATGCGCTCGGCGGCTTCGCGGACTGCGCGGAGATCGAGATCGCTGGAGGCGCTGATGGCATGCGCCGACGCGTCTGCGGCTTGGGCATCGGCCGTCCTGGGCAAACCCAGATCGTCGCAAGTCACGCGATTGCCATCACACATGATCACCGCCCGACGCACCGCGCTCATCAACTCGCGCACGTTGCCTGGCCAACCATGGGCCTCGATCGAGCGCAGGGCTTCGTCGGCGAAGACCATGTTGCCGCGCTTCTGCTCCTGCGCGAACCGGCGCAGGAAGGCATGCGCCAACATCACGGCATCACCAAGACGTTGGCGCAGTGCCGGGATCTCGACCACGATCTCGGCCAATCGATAGTAGAGGTCATCACGAAACTGCGCGCCGGCGATACGCGCCTTCAGATCCTGATGGGTCGCGCTGACCACCCGCACGTCGACCATGATCTCCTGGCGCCCACCGATGCGCTCGATCTTGCGTTCCTGCAGAAAGCGCAGCAGCTTGGCCTGCAACTGGTGCGGGAGGTCACCGATCTCGTCCAGAAACAGGGTGCCGCCGTTGGCCGTCTCGATCTTGCCCAGGGTGGTCTTGGTGGCGCCGGTGAACGCGCCCCGCTCGTACCCGAACAGTTCGCTTTCCAGCAGGTTTTCCGGTATGGCCGCGCAGTTGATGGCGATGAACCGGCCCTGGCGCTTCGACGCCTGATGCAGTGCCTGTGCCAGCACCTCCTTGCCGGTGCCGCTCTCACCCAGCAGCATCACCGAAGTCCCGCTGCTGGCCACGCGTTCCACCATGCGCCCGATCCGCAACATCTCCGGGTCGCGCGTGATCAACCCGCTCAGCGCATCGGGCTGATGCATCTGCTGCAGGCGCCGGTTTTCCGACTGCAGTTCAAACAGCCGAAACGCGCGGTCGATGGTCAGGCCCAGCAACTCGGGCTCGAAGGGCTTGGCAAAAAAGTCGTAGGCCCCCAGGGCGATGGCCCGCAGCGCGTTCGCCTGATCGTTCTGGCCGGTGAGAACGATGATCTTGACGTTGGGGTCGATCTCCAGCAACTGCTCCAGCAGCTTGAAGCCTTCGCTGGTCG
>Ga0208266_100248_pt1 | contig 21819 bp, 13 predicted proteins | sample LakWasMet67_HOW9_2_FD_183897 | JGI IMG/M metagenome (GOLD analysis project Ga0208266, IMG submission 183897) | Freshwater sediment methanotrophic microbial communities from Lake Washington under simulated oxygen tension - Sediment Metagenome... | ecosystem: Environmental > Aquatic > Freshwater >...
ATGTAAGGTTTGGACCTGCAGGCTGACCCTTAAAAGCATTCACCTGAAAACCGTCAGCTTGTTGTGGTTGACCCTTCTTTGGTTTTTTACCTTTATTGTCTTTAGCATAGCCAATCCCGGTAGCAGTACTGCTGCGACCCGGGTCGATACTCGTTCTTTTTTTGCTCGAACAGCTACTCAGGATAAGCGCAAAAGCCAACGCACCCGTAATCGAACTAAAAAGTATTCTTTTCATTTTCGGAATGATTTTTGTTAATAGAATTCGTTTTGCAAAAATAGGTTATTTGATGAATATATCTTAATGTCTTAAGAATCATTAATATAGAAAGGCTACTCTTTCCCGACAAATCCACTCAATAATTTATTTAAATCGTCAATACTTTGCGTATTTTCAACAGTAAGAAGAAGTTTAGATTTAATTTCCTTTAGCGAGCACCTTTTTGGATTATTTTTAATATAATCAAGAATTCTGCCAAACTTATCTGCCTGAAAATATTCTGTCTTCTCTGATGAAACGAAATAGCATTTTAGGATATTGTTTTTTAAAGTTAATTTTTCAAATCCCAATTGTTCTGCTTTCCATCTGATTCTCACCATTTTAACTAAATTATCCACTTCCTGAGGCATCGGGCCGAAGCGGTCGATGATAGATTTCTGGAATTCCTGCAGTTCGGTTTCTTTCTCAATATTATCTAATTGATTATATAACGAAAGCCTTTCAGAGATATTACTTACATAGTTTTCAGGAATAATAATCTGTAAATCAGTCTCAATCTGGCAATCAGGTAGATGTAACCCAGCCGTGGAGCCTGTCATTTCTTTCATAAATAAGTCTTTAAACTCATTTTCTTTCAATTCCTGCACGGCCTCATCTAAAATCTTATGATAAGTCTCATAGCCTAAATCATTAATGAATCCACTTTGCTCAGAACCTAACAGGTTACCTGCCCCTCTAATATCCAGATCTCTCATAGAAACCTTAAAACCATCACCCAAATCAGAAAACTCTTCTAAGGTTTGTAGACGTTTACGACCATCACTTGATAACACAGATGTTGGTGGAGTCAATAAATAACAAAAAGCTTTGCGATTTGAACGCCCTACCCTACCACGCATCTGGTGCAAATCAGACATACCAAAGTTTTGTGCCTGATTAATCATAATGGTATTGGCATTAGGAATATCAAGTCCAGACTCAATGATATTGGTGGAAACCAGTACGTCATAGTCTCCTTCAATGAATTTCACCATTACTTTTTCTAATCTATCACCTTCCATTTGTCCATGTGCAATGCCAACTTTAGCGTCAGGAACTAATCGTAGAATAATATTGGCGATTGATTCAATATCATTTACACGATTATGCACAAAATAAACCTGTCCCCCTCGCTTCAATTCATAGCTGATGGCATCTCTGATAAATTCTTCTTTAAATAAACGAACTTCAGTAGTAACCGGTTGGCGGTTTGGTGGAGGCGTAGAAATAACCGATAAATCTCTGGCACCCATTAAAGAAAAATGTAAAGTTCTCGGGATTGGCGTTGCTGTGAGCGTCAATACATCAACATTCAGCTTCATTTCTTTTAAGCGGTCTTTGGCTTTTACCCCAAACTTCTGCTCTTCATCAATAATCAACAAGCCTAAATCCTTAAACTCTATATCTTTATTTAATATACGATGTGTACCTATTAATATATCTGTCTTTCCTTCTTTGAGTTTTTTCAGCGTTTCATTAATCTCTTTAGTACTTCTGAAACGGCTTATTTCATCTACATTCACAGGTAATTTCGACAATCGCTCGGCAAAAGTCTTGTGATGCTGCATAGCCAGAATAGTAGTAGGTACCAAAACGGCTACCTGTTTGCTATCGGCAACGGCTTTGAAAGCTGCACGAATAGCCACCTCAGTTTTTCCAAAACCTACGTCTCCACACACCAGTCTATCCATTGGATACGCTTTTTCCATATCTTCTTTTACATCAGCGGTTGCTTTAGCCTGGTCTGGTGTATCTTCATAAAAGAACGAAGACTCCAATTCGGCTTGCATAAATCCATCTCTTGAAAAGGGGAAACCCGGTGCTAAGCGTCGTTTAGCATAAAGACCTATTAGCTCTTTGGCAATATCTTTTACCTGTCTCTTGACTCTCGATTTTTTATTTTCCCATTCAGCAGAACCCAACTTACTCATTACCGGAGGCGTACCCTCCTTGCCGGAATATTTGGCTATTTTATGTAAAGAGTGAATATTCACTAACAGAATATCATTGTCACGATAAATCAACCTTACAGCTTCTTGCTCTCTATCTCCTACTACTATTTTTTCCAGACCTGCAAATCGGCCAATCCCGTAATCAATATGTGTAACAAAATCTCCGGTCTGCAAAGCCCTCAACTCTTTCATGGTTAAGGCTTTCGACTTGCTGAATTTATCGCGCACCTTGAAACGGTGGTAACGGTCAAAGATCTGGTGGTCGGTATAAAAGGCTACTTTGGTTTGCTCATCAATAAAGCCACCCCGAAGAGAAAGTTGTAATGAGTTGAATTTGGTGAGGGGATCTATCTCTTCAAAAATAGCATGCAATCGGCTCAACTGCTTGACTGACTCAGCCGAAATAATAGTAGTAAAATGCTTCGACTGATTTTCTTTGATATTATCAATCAGCCGTTTAAAGTCTTTGTTGAATGAGGGCTGACTTTTACTCTGAAAAGTTAATTTTTCGGCATCTTTGTAGTAACTCTTCGAGCCAAATTCTATGATTTTGAATTTCTTGAGTTCATTCTGAAAACCCCGACGGGTTTCGAACAAAGCCTCGGGGTTTTCAATCACTTGGATACCCCCACTTCTACCGACTATTTCTTGAAAATGTTCTTCAACTACTTTAAAACAATCGTCAATTACCTCAAAAGAGCAACTTGCGTCTTTTATCCATATACTACTCGTATTGCGAATAAAATTAAAAAAACTCTCTCTCGTTTCCTCCACTAATTTGCTCTGAACATCAGGTATAATGTTGATTTGGTTAACCTCTTGCATCGATAACTGAGATTCGGGGTTAAACAAACGGATGCTATCAATCTCATCGCCAAAAAGCTCAATCCTATAAGGATATTCAGAGGCGTAAGAGAAAATATCTACGATACCTCCACGGATAGAGAACTGACCCGGCTCGTAAACAAAGTCTGCCCTTTCAAAATCATAGCCAATAAGCAACTCCGAAATAAAATTGATGTCGAAGTTCTCCCCAACCTTCACTTGCAGAGTATTGGCAATGAGTGATTTCTTGTTGATTACCTTTTCTGACAATGCTTCCGGATAAGTCACAATCATCAGATTCGCCTTATCATTATTGAGCTGATTTAGGATTTCTGACCTTTGAAGCACGTTTGCATTATCAATTTCCTCATATTGATAAGGTTTTTTATAAGACATCGGAAAAAGGAATACATTTTCTTCTCCCAGCAAATTCTGCAAGTCGTTATAAAAATAGGCAGCATCTTCCTTATCGTTCAATATAAAAAGATTATGCTGTGGGTTAGCCTGATAGTTGACGCTGGCAAAAATAGCATCTAAACTTCCGGCAAATCCCTTCAATTGTATGGTAGTATTCGCCTTCACGCTTTCAATAGCCGTACGAATAAAAGCGTCTTCACTATAGATTTTTAATACGTCTTTTACTTCCACCTTTCAGAGTTTTATAAATAAGAAAGGGACGCAAAAGGGTTTCCTGCGTCCTGAATTTTATTACAAATTTAAGAAATAAACCCAAATCTGACTTTTAAGCGCATTAATACTTTGTTAATTCACATCACAAAGTCGATTTTAGAGTATAATTATATCGTATTTTATTAAATATTAGATTTTATAACGCATGTTTTAATTATTGAGATTCGATAGTCCGAATCAGGCTTTTTAACTCTTTATGTCGCTCTGCATCCGACTCAGGATAACTCATATTTAATTTTTTGAGTTCACTCACTATTGTCTTGGCCACTATCAGGCGCATATTTTTCTTATCATCTGCCGGAATAATATGCCAGGGGCATTTATTTGTCGAGGTCTCATTAATCAGGTCTTCATAAGCTTGTTGATAGTCGTCCCAGAAACCTCTTTCCTTCACATCCTGCTCGTCGAACTTCCAGTTTTTAGTTGGGTCTTGTATCCGCTCTATTAACCTTTCGGCTTGCTCTTCTTTTGAAACGTTTAGGAAGAACTTCACAACTCTGATTCCATTCCGGTGGAGATAGGTTTCTAAATTGGTAATATCCTCGTAGCGGTTTTTCCAGAGTTTTTCAAAATCGTCAGTCAACTCCGTAGGTAGTCGTTGGCTCTGCGTTACAATTTCCGGATGAACTTTTACCACCAAAACCTCTTCATAATACGAGCGATTAAAGACCGTGATATTTCCTCTGTGAGGTAATTGTAAAACTGTGCGCCACAAAAAATCATGTTCCAATTCCAATTCTGTTGGCCGTTTAAAAGAGTACACATTCAGCCCTTGTGGATTCACGCCTGAGAACACCGCTTTCAACGTACCATCTTTTCCTGCCGCATCCATTGCCTGAAATATAACTAAAAGACCATACCGATTATGGGCGTACATCATACTCTGCAATTCGTCCATCTGCTTAGTCAGATCTGCTAACGAAATTTCGTAGTCTTCTTTATCTTCATAAAAATCTTTGATTTTCGTTTTAGCACCACTAATCGAAAATTTTCCACTTCCATCAAATACAAAATCATCAACGTCAATTTTTTTCATAGATGTTTAAATTTTAAGGCAAGGTAAATATTTTTATTAAGACGAAATATGCGATAATGTGAGGCACTTTATATAGAACAATCTTTGTGAAACATAGTTTTGCTTGACCTTAAATTTAGTAAATGTCAATTCCATTTTTTAAAGTCTACCTATACAAGCATCTGGTGTGCTAATAAAAATAGTTTGCCGAAATCTGATACGTTTACCATCGACCTGAGCAGGTATCCAATCCGGCATACAATTAACAGCACACTCGATTATCTTTAATTTTTCTATGTCCACGTCTTTATTGTAAATATTTTCCATGTGAGTATAAGTTCCATCTTTTTCTACGATAAAGGACCATCCGCTTATGATTCTTGTTCCTTTTGTATATGGACAAATTGTCTTTTTGACATAAGCTTTAAAACCATCATACCAAAACTGTGGAAAAGAACCATTATTTCCAACCGAAATATAAACAGTTGTATCTGATACAGTTTTTTGTGCTAATGATTGAATGGATATCAGGAAAAAAACAATAATTGCAATTATTTGTCTCATTGTTTTATTTGTTGGTATTTCGTTTATGATTTAAACTTAATACATATTTTAGAATTCCCTGATACTTTCGGGAACTCAATTTTGTTATAAGGGCAAATGACACTTAAACAACAAATGAGTTTTCAGTTATTAATTTGAATATGGTTGATAAGTAGTTATGTTTGTAATTAAACAATCTACTTATCAACCATATTTTTTATACAATTTCATCTAAGCAAACTCAAATCGTTAATAATTCGTTTATTCAATAAAACGTTCAATCCAGAAATTTTGTTAAACCAATGAAGATACAATCAATCATTTTATTGGGGGCGGCCATTGGCGTCATTGCCCTATCAGGATACAAATTCAACAAAAAAGAAACGATAATGAATCAAGAAACAGAACAAGATAAAGCTGTTGCAACTTTCGGTGCCGGATGCTTCTGGTGTGTAGAAGCCGTATTCCAAAGATTAGAGGGAGTTACCAAAGTGGAGTCAGGATATATGGGAGGCGCAAGCAAGAACCCAACTTATAAGGAAGTCTGCACTGGTCAAACCGGACACGTAGAGGTGACCGAGATTACCTACAATCCTCAGAAAATATCTTTTGAAGAATTACTCGAAGTTTTCTGGAAAACCCACGACCCTACCACCTTGAACCGTCAGGGAAATGATGTTGGCACTCAATATCGTTCGGTAGTTTTCTATCATGACGATAAGCAAAAAGCGTTGGCAGAAAAATATAAAGCAGAGTTAAATACAGCGGGTATTTACAACTCCCCTATCGTAACGGCGATTGAAGCTGCACAGCCATTCTATAAAGCGGAAAACTATCACCAGGATTACTATAACCTGAATGGGACCCAGCCTTATTGCCAGATGGTAGTAAGACCTAAAGTAGAAAAATTCGAAAAAGTATTTAAAGATAAATTGGCGAAGAAGAATCAATAATTCTAGCCTGAAATTTGAAAAAACTCTTTCTGTCCTTTTTGACGGGAAGAGTTTTTTTGTTTTAATGCAATAGGATTACTTCGTAGAGATATTTCTCCTCAACGAGTCCTTCGACTACACTTAGGCACCAGTTCAATGAACCTCTATTTCATAAAATTATAGTTATGTAAGTATCAACCTAATAAGCGCCTAGCCCGGTGCCTGAGCGGAGTCGAAGGCCGCAGCATAGCCTTAACTCGGAATCACATTAACCACCAATCTTTTAGGCTCAGCCATAGATTCTTTATATTTGGTTTTCCAGACAGGGTTCTTGCCAATCCCTTGAATAGTTGTATTATCTCTTACAACATCACCTGTTTCAAAAACATAATAAGCTATATTAGTGAGAACACCTCCGATTTCGCCCGGGTCATATTTCCTGTTAAATCTACATTCAAAATCTGCTAGGCCAAAGGCATGAAGGCCAAGTGTATCCATCAGGACCTCCCCATCCCCTATATTAAACAATCGGATATTCATTGCTCCATGCAGGAAATCTCCTTGTTCTTTATCACAGGCTTCAAGAAAACCGTCCGGCTTTATAAACTTTTCACTATTCCTGAAATAGATTACTGTGGGATTGGTTGCCTTTACCGTAGCACACAAAAACTTCTGAAAGAATTCTAATCTTGCCTGATGAGCCAGATTACTTGACATTAGGTCGGTTAGATTAAGCTCAAAACCACATTTCTTCATAATGTCTTTTACCTCAGACCAATGCCATGATTGTGGAAATACCTTTGTAAATCTGTCTAAATAAATTTCAGAGTCAATAGTTATTATTGTACCCTGCGCGGGAATCGAGCCAGTATTAAAATTAATTTCATATTCAGGAAAGAAGAAGCTCAAGGGTCTATCGTCCGCTGATATTCCAACGTTTCTGAATCGTTGTTTTAATTCCGGGAGAATTTTGTTCTTAGAAGGTTCTGGCATATTCTCATAAAACAAACTCACAAATTGCATGGCAGGTTCATTCGGAACAAGTTCTTTTGCTGCTGATTGAGAAGGTTCTTCTACTGATTTCTTTTTGAAGATGTCAAATAATCCCATGTCTTCGAATGGAGTTTTAGATATTATAACTTATTTAATCACGTTTAATTCGGCTGGCAAGATATTAAATTTATCTGATGCTGAAATAATAACATTAATGTTCGACTGGAAAAACAAATTCAACTAAAAGGCAAAAAGAATGTCTTTTATATTTTATCTAAAAGTATTAAAAGTATAGATAAATATTTTTTAAAATACTATGTACTAAATACCTTCAAATTCCTCAACAATAAACAGGGCAAAGAATAGTAATTGCGAAAACAATAGAAAAAAATGGCATTTCTCTTAGAAAGGAACTAATTTTGCACCCGAATTTTAGTGATAAATACTTAGCTATCAATACAAAAACTAAGAATTATGGCTAAAAGGTAAACAATTTTATACTTTTCATTTCAAAAAATCATGTCTGCATTAGTTGAAACAGCGAACCTACTCGCTGACAGAATCAATGCGTTGGAAGAATCAGCCACGCTTGGTATGTCGAAAAAATCGCGCGAATTAGCGGCCCAGGGGCACAAAGTCATTAACCTATCTGTCGGAGAACCAGACTTCAAAACTCCAAAGCATATTTGTGATGCTGCCAAGGCAGCCATCGACAACGGTTTCCACCACTACACACCAGTAGCAGGTATTCCAGAACTCCGCAAGGCAATTGCAGACAAGCTCAAGCGCGAAAATAATCTGGATTGGAAACCTGAAAACATCGTAGTTTCTACAGGAGCAAAACATTCATTAGCAAACGTAATACAATGTTTAGTAAACCCGGGTGACGAGGTTGTTATCCTTGCGCCTTACTGGGTAAGCTATTCTGAAATGGTAAAGTTGGCAGAGGGTAAATCTGTGATTGTTGAAGGTGCTTTTGAAAACGATTTCAAAGTAACACCAGAGCAATTAGAAGCCGCTATTACTGACCGCACAAAAGTTGTGATGTACGCATCGCCAAACAACCCAACTGGCTCTGTTTATAGCGAAGCTGAACTAAGAGCTTTAGCAGAAGTAATCAAGTACCACGAAAACGTTTTTGTATTGGCTGATGAAATCTACGAATACATCAACTTTACACAAGAAGGTCATTTCAGCATAGGATCAATTCCTGAAATCAAAGACAGGGTAATTACTGTAAATGGTTTTGCTAAAGGTTTTGCCATGACTGGCTGGCGTTTAGGGTTTATCGCAGCAGCTAAATGGATAGCTGACGGCGTCGAAAAACTACAAGGTCAGGTAACTTCTGGTACAAGCTCAATTTCACAACGTGGAGCAGTTGTAGCATGGGAAGATATGTCAGCACCAGAAATGATGAAACGGGCTTACCTTCGTCGTAGAGATTTAGTGATTGGCTTATTGAGAAATATTCCTGGCGTAAAAGTAAATGTACCAGACGGCGCATTCTATGCTTTCCCTGATATTAGTTTCTATTTCGGAAAATCAGATGGTAATGTAATTATCAAGGATGCAGACCAGCTATGTATGTGGTTATTAGAAACCGCACATGTAGCCATGGTAGGCGGTGGTTCTTTCGGAGCACCAAACTGTTTGAGAATTTCAACAGCCGCATCTGACGAAGCATTGACAGAAGCAATGAACAGAGTAAAAGCAACACTAGCTACTTTGAATTAATATTGAAACAATTTAAACTTTTTATTTCAAGCGGACGCCGCGCGGACGAAAAAGCATCATTTGCAGTCGGAAGAAATAAGTTTAAACTGGGTCATTTATAAGTATCTGAAAAAAGCACTTGATTATCAGGTGCTTTTTTCTTTTATTTTGTATAAAAAAGTACAATACTTTTTAAAAGTAATTTTTAAAAATAAACTAAATAAATCTATTTTCGAAACTCAAATACTACACCAAATGTCCAACGGAAATCATTGTTTTTTCGGCCTTCTACTACTACGCTTTCATACGAGTCTTCAAGAGTAGTTCTGATACCCGTGCGTTTGGTAATCTGATAACGTACACTCAGGTTAGCATTCCATCGAAAGTTTTTCTCTGTAATAGCTGGCTGAAGAAACAAGATATGTGATATATAGAGTTTGCCTTCGTTTAGTGTATACTCTCCGAAGAACCGGGTAGAATTACGCCATAAGTTTTTATCCGGAAGAGTATTGTTATTGATAAAATCCGTCCATTCATACAGAAGCACATTGGTAACCGACAAATAGTAAACTCCTTTATCAATAAGTTTGAAACCTAGCCCTCCGGCTGCTATTAAACGATTGCCTATTTTACGAAGGTTACTTCTTTCAAAAGAACCAAAGCCAAGATAATAAAGCCGGTTTTCGGGTAAGACAGTCGTTCTGAAATCAGCAAAAATTTCTCGCTCGTTTAGTTGTTTATTCTGTTGACCATAAATAAAAGACGGACTACTCGAAAATTTAAGAACTTTGCTCAGATTCCAATCAATACCTGATGCTAATTGCATAAAGGCCCGATTGATATTACCAGAAGTATAGGTACCATCCGCAGATAGCCGGAATTTGAATTTAGCAGGTGTATCGTCCTGCGGCTCGTCCTCCTTTTTTTCTTCTTCCTCTTCACCCTCCTCTTCTTCAGTAGTTGTGCTATCGGGTGGAACTACAACAGTGGGTAAATTCGTTGGTCTAAGAGTATCGGGTTCTGTAGTCTGGGCTTTTAGGGTTACGCTGAATAAAGAAAAAATTAAGATTAGTAAATTTAGTTTCATTGGTGTTTGGTTATTTATAAATTTCGCAAAATTTGCAATATCTTTTTGATTTTGCTAAACAAGCACAAGATTAAAGTGTTAATCTGTATACAGAATCCATACAAAACAGCGATAAGTGATTATCAGGAAACTCAGGAAAGACAATGGAAGTGGCTAAGTATATTTCAGTAATTTTTGCAAGCATGATAAAATTCTTCGGCGGGCCTTTAACGGGGCTGGCTCTGAAAATCACATGGCTTGAAACTGCCGTTTGTTCGGTAGTAGGGATGATGATAACCGTGGCATTGGTTACCTTCTTTGGAAACTATATACAAAGTTTTTTTACAAGACTTTTCCAAAGAGGTGAACCCAGGAAAAAGAAAAAATTTACCCGTTCAAATAGGTTAGCAATAAGAATAAGAAGAAAATTTGGTTTAATAGGAATTTCCTTTCTGACACCCATTCTCTTTAGCCCAATCGGAGGAGCAATTCTGGCTTTAGCATTCAGATACCATAAAAGAGATATTCTGCTGAATATGCTTGTAAGCGCCTGTGTGTGGGGAGTAATACAGAGCTTGTTTCTGTATTATGCAAAAGACTTATTTTCTAAGTAGTATATATCTACAAAAAAGAATCGAGCCGATAGCTTGTCTATCGGCTCGATTCTTTTTTATGAAATAATTCGATTTAAATCTTTACAACTCTGATCCGCTTCAGCGGCGTACCAGCTTTGCTGATTTCCAGAATATAGCTTCCGGCAATAATATCGATGATTCCTAAGTCTATATAAGCAACATTGTTTACTAATTTGATATTTTCTTTCCTGATTGCTATGCGCTTACCGGCAGTAGTATAGAGCATAAAATCAAGGGCACTATAATCTTCTTCTAAGGGCAACTTAACATTGCATATATTCTCAAAAGGATTCGGATATACTACCCAGTCGGTTATGATATTCTGTGATGAATCAGTTGAATATTTCACATTAAACGTAACGGTCTTAAAAGTAATGAGCGTATCTTTTTGATAGGCATTGGCTTTTAGTGTATAAGTACCCACTGGAAACTCTAGCCCTCTACCCTCACCGAATAGATTATAAGGAGGTCGTTCAGATATATTTTTGAATTTATAAGGGCCTGTTAACTCAAAATGAAACTTCACCGAATCTAAATTGCAACGGGCCAATACGTTCAGTTTTTTCGGCAAATCTTCTAAATACAAGTTCCTGTTATTTTGAAGTAGCCCCCAGCCTTCAATAGGGACATCAAAATAATCGGCCTTAATTAATTCAAAATCAATAGCAGGTGGGATACTCTCAATATACATCACAGACTCAAGGCTTGCACCCTTATTGTCATAAATTTTCAGTTTAATCTTGGTTTTCCCAAGCGAAGGGGCTTTGCCATAGAAACTAAACTCAAACTTGTTGAAGTTGACCCACCGGGGTGATTCAGTCATTTCAATATAAGCAATATACCCATCAGGATCAATATACAGATTTTCAGGTATTCTGAAAACAAAAGGCTGATTGACTACAATTTGTTGGGTATAGTCTTTCATGTTCTCAATCGGAACCTCATTAGGACCTTCCTGTACTGGTGGTTTTGGAGGATCTGGAGGAGTTACTATTACAGGTCCTCCTGGATCAGGATTAGTTCCCGGACCAGGGTCAGGATCTGGACCAGGATCTGGAATATCCGGCAATGGATTGTCAATTACCTGTTTGTCATGTACCAGGTCTTCCTCATAAATAATCTTGATTTTTTTCTTACCATTATTAGACCTTATCCGCCAATCTTCTACCACTGCTTCACGATTATCTATCAGCTGAGAAAGTCGATATTTCATAGAGTCGGCAAATACTATCGGAGGACTCGGTTTATCCTTCCAGTAAACCCCTTCTTGTACGGCAGGGAGTATTTTCTCAACGTCTTTGCCATTATCATAGTCAACATACAGCATCACAACCTCACAACCATATTCAATGGCTCTATCTACATAGTTCCTTAACGATTCAGGCGTAGGTTGATCAAAGTGCGCAATTTCTGTATAGAATTTCTGACCAGGCCTTAGATTACTTGCTACTAAGTCGCCCTGAATACCGTCGCCCTGAAAGGCATCAACCGAAGTCTTGATAATATCTGCTTTTTCTGTCAGATTTTTAAAGGCAAACGTACCTCTCAATAAAGACAAATTGTCGGCAATCCCTCCAAATTCACAAGAAACTTTATAAGTAGGGTCAACCGATTTCACGGCATCAGACATCTGGTCTATATGGCTCTTAAGCAATTGATGCCGGAATAAATACCAGTCTTTTCCCCTTAAACCTCTGAAAGAGTCTTTGGTATTAAACCAGTTTACATAGGGTTCTACTTCCAGAAATTGTTTATAGTTTGTCCCCCAATAACTGTTCAGGGTGCGTATGGTCTGATACTTGGTTTTAGCCCATTCTTTCCATTTAATCATCGACCACTTAGAATGATCAAAAACGGCAAAGTAGGATGGGTTAGGATATTGTTGGTTTTCGTAAGCATAGCCAAGCTCCTGCTGAGGTGTATTTACAACCGAGATAAAAAGTATTTGTCCGCGTGATTGTAAATCTTTATAGCGCTGACAAACCTCCTTTACAAAGCCTGCTGCTTTTTCAATGGAGGGTTGATGAGCAAAACTGAAATGGTTATTATCGTAATAATAAGTCAGGGGTTTTCCTTTAAAGTCAGCTACGGCTTCTTCTGCGGCCCAGAAACCGGGTGTAAAGGCAATATGTCTGCCCAAATGTATTCTTATAATAAGTTTTACGCGAAGCGTGTTTACCACATAATTTATCTGATTATCTATCTGCGCCCAATCGCCTTTTGAATCAGCCTTCGGATAAATTCTATCCCACATCACAGTTAAAGCCACGGCATTACATCCTGCATTTACCATCTTATTCATAGCGCTCATGCCATGATTCATAGCAGGTTCAAGATTTAAAACCCCATGAACAATGTATCTGTTCGGCGGAGTCTGCGCGAACGAAGAAACCGATAGATTGAAAAGAAAGAAAGAAAGTAAGTAAAAGTAATGTGAAAGTCTGATGTTCATAAATTTATTTCATATCGTAAAACACTTGTTCTAACACAAATTCGTCGTTAAACCCGGCACGACCTCTAACAACTTCTTGAATATTGATAGATTTGATAGCCTTGTTTTCAATGGAAGTAGATTCAAAGAATTGCTTCACATCCTGCACATTATCAATTCTGGAGTTAACAATCAGCCCTTTTTCTAATAAGACAGACATACTGTTGTAAGACGCCTTTTTTCCGTCTTTCGTTGTAATTGTCAATACGAAATGAGAAGGCTGAAAAAACAAATTTAGTAATTTACCAAACCAGTTGGGGGTAGTTTTTATTTTTAACACTCTAATATTATTAACCGAAGTATCTACCGGAATGTTATATTCTTGCCCAAAACGAAGTTTTATATTTTCAGTTTTTACTGCTTTCAGTGTTTTGGTTACAGGTTGTTTTTCTAATAATAATCGCTTATCCCAGATCATCACAGGTTTATAACGTTGCAAAAGCGCCAGAAGTGTTTGGGTTTCATCCCCCCAGGCATATTTATTATCTGTACTCTCAACACCGTAAATAACGAAATCAGGGGCTGTGGCAGACAAATACTTTTCCCGGTTTTTATCATCCAAAAACTGATTATAAGCCTGATACGATTGAAGTGTCGGACGAGGGTTATAATTAAGTCTGTTAAAATAAATCTCAGAGATTTCGTTCGGAATAATATCAACGCTTTTGTTGCCTATTCTGGCAAGTACATCAGCCGGATAGGTAGTTTTGTATTTATAATCGGGTTTGTAGAAAATGTCCTTGAAATACTGAGGAAAAATATAAGTTTTTGTCCGCAGGTTATCAGGAATTGAAAAGGTAACCTTACCAAAAATTGGTTGATAGAAAACTAAATAAGAAATAATATTGATTACAATCAATAGCCATCCACCCACACGGAGTAATTGATTAGTAGCAAAAAAAGGCAGTAGCAATAAAGGTAAATTAGCCAACTTAACAAAAGCAGTAATATGCCCGTCATCGGCCCGAACAAAAGCGTATTTAACCAGAATAAAAGCAATAACGACACTACAACCCCAGACAAAAAGGTTATCAACCAAAGGAAGATTCAGCTTCTTTTGCTGTTTAAGATTTCGAACAGCATAAAAAACGCCTAAACCAATTAATATACCCCAAACCACAAAGGCAACAATTACCAGGCGCAATCGGCTATCAGGAAACAAAGACTGCGCCGAATTATAACCACTAATAACTTTAATACTTGAATAAAAATAAGCTATTAAATCCGTTTTGAGTAATAAGGCAAGTAGCCATGAAACCAGAGCACTACCGAAAATATAGAGGAGAAATTCTGTGAGTGAAAGACGCTTGGTAAAAAACGAATAGATAGTTAGTACAATCACAAATCCTAAACTGATAATACCATAATTGGCTTTAACGAAAAACGTAATAATGCCAATCAGGATAGCGTAGGAGAGAAACCAGTGATTTTTTACCTGCAAAAAACGAACGCCCAGAAATATAGAAGAATAGAACAACAGAAAATGCACCCACTCGCCATACATCGACGAAACAAAAAAGAAGACTAAGAAATGGGCCAATAATTGATATACCTTAAGTGGTTTGGGCAGTAACAAAAAAAGCAAAACACCAATATTAGTAAAGAAGAACAAATCAAATAAGAAAAACTCTTCGGGGAAGGTAGTGATAGCAAATCTTTGGGTTAATGAGCCCAAAGGGCCATAAGTATAAATAATATCCCGTCCGAATATCAACCCTTTGGCTTTGGCTAATTCAAGGGCTATTCTCCACGAATTATCAATACCACCTTCCGGATTTTCATAAATCCGATAATAGGGGAATACTAAAATAATCAGAAATAAGATATAGAAAAACTTCAACCAGAAACTGTGGATCTCCCACTTAAAAATTTTTACCATTATAATTTAAAACATCAAACCAGTTGAAAGGATAATTATTTACTCAAGAAAAGGGTAGAAAGATACCTTAATTAACAAAGGTAGATACTGAAGTCTTAAAAAAAAAGGCTTTCGACCATTGGTCGAAAGCCTCATTATAGATTTATGTCTGATTACATATCGTTCAACTTACTTTTATTTCGGCTATAGATGAAATAAACTACGAAGCCGACTAACATCCAGGCGATAGCAAATTTTTGTGCTTTGCTATCCAAAAGTGCCATCAAAGCAAAATTGGTAATGATACCTAATGGCCCGATGATGTATAGCATAGGGGTTTTGAATGGTCTGTCACGGTTTGGATCTCTGTAACGCAAAATCAATACAGCTAAACAAACCATAGCAAAGGCAAATAAAGTACCGAAGCTGGTCATATCACTCAAAATACCAATAGGAGTAAAGGAAGCGACTAAAGAAACCACTAAGCCTACCAAAAGTGTGCTCTTCCAGGGTGTTTGCCATGTTTGATGTACTTCTTTGAAGAAACCAGGTAACAAACCATCTTTCGCCATTCCTAAGAATACACGGGTTTGTCCTAACATCATCACCAACATCACCGAGATTAAACCTGCGGTTGCAGCGGCGGTAATAATAAATACAGCCCAGGGTTGTCCGACTTTATCAAAAGCCATCGCAACAGGTGCTTTCAAAGCGTCACCGGTAATATCCTTATAATTCATCATACCAGTTAGTACCAACGATACAAGAATATATAAAACAGTACATATCAAAAGCGAAGCAATAATGGCAAACGGTATATCTTTTTTAGGATTAACGGCTTCACCTGCTGAGGTAGAAACCACATCAAAACCAATGTAAGCAAAGAAAATAGCAGCAGCACCACTAAAAATACCTTTCCAGCCGTAGGCTTCTTTCGCTATACCATCTTCGTGGGTTACCAATGTTGGCTCAGGAATAAATGGTTTCCAGTTATCATAGTTTACAAAGAAAACACCTACAATAATTACAAAAATAACAGCAGCTAATTTTAAAATTACAATCATGTTATTAGTATTAGCCGCTTCTTTAATACCTTTTACCAGAATCCAGGTTACTAACCACGTAATTAGAAAAGCAGGCAGGTTCAGTGCAAAAGAGGGAGCATCAAGTCCATTGGCTTGTGCATAAGTAGCTGCAGACCAAGGGTCGTTGCGTAAATAGAAAGGAATATCTATACCAAATAAATGAACTAATTTATTGAAGTAACCAGACCAGCTAACAGCAACGGTCATAGCTCCCATAGCATATTCGAGAATCAAACCCCATCCAATAATCCATGCAAAAAGCTCACCAATAGTACCATAGGCATAAGCATAAGCCGAGCCTTCAACCGGAAGCATAGAGGCAAATTCAGAATAGCAAAGAGCGGCAAATACGCAGCCAATACCTGCTATGACAAATGAAAGTGCCAACGCCGGACCGGCATGGTAGTGTGCAGCAGTACCTGTTAATACAAATATACCTCCTCCGATAATACCACCAATACCGATAGCGGTAAGACTCCACTTACCCATTATCCTTTTGAGTTGGTTATTCTTAATGTCTGCTTCATAAGCTGACATTGGCTTCTTACGCCAAATACTTTTTTCCATACGATGTTTAGAGTTGTTTTTGGTTTGTTTCGAATTATATTGCAATATACTGCAAAAAAGACGTGATTTACCAAACCATTTAATCAAAAAACGAAATATTCTTTTATTTTTTTGCTTTTTACTTCAAAAATCTAGTAAGTATATTAACTTACCTGAAATATTATTTACCCGACTAATCCACAATTTTCTCTTTGTTCTCTATTCAAAAAATTAATTGGTCGAATTTACTTTCACGTCCATATTCATAAATTATATTTCCGCAATCCGAGAACGGAGCACCCCATTAGATAAAAAATATTTTAATTTTAATATGAATAGTCAACGCTATTTAAGTGCTTTGATTTAATATTGTTGCTTAGGCAAACATTTTTCATAAAAGCATAAGTATTAAATACCTGCTATCTAAAACCAAAAAGCAAAAAAATTACTAAATACACATGACCAAAAAGCAAATGAACTGGGTAGGGTTCTTAGTCGGAATTTTACTCTTTAGTATCAGTTTATTCAGAGAAGCACTATTTGTCCACTCTTACTTCGGTATCTATACATTAATCTTTCTAAAATCCGCCTCCATTCTCATATTAGGTTATTTCTTCGCCCGAATCATTAGCGTTAGCCCCATCAGGTTTTTAATAATAGGTATTTGCTTTGAAGCGTTCGTTCGATTGCTGATGCCGGTAGCTTATCCACTCCATGAGCGGGTTAGTAAGATATACAAATACCCCACTTTAAGAGATGTTGCCTTTCCTATAACCAATTACACCCAGAGTATTGCCCGAAATATAGGTTCTGATATGGGTTCAATACAGTATTTTAAAACAGGTAGCCGATACGATGCAGAACTCTTTTATACCTTTGAGCCAGGTAAGTTTAATTTTAAGCACATCAATTTTGATAATGAATACAGCATTAACTCAAAGGGCGCCAGAGATGATGAACAATCGCTTAATAAACCGGAAATTGTTTTTATTGGCGATTCATTTACCACAGGCGTCGGTGTAAATCAGGATGAAACATTTTCGAGCCGGGTAGAAAAAGCCCTGAGAAAGAAATCGCTCAATTTAGGCGTACCCTCTTACGGAACAGCAAGAGAGACATTATTGCTGAAAAGATTCGATTTGGATTCATGTAAATACATAGTCTTACAATATTGTAATAATGACGATAATGAGAATAAAGCATTTGTAAGTAATGATTTTAAGTTGAATAAAAGAGATGAAAAAGATTATACAAATGCACAGATTTATAACCAATTGGTTTTGCAGTATTATCCATTCAGATATACCTATTCTCTATTGTCAAAAAAAATATTGTACTCAATGGCCGACTTAATGGCTAAAAAGGCGCAACCAAAAATCCAGGAGGTAGCCAACGACCCCGCAGGTGACTTCTTTAAGATTCTGCAAAGAGTACAAACTGAATATCCAGACAAGAAAATTCTTGTTTTTGAACTGGGCTTATTTGCCACTCACGCTGAGTTTTATCAGAAATTAAAGAAACTCGTAGAGAAAGGAGGGTTGAAGAATGTAGAGCTGATAGATACTTCAACTTTTATCAATTGTGATAATTGCTACTATAGCCTTGATTTTCATATTACGCCAAAAGGGCACCAGATTCTGGCGGATACGCTTATAAGCAGGCTGAGAAAATAAAAAAAGTCTGATAAACCTATCAGACTTCCTTTCTATAATTATCGCTTAATATCGTTATCAGAATTTAGGACAAGACAACTCTTTCTTGTTTCTTCTGTTTCTTGAGTGTTTTCTTTCAATAGGGTCAAACTGATAAGCTATTGAGATTTCGTGCGAGCCACCTGTTGAGACACCTAAGCTCGAAACGGTTATATCATAGCTATAACCAATAGAGAAATTGTCCTGACGAACCCCAACCAGAAAAATAAGCGCATCATGATTAGTACGGGTGATGTCTTTTTTCTTAATCGGTATTCCTCTATACCATAAACCTAAGGTAAGAGGTGAGTAGGTAGCATAGAAACCCAAATCTAACTGGTCGAATTTACCTTGTCTTTTATACAAAAATGCAGGAGACACCGAAAACTCTCTGTCAACATTAGCCGCATTTGAATAAGGGTTGTTTAATGGTATTTTTAACCCTCCACTTACACTTATCTTCATTGGCAGATAAGATTTGATGCCACTACCAGTGGTAGTAAGAAAAGTAAAATCAGGCGTATTAATATGATGCGTAGCAACACCTATCCACGACTTGCTATTATAGAATAATGCTCCGGCACTAAAATCGGCATATTGAATAGGCTTAAGATTGTCTTTATTGGCAAATGGGTCCGCAGAAGGATCACCCGTAAAACCAGAATTATCATATTGGTCACCAAACGTAAGACCTAAATAACTAAGGCTCTTGTTAGCATAAGTTCCTTGAACGCCCAGGCGTAAAAAATTCTCTTCGTCAATTCTCAACTGGTAAGCATAAATAGCGCTGAAATCTGTGCTTTTTATTCTGCCGGGTCCCTGTGAGTCATTGGTAACAAGAATACCGATACCACTGTTGAGTTTTTCGATATAATGATCTAGTGAAAAAGAAGTAGTAACAAAGTTGGCATTAATTGAAGGCCACTGGTTGCGATAGTTCGCAATCAGTCTAGGCGCATAGGCACCACCTGCAAAGGCAGGATTTTGGTATAAAGGGGCCGCATAAAACTGCGAAAACTGGGGGTCTTGTGCAAAGCTGCTAACGCAAACGGTACACAAAAGGACAATTCGTAAATAAAGTTTTTCCATTGCCTATTCTTATAGGATATAATGATAAATTTCTATAGCAAATTTCATTCCAAAGAGGGTTGTATATTTTTACGAAAAGGTTTTTATACGAATATACTATTTTTCAAAGCATTTCTTTACAACAAAACGTTATATATATAGTTTTTGGTGTAGACACATTAAAAAATGTAGAACATTTGCCTGAAACGAAATGTTTAAGCCAACATTTCAAATAATTCTGTTTTATATCTCGTTAAAATTTTAGAAGCAAAATCGCACAAAATTGATTTATTTTTAATAAGTTAGTATTTAATAATATTTACGAACTATGTGGGGTGGTATTGGTACTAATCTAAGGATTTTTTTTATTGCGGCCACATTATCCTTTACTTCTTATTCTTCCTTTTGTCAGGGATTCTACGTAGGTGGTAAAAAGTGTATTGACGTTCCAGCTCCGAATCCTCCGCCTGCTGATGGAAAGCGGGAGACAGCGGACTGTAATGAGCCGACAATCTTTTTTGATACAGAAAAAGACGCAACCGCCTGGTCTTGGACCTTTGGTGATGGTAGCGCTCCTGCTACTACGCGTAATCCACAACATATTTATAAAGCAGTCGGCACTTATACGGTTACACTTACGCGCACTGTAGGAACCACTGTTCAGGCTCCGGTTACCGAGACAATTACCATTAGTAAGCCACCGAGTCAGCCGAAATTCTTCGAAAAAATCAGTGCAGATACCACTGTATGTGATGGAAAGTCACTTAAACTAGACCCATATAATATTCTTAAAGGAGGCTCTCCGGCTGAACCGGGAGTAACATACTTATGGTTTCCAAATGGCGAAACCACACCTACTATTAGTGTAACTAAACCCGGATGTTATTCGGTCGAGGTTTTTGACCCATCAGGTCAGTGTTCTCGTACAGCCAAAATAAATGTAAAATTCTGTTTACAGTCCGCAGGTGGCGGTGGGATAGAAAAATGGTACTTTGGAAACGGAGCCACATTAAATTTTGAAGCCAAATTTGACCCAGCAGACCCAAAAGATCCTGATGATGACAAACTCTTTGAAGATCCTGAACAAAAACCACCTCTTTATAGGCCTGGCCCTGCCTCGGGCTCTAATCCTGTAAATTCTCCCGAGGGCGTAGCCATGGTATACGACCCAAGCAATAATCTGTTGTTTTATACAGATGGAGTGAAAATTTACGGAAAAGACGACCAACCCCTGGCTTTTATGCCGCCGCTTACCAATAGTGATTTAGGTGGAGAAAATGCCACTACACAATCAGCAATCATTGTACCCAAGGGCGAATGTAATGAGTGTCCGCACCATATCTATTATGCTTATACCCTTAATAAAACTACAGGGTTGCTATCTTACAGCATTATAGATTTGAGAAGAGACAATGGTAAAGGCGCTATTGTTGAAAAAGACATTCCGGTCAGTTTTACAACCGGCCAGCAGGTTGCTGCCAGAAAGACGCAGAATGATGATGGGTATTTTGTTTTTTCGCACGAAAAAGAGACTAATATATTCCGGATTTTAAAGGTAGATTCTACAGGTGTGAAGGAAACAACTCAGGCGGTCGGTCTGGTTCATGATAATACTGCTCCCTTAGAAGGATACATGAGATTATCTCCATCGGGCAGTAAAATGGCTGTGGCTGTTACAAAAGGCACAAAAAACTATGTAGAAATATTTGAGGTAAATGCCGAGACAGGCGAACTTAAGTTGACGCTCACGATAGATGTTAACGTAGCAGCACCCCCCTATATTTATGGCTTGGAGTTTTCGGCTAATGAAGATCTGCTCTATATAACACTAAGGGGTGATCCCGCCGCCGGAACGAAATCATATCTGTATCAATTAAATCTTAACATTAAGAATCCAGTAGAGATAGCGCAGAGGAAGTTCCTTATTGACGAATCATCAACAATGGCTTTTGGCGCATTGCAAAGGGGTCCAATAGGTGGCGAAGGATTGAAGTTTATTTATATGGCAATAGATGGTAGTAGCGAATTGCCATACTTGCAGACACCTGAAACGATTGGTGGGGCGGCATTAGTAGGGTATCAGCCTATAACTACCGGACGTGGCGCAGAGCTTAACGGCACCAGCCATTTTGGTTTACCAAATGTAATACAAGCCAAACAAAAACAGGATGGCGATGGCGTAAGTGCCGATGTTCAGGGACTGTGTGAAACACAACCGACAAAATTTAGTACGCAAGGAGTCTGCAGCCCGATGGAAAATAAAATAAAATGGGATTTTGGCGATGGCACCACCGGAACAGGGAAAGAAGTTTCTCATACTTATGCAAAGGCAGGAGTATATAAAATAAAAATGACTGTTGAAGTACTATCAGAAACGATTGGCAGCAAGGCTACTTCAAAAATCCCATTGATAGGTAATACTGTAAGCGACCTGGCAAAAGAAAAGTGTAATGAGTTTAT
>Ga0208266_100258_pt1 | contig 21073 bp, 15 predicted proteins | sample LakWasMet67_HOW9_2_FD_183897 | JGI IMG/M metagenome (GOLD analysis project Ga0208266, IMG submission 183897) | Freshwater sediment methanotrophic microbial communities from Lake Washington under simulated oxygen tension - Sediment Metagenome... | ecosystem: Environmental > Aquatic > Freshwater >...
CCGCCGCTGGACCCGGCGCGGCTGGTGGACCAGGTGCTGGCCGAGTTGCAGGCGCAGATCGACCCCTCGCTGGACCAGCGGGTGCGCGAGGCGATGGCGCCGGCGCTGGCCCGTGCCGCCGAGCGCCTGGTGCATGAAACCCGGCTGGAGCTGGCGCGCGGCCTGCGTGAGCAGGTGGCGCAAGCCGTGGCCCGGGCCCTGGCCGCACGCAGCGCGCGCTGATCAGGGCGGCGCGCCGACGGGCGCACGCCAACGCGGCATGGCGCTTGCTGGTTGACCTGCCGCAGCACCGTCTCCGCTAGGGCAAGTCACTAGCCTGCCGCCGCCGGAAGCACGGTGCAACCGGTGTATCGTCTCGGCCGTTGAGATACACCCTACGGAAACGACTCTTCTCTCAACATACCCATCCGGAGGTTTTTGCATGCAAGTCAAGCTCAATGTGATCGCTGGTGCAGCGGCTGTCGCCGCAACGGTGTTGTCCAGTGGCGCCATGGCGCAGGACATGGTCGTCAAGATCGGCCACGTCGGCCCGGTGTCCGGTGCCCAGGCCCACTACGGCAAGGACAACGAGAACGGCGCCCGCATGGCGGTCGAGGAACTCAACGCCAAGGGCGTGACCATCGGTGGCAAGAAGGTCAAGCTCGAACTGGTGGCCGAAGACGACGCCGCCGACCCGAAGCAGGGCACGGCAGCTGCACAGAAGCTGTGCGACGCCAAGGTCAACGGCGTGGTCGGCCACCTGAACTCGGGCACCACCATCCCGGCGTCGACCATCTACAACCAGTGCGGTCTGCCGATGGTCACGCCCTCGGCCACCAACCCCAAGCTGACGCAGCAGGGCTTCAAGAACGTCTTCCGCCTGCTGGCCAACGACAACGCGCTGGGTGCTGGCCTGGCCCTGCACGCGGCCAACAATCTGAAGCTGAAGAAGGTCGCCATCATCGACGACCGCACCGCCTACGGCCAGGGTGTGGCCGAGGTCTTCAAGAAGACCGCGCTGGCGCGCGGCATGCAGGTGGTGGACGAGCAGTTCACCAACGACAAGGCCACCGACTTCATGGCCATCCTGACGGCCATCAAGAGCAAGGCGCCGGATGCCGTGTTCTACGGTGGCATGGACCCGCAAGCCGGCCCGATGCTGCGCCAGATGGACCAGCTGGGCATGAGCAACGTGAAGATGTTCGGTGGTGACGGCATCTGCACCGCCAAGCTGGCCGAACTGTCGGGCGGCGCCAAGGCGCTGGGCGGCGTGGTCTGCGCCGAGGGTGGCTCGTCGCTGGACAAGATGCCTGGCGGCAAGGCCTGGAAGGACCGTTACGACAAGAAGTACCCCAACCAGTTCCAGGTCTATTCGCCCTACACCTACGACGCCGTGCATGTGCTGGTCGACGCGATGGTGCGCGCCGGCTCGGCCGACCCCAAGGTCTACCTGGCCAAGTTTGCCGACATGAACTACCAGGGCGTGACCACCAAGGTCGCGTTCGAGCCCGATGGCGAGCTGAAGAACCCGGCCATGACCCTGTACGTCTACAAGGACGGCAAGAAGGTGCCGCTGAACTGACCTCCCCCCGAAGCGCCTGCGGCGCTCCCCCCCAGGGGGGCGCCGCCAGCGGCCCGGCGAAGCCGGTTCCGCGGCGGCTGCTGGTATCAACAAGAAGGGCGCCGTGAGGCGCCCTTCTTGTTGTGGGCGTAGCCGGGGCTACACCCTGCCGAACAGCCGGGTCATCTCGGCCAGGCGCTGGCCGTGCCAGGGGTGCACCTGGCTCCATTCGAAACGCCAGGACCACCAGCCCTCGCCGCTGCCGGGCAGGTTCATGCGGCAGTCGGTGGGCAGCACCAGGATGTCCTGCAGCGGGTGGATGGCGGTATTGGCCACCGAGGCCGCGGCCGCGCGCATCAGTGCCCAGGCGATGTCGTGGCCGTCGGTGCCCAGGTAGGCGCGGGCATGGTGGCGCTCGTGGTCGGTGGCGCTGGCCCACCAGCCCACGCTGGTGTCGTTGTCGTGGGTGCCGGTGTAGACCACGCTGTGGTGGTGGTGGTTGTGCGGCAGGAAGGGGTCGCTGGCGTCACCGGCAAAGGCGAACTGCAGGATGGCCATGCCGGGGAAGCCGGTGGCCTTCAGCAGGTCCTTGACCGGCGGCGACAGCACGCCCAGGTCCTCGGCGATCACCGGCAGCGGCCCCAGGGCGGCCGCCAGGGCGTCGAACAGCGCTGCGCCCGGCCCCGGCAGCCAGCGGCCGTCGACGGCGGTGGGTGCACTGGCCGGGATCTCCCAGTAGTCGGCAAAGCCACGGAAGTGGTCGATGCGCACGATGTCCACCAGGTCCAGCGTGCGGCGCAGGCGCTGGATCCACCAGGCAAAACCTTCGGCGGCATGGGCCTCCCAGCGGTACAGCGGGTTGCCCCAGCGCTGGCCGGTGGCGCTGAAGTAGTCGGGTGGCACGCCGGCCACCACCGTCGGGCGGCCGTCGGCACCCAGCTGGAACAGGTCCTGCCGGGCCCAGACCTCGGCGCTCTGGTGGGCGATGAAGATCGGCGCATCGCCGACGATCCGCACCCCCTTGGCATGGGCATGGGCGCGCAGTGCCGCCCATTGGCGGAAGAAGCACCACTGACAGAACTGCCAGAAGGTGATGCGCGGCGCATGCTGCAGCCGCGCAGCGGCCAGTGCGGCGGGCTGGCGCTGCACCAGGCCGGCGTCCCAGGTGGGCCAGTCGGCCCAGCCGCCGGCCTCGCACAAGGCCATGAACAGGGCGTAGTCGGCCAGCCAGTCGGCCTGGGCGGCGCAGAAGTCGGCGAAGGCAGCACGATCGGCCGCGCTGGCGTGCTCGGTGAAGGCCGCGGCGGCCTCGGCCAGGCGTTGCAGACGCCAGGGCACCATGCGGGCGAAATCGATGCGTCGCGGCGTGCCGGTGGGGGGCGTTGCCAGCGCGTCGGCGGCCAGCCAGCCACGCTGCTGCAGGTCGGCCAGGTCGATCAGCAGCACATTGCCGGCAAAGGCCGAACTGCTCATATAGGGTGAGTTGCCCGGGCCGATGCCGCCCAGCGGCAGCATCTGCCACAGCGACTGACCAGCGCCCTGCAGCCAGTCGATGAAGTGGTAGGCCGCTGGCCCCAGGTCACCGCTGCCATGCGGGCCGGGCAGGGACGTGGGGTGCAACAGGACGCCGCTGGATCGGGGGAAGCGCATGGTGGTCAGGCGCCGGGGCGCGGGCTGGGGGACGGGTGGGGCGGGTGCTGGCCGAGCAGCAACACCACGCTGCGGGCACGCAGCGGGAAGCTGCCGCGGCAGGGTGATGGGCTGGGCCCGGCAGGGGCGATCGTGGGCTCGTCGGCACTGTCCAGCAGGAGTTGCCAGTCGCCGGGCGGCAGGTGGAAGGCGCTGTCCTGCGGCTCGGCATTGAACAGCATCAGCAGTGGCTGGCCACCGCGGCCCGGGGCGCCGATCAGGGCCCCCAGCACGCGCGATGCGGACTGCGTCCAGTCCCAGTCGGACAGCGGCTCGCCGCCGCGCCGCAGCCAGCCCAGGTCATGCACGCCCTGGGCGTCGGGCAGGCCGGTGTACCAAGCGGGGCGCAGCGGCAGCCACTGCCGGCGCAGCGCCAGCAACCGGGTGGTGAACTGCTGCAGGCCGGTGTCGGCACGCGACCAGTCCACCCAGGTGATGGGGTTGTCCTGGCAATAGGGGTTGTTGTTGCCCTGCTGGCTGTGGCCGATCTCGTCGCCACCGGCCAGCATCGGCGTGCCCTGGCTCAGCAGCAGTGTGGCCAGCAGTGCACGCTGCAGCCGGCCGCGCAGCCACAGCACCTCGGGGTCGTCGGTCTCGCCTTCGACGCCGCAGTTCCAGCTCAGGTTGTGGCCATGGCCGTCGCGGTTGTGCTCACCGTTGGCCAGGTTGTGGCGGAAGTCGTAGGACACCAGGTCACGCAGTGTGAAGCCGTCGTGCGAGACGATGTAGTTGACCGACTCGCCCGGCAGCCGGCGTTGCGCCTGCAGGCGCTGCGACGAGCCGGCCAACGCCTGGGCGAACTGCCCGCGGGTGGTGGCACCGCCCAGCCAGAAAGCACGCACGGTGTCGCGGAAGCTGTCGTTCCATTCCAGCCAGCCGCGCGGGAAGTTGCCCACCTGGTAGCCCCCGGGGCCGATGTCCCAGGGTTCGGCGATCAATTTGCCGGCGTGCCACAGCGGCGACAGCAGCGGGTCCTGCAGCACGGCCTTGAAGAAAGGACCGTCGCGCTCGAAGCCGTGGTCACCCCGGCCCAGCACCGGTGCCAGGTCGAAGCGGAAGCCGTCCACATGCATGTCGCCGACCCAGAAGCGCAGGCTGTCCATCACCAGCTGCAGCACGCGGGGCTGGCGGATGTCGAAGGTGTTGCCGCAGCCGCTGTGGTTTTCGTAGGCGGCACGCTGCTCGGGCGGCAGGCGGTAGCTGCCGGCGTTGTCCAGGCCGCGCCAGCACAGCGTCGGGCCATGCTCGTCGCTTTCGGCGCTGTGGTTGAAGACCACGTCCAGCAGCACCTCGATGCCGGCCGCATGCAGCGCCCGTACCATGCGGCGGAACTCGTGGCGCGCATCGGCCGGGTCGGCGGCCAGGCGCGGCGCCGGGCAGAAAAAGCCCAGCGTGTTGTAGCCCCAGTAATTGCGCAGGCCCAGCTGGGTGAGGCGGGGCTCGTCCAGCCAGTACATCACCGGCAGCAGGCTGACGCTGGTGATGCCCAGGGTCTTGAGGTGGGCGATCACGGCCGGGTGCGCCAGACCGGCGAAGCTGCCACGCTGCGCCTCGGGCACCGCCGGGTGCAGCCGGGTGTAGCCCTTGACGTGCAGCTCGATGAGCACCGTGTCGGCCAGCGGGATGCGCGGGGGCCTGTCGTCGCCCCAGTCGAAGGGCGTGTCGGCGACCACCCGGGCCTTCAGCGCGGTGCGGGCGTTGTCGCGCGGGTCGGGCTGCAGCGGGTGCTGGCCGTCGTGGCCCAGGTGCTCGGGGCCGGGCTGGAAGTCGCCGGCGATCTCGCGTGCATAGGGGTCGAGCAGCAGCTTGCGGGGGTTGAAGCGCTGGCCACGCTCGGGCCGCCAGGGGCCGCGGGCACGCAGGCCGTAGCGCTGGCCGGGCGCGCCCAGCCCGCCGTTGCTGCCGGCGCGCAGGTAGGCGTGCCAGACATCCTGGGTGCAGCCGGGCAGGGTGCCGCGGTGCGTCTCGTGCTGGCCGCTGGCGTCGAACAGGCACAGCTCGATGGCCTGGGCCTGGCCAGCGCTGACGGCGATGTTCAGGCCCTGGCCATCCCAGGTGGCACCCAGTGGCCAGGGCCGGCCGGCCTCCAGCACCAGCGGCAGGGGGATCAACCGGTCCATTCGCAGAACACGCAGGCCAGGGGCGGCAGGTCGACCACGATGCTGTGGTCACAGCCATGGGCCGGCACGGCCTCGCTGCGGGCCGCGCCCAGCGGCAGGCCGACATTGCTGCCGCCGTAGTGGGCCGAGTCGGTGTTCAGGCGCTCGGTCCAGGTGCCGGCGCGCGGCACGCCGAAGCGCCAGCCGTGGTGCACCACCGGGGTCAGGTTGCACAGCACCAGCACCGGGTTCGTGCCCGCCTCGCCGTGGCGCACGAAGGCCAGCACGCTGTGGGCCGCGTCGTCGTGGCTGATCCACTCGAAGCCCTCGGGCGTGAAATCGCGCTGGTGCAGCGCCGGCAGGCGGCGCTGCAGGGTATTCAGGTCGCGCACCAGGCGCTGCACGCCGGCATGGCCGGGCTCGGCGCCGGCCTCCAGCAGGTGCCAGTCCAGGCTGGCGTCGTGGTTCCACTCGCGCTGCTGGGCGAACTCGCCGCCCATGAACAGCAGCTTCTTGCCCGGGTGGCCCCACATGAAGCCGTAGTAGGCGCGCAGGTTGGCAAACTGCTGCCAGCGGTCGCCCGGCATCTTGCCGATCAGCGAGCCCTTGCCGTGCACCACCTCGTCGTGCGACAGCGGCAGCACGAAGTTCTCGTTGAACGCATAGACCAGGCCGAAGCTCAGCTCGCTCTGGTGGTGGCTGCGGTACAGCGGGTCGCGCGCCATGTAGGCCAGCGTGTCGTGCATCCAGCCCATGTTCCATTTGTAGTGGAAGCCCAGGCCGCCGGCATAGGTGGGCCGCGACACGGCCGGGAAAGCGGTGGACTCCTCGGCCAGGGTGATGGCCTGCGGCCGCTCAGCGCCCACCACCTCGTTCAGGCGCTTGAGGAAGCTGATGGCTTCCAGGTTCTCGCGCCCGCCGTGCACATTGGGGATCCACTCGCCCTGCTGGCGGCTGTAGTCGCGGTAGAGCATGGACGCCACCGCGTCCACCCGCAGGCCGTCCACGCCGTAGCGCTCCAGCCAGTACAGCGCATTGCCGATCAGGAAGTTGCGTACCTCGGTGCGACCCAGGTTGCAGATCAGCGTGTTCCAGTCGGGGTGGTAGCCCTCGCGCGGGTCAGCGTATTCGTACAGGCAGGTGCCGTCGAACTGGCCCAGGCCATGGGCGTCGGTGGGGAAGTGGGCCGGCACCCAGTCCAGGATCACGCCCAGGCCGGCGGCATGCGCGGCCTCGACAAAGCGCTTGAAGCCGGCGCCGTCGCCGAAGCGCGCCGTCGGTGCATACAGGCCCAGCGGCTGGTAGCCCCAGGAGCCGTCGAACGGGTGCTCGCTGATCGGCAGCAGCTCCAGGTGGCTGAAGCCCAGGTCCTGGGCATAGGGCACCAAGGTGGCGGCCAGCTCGTCCCAGTCCAGCCAGCGGTTGCCGTCTTCGGTGTTGCGCCGCCAGGAGCCCAGGTGCACCTCGTAGATGCTGATCGGCGCGCCCAGCGCATTGGCCGCCTGGCGCGTGGGTGAGGCCGGCACGCTGGCCGGCAGTGGCGCCACCACGCTGGCGGTGGCCGGGCGCAGTTCGGCGGCGCGCGCCATCGGGTCGGCCTTCTGCGGCAGCAGCGTGCCGTGGCGGTCCAGCAACTCGTACTTGTAGCGTGCCCCGGCGTGCACGCCGGGGATGAACAGCTCCCAGACACCGCATTCGCGGCGCAGCCGCATCGGGTGGCGGCGGCCGTCCCAGTGGTTGAAGTCACCGACCACGCTGACCCGGCCGGCATTCGGTGCCCAGACGGCGAAGCCGGTGCCGGCCACGCCGTCATGCAACCGCGGTGTGGCGCCCAGCACCTCGAAGGGCCGCAGATGGGTGCCTTCGGCCAGCAGCCAGGCGTCCAGCTCCCCCAGCACCGGGCCGAAGTGGTAGGGGTCGTCGACGATGGCCGCCGCGCCGCCAGCCCAGCCCACGTGCAGCCGGTAGGCCGTGCTGTCGGCCGGGATGGCGACCGGGCCTTCCCAGGCGCCGTCCGGGTGGCACAGCAGCAGCGTGCCCAGCACCCGCGCATCGCTGGCGCCGATCACCGTCACTGTGCTGGCGCCGGGCAGGAAGGCGCGCACCCAGGCCTGGCCATCGGCGTCGCGGTGCAGGCCCAGCACGGCAAAGGGGTCGCCGTGGCGGCCATGGCGGATCAGGTCGATGTCATGGGCGCTGAGCATGGGTTTGTCTCGGGTATTGTTGTTGTCGCGGCAGGGCGCGCGGGTCAGGCCAGGGGCTGCACCCGCCAGATGTCCGCGGCGTAGGCTCGGATCGTGCGGTCGGCGGAAAACGGGCCCATGCCGGCGACGTTGGCGATGGCCTGGCGCACCCAGGCCTCGCGGTTGCGGTACAGCATGTCCACCCGGGCCTGGGCGGCGACATAGGCTTGGTAGTCTGCCAGCAGCAGGTAATGGTCGCCGCCCCACAGCAGGCTGTCGATCAGCGGCCGGTAGCGTGCCGGCTCGTCGGGCGAGAAGGCGCCGGCGGCGATGCTGTCGAGCACCGCCTTGAGCTGCGGGTCGCTTTCGTAGATCCGCATCGGCTGGTAGCCGGCGGCACGCAGGGCGGCCACCTCATGGGCCAGCTGGCCGAAGATGAAGATGTTGTCGTCGCCGACGTTCTGGCGGATCTCGATGTTGGCGCCGTCGTCGGTGCCGATGGTCAGGGCGCCGTTCAGCGCCAGCTTCATGTTGCCGGTGCCGCTGGCCTCGGTGCCGGCGGTGGAGATCTGCTCGGACAGGTCGGCGCCGGGCATGATGACCTCGGCCACCGAGACGCCATAGTTGGGGATGAACACCACCTTGAGCTTGTCGCCGATGCGTGGGTCGTGGTTGATGACCTGGCCGACGTCGTGGATCAGCCGGATGATGGCCTTGGCCGTGGTGTAGCTGGACGCCGCCTTGCCGGCGAAGATCACCGTGCGCGGCTGCCAGTCGGCGTTGGGCTGGGCCAGGATAGCGCGGTAGCGTGTCACCGCGTGCAGCACGTTGAGCAGCTGGCGCTTGTACTCGTGGATGCGCTTGACCTGCACGTCGAACAGGCTGTCGGGGCTGACGCTGACGCCGGTCGTGCGGTGGATCAGCGCGGCCAGGCGCTGCTTGTTGGCCTGCTTGACGGCGTGGAAGGCGTGGCGGAAGCCGGCATCGTCGGCCAGCGGGCGCAGGCGCTGCAGCTCGTCCAGGTTGCGCCGCCAGCCGCGGCCCAGGCGCTCGTCCAGCAGCGCCGCCAGCCCCGGGTTGGCCTGGGCCAGCCAGCGCCGCGGCGTGACGCCGTTGGTCATGTTGGTGAAGCGGTCGGGCCACAGCGCGGCGAAGTCCTTGAAGATGGTCTCCACCAGCAGGTCGCTGTGCAGCTTGGACACGCCGTTGACCTGGTGGCTGCCGACGATGGACAGGTGGGCCATGCGCACCCGCCGCTCGCCACCTTCGTCGATCAGCGACAGCCGGCGCTGGAAGTCCATGTCGCCCGGCCGCAGCGCCTGGGCCAGCAGCAGGAAGTCGTGGTTGATGCGGAAGATGATCTCCAGGTGCCGTGGCAGCACCTGCTGCATCAGGCTGACCGGCCAGGTCTCCAGCGCCTCGGGCATCAGCGTGTGGTTGGTGTAGCTGAAGACCCGCTGGGTCATGGCCCAGGCCGGCGCCCAGCTGAAGCCATGCTCGTCGATCAGCAGGCGCATCAGCTCGGCCACGCCGATGGCCGGGTGGGTGTCGTTGAGGTGGATGGCCACCTTGTCGGGCAGGTTGGCCAGCGTGCCGTGCTCGGCCAGGTGGCGCGCCAGGATGTCCTGGATCGACGCGCTGGTGAAGAAGTACTCCTGGCGCAGCCGCAGCTCGCGGCCGGCCGGCGTGCTGTCGTTGGGGTAGAGCACCCAGGAGATGTTCTCGAACTCGTTCTTGAACTCGGCGGCGCGGGCATAGTCACCGCTGTTGAAGGCATGCAGGTCGATGTGTGCCGGCGCCACCGCCTTCCACAGCCGCAGCGTGCTGACCCGCTCGGTGCCATGGCCGGGGATCACATGGTCGTAGGCCTTGGCGCTGACCTCACCGGCATGGCGCCACACCGGCACCGCGTCGGGCGACTCCGGCCGCTCGACCCAGCCGCCGAAGCGCACCGGGTAGTGCACGCCGGGGCGCGGGAACTCCCAGGGCGTGCCGTCCTCCAGCCAGGGGTCGGGGTGCTCGACCTGGCGGCCGTGCTGGATGCTCTGCGCGAACATGCCGAACTCGTAGCGGATGCCGTAGCCGAAGGACGGCAGGCCGACACTGGCCATGCTGTCCAGGAAGCAGGCCGCCAGCCGGCCCAGGCCGCCGTTGCCCAGGGCCGCGTCGGGCTCATGGCTTTCGATGTCTTCCAGCGTGCGCGCATGCTGGCCCATGCTGCCCCGGGCCGCGCTGTCCAGGTCGAGGGCGGCCAGCGCATTGCTCAGGCTGCGGCCGATCAGGAATTCCATCGACAGGTAGTAGACCCGGCGCGCCTTGGCGCTGCGGTCGGCGGTGTCCCCGGCCACCCAGCGGCGCGACAGCTCGGCGCGGGCGGCCTGCGACACCGCGCCCATCAGGTCCACCGGACCGGCCTCGGCCGGGGCCACGCCGATGGTGTGCAGCAGGTGGCGTTCAACCCGCGTGGCCAGGGCATCGGCGTTGGCGGGGGCGGGGGGGAGGGTGGGCAGGGAGGGGCTCATCTGGGCGTCCGGTTGGCAGGCACGTGACAGCGTGCCGGCACCAGGGCCGGCGGCTGCCGCTGCACGATGGCAGCATTATTCATGCCTTGCCCCGGGCCAAACCCCTGCCAGCCATGGCACCATCCAACTCGTAACCACGTTGTTGCTCACGGCAGGTGCCGGCAATGAGACAGTGGCGGCAGGAGACGACCCACCATGGCCAACAGTGAACTTGCATCCAGTTTCGACCTGCCCAAGCGCACCGTGGCGCTGGTCCTGGCCGGCGGCCGGGGCAGCCGCCTCAAGCAGCTGACCGATACCCGCGCCAAGCCGGCGGTGTACTTCGGCGGCAAGTTCCGCATCGTCGACTTTGCGCTCAGCAACTGCCTGAACTCGGGCATCCGGCGCATCGGCGTGATCACCCAGTACAAGAGCCACAGCCTGCTGCGCCACCTGCAGCGTGGCTGGGCCTTCCTGAAGACCGAGATGAACGAGTTCGTCGACCTGCTGCCGGCGCAGCAGCGGGTGGACGAAGAGAGCTGGTACCGCGGCACCGCCGACGCCGTCTACCAGAACCAGGACATCCTGGCGGCCTACGGCGCCGACTACATCGTGGTGCTGGCCGGTGACCACATCTACAAGATGAACTACGCGCTGATGCTGGCCGACCACGTGGCCCAGGGCCGCGAATGCACGGTGGGCTGCATCGAGGTGCCACGCAGCGAGGCCCATGCCTTCGGCGTGATGGCCATCGACGCGCAGCGCCGCATCGTCGACTTCGTCGAGAAGCCGGCCGACCCACCGGCCCTGCCCGGCAAGCCCGACCGCAGCCTGGCCAGCATGGGCATCTACATCTTCAACGCGCGCTACCTCTACAAGGAGCTGGAGCGCGACATCGCCGACCCGAACTCGACCCACGACTTCGGCAAGGACATCATCCCCGCGGCGGTGCGCAACGGCCAGGCGGTGGCCCACCCCTTCGACATGAGCTGCGTCGGCACCAAGCATGGGCTGGAACCCTACTGGCGCGACGTTGGCACCATCGACGCCTACTGGGACGCCAACATCGACCTGACGGCCACCGACCCGGAGCTGAACCTGTACGACACGCGCTGGCCGATCTGGACCTACCAGGCCCAGCTGCCGCCGGCCAAGTTCGTGCACAACCAGGCCGACCGGCGTGGGCTGGCGGTGGAATCGCTGGTGTCGGGCGGCTGCATCGTCTCGGGCGGGGTGTTCCGCTCGGTGCTGTTCTCCAGCGTGCGGGTGCATTCGCATGCCAACGTCAACTGGAGCGTGCTGCTGCCCGATGTGCAGGTGGGCCGCGGGGCCCGGCTGACCAAGGTGGTGGTGGACCGCGGCTGCCACATCCCCGACGGCATGGTCATCGGCGAGGACGCGGCCGAGGACGCGCGCCGCTTCCACCGCAGCGAGCAGGGTGTGACGCTTGTCACCCGCGGCATGCTGCGGGCGCTGGAGACCTGAGCGATGAAGGTGCTGCACGTCGCGGCCGAGGTCTATCCGCTGGTCAAGACCGGTGGCCTGGCCGACGTGGTGGCCGCGCTGCCGCCGGCGCTGGCTGCCGCTGGCGCCGATGTGCGCCTGCTGCTGCCCGGCCTGCCGGCCATCCTGGACGCGGTGCAGTCGGCGCGCACCGTGATCGACATCGGTGCCTGCTTCGGCGCCATGCGGGTGCGGCTGCTGCTGGGGCGCATGCCCGGCACCCAGTTGGCGGTCTATGTGATCGACGCGCCGCACCTGTACCGCCGTGCCGGCAGCCCTTACCAGGCCAGCGACGGCAGTGAGTGGCCGGACAATCTGCAGCGTTTTGCCCTGCTGGGCTGGGTGGCGGCCCACCTGGCTGCCGACGATGCCGGTGCCGACTGGGTGCCCGACATCGTGCATGCCCATGACTGGCATGCCGCGATGGCCTGCGCCTACCTCGCCGACCACCTGCCCACGCCGGCGGCGTCGGTGTTCACGGTGCACAACCTGGCCTTCCAGGGCCTGTTCCCGCACCACGACTGGGCGCTGCTGGGCCTGAGCTCACGCTATATGGCGCCGTCGGGGCTGGAGTTCCATGGCCAGCTGTCGTTCATGAAGGCCGGGCTGAAGTTTGCCGACCGCATCACCACCGTCAGCCCGACCTATGCCCGCGAGATCGCCGGCCACGAGTTCGGCTGCGGCCTGGACGGCGTGATCCGCGGCCGCGGCCACGACGTCAGCGGCATCCTCAACGGCATCGACGAGGCGGTGTGGAGCCCGGCCGGCGACGCCGCCATCGCCGCACGCTACGACCTTGACCGCCTGGCCGGCAAGCAGGCCTGCCGCCGCGCCCTGCAGCAGGCCCTGGGCCTGGCGCCGGACGAGCGGGCGCTGGTGCTGACCGTCGTCAGCCGGCTCACCGCGCAGAAGGGCCTGGACCTGGTGCTGGCCGCGCTGCCCGCCCTGGTGCAGGCTGGCGTGCAGTTTGCGGTGCAGGGCACCGGCGAGCCGGCACTGGAGGCCGCCTTCCGCATGGCCGAGCAGGCGCACCCGGGCCGGGTGGCGGTGCACATCGGCTACGACGAACCGCGCGCCCACCAGGCGATTGCCGGGGCCGACGTGATCGCCGTGCCCTCGCGCTTCGAGCCTTGCGGTCTGACCCAGCTCTACGGCCTGCGCTATGGCACGCTGCCGGTGGTGCGTCGGGTGGGCGGTTTGGCCGACACGGTGGCCGACGGCGACGGCAGCACCCAGACCGGCTTCAGCTTCGACGCCGCCACGCCGGCGGCCTTCGAGCAGGCGGTGCGGCGCGCGCTGGCCCTGCATGCCGACGCCGTTGGCTGGCGCCAGGTGATGCAGCGTGGCATGGCGCAGGACCTGTCCTGGGCCGGCCCGGCGCGCGACTACCTGGCGCTGTACACCCAGGCGCTGGCCGCGCGCACGGCCGAGCCGCGCGCCAACCGCGGCTGAGCGCGCGGGCGCGACACCACCGGCCGACGGCACAGGGCAGGGCAGGGCACCAGCGTATGCACCGGCCGCTGCTGATCGGCGTCTCCGCGCGCATCTACTACCCCCGAGCGCCGGTGCTGGACCTGGGCGGCGTCTGGACCCGCACGCTGCACTACCTGGAGCAGTCGGTGGCGCACTGGATCATGTCGCCCCAGGTGCTGGCGGTGATGATCCCGGCGGTGGAATGCGAGAGCCTGGTGACGCGCGCCGAGCTCAGCCTGGACGGTTATGCCGAGGCGCTGGACGGCCTGCTGTTGCAAGGCGGCAATGACCTGGCGCCCGAGACCTACGGCGAGGTGCCGCTGCACCCCGACTGGCACGGCGACCGGGTGCGTGACCGCTACGAGATGGACCTGGTCGAGCGTTTTGTCGCCGCCGGCAAGCCGGTGCTGGGCATCTGCCGCGGCTGCCAGCTGATCAACGTGGCTTTCGGTGGCACGCTGTACCAGGACCTGCCGACCCAGCGCCCCGGCGACCTGCGCCATCTGGATGTCGCGCACTACGAGCGCCAGCTGCATCCGGTGGATCTGCTGCCCGGCACCCGGCTGGCCGGGCTGTACGGCGGGCCGTGCCGGGCCACCGTCAACTCCATCCACCACCAGGCGGTGAAGGCGCTGGGCCACGATCTGGTGGTCGAGGCGCGGGCGCCGGACGGCCTGGTGGAAGCCATCCGCTGGACCGGCCCCAGCTATGTCTTCGGCATGCAGTGGCACCCCGAGTTCCTCGCGCTGGACGACTACCACGCGCTGCAACTGGACGGCGGGCCGATCCTGCGTGACTTCTTGGCCGCGGCACGGGCGGTGCGCGACGGCGGCAACTGAGCCGTCCACCCCCACGGCGGCAGGTGGCCGCGTCAGTCCGCCCGTTCGGTGACGATGCGCAGCTGGCCCTCCACGGTGCGCCATTCCAGCAGCGTCACCGACTGCCCACGCCGCCAGCGCCCCTGGCGCTCCAACTGCCAGCTGACCTGCAGCAGGGCGCGCTGCGTGCCGTCTTCGCCGTCGGCCAGCCGCTGCATCTGCTGCAACTGGTACCGGCGCTGCGGCCAGCGCTGGGCAAAGCGCGTCTTGTCGGCGGCGATGGTGGCCCAGTCGGCGTTGGACTGGCCACGGTAGGCGACGGTGGGGGCGTAAAAGCCACGCAACGCATCCAGATCAGCCGCCGCGCCGCCACGTGCCTCGGCCTCCAGCCATTGGCGGGCGAACTCGGCCAGGGGCCGTGTGGTGGGCGGCTCGGCAGCGGGTGGTGGGGTGTCGGGCGCACTGGCTGCACCGACAGGGGGCGCCGCGGGCATCGCTGCCGGCGCAGGCCCGGTGGCCGCCACCGCCTGGGCCGGCTTGGACGCCGTGCCCGGCTCGGCGGCCGCCAGCGGCCGGTCGGCCCCACCAACAGCCTGGGGCGCCATCGTGGGCCGTGCGTCGACGGGCTGCACGGTGGTGGCGACCGGTTGGGCGCCGCTGTCAGCGTCGGGCCACCACCACGGCAGCGTGGCACCGGCGATGGCCAGCGTCAGCAGGCCGGCCACCAGCAGCCGGCGCATCCCGGGGCGGTGGTGTCCCGCCTCAGCTGGGGCAGGCGCTTCCTCCGCCGCATAACCACAGGTGCCGCAGTAGGTATTGCCGACCGGCCAGTGGTCACCACAGCGTTGGCATTCGGTCTCGCGCATCGTGTCCGGAGCGGCGGGGCCGTGCTCAGCGCCAACAGCCCGCGGGCACGGGCCGCAGCGGGCTAGGGGTGGCGGGCGGCGTGTCCCGTGGTGAGAGGGTGAACGGCATGAACTTCCTTGAACGCCTGGTTCGCCCGAAGCCCGGGCCGCGCACACGCGCAAAAAAGCCCAGTCGGGCTGGGCTTTCTGGCTTGCGGTTTGAGCCGTGGGCTCAACCTGATGGGTGATTCTGGCGGAGAGGGCGGGATTCGAACCCGCGGGGGGCTATTAACCCCCACACGCTTTCCAGGCGTGCGACTTAAACCGCTCATCCACCTCTCCGTGCAGCCAACGATTCTAGCCCACCGAATCGATGGCTTTTTCGCGCAACCAGTCCAGCGGCACAAAATGCGCCGCACGGGCATGGGTGCATTCCAGCACCACCGGCGGCGCGCAGCCTTCCAGATAGGCCTCGCGCCAGCGCAGCGCGCACACGCACCAGCGGTCGCCGGGCCTGAGGCCACGAAAGCGCATCTCGGGGCGCGGCGTGATCAGGTCGTTGCCCCGCTCGAACTGGAAGTTCAGGAATTCCAGCGTCATGCGGGCGCAGATGACATGGCTGCCGGCGTCCGCTTCGTCGGTGTGGCAGCAGCCGTCGCGCCACCAGCCGGTCAGCGGATCGTAGGAGCAGGCCTGCAACTCGTCGCCCAACACGTTCAGGGCCAGCACGCGGTCGCTCATGCCTTGGCCCCGGGTTCGCCGCCGCGCTTCATCACCGCCATCGCCGTGGCGATCAGGCCGGACACCTCGCTCATATTGCCCGGCACGATCATCGTGTTGTTGGTGCGGGCCAGCGCGCCGTAGGCCTCGATGGCCTTTTCGGCCACCTTCAGCTGCACCGCCTCGCTGCCACCGGGCTGGCCGATGGCCGCGGCGATCTGGCGGATGGCGTCTGCCGTGGCGCCGGCCACCGCGGTGATGGCCGCGGCCTCGCCCTGGGCCTTGTTGATCTCGGCCTGCTTCTCGCCCTCGCTGCGGGCGATGCTGGCCTCGCGCTGGCCGGTGGCGATGTTGATCTGCTCCTGGCGCCGGCCCTCGCTGGCGGCGATCAGCGCACGCTTTTCGCGCTCGGCGGTGATCTGCGCCTGCATCGCGTGCAGGATGGCCTCGGGTGGCGTCAGGTCCTTGATCTCGTAGCGCAGCACCTTGACGCCCCAGTTCAGCGCCGCCTCGTCCAGCGCGGCCACCACGCTGCCGTTGATCTGGTCACGTTCCTCGAAGGTCTTGTCCAGCTCCATGCGGCCGATCACGCTGCGCAGCGTGGTCTGCGCCAGCTGGGTGATGGCGATGATGTAGTTGGACGAGCCGTAGCTGGCGCGCATCGCGTCCATCACCTGGAAGTACAGGATGCCGTCCACCGTCAGCTGGGTATTGTCCTTGGTGATGCAGACTTGGCTGGGCACGTCCAGCGGGATCTCCTTGAGCGAATGTTTGTAGGCCAGCCGGTCGACAAAGGGCACCAGCAGGTTCAGCCCCGGTGTGAGCGTGGCGTGGTACTTGCCCAGGCGCTCCACCACCCAGGCGTTTTGCTGCGGCACCACCTTGATCGAGCGGGCGACGAAGATGACCACGATGACCAGCAGGACGGCAACGATTTCCATGGGGGGGGCTCCGGGCGGCGGGAGATGGGAGATAGGGTGCAGGACGGTGGGTCAGTGCTGGACCGGGGCGACCAGCAGGCAGTTGCCGTCGACGCCGCGGATCACGTGGGCCCCGGGCCGGGGCTGGCCGGCGCCGACATGGCGCACGTCCCAGGCGGCGCCGCGGTAGCTGACGCGGGCGCTGCCGTCGGCCGACCACTGCGCCACCTGCACGGTGCTGCCGATGTCGAGGTGGATATCCGGGTTGGCGCCCGCAGCCGGTGCCGCGGGCTGGCGGCTGCGGCGCAGGTGCCAGAGCACCACGGCGCCCCCGCCCAGCAAGGCCGCGGCCAGCACCTGGGTGGTGCCGGCCAGGCCGGCGTGGGCGGCCAGCGCACCGGTGGCCGCGCCCAGGGCCAGCATCAGCAGGTAGAAGGTACCGGTGGCCAGTTCGGCCGCCACCAGGGCCCCGGCGGCCAACCACCAGAGGGTGGAAGCGCTCCAGTCCATCGCCAACTCCTCATGTCCGGCCCACGCCGGTTGCGACCAGTGTAGGCGCGTCACGGCGCTGCCGCGCTTCGCCCCTACACTTCGCCCTTCGCCCATTTTTCCAGCCCGCTCCCGAGGAGCCTCGATGCAACATTTCCGCTTTCCGATCGTCATCATCGACGAGGACTACCGCTCCGAGAACACGTCGGGTCTGGGCATCCGGGCGCTGGCCCAGGCCATCGAGAAAGAGGGCTTCGAGGTGCTGGGCGTCACCAGCTACGGCGACCTGAGCAGCTTCGCCCAGCAGCAGAGCCGTGCGTCGGCCTTCATCCTGTCGATCGACGACGAGGAGTTCACCCCCGGCCCCGAGCTGGACCCGGCGGTGCTGAGCCTGCGCAAGTTCATCGAGGAGATCCGCTTCAAGAACAGCGACATCCCGATCTACCTGTACGGCGAGACACGCACCAGCCAGCACATCCCGAACGACATCCTGCGTGAGCTGCACGGCTTCATCCACATGTTCGAGGACACGCCGGAGTTCGTTGCGCGCCACATCATCCGCGAGGCCAAGAGCTACCTGGACGGCGTGGCGCCGCCCTTCTTCAAGGCGCTGATGGACTATGCGCAGGACGGCAGCTACAGCTGGCACTGCCCGGGCCATTCCGGCGGCGTGGCCTTCCTCAAGAGCCCGGTGGGCCAGATGTTCCACCAGTTCTTCGGCGAGAACATGCTGCGTGCCGACGTCTGCAACGCGGTGGAGGAACTGGGCCAGCTGCTGGACCACACCGGCCCGGTGGCCGCCAGCGAGAAGAACGCGGCGCGCATCTTCAACGCCGACCACTGCTTCTTCGTCACCAACGGCACCAGCACCAGCAACAAGATGGTCTGGCACCACACGGTGGCGCCGGGCGATGTGGTGGTGGTGGACCGCAACTGCCACAAGAGCATCCTGCACAGCATCATCATGACCGGCGCGGTGCCGGTGTTCATGACACCCACGCGCAACCACTACGGCATCATCGGCCCGATCCCCAAGAGCGAGTTCAGCCGCGAGGCCATCCAGCGCAAGATCGCCAACAACCCGCTGCTGGCCGACGTCGACCCCAAGACCGTGCGGCCGCGCATCATGACGCTGACGCAGAGCACCTACGACGGGGTGCTCTACAACACCGAGACCATCAAGGGCATGCTCGACGGCTACGTCGACAACCTGCACTTCGACGAGGCCTGGCTGCCGCACGCGGCCTTCCACCCGTTCTACGGCAGCTTCCACTCGATGGGCAAGAACCGGCCGCGGCCCAAGCAGGCGGTGGTCTATGCCACGCAGTCCACGCACAAGCTGCTGGCCGGCATCTCGCAGGCCAGCCAGGTGCTGGTGCAGGACTCGCAGACGGTGCCGCTGGACCGGCACCTGTTCAACGAGGCCTACCTGATGCACACCAGCACCAGCCCGCAGTACGCCATCATCGCCAGCTGCGACGTGGCCGCCGCGATGATGGAGCCACCCGGCGGCACCGCGCTGGTCGAAGAAAGCATCAACGAAGCGATGGAGTTCCGCCGCGCGATGCGCAAGGTGGACAACGACTTCGGCCTGGACTGGTGGTTCCAGGTCTGGGGCCCGGACGAACTGGCCGACGAGGGCATCGGCCGCGCTGATGCCTGGATGCTGAAGGCGCGTGGCAAGTGGCACGGCTTCGGCAACATGGCCTCGGGCTTCAACATGCTGGACCCGATCAAGTGCACGCTGATCACACCGGGCATGGACATGTCGGGCAAGTTCGCCAAAACCGGCATCCCGGCCGGCATCGTCACCAAGTTCCTGGCCGAGCATGGTGTGGTGGTCGAGAAGACCGGGCTCTACAGCTTCTTCATCCTGTTCACCATCGGCATCACCAAGGGCCGTTGGAACACGCTGCTGACGGCGCTGCAGCAGTTCAAGGACGACTACGACAAGAACGCGCCGATGTGGCGCATCCTGCCGGAGTTCTGCCAGGCCCACCCCAAGTACGAGAAGATGGGCTTGCGCGACCTCTGCCAGACCATGCACGAGGCCTATGCCAAGGGCGACATCGCCCGGCTGACCACCGAGATGTACCTGTCCGACCTGCAGCCGGCGATGAAGCCCAGCGACGCCTACGCCAAGATCGCGCGCCGCCAGCAGCGACGCCTACGCCAAGATCGCGCGCCGCCAGACCGAGCGGGTGGACATCGACGAGCTGGAAGGTCGCATCACCACCGCGCTGCTGACGCCATACCCGCCGGGCATCCCGCTGTTGATCCCTGGTGAGCGCTTCAACCGCAAGATCGTGCAGTACCTGAAGTTCACGCGCGAGTTCAATGCCCGCTTCCCGGGTTTTGCCACCGACGTGCACGGCCTGGTGGAAGACGAGGGAGTGGACGGCCGCTATTACGTGGACTGCGTGCGCGACGACGCCTGAGCGGGACGATCGCCATGAAAAAAGGGCCGGCGCATGCGCCGGCCCTTTTGCCTTGAAGCGTGTGGGTCGATCAGCTTTCAGGGTCCTGGGCCGCCATGTGGCTGAAGCCACCATCGACATACAGGATCTCGGCGCTGACGCCGCTGGCCAGGTCGGACAGCAGGAAGGCGGCGGAATTGCCGACGTCCTCGATGGTGATCGGGCGGCGGATCGGCGTGACCGCGGCAAAGCCGGCCAGCAGCTTGCCGAAGTCCTTGATGCCCGAGGCGGCCAAGGTCTTGATCGGGCCAGCCGACAGCCCGTTGACCCGGATGCCCTTGGGCCCCAGGCTCTGCGCCAGGAAGCGCACGCCGGCTTCCAGCGAGGCCTTGGCCAGGCCCATGGTGTTGTAGTTGGGCACATAACGCATCGCGCCCAGGTAGCTCAGCGTCAGCAGCGCCGCGCCCGGACGCAACCGGGGCAGGGCGGCCTTGGCCATGGCCGGGAAGCTGTAGCTGGAGATGTCGTGCGCGATGCGGAAGTTCTCGCGCGTCATGCCGTCGAGAAAATCGCCGGCAATGGCCTCGCGCGGGGCGAAGGCGATGGCGTGCACAAAACCATCGAACTGGTCCCAGTGCCGGCCGAGGTCGGCGAACAGGCGGTCGATCTGCGCGTCGTCGGCGACATCGCAGTCGAACACCAGGCTGGAGCCGAACTCGGCGGCGAATTCGGTGATGCGCTCCTTGAAGCGTTCGCCCTGGTAGCTGAAGGCCAGTTCGGCACCTTCGCGGTGGCAGGCCCGGGCGATGCCGTAGGCGATGGAGCGGTTGTTCAACACGCCCGTGATCAGCAAGCGCTTGCCGGCGAGAAAACCCATGGCTGTCTGGTCCTGTGGTTGGATGTTCGAAACAGCCTTGTATTCTCGCATGCTGGACCTCCGGTGTGACCCGGGTATTGCCGGCATGGCGCTTGCAAGCTATAATCCTATCTTTCGCTGATAGAGCAAAGTGGGCGGACTTTCCAGCCCATTTTTTTTGCTCAATCGCATTTTGACATTGGGCGGGCGGTGTTCACCGGTAACGGTGGGGCGGCCTGCAACCGGGGCGCCGCGGCGCCGACGCAAGGACTGAACTGGGCACGATGAGTTGGCAGCAAGCGCTTGAGCGCACCGTCACCGGGTTGGGCTATGACCTCGTGGACGTCGAGCGATCGGCGGGTGGCTTGCTGCGCGTCACGATCGACCGCCTGCCCGGTCAGGTCTACAGCACCGGTCCGGGTGAATTCGTGCTGGTCGAAGACTGCGAGATCGTCACCCGGCAGTTGCAGTATGTGCTGGAAGTCGAGGCGGTGGACTACGCCCGGCTCGAAGTCTCGTCGCCGGGCCTGGACCGACCCTTGAAGAAGCTGGCCGACTGGCAGCGTTTTGTCGGTGCCGACATCGAGATCACGCTGCGCGAGCCGTTCCAGAACCGGCGCAAATGGCATGGTGCGCTGGCGGCGGGCGATAGCGACGCAGCTTGGCGCTTGCTGCTGCCGCTGGACAAGCCGGTGTCGCGCACGGCGCAGAAGCGTGCCGCCAAGGCGGCTGCCGCGGGCTTGGCTGATTCGGCGGCGGATGCGCAGCAGGTGCTGGATTTTTTGCTGGATGAAGTGCGGGAAGCCCGCCTGGTGCCGGTGGTCGACTTCAAGGGTCGCCGGGCTGGTGCGTCGGACGACGAGTCCGGGCTGGACGCTGATAAGAATGACGGAGGTCAGGACTGATGAACCGCGAAATGTTGATGCTGGTCGATGCGATCTCCCGCGAGAAGAGCGTGGACCGGGATGTCGTGTTCGGCGCTGTCGAGGCGGCACTGGCGCAGGCCACCAAAAAGCTGCA
>Ga0208266_100262_pt1 | contig 21010 bp, 12 predicted proteins | sample LakWasMet67_HOW9_2_FD_183897 | JGI IMG/M metagenome (GOLD analysis project Ga0208266, IMG submission 183897) | Freshwater sediment methanotrophic microbial communities from Lake Washington under simulated oxygen tension - Sediment Metagenome... | ecosystem: Environmental > Aquatic > Freshwater >...
GTGCGGAGATACTACCCAATACCGACAGCGATTTCCTCGCGCATTCGTATGGCAAAAGGAGTATTTCTTATGCCAAAAGTAGGATTGCGCGATATGACCCGGTTTCTTCAATTGAGTGTGTGATATGCCGCACTTTTACGCCGGAATGTTTTTCATCACCTCCGATAATAGCCATTAACGCCATGAAAATAATGCGCTAACCCGTCAAGGCGCGGTTTGTGCTTAATAACCCGGATATCTTATAGTCACAAAACCAAACGAGTCATGATGGAAACAAAACAAGCAACGACAAAATGGTGGCGCATCAGCAGCGACGAGCTGCAATGCCATCAACAAAACAACTGCCTGCATCAGTCCTTACCGGATGATTTAGGCGCGGGCCGATCGGCCATATTCCAGCTTGATCAAGACTTAAGCTATATAGAAACCCGCTACACGCCGTCAAAAGACCTGGCTGTTTTGAGCCGGATAGACTATCAGGAACCGAGACTGGTGGTTACGCTGGGCTTAAAAGGCCAATCCCGTTTTGCCGAAAAAAACGGCGGTGAAGTTGTTTTTAACGAGGGCTACACGTCCATAACAACCCTGCGCTCAAGTGTTGGCGAACGGCAATACCAAGCCCATAAACCGACGATGCAGCTTCGTTTCGCACTGACCAAGAATTGGCTGGACAGGTATTTTGGCGAGTCTAAGACCCGGCAGTTGTTTAACAAAAACGGCATTCAATTATTAAGCTATCGGCCTATTTCTCCACAGGCGATATGCGCCGCGCAACAGTTATTGAACTGTAACGAAGCAAGGGAAACCAACCGGATATTCATGCATGGGCAAGTCATGTCGCTGCTGGCTTTCGAATTAAGCCCGCTGTGCGAAGACACATACCGAAATCCAGCGGAATTCAATCAAAAAGATGCCGCTATCGCCAAATCGGCCAGGGATATTCTAGTCAGTGAATTCAAGAACCCGCCATCAGTGGAAGAACTGTCAAAGCGGGCCGGAACCAATCAATTCAAGTTAAAAAAGTTATTTCATCATTTTTTTAACAACACGCCTTACGGTTTGCTGTTGGAAATCAGGATGAGTAATGCCTATCAATTGCTGGAATCGGGACAATATCAGGTAAGTGCTGTCGCAGATCGGGTTGGTTACAACCATGCCGGCAATTTCAGCGCTGCGTTTATTAAACATTTTGGGGTTTCGCCCAAGGCCATTTCAAAAAAGCACTAAGATAGCCCGCAGCAAAAAAGCATCCTGATTATAAAGCTGCTTCAGCTAACGCAAAAAACGCCGTCATTCCGGCATGGATGCCGGAATCCAGAGCCAGGGAGGGTGACTATCCATGGCACCCGTATCCGATTTAGGCATTATGCCAAGTCATACATTCTCATCCATGCCAGTATGGCGGCGCTAGCTGAAGCGGCTTACTAATCAGGAAAAAGCATTATTCACCACGAAGGCACGAAGGCACGAAGTTTTATGTTTTTTCTCCGTGGTAAATCAGGAACTTTTGTTAAAAACTTTCCTGATTGGCAAGATGCTTCAGTCAAAAACAAAATATTCGATGTTCATACGTTTCTTAACATGAGTGGCATGAGTGGGAGCGGCTAAAGCCGCTCCCACTCATGCCAGAAAACTTTTGCCCAACTACTTACCAACAGAACAGCTAAGTAATCGAGCTAAAGTTTTCGGGTATATTGGAGTGCAAGCTCTGCTTGCAAAGCAGGCAAAGCCTGCACTCCGGCTTTAAACAAGAGCTGAAAACTTATATTTAGGCACTTAGCTCCAAAAAATGCGACCCGTAGAGACGCGATAAATCGCGTCTCTACGGTTGGTTGGCTGAAGCATCATGCTAATCGTTATCTATCCTTCCAGCGACACACCGATGCAGCGTAATTAACGTTACAATGGCCTGACCCAACACAACAGACGCACCTGAGAAAGCATGAAATTCCTGATTATTGACAGCGATGCCGTTGAGCGTTTCCTCACCCTGGAAACATTGCGCAGTAAATTTGCCGATGCGCATCTTGTTGAAGTTAGCAGCCGGGAGGCGTTTGACGAAACAATCACCGGGGCCGGTTTTGATCTGGCGATTACCGAATATCGGCTCGGTTGGACAGACGGATTGACTTTATTTAAGGAAATCCAGACGCGCTATGCCAACCTGCCCGTCATCATGTTGACCGACTCCGGAAACGAGGACATAGCCGTCGCCGCAATCAAACGCGGCATGACCGATTATGTCGTCAAGCGCAATCGCCATTGCTTGGCCGACGCCATAAAACAATGCCTGCTCGACGCAACCCAAAAAGAACAGGGCAAAAACGACAACAAATTCCAGTTTCACGAAAGAAGAGATCCTTTTATTTCACGATTCACCAGGGATTTCGCTTATTTCATCCGCATTTCCCCGGATGGCACGCCGGTATTCGAATGGGTCACCGAACCTTTAAAACAGCTTATCAGTACCGCGACATCCGATGGCGGTTCAAAACAACAGGCGCGCGACTGGGTATTGCCGATCCATCCCGACGATATATCGATTATTAAGGATCGCTTTAAAAAACTACTGTCAGGCCGCGAAGATACCAGCGAGTACCGGGGCATTATTAATGACCGTGAAGTGCGCTATTTTAGCGATCATTCATTGCCGGTTCGCGATCTCATCAATGGCAAGGTCATACAAATATACGGCGTCATGCAAGACATCACCGCCCGTCGTAAAATTGAAGAAAAACTGTATTTAATGCAGCACGCCATTGATTCCAGCAGCAACGGCATTGTCATTACCGGTCTGGCGGACGCGGACTATGCCGTTATTTATGCCAATAAAGCCTTCTCGCGCATGAGCGGTTATCCGCTGCAAGAACTGATAGGCCATAATTGCCGCATTATGCAAAATAACGATAGCGATCAAGAAGATATTCATGAATTGCGCGCCGCATTGCAAAGTAAGCGCGATGCTCATGTCATTTTGCGTAACTATCGCAAAGACGGCAGTCTGTTCTGGAACGAGATCTACATTTCGCCTATACAGGATCAACAAGGCCGGGTTACCCACTACGTCGGCGTGCTGAACGACGTGACTCAGCGCGTCGAAATGGAAGATGCGCTAGGTAAAAGCGAAGCGGGGATACGCTCTGTTTTCAATAATGTATCCGACGGCATTATCATTATTGATGAACATGGCATCATCGAGCAGCTTAATCCGTCCGCGGAAAAGCTGTTCGGTTATGCTGCCGAGGAATTGATAAATCATAATATCAACACACTGATGCCTGAGCCCGACCGGAGTCGGCACGACTCCTATTTAAAAAACTACCTGGGTAGCGGCAACGCTAAAATACTCGACACCCGCCGCGAGGTGAACGGACTCAGAAAAGACGGCTCCATTTTTCCGATGGAATTGGGTGTTAGTCGATTCTACGTCGATCAGCATCATTTTTTTATCGGCACGGTGCATGATATAACCGAACGCAAGAAAGCCGAAGCAGCGTTACGGGATTTATCCGGCCACCTGGCGGCGGCCAGGGAAGACGAAAGAACCCGAATCGCACGGGAAATTCATGATGAATTGGGCAGTCTCCTGACCGCGCAAAAAATGGACTTAAGCTGGTTGCAGAAACAGATACCGGCAGATTTGTCCTTATGTCATGAAAAAATTGCGGTAATGAATCTGCATTTAAACGATGGCATTGGTTCGGTCAGAAAAATCATTGCCGACCTTAGACCGAGTATTCTGGATCATCTCGGCTTATTAGCGGCCATCGACTGGAAGCTTGACGAGTTTAGACGGCAAAACGGCATTCAATGCGCTTTGACGGTGCAGGAAAACAATGTCGTCATGGACGAAGGCAGGGACATCGCGGTGTTCCGCATTATGCAGGAAGCGTTAACCAATATTGCTCAACATTCCGGAGCAAGCCACGTAACGCTGGATGTTGAAACAGACGCCAACAATTTGATGATGAAAATAACCGACAACGGCTGCGGCATGACTAAAGCGCAGATGCATAAATCCGGTAAATACGGCATTCTGGGCATGCATGAGCGCGCCCGTCATTTCGGCGGCGAAGTCGTCATCGTCAGTGACCCGGGCAAAGGCACCTCACTGGTCTTGAACATGCATTTAAAGTCATCCGAAAGCGGCGGTTGCCATGATTAAAGTATTAATTGTCGACGATCATGCCATCGTCAGGCAGGGACTGAAACAAATCCTCGCCGACATTCCCGATATGGAAGTGTTCGGTGAAGCGGCTTCGGGCGATGAGGCTTTAAGGTTCATCCGGGATCAGGGCTGGAATATCATGCTGCTCGATATCGCCATGCCGGGTAAAAATGTGATGGAATTAATCAAGCTGGCGAAGCATCAATCTCCGCACCTCCCTATCCTGATCCTGAGCATGTATCCGGAAGATCAGTATGCGATCAGAATGCTGCGCGCCGGCGCTGACGGCTATCTCACCAAAGAAAGCGCGCCCGAGCAATTGGTGGAGGCGATTCGAAAAGTCGCCAAGGGAGGAAAATACATCAGCCCGGAGATGACTGAAAAACTGATCGCGGAATTGAATCCGCACCAGGAAATACCGCTGCATACCACGCTGACCGATCGCGAGTTTCAGGTTTTTTGCGGCATTTGCGCCGGTAAAAGCATTACCGACCTTGCTCAGCAGATGACGCTCAGCGTCAAAACCATCAGCACCTATAGGACCCGTCTAATGAAAAAAATGAACATGTCCAAAAACGCCGAAATTATCCATTACGCATTTAAGAATGATTTGCTTGATTAAAGGCGCTTCGCCCCTGATGCATCCCCGGAAAATAATATTATAAAACAATAGATTATTTGATATTTTGCGCAATCAATATCTGCAACCTAGCCGGAAAGGCGTCATGCCGGCATCCAGTCACAAGGAGGTGAAACTTTAAAATACCACCCATTTTCATTAGGTATCTGATGTTACGCATTGTCCACGAAAAGCACGAAAGACACGAAAAAATAGAGAACAGTGTATTTCTCGGTTAACGATGTAATGCCAAGCATTTAGCCACATTCCTTTTGACAACGTTCATGACAGGTATGTGACTTGATACAGGCATGACGGGTAGGAGAGGAACGCGCTTTGTTTTTTGCGTCTTTGTTCTCCTTTGTATACCCACTTTGTTTTTCGTGCTTTTCGTGCCTTTCGTGGACTACGCTTTAATTTATTAGATGCGTGCGTAACATCAGTTAAGTACCTGGGAAGTCACAAAGCTACCCCCCATGGCACTGGGTTCCGGCATCCCTGACGGAACGACGAACTTGGGAAATTTGTGGGGACACATCAGGCTTCGTCCTGTTTCTAAAGCTATCCGATACCAATGCGTAGCACACTATTTATTCTCTCCCCTCATCTCAGCCCTCCCCCTAAAAATTAACTTGCCGTCATTACGTAGGAATATTCTTACATACAACCTCCTGTAAATCTTATCGATTTGATAGCGCTTGGCTGATTTATAAGCGTTATGATTTGGCGGATAATATAAAAATCGACGCCTATAAAATGAATATACGTTAACGCATAACAACAATAAAACTACTATGTGCATTTATCTGTGTTTTGATGTTTCCAAGTCAGCAGCAACAAAAGTCATCAGAGACGGTCGCAATACCCCAAAAAAACTATCCGCGCCTATACAGCGCGGTCGTATCGAAGAAATTTTAGAGCCGCATAAAATCCGCCGTTTTTTAAAGGCATGGCGGAATAAGCCGATCGGAGCAACGCACGATTGAAAGGTTCCCCCATAGTAATCAAGGCGATTTTTTACAGGCTGTTTTATTGCCCGGCCTTTGTCCCCGTAAAAATAGCGCCACGCCTGTTACCGCTATGATACCCAAAATCAGTATTGTCTTAATTGAGCAAATCTCCGGTATTAAACCCATCAAGCCATCGCCCCCAACAGATAATATGACTTTGCAATGCAACACTGGCAGGGCAAGTCGTAACGACGTAGAATCGCGCGCAAAACCTGTTACTCATCATAGAGGATTTTCAAGTGAACAAGAGGCAATCGCCCTCCTTTTTCACCCTAAAGCAACAAGAATGAGCACCTGTAAAAGTTGACCTTACACATTGGTCGCGACCAATCCGGGTAGTAAAGTAAGCATAAATTATTTAAATTATAAAATTTGGCTCCGGATGAGAGCCAATAATAAAACAAAAATGGTGGGATAAATGAAAGTAAATATGCCGGTAACTAATAATGAAATCCAGATGAAAAAGGGTGCGCTATTAGTTACAAGAACCAATTTAAAAGGCGTTATTACTTACGCCAATGACGAGTTTGTCAATATCAGCGGCTATAGCCGCGATGAACTGATCGGCGCCTCGCATAATATTGTCCGCCATCCCGACATGCCGCCGGCTGCTTTTGAAGATTTATGGATGACATTAAAAGCGCTCAGACCCTGGAATGGCATAGTAAAAAACCGAACCAAATCCGGCGATTATTATTGGGTGGACGCTAACGCAATGCCGGTCTTTAAAAACGGCCAGGTTCATGAATACCTTTCTGTTCGACGCGCCCCAAGCCGTGAAAGGATTGAAAAAGCGGAACAGCTATACCGGCTTCTGGGGGCGAACAAAGCAACGATAAGACCGGCCGGTTTAGCGGCAATGATCAAAGCAATCAACGAAATTAACGCCTGTGTAAAAATAGCCGTAGCGATAGCGATATTTTTGGTGCCCATTGCCTACCTGATGTGTCAGTTGTTTCTGGCGCGAGATTATCTGCTCTTTGCAGGCTCTTTCGCTTTAGTCATCATTGCCTCGACGATAGCGTGCAGTACGGTCAAAAGCTTCAGGAGAACACTTAATGACACCATCGGTATTTTTTATCGGCTGGCCGAGAAAAGATTCGGCAATGTGCCTGATTTAACCCGGAATGACCTGATCGGCGATTTCCAGCGCGGCCTGTATTCAATGGAAGTGAACTTGAGTCTGGATCTGGCGCAAGCCAGGGACGATGCGGCAAAAGCCACGAGAATTAACCAAGCGCTGGATAATGTCCAGTCAGGCGTCATGGTAGCTAATAACAACCTTGAAATCATTTATACCAACGAGAGCGTTGAACGTCTGTTCAAGGCGGTCGAGAATGATATTCGCAAACAGTTACCGCATTTTGACGTCAGTAAATTGATGGGCACAAATATCGACAGTTTTCACAAGGACCCCGCTCATCAACGTCGCTTGCTGGAAAACTTAAAGGAAGCTTACAGTTCGGAGCTGGTTATTGGCGGCCAACATGTCAATGTTATTGCCAGCCCGGTTATTAATAGCGAGGGCGAACGCATCGGTTTTGTTGCCGAATGGCACAACAGAACTCAGGATATTTTAATTGAGCAGGAAATTGCACAATTGGTGCAGGATATTAAATCGGGTGACCTGGGCAGCCGTATCAACATGGCCGATAAACAAGGTTTTACCAAAATGTTGTCGTCCGGCATCAATGAATTAACGGATGTCATAGAATGCGCCTTTAATGACATTAACAGGGTCATGGAAAATATGTCCCAAGGCGATTTAACCAGCACTATTACTAACGAGTATCAAGGCGTCTATGCCGAGTGCAAGAATAATATCAACGGCACCTTGGCAAAATTGAACGACTTCATTACTCAAATCAGGGATGCGGCTGATTTTATAGACAGCTCATCTCAAGAAATGGCCAGCGGCAACAACAATCTTTCCAGTCGTGCCGAACAGCAAGCGGCCAGCCTGGAAGAAACCGCCGCCAGCATGGAGCAGCTTGCCAGCACGGTAAGAAATAATGCAGACCATACCCAGCAGGCCAATCAGGTTGTTAATTCCGCCAGTCAATTAGCTCAAAAAGGCGGCGATGTCGTTAATTCAGCTATCGCTGCGATGCAGGAAATTAACGACAGCAGTAATAAGATTGCCGAGATTATCAGCGTAATTGATGAAATCGCCTTTCAAACCAACTTACTGGCCTTGAACGCTTCTGTGGAAGCGGCCAGGGCCGGAGAGCAAGGCCGAGGTTTCTCGGTGGTTGCAACCGAAGTGCGTAACCTGGCTCAGCGAAGCGCCAATGCCGCCAAACAAAGTAGCGAACTGATTCAAAACAGCGTTCAAAAAGTGCGCGCGGGCACCGCATTTGTCAATGAAACAGGCGCAGCGCTAACTGAAATTGTTTATAGTGTTTCGCAAGTGGGTGAAATTGTTTCTCAAATTGCCAACGCCAGCGCGGAACAAACGGCGGGCATTGATCAGGTCAATCAGGCGGTTTCTCAAATGGACGATATTACTCAGCAAAATGCAGCCTTAGCGGAACAAGCTGCTGCGGGCAGTATTGCGATGAGCGAACAGTCGGCAAGCATGGCCAAGTTACTCAATTTCTTTAAAGTAAGCTCGAAGCAGCGTTCCGCCGCCGTTAAAACAACCGCGCGCAGTCAACCGCCGGTAGCGACAAAAGTGACGCCAAAGCCTATGAAACCGGCTTCATATAGCCATCCCAAAAACGATGATAACGAGTGGGAAGAGTTTTAATCTGAGGGCATAAGCCCTTTCCGGCGCTGTCCATTTAGGTTGCGGCGCCGGTGATTGATTTAGAGCCGCAATCGTGTTGCGTGCCACAGCTCAGCATTTTCTTTATTCTCCGGCTCCAACCTTGCCGATTTATAGTCTGTATTTTATCCGTCATCCCAGAAGTTTTTTCGGGCTTCAGAAACGCAAGCGCCAACACTCTCTTCCAAACGGCCGGCATTGTTCCCCCAAGCTGCGCGTAAAATAATTTTCCATATATTTATCAACAAAATACCGAACATTCCTGTTCGTTAAATCATGTGTAGAAATATTCATGTCATCATGAAGAAATATCCACGTAATAAAAAACCTCTATCCTACCGTTAACCTTAATATGGATAGGGGCTCTATCAAATGCCGGATCTACGCAAAGAAATAATCAATATCCTTGATAACAAACTATTAACGCCGCATTTCCAACCTATTATTTCCTTGAATCAAAAGAAAATCATGGGCTACGAAGCGCTAATTCGCGGCCCGTCCGATAGTCCGCTGCATAGTCCGTTTAACTTGTTTACCACTGCCGAGCAATTCAATTTAAGCACCAGACTCGAATTCCTCTGCCGTGAGATAACCATCCAACGCTATGCCGATCTGGATGTTAAAGAAAAGCTGTTTATTAATGCCAGCCCATTGGTGCTGCTGCAACCGGGATTTAAAAAAGGCGAGACGCTCAGGTTGCTCGACCAATACAAGGTTAACCCGCGCTCTGTCATCATTGAGTTAACCGAGCACAAGCCCGCCGATAACTACGAAATCATGCGCGCTTCGGCCAGACACTATCGAAGCATGGGCTTTGAGATTGCCCTCGACGACTTGGGCGCCGGTTATTCAGGATTAAGACTCTGGGCGGAATTACTGCCGGAATACGTAAAAATTGACAAGCACTTCATCCACGCTCTCCATGACGACCCAGTCAAACTTAACTTTGTTCGTTCGATTCAAAGCATGGCGGTCTCGCTCAATTGCAGCGTCATTGCTGAGGGTATCGAATCGGAGGATGAATTTAAAGCCATAGAAAAACTCGGCATCACCCATGCCCAGGGCTATTATTTTGCCAGGCCGACGATCATCCCCTTAGATAAACTGGACAATAGCGTCTTTACCGTCGGTCACAATAAGGATCGTAAAACGGTACCTTTAAATAACGCCACCACCGCGGTCCATATCATCAGAGACATCACGCCCATTTCAGCAAAAACCACTATCAGCGAGGTCATGAATCTGTTTCATCACAACAGCGAACTGGTCATACTGCCGTTGGTCGATGACAATTTGGCTTCGGGCATTATTTTTCGCGACAAATTTCTTACCAAGCTATTCTCAAGCCGATACGGCATTGATTTGCACGGTAAAAACCCGATTAAAACCTTTATCGAGAACACCCCGTTATGCATCGATAAAAACATGCCCATTGACCTGGTCAGTAAACAATTGACCTCATTAATGACCAATGACTCGGCATTCATCATCACCAATAACGGCGAATATATGGGTATAGGCACCTTACTGGATTTGCTCGCCGAATTTACCCGCCAGCAAATCGATAACGCCAAGCACGCCAATCCTCTTACGTTATTGCCGGGCAGCGTTCCCATCAATGATCAGGTCAATCAATTACTGGCCAACAAAATACCCTTCAGTTTCGGTTACTTCGACCTGGATAACTTCAAACCCTTTAATGATGTTTACAGCTACGACGCCGGCGATGACATCATCAAGGCCGTTGCCAATACGCTGAATAATCATATCCCGGCTGAATGCGGCGTAATCGGCCATATAGGCGGTGACGATTTTATTGTGATTTTCACCTGCGATGACTGGTTAGTGCGTTGCGAAAACATACTGGAAACTTTTAAAAACACAGTCCCGGCTTATTACAGCGACAACGATATAAAAGCCGGCGGTATTCATACTGAAAACAGAGCCGGAGAGACATGCTTTTTCCCGCTGGTCAGCCTGTCCATCGGCCTGGTAGATCCTCAATCAACCAGCCAGTGCCAATCTCATGTCGATATAGCCGACTTGGCGTCCGAAGCCAAAAAAATGGCCAAAAAAACCACCGGCAACAGTTATTTCATTAACCAGCGAATGACTGCAAAAAAACCTGAAAATCTTCAATCGGTTGCGCATAAATCAGCAACCAAACTGCATGCCGTCAATTAAACGCGAATCAAACTAAACCGCACTCTAAAGAGGTTCAACATGCTCAAATATATCAGCTTCAAAGCCCGCATATTGCTCGGTTTTCTTTCCGTCATCAGCTTGATGACGGTTATTTCCGCATCGAGTTTGATCAACTTATCCAACACCAATCGCGACCTTACCGAAATAAACAACACCCTGCTGCCCAATGCGCTGCTGATGGGACAAATGGCGCGCGATATTGTGCTGGTTCACCAATTCTTATCCGACGTTTCAGCGTCCCATTCTCCTGCGGGTTATCAGGATGCAGAGAAATCCGCCCAGGATTTTAAACAGGGCTTGCTACAATTCCGCCAACATATTGCCGGCAATACTGCAAAACTCAAGGAAGTGGACATCCTTGAGGCCAACTTCGAGCTGTTTTATCAAGACGGCAAACGCATGGCCTCTACCTATGTCAACGAAGGCCTGGAACCCGGCAACACCCTCATGCAAGACTTCGATCATGAGTCGTACAAATTATCCTCGCAAATGATCAAACTCAGGAATGCCGAGGTCAACGCCGCCAAATTTCACGTCAACACCATTACCGAAACCACCCATCAGGTATCGGCGGTGTTGTGGGCTATGTCTCTGGCGATAATCACTCTGGCGCTGGGTATCGCTCTGTTTTTAACCCGGCACCTCAGCAAGCAAATCGGCATCGATCCCCTGTATGCCAAAGGGATCGCCAAAGAAATCGCCAAAGGCGATTTGTCCCGCTCCATCCAACTGGATGCGGACGACAAGGACAGCCTGTTACACGCCATAAAAAACATGCAACAAAAATTACTCGCCAGCAGAACGGCGGAACATAAAGCGGCTGAAGAAGTCCTGCGTATCAAAATCGCGCTGGACAACACCAGCATCGGCATAATAATCGCCGACAATAATCGCAACATCATTTACGCCAACAAATCGGTCGTTAACGCACTCGGTAAAATAGAGGCCGATATCCGCAAGCAAATCCCCTCTTTCTCCGTCGATACGCTGGTCGGTAACAGCATGGATGTTTTTTACCAAAATCCGGCGCAGCAGGCGAAATTATTCGCCACCTTAACCGACACCCACAGCGACGACATCGAACTGGGCGGTCGCACCATCATGGTCGTTGCCAATCCGGTCATCGGCCGGCAAAACGAGCGCATCGGCACGGTCACCGAATGGCATGACCGCACCGCCGAAGTCGCCGTTGAAAAAGAGGTAGCCGCTTTTGTGGTTGCCGCTACGATGGGCGATTTTACCAAGCGTTTCGATTTACAGGGCAAAGAAGGCTTCTTGCGCGAACTGGGCGAAGGTCTCAACCAGTTGTTACACGCCAGCGAAACCGGCCTCGATGAAGTGGCGCTGATACTGGGCGCCCTATCCCGCGGCGATCTGACGAAAACCATTACTAATGACTATCAAGGCACTTTCGGTCAACTCAAAGACAACGCCAATGCTACGGTAGAAAAACTCGAAAACATCATTCTTCAAATCAAGGAGGCCACCGATTGCATTAACGTAGGGGCAAAAGAAATTGCTTCAGGCAACAATGACCTGTCGCACCGCACCGAACAGCAAGCCGCCAGTCTGGAACAAACCGCCGCCAGCATGGAAGAACTCACCTCCAGCGTGCAACACAATACCGAAAATGCCAAACAAACCAACCTGCTTGCCATTGCCGCCGCCGAAACAGCCGATCAAGGCGGCGCGGCGGTCGGTCAGGTAGTCGCCACCATGAATGACATAAAAGAATCTTCTCTGAAGATTGAAGAGATCATCTTGGTAATAGACGACATTGCTTTCCAGACCAACATTCTCGCTATCAACGCCGCCATAGAAGCCGCCCGCGCCGGTGTAAACGGTCAAGGCTTCGCCGTCGTAGCCGGCGAAGTGCGCAACCTTGCGCAACGCGCCGCCGCATCCGCCGCGGAAATCAAAGCCCTGATCGAAGACGCGGTAAAAAAGATCGATGACGGCAGCGAACTTGCCGTGCAAGCCGGATCCACCATGGAGGACGTTGTCAATTCCATCCGCGGCGTCACCGACATGATGTCGGAAATAACCGCCGCCTCGATTGAACAAAGAGCCGGCATCGAGCAGGTCAATCTAGCCATCAACCAAATGGATAATGTAACCCAACAAAATGCCGCCTTGGTGGAACAAGCCGCCGCAGCGGCTGAATCGCTGGAAGAGCAGGCGCAAACCCTGGCCGTCACTGTCAGCGGTTTTAAACTAAACAATCAACAGGCCGGTCGCAACGGATTCTATGCTATTGACGCTCCCGCTCCCGTTCTCGCATTGCCGGAATTCCATCCCTCTCACCATCATCGGGAACATAGGGAACATGCTATCTGGAATACCGTAAGATCTACCGGTAGCAATACTCTCCACACTCTTGAAAACGTAGCGGCGGCCGCTAAATCCAAGCCTCAACTGTTGGCTATTGCTAATGGCGATTGGGAGGAGTTTTAATCATGAAAACGGCTTATGCTGTCCAGACTACCGATGAAAACCGAGTCCTCGCGAGAAAATTATGACTAAAAAACTGAACAAAAAAGCATCCGGCGCAAGGCAGGATCAATATGCCTTAATTAAAAAACAAATCAACGCAATCGGGGCATTACATAAAAACGAGGGCAAGCAGCATATTTTTAACACGCAATTGACTCAACTGATCAATACGATTCCTGATGTTATTCTGTTCAAGAATAGAGAAGGACGTAAGTTGATCACTCATCAGTTGACCCAAAGTCTTTTTAAGCAACTTGACCTCGACTGGTACGGCAAGGGGGATATAACGTCCCCCTTGGCACGCAAGAAGATACGAACTTATCCTAAGCACAGCCGGATGTCGTTGAAAGCCGAGCTGCGTCTTGCATTAGAAAAACGCCAATTCACGCTTTACTACCAAACTCAGGTAGACAGCTCTCGTCAAATGCTCGGTGTAGAAGCCCTGCTGCGCTGGGAACATCCGCAATACGGGCTGATCGTCCCGGATCATTTCATCCCCCTGGCGGAACAATCGGACCTGATCCTGCTTATCGATACCTGGGTGCTGCAAACCGCCTGCGAACAACTAAAACAGTGGCAGAGCGACCCGCTTAAGCAGGATTTACTGCTTTCCGTCAACATCAGCTCGCGTCAGTTTTGCCAGCCTAAATTCGTTGAACAACTGCGCAGAATACTGGAGGAAACCGGCATCGACGCGACACAGCTAAAACTTGAGCTGACCGAAAGTCTGATGTTGCACGATGTTCCCAACACCATCAAAAAAATGACCGCGCTAAAACTGCTTGGCGTCCGGTTTTCAATGGATAATTTCGGCACCGGTTATTCTTCATTAAATCATCTTAAGAAATTACCCATCGACCAGTTAAAGATCGATCAATTTCTGATGCGCGACATCGCCATCGACGGTTCCGATGCCATAATCGTAAAAACCATCATAGCCATGACCAACAAACTGGGGATTAACGTGATTGCCGGAGGCGTGGAATCCGAACAGCAGTTTTCCTGCCTAAAACAGCTGGGCTGCTCCTCTTATCAAGGCTACCTGTTTGGCAAGCCGATGCCGTTACATGAGTTTGAAAACCTGATCGAAGGTCGGAGCGTAGCGTAAACAACGCCTCGAAACTGCAAATGTCGGGTTACGCTTCGCTCGGCAATTGCTCCTGCATTGCTCTACCTCCTGCCTCCATGCAGTCGCAACCATCGACATAGATTTACTGTTTCACTAAGGAATCTGTACGAAATAACTGGGTCAAGCTGCACTCCGGCTGAAAATTTATCGGCGCGAGTTGTTCAAGTTATTTCATGCATACTCTTTAGCGAATGGAAACAACAACAAAAACTCTTTCAGGACTAATAATGCCCACCAACAAATTTGTAATCAGTAAACCCAAGCCATCAATCACCAAGCTCCCCGAGCAGGGTCGCAAAAAAACCGATTTTATTGACGACTTCAAACAATATTACGTCCATTTGCTGGGCAGGGATGAAAACTGCCGGTCGCCGTATTATGCGGGGGAAGCCTTATCGCAAGCGATTCGCGACCGCTTGATGGAGCGCTGGAAGGCTACCCATCAAACCTATAAAAGCAATGATTGCCGACGCGGTTATTACCTGTCGATGGAATTCCTGATGGGCCGGACCTTGAGCAATGCCCTGCTTAATCTGGGCGTCACCGAACCCGTTACCCAGGCCATGTACGATCTCGGCATTGCCATCGAAGAATTGATCAGCAGCGAGCAGGATGCAGGACTGGGCAATGGCGGCTTAGGTCGTCTCGCCGCTTGCTTTATAGACAGTTGCGCGACCTTGCAACTGCCGGTTATCGGTTACGGTTTGCGTTACGAATACGGCATGTTTACCCAAACGATCGTCAATGGCGAACAGGTCGAAAAGCCCGATCATTGGCTGCGTCACGGCAACGTCTGGGAAATCGAGCGGCTGGAATATTCGCATTGCATTAAATTCGGCGGCCATACCGAAATACAAACCGACGAAAACGGCAAACATCGGCATTGCTGGGTAGGCGCCTCTAACGTACTGGCCGTGCCTTTCGATACGCCGATCCCCGGCTATCAGAACGGCACCGTTAATTCATTGCGGCTATGGAAGGCGGTGGCTACCGAAGAATTCAACTTGGACGAATTTAATGCCGGCGATTATGCCGAAGCGGTCGCGGCAAAAATTACCGCCGAAAACATTACTATGGTGTTGTATCCGAACGACGCCAACGAAAACGGTAAAGAGTTGAGATTACGGCAACAATATTTCCTGGCTTCCGCCAGTTTGCAGGATGTTATCGCCCACTGGACAGGCGGCACGCACGGCAATGATTTCAGCCGCTTTGCCGAAAAAAGCTGTTTCCAGTTAAACGACACTCATCCGAGCATTGCGATTGCCGAACTGATGCGCCTGCTGATGGACATGCACGGCTTAAGCTGGGATCAAGCCTGGACCATCACCAAAAACACCATGGCCTACACTAACCACACTTTGCTACCCGAAGCGCTGGAAAAATGGCCGGTTAGCTTGATGCAACGATTACTGCCGCGGCTAATGGAGATTATTTTCGAAATCAATGCCCGCTTCATGGCTGAAGTGGCAATGCGCTGGCCCGCCGACAGCGATCGCTTAAGCAGGATGTCCATCATCGAAGAAGGCGATCAGCAACGGGTAAGGATGGCTCATCTGGCTATCGTCGGCAGTTTCTCCGTGAACGGCGTTGCCCAATTGCATTCCCAATTATTACAGCAAGACTTATTCAGCGACTTTTACGCCTTATGGCCGCATAAATTCAACAACAAAACCAATGGAGTGACGCCGCGGCGCTGGCTGGCCGCCTGCAACCCGGAATTGGCAAGCCTGATAACGGAAACCATAGGCGACCGCTGGATTACCGATTTATCGCAACTGAAAAGACTGGAACCCTATGCCGACAATGCCCAATTCCGGCAACGCTGGCATACTATCAAACAGGCCGCCAAACAGCGCTTGATCGACTATAAAAAAAGCAAACACGGCGCCGAGCTGCATTTAAATGTCGATGCGATATTCGATGTGCAGGTTAAGCGCATTCATGAATACAAACGTCAACTGCTTAATGTCCTGCATGTCATTCATCTGTATAACTGCATTAAAAGAGGCGACGCCGAGCGGACGCCACGATGCGTACTAATCGGCGGCAAAGCGGCTCCCGGTTATCGTATGGCGAAAAAAACCATCAAGCTGATTAACAATGTGGCCCGGATTATTAATTCTGACCCCGACATGGGCGACCGATTGACCTTGCTGTTTTTGCCGGATTACCGCGTTTCGGCGATGGAAAAAATATGCCCAGGAGCCGATTTGTCCGAACAAATATCCACCGCAGGCAAGGAAGCTTCAGGTACGGGCAACATGAAACTGATGATGAACGGCGCGATCACCATCGGCACACTGGATGGCGCGAATATTGAAATACGCGAAGAAGTCGGCGATGAAAACTTCTTCCTGTTCGGTTTGACCGAACAGCAAATCGAAGTAAGACGAGCCCACTATGACCCGCTTGAGATCATCGACCAGGATGAAGACTTGCAACACGTCATGCATCTACTGGAGTCCGGCTATTTTAACCAGTTTGAGCCGGGCATATTCGACGAGCTGATCAACTCGATAAAAAGCCCGCACGACCCCTGGATGACGATTGCCGATTTTCGAAGCTTTATCGACGCCCAAAAACGCGTTGAAGACGCCTATCGGGATAAAGACCATTGGACCAAGATGAGCATTTTGAATTGTGCAAACAGCGGCAAGTTTTCTACCGACAGGACGATTGGCGAATACAATCGGGATATATGGAAATTAGAAGCGCAGCCGCCGGTAAAAGGTAAATAATCCTGGAAAAACATTTTATCCGCGAACAACACAAAAATACTCAAAGAGATACCCGGCTGACGATACTCAGCTCAACGGGTGAATGATATATTTGATTTGTTTCGTGTCTTTCGTGGGCTAACTGCCTTTTTAGGATAATCAATCAATTTGGAAGCGTCATTTGATTCGCGAAAAGCACAAGAAGATTCAAACAAATACCATATTGTAGATCGTCACCCAAAAGGGGAAATGGCTGGGTGATACAAGCTATTGCTAGATGCTTTCTAAAAGACGTAACAGAGAGCGGGAAATTTCCCAGTTGCGCGCCTTAGCAACCAAGACGCGCACGCCAACTTCCCGGTCCTCTGTTACGAACAATGCATAACCTCACCTGATTAGTAACTGATGTTACGCATTCTCATAATAAAAAGCGTAGTCCACGAAAAACACGAAAATAGTTAAAACACATCAGAACGTTGCCAGGCAGACCTTCCAGGTTTTAAAAAACCTGGAAGGTCTGCCTATCGGCCTGCTTCTTGCCCAACGCCAGGCCAGGGACTATCGGAATGACGACACATCCCGTAAATACTTGTGTAACACGCAGTTTCACCTCCCTGTGGGTTCCGGCATAACCCACAGGGATGTGGGGAATGCAGATAATATCTGTCCCTGCCAGAACGACGGCATCCCACTGACCTGGGTGTATGATGTAAGGAGCTTGTCTTGGGAGTCTGTGAATGAATGCCGGGTATGACGCCGTCAGCGAGAAACCTACAGCGGATGTTTTTTTCGTGCCTTTCGTGCTTTTCGTGGACAAGGCGTAACATCAGTTAGTAAGCTGCTTCAGCTAGGCCCGTCCACTGGCATGGATGCCGGCATCCAGTCACATGGATGTGAATGGATGACTTGGCATAATGCCTAAAGTCGGATACGGGTGCCATGGATAGTCACCCTCCCTGGCTCTAGATTCAGCCATCCATGCCGGAATGACGGAGTTTTTTTGCGTTAGCTGAAGCATCTTTAAATCAGGTAACCTCAGGTATTAAGAATCACTTTCAGTTTTTTACCTGGAGTCAGCGAATTGCTTATTGTTGGTGGATTCCATTTACGCAGGTCTGCGATTGAGACGTTAAATTTACGGGAAATTTGTGCCAGCGAATCGCCTTGCTTAACGGTATAACTAATCGATCTCCCCCCGGCAGATGAAGCGACAGCCTGTTGATTGGCGGCTTTAATAGTCAACTTCTGGCCTGAGACCAATGCAGATTTTGCTGTGATTTTGTTCCAGCCCTCAATATCATTAACGCTAACCGAAAATTTCTTCGCAATATTCCAGAATGTGTCGCCTGGTTTTACGACATAGATCCGGGCGGTTTCAGGTTTATTGTTAGCTGTCTTAGCGCTAAGCTGGGTAGCGGCCGATTTTTGCGGCGTCGGCATTTTTAAAAGCATGCCGGAATGAATAGCATTACTGGCTAAGTGGTTGGCCTGGCGGATTGATTGGGGCGTTGTATTATTTTTATTGGCAATAGATGCAAGGCTTTCCCCGGCCTTAACTTTGTGTTGGCTTGGGATAGTCAGGATTTGATCATGGCGAATTTGCGCCATTGTCTCATCATGGTACCGCTTCATATCGACCCGCTCATCATAGGGTAGTTGAGACAAATTTTGTTTGAAAGACTCGGCTTTGGCAACGGGAATTAATAAGTGATGAGGTCCCTGCGGTGCAGTGCTTGAGTGATTAAAGCCGGGATTTAATTTTAAAAACTCATTCAGCGGCGTATTAGCCAGTTCGGCAGCTTTGTTTAAGTCCAATTGGGATTTGACATCGACAAGTTCACAGTAAGGCTTATTGGGGATGTGTTGTAAATCAATATTGTACTTGTCGGCATTGGCAAATATTCTGGCAATAGCCAATAGCCGCGGCACATAGTCTGCCGTTTCCTTGGGAAGATCTAATGACCAATAATCGGTTGCCAAATTGAGGTTTTCATTTTTTTCGATGGCTTTTCTTACATTGCCTTTGCCGTAATTATAGGAGGCCAGCGCAAGATGCCAGTCGCCGTCAAAAGTCTCGCCCAAGTGCTTGAGAAAAGAGGTTGCCGCTTTGGTTGAGGCATAAACATCGCGGCGGCCGTCGTACCAGGCATTTTGTTGAAGACCATACAGACGGCCGGTCGCCGGTATAAATTGCCAGAGTCCCGACGCATCGCTTTTTGAGTAAGCTTCCGGCAGAAAGGCGCTTTCAACGATAGGCAGCAACGCCAGTTCGCCGGGGATATTTTTTGCTTCGACTTCGTCGAGTATAAGATGCAAATAAGGTTCCGCCCGCTGCTGAACTCTGGCAAGATAGGCGGGGTGGCGTAAGTACCAGTTTATCTCGCGGTCGATCCGCTCATTTTCAATTTCGGGTAACGAATATAACGATATTAAGCGCTCCCAAACCGTATTTTTGTATTTTGATGGTACATTGTATTTTTGTTTGCCGAACGGATGAAGAGAGTGCCTCACGTAGCTGTTATCCGTTTCAGCGCTGGCGGGCGGCCTATCGTTAAAAGAGTCTTTTGAGGTTGTAGCGCAGCCTGTTGTAATTAAAAAGACCAACACTAATAAAAATTTAATTGATCTGTTAAAGTTAACGCTCATTATCTAAGCCTTTTAAAAATGAAGTTTATTATTAAGATGTTATCATTATAGCTTGTTTTTATTGAAAATCATTAAAGTCAGATAGTGTAGAATTCGGACATGAAACGTAATTTCTTATTTGCCTGGTATCAAACCCCTAGAGGCAAGCTGCTACAACAGCTTGAAGCCGACTATTTACAACGGTCTATTACCGTCAGTTGTCAGCAAACTATCTTGCAGATTGGCGGATTAGGCTGGGAAAATGAGTTTATCGACTGCACTTTATACAAGCATTTTACGGTTCTCGATGCTAAAAGCCTGGGCTGCAATAAGGCGAGAAAAATCCAGGCCAAAGCATATAGTCTGCCCTTGCAAAGCAACTGCATCGATATGATTATAGTGCCGCATTTATTGGAGTTTGACGCCTTTCGATTTCAAACCATGCGCGAAATAGAACGTGTTTTAAAACCGGAGGGAATATTGGTCATACTGAATTTTAATCCTTGGAGCCTATGGGTTAGATACCAGTATTTGTGGGATAAAAAAATGGCCGATTCATGGGGCGGGCACTTCATTTCCCGCTCAAGAATTTTGGACTGGTTACGATTATTAAATTTTGAAGTAACCGTATCGTCGGAGTTTAATCTGGACACGGTAAAGTCGACTCATGGGAAATTTATAACCCGAGGACACTCGCTCACCTCGACCGCCTATGCAATTAAGGCGATCAAACGCCGTTACAACCTGATTCCATTAACGCCGGTACGAGCGTTAAACCCCCGTTTAATTCTGACAAACCCGCTTAACTCACCAACAACACAACTAAACAGACATGACTGATTCCGTCATTATTTACACCGATGGCGCCTGTCGCGGCAACCCCGGACCGGGCGGTTGGGGCGTAATACTCTGCTACAAGGGAACCGTTAAGGAAATCTACGGCGGCGATCCGGACACGACCAACAACCGCATGGAACTGATGGCGGCAATCCAGGCCCTGGAAATACTGACCAAGCCCTGCTCTGTACAACTCAATACCGATTCGAAATATGTCATGCAGGGCATTACCGAATGGATAAGCAACTGGAAAAAACGCGGTTGGAAAACCGCCTCCCGAACCCCGGTTAAAAATGAAGACCTGTGGCGCAGACTGGATGCCGCCATTCAACGGCACAATATCGAATGGTTTTGGGTAAAAGGCCATTCAGGCCATAAAGATAACGACAGGGCGGATGAACTGGCCAATCTTGGCATTGATTCGTTAAAGAATAAAC